>Ga0070692_10000257_pt1 | contig 14708 bp, 18 predicted proteins | sample KBSK1102metaG_FD_64675 | JGI IMG/M metagenome (GOLD analysis project Ga0070692, IMG submission 64675) | Corn, switchgrass and miscanthus rhizosphere microbial communities from Kellogg Biological Station, Michigan, USA - KBS K1-10-2 metaG | ecosystem: Host-associated > Plants > Roots >...
AGCCTGTCGCAAAGCGCGACGTGGCGCTGCTGGACGGCGGCAACCCCGGCGGGCGCGAGGGCGTATCCCAGCGTGTAGGTGTAGGCGATCTGCGGCGCGACCGGGGTCGATTCCTGCGCCGCCCCTCCCTCCGCCGCAGCGGGCTCGAGAACCGCGGCAGGGGGCGGTTCCTCGACGTCGAAGCTGGCCAGGGCGGCAGCCTTGTGGGTCTCGTGGCTGCCGCATCCCGCGCTCAGCGCCGCCAGCACCAGGACGATCCACCGCATCTGCCTCTCCTTCGCAGGAATGTAATGTTATTACATTCCGAACTTGCAAAAGAAAGGCGATTGTGCAGTTTACAACCCACGCGACTGACCGGGGCCGGCTGTTACCGACCGTTAACGCACCCCTGCTAAATCCCGCTCACTTCCAGAGGTGAGGGAAAATCAGATGCGCAAGTTCATCCGGGACCAGAAGGGTGCGACCGCGATTGAGTACGGCCTGATTGCGGCGCTGATTGCCGTCGCGGCTATCGTGGCAATGCAGGGTGTGGGCACCAGCCTCAACAGCACCTTCAGCAACGTCTCGACCTCGATGAGCACTTAACGCCGTCGCGCCGCCTGTCCCAAGGCGGGACCCGCGATTTCAGGCCATTGAGCCGAGTGCCATGATCGGGATTGCTCCTCCCGCGCGCTTTCCTCGGCGCGCGATCAGAGGAGAACACCATGCGTAATCTCAAGAACGACGAGCTGAAGGCCGTCAGCGGCGGTGCCGCGCGCAAGCAGGACATCCCGGCCAAGGCGCCTGGCGAGAGCTACAAGGGCGCGGCCGACAAGAATTTCGGCCCGAAGTAAGCCTCGGCTGATTGACGAGAAGGGGGTGGCCTATGCCGCCCCTTTTTCGTGTCCGGCCCCACCGGCTTATGCTTCACCAGCTTCCCCACGCGCTCTTCGAAGCGCTGTGGGTCGTCGTCGCACTCTAGGGTGCGGGCGGCCTCTTTGAACTTGTCCGTCTGCGATTTTTCGTCGGCCACGTGTCAATCTCCGCGTTCGTCACTGGCGACTCGAATTTGCGCTTTCACAACGATTCTGGTACATAACGCAAATCGGCTCGGCGGGCACCGTTAGGCACCCGCCGAGGTTAGAGTTGAAGGGAGGTCGGCGCGTCCGCCTTCCCGGCGACTGCTCCCCTACGGGGCTGCGAACGGTAAAAGGGTCGACTCCTTGCACCGCCCGGAAGCCTCAATGGGCTAGCTAGCTAGGTGGTGGCCGCATGGCTCTCACCTCCTTCCTGGCTAGAGGACGATGAAGCGGAGCCGAGAAGGCCGGCAAAGTCATCCGGCTCCGCTTCATTCCATGCTTCCGGCAGCTCCTTCCCCGCGAGCCACCAGTAATAGAGCCCGTCGCGACGGTGATTCGTGAATCGCGGGTCACGCGAGAGCGTGGACCCGAAGCTCATCAGCGGCTTATCGCCGCCCACGGTGACGCCCTTTTGGCGGACTGCCTCGATCAGCTCCGCGCTGGTCATCGGCCGACGCTGCTCCTTGAGCACCTGTTCAGCGCCCTCCGCCTGCGAAACGCGGCGGCGCCGCGGAGGATTTATCTCAGGGCGCGCAGATCCGTTAGCGAAGGCGGAGACGGGTGAGCCGTTGATCGTGACGCCGCCCTGCACAGCAAGCAGGCGTTGCCCGCCCATCGCCGCCACAGCGTCATCCAAGGCTTTAAAGGCGCGAAATGCCTCAGACGCCTTCAACGCATCATAGGCTGCTCTGCGCAAATGCTCGGTGCTCTGTAAGATCGATTCGGCCATCTCAGGCATCCTTTCCAGACCTACATAGCAGGTCTGGCAAGAAACTCAAAGCCGAATTCAGACCGTCAGTTCCCCCTGCGTCCCGTCCTGTAGCGCTCAGCGCCCGCCGTCAGCTGGCCGGTAGGTGAGGCGCTTGCCGCCAATGCCTGCTAGCGCCGTCGCGGCGCGCTGGCGGTCGTCCACGCCATTGGCGATGCGGTTGTTATAGCGGAACTCGAATTCGGCGAGGTAGCGATGCAGGTGCTGCTCGCCGCAATGCTGATACACGCCCTTCATGCCACGCTTGAAGATGGAGAAGGCGCCTTCGACGGTGTTGGTGTGAATCGTCGGGTCGTTGCGGTCCACGTAGCAACGGCTGCCGTGGAGGGTGGTGCCATGCTCTGCGAACTCACGGCCGATCTTGCTGTACATGCGGGCTTCGTCCGTCATCAGGCGGGCTTCGCGGCTGATGTTAGCGCGAACGATCGGATGGATTTCGTTGGCGCGGGCCTTGTCGAAGGTGAAGGTGCGCATCGTGCCGGTGTCGCGGTCCACCAGCGCCAAAACGCCCATCTTGTGAGCGTGGCCGCCACGCGCGCGGGGCATCTCGGCCTTCTGGCCGAAGTAGGTTTCGTCCACTTCGACACAGCCGCCGCCGGAGCCGAACGGGGCGAGGTCGCCGGAGCGCATCGCCTCACGGATGCGATGGGCCAGGAACCAAGCGGACTTGTACTGGACCTCGAGGATGCGGCTGAGCTGGTGGGAGCCGATGCCCTTCTTGCTGCTGATGATCAGGTGAACGGCCTGAAGCATCTTGTGGAGCGGCATACGGGCGTGCTCGAAAACGGTGCCGACCTTCACGGTGAACTGAGCGCGGCACTCGCCACACTTTTTCAGGCCGTGACGCAGGAGGCCTGCGGGGCTCTTCTTACTCGGCTTGAAGCGGACGCCGGACGCGGCCGCCGACGACGCCGCAATGCGGGCAGGTGACGCCGTTCGCCCACACGATGCGCTCTAGGAATTTGAACGCTTCCGGTTCGCTGTGGAAGTGGGGCTGAGAGAGAACGGACATCGGCTTGCTCCTATGTCCGGTTCGACACCCCTTCAGTGTGGGTTTGTAAAGTGCATAATCGCCAAAAGAAAAGTCCCCCCTCCACCGCGGCGGCGGAGGAGGGGGTCTTGCCTATTCCTATTGGCCGAGCGCCTCCTTCAGCCCCGGCGCATATTCGGCGCCGTAGGCGATCTTCGCGGTTGAGGGCTTGAGCGCGCCGCCGATCGGCTCGGCGCGGCCGCCGAGGCATTTGCCGAGGAAGTTCTCGGCGATCGCGTTGAAGGCGATGTTGTTCTGCGGCCGGGCGAAGCCGTGGCCTTCGTCGGGGAACACGACATAGGTGACCGGGATGGCCTTCGCCTTCATCGCGTCGACGATCTGCTGCGACTCGTTGACGTTGACGCGCGGATCGTTGGCACCCTGGCCGATCAGCAGCGGCCGCCGGATCTGGTCGGCCTTGAACAAGGGCGAGCGCTCCTTGAGCAGGGCGAGGCCCTCCGGCGTCGTGGGATCGCCCATGCGCTTGTAGAATTGGGCGCGGATCGCCTCCCAGTAAGGCGGGATGGTCTTCATGAGCGTGTTGAGGTTCGACGGCCCGACGATGTCGACGCCGCAGGCGAACTTGTCCGGCGTGAAGGCGAGCGCGGCAAGCGTCGCGTAGCCGCCGTAGGAGCCGCCCATGATCGCCACCGTCTCCGGCCTGGTGACCCCGTTGGCGACGGCCCAGTCGACCGCGTCCAGCAGGTCGTCGTGCATCCGCCGGCCCCATTCGAGGTCACCGGCCGAGATGAACTTCTTGCCGAAGCCGGTTGAGGCGCGGAAGTTCGGCATCAGCACGGCGTAGCCGCGGTTGGCGAGCCACTGGGCGTAGGGATTGTAGCCGTAATTGTCGCGGCCCCACGGTCCGCCGTGCGGGAAGAGGACGAGCGGCACGGGCTTGAGCGGCCGGCCCGAGGCATCGGTTTCGGTCCCGGGCGGGAGCGTCAGGTAGGAGACCATGTTGAGGCCGTCGCGGGTGCGGATCTCGACCGGCCGCATCGGGACCAGCGGCGCGCCCTCCAGCTCGGGCCGGCTGACGAACAGCTTGGTCAGCGTCCTGGCGTGGCGGTCGTAGAGCCAGGTGCTGGCCGGCGCAGTCACCGGATCGACGACGACGATCCATTTGTCGTCGGCGTCGGTGCGCGAGGCGATGCCGATCTGGCCGGGCAGCTTCGCCTTCAGGAAGTCGAGGTCGCCCTTGATCGCGTTGCCGACCGGCACCCACTCGTTCTTGAGGTAGTTGACCGCATAGGCCTGGATGCGCCCGGTCACGGGATCGCCGATGCCGCCGCTGACGTCGGCGCGCGCGTCCTCGCCGACGATCGTCTTCCTGCCGGTCGCGAGGTCCTGCGCGAAGATCGCCGCCGTGTTGCGGCCGCGGCTGTCGACCCAGTAGAGCGTCTTGCCGTCGGCGGTGAAATCCGCCGGCTGGGTGGTCTGGCTGTCCTCGAGCGCCACCTGCTCGAACGGCTGCGCCTCGACCTTGCCGCTCGCGACGCGGTAATAATCGGTGCCGCCGTCGGGCCGCGCCTTGGCGGCGATGCGCAGGGTGAGCTGGTCGTCCGCGAGAAACCTCGAATAGCCGCCCTCGTTGACCAGCACCGGCGTCAGCTTGCCGCTGACGAAATCGAGGCTGTAGACGTCGTGCCACTTGGGATCGCGGTTGTTGATCCCGACCAGCATCCGGTCCTTCACATGGTTCGAGATGGCGACGACCTGAACCTGCGTCTTGTCGAACGGGGTGAGCGAGCGCTCGGCGCCGGTGGTCACATCGACCGCGTAGAGCTTGTAATTCTCGTCGCCGCCATGATCGTTGACGTAGAGGATCTGGCGGCTGTCGGGCGACCAGAAATAGCCGCGGATCGGGCGCGCCTTCTCCGCGGTCAGCGGCTTGGCCGCGGCCATGTTCGAGGCCGGCGCCACCCAGACGTTGAGCACGCCGTCGCGCGGCGCGATCCACGACAGCCACTTGCCGTCCGGCGAGAGCCGCCCGGCGGCGCGGCTCGGATTGCCGAACAGCTTCTCGCGCGCGATGAGCGGCGCCTCCGCCCCCGCGGCAAGAGCGATGCCGCCGAACGAAACGGCCGCGGCGGCGCCGAAAAGAATGAGCTTGGTCTTCATGCTGTCCCCACCTCGAACCGGCGAGTCGGGAGCCGCTCGCCTGTGGGCACATCATGTGTGTTATGGGACTAACACACAAGGAAAAACTTCGCTGCGCGGCAACTTCCCGACTTTCCCGGCGATCCGGGCGGCTCAGGTCACCTTGCCGCGCACCGCGAAGCGCGGCTCGCGCCACCGCTCGGTCCGCAGGATGTCGTGCAGCCGCTCGACCGCCACCCAGATGTCCTCGAAGCCCAGGTAGAGCGGAGTCAGCCCGAAGCGGACCACGTCCGGCGCCCGGAAATCGCCGATCACGCCGTCCGCGATCAGCGCCTGGCAGAGCTCGAAGGCATGGGGATGGGAAAAGGAGATATGGCTCCCGCGGCGCTCTGGATCGCCGGGCGAGATGCAGGCGAGGTCCGGGCAGCGCTCCGCGACCAGGCGGGCGAACAGATCGAAGAGGGCGATCGACTTCGCCCACGCCTGCTCGATCCGGACGCCCGCGAACGTCTCGATGCCGCATTCGAGCGCGGCGAGGCCGAGGATCGGCGGCGTGCCGGCGAGGAAGCGGGTGATGCCGGGGGCCGGCACATAATCGTCGGTGAAGGCGAAGGGCGCAGCGTGGCCCATCCAGCCGCGCAAGGGGCTCAGCAGCCGTTCCTGGAGGCGCTCGGCGACGTAGAGGAAGGCGGGAGCGCCGGGCCCGCCGTTCAGATATTTGTAGCCGCAGCCGACGGCGAGCTCGGCGCCGCTGCCGTTAAGATCGAGCGGCACCGCACCCGCGCTGTGGCTGAGGTCCCAGATCACGCGCGCCCCCGCCGCCTTGGCCTTGGCCGTCACGTTCTCCATGTCGAAGCGGAAGCCGGCCTTGAAGTGAACGTGGGTGAGGAGGAGGAGGTTCGTCTCGGGCCCGATCCGGGTCTCGATCTCCTCGCGCGGCGCAACATCGAGCCGCAGGCGCGCGAGCTCGGCGGCGCCGCTGGCAATGTGAAGGTCGGTGTGAAAATTGCCCGCCTCGGAGAGCAGCACCGACCGCTCCGGCGACAGCGCGGCGGCCGCGACGATCAGCTTGAACAGGTTCACCGAAGTGGAGTCGGCGACGATCACCTCGTGCGGTTTCGCCCCGATCAGGGGCGCGATCTTGGCGCCGACACGCTGCGGCGCATCGATCCAGCCGCGGCTGTTCCAGCTGCGGATCAGCTCCTCGCCCCACTCGGCCTCGACCACCTCCCGCGACCGGCCCACCGCAGCCATCGGCAGCGCGCCGAGCGAATTGCCGTCGAGGTAGATGACGCCTTCCGGGAGGAAGAAACGCTCGCGGCAGTGGCGCAAGGGATCCGCCGCGTCCAATGCCCGGACCTCGTCAACGATCACCGTCATTTCCGAAACGCCGCCTCGATCTCCTCGACGGCAGCGGCCCAGGCCGGGGATTCGGGCGCGATCAGCTCGACATGCCCGGTGTGCGCAATCATCCGTACCGAAACCTTGTCGCCCGCCGCTTCCATTTTGCGCTTGTAGATGTCGGCATAGGCGGGCGGGATGATCTTGTCGTCCGCCCCGTTGATCAGCGTCTGCGGCACCCCGAGCGGCGCGAGCCGGGGGACCGACGTATCGGTCCAGTGATTGCCCGCGATCTTGTTGACGACGTCCACTCCGCAGCCGCTGCCGGGCGGCCGCGCCGCTTCGTCGAGATCCTGCAGCCCGCCCAGACTAATGACCTTCGCGACCCGGGGCGGCGCCGGCTCCAGCGAGGCTCGCCCGTCCGGAAGCCGCCGGTGGGTCACCATCCCGGCCGGGATTCTGTGCCACCCCGCCAGCCACATGGCGAGGTGCCCGCCCGCCGAATGGCCGACGGCGACGACCCGGCTGAGGTCCAGGTGATATTCGGGATAGAAATAGAGGAGGTTCATGGCGGCAACGACATCCTCGTACGTCCCCGGATAACCGCCGCCGGGCCGATCCACGCCCCGGTAATCGATATTCCAGACCGCGATGCCGCGGTGGCGAAGGTCGTTGGCGATCCAGTTCATGATCCGGCGGTCCGCCACGTCCGACTGCCAGCAGCCGCCGTGCACCATGACCACGACCGGATGCCGCCCGCGGCGCTTCGGCAGCCACAGGTCGACGACCTGCAGCGCGCTGTCGCCATAGCTCAGGGTCTCGTCCGGCTCCGGGCGCGGCCGTTTCAGCAGGTCCGGCCACTTCATCAGCTGGCGGGCGGGGGGCGTAGTGGGCGGCGCGGTCATCGCCGGCACGACTAGAGCCGCGGCGAGGGCGAGGGCAAGGCGGGGCGCGAGCACCGCGCGGGTCTAGACCGGCGAGACCGCCCGGAAAAGGTTCGGGCGAGCGCCGCGGGGACTGCGGCGCTCGCCCGAGGTGGCGCGGGCGGAGGGGGCGATTACCGGCCGCGCGCAAGGGTGACGGCGTTCGCCGCATAATCGGTGCCGCGGCCCTCGACGACGCTGCGCACCCGCGGGGCCGCGGCGGCGATGAGGGCGTCGCGGCATTCGATGCCGGCGAGGCTGGCGTCGATGCCCTTGACCCCCGGCTCGATGCAGAGCCGCTCGGCGGTGGCGCGGATGCGGGCGTTCAGCCGCTCCACGCCGGCGGCGGTGCGCAGGTTGAGGTCGTCGTAGCGCACCGTCGCGACGATCGTCGCCGGGGCCTTCACCTCGGCGGCGAAGGCGGGGCCGGTGAGGGCGGCGATGCCGCCGCCCGTCGAGGCGAGGGCGGCGACAGCGGCGAGGGCGGCGAACTTGAGCGTGTGAAACTTCATCTTTTTTCTCCCTGGTCCTGGATGTTGGCGAAAGTGGCGCGCAGAGGCGTTTCAACCGCAGCGCGGGTCGGTCTCCCGATCCCACGGCGCGTCGAACTGGATGGCGTTGAGGGTCTTCAGCGCCGTCCAGCCGGCCGACAGGATGCCGGCCACCGCAGTCGAGAAAGCGTGGCCGTGCTCGGCCCACATCCGGGCCTCCATTGCATCGCGCATTTTATCACTCCTCTTGGTCAGCGGCCGGCTTTTCCGCCGGTCGACGGGAGTGAGTTAGAGGTGGAGCAGCAGCATCGCCAACTAAACGGTGGACACAGGTAATAAGCTGCGCTTATCTATGGCAATGCGACGACTGCCCCCGCTCACCGCCGTCCGGGCCTTCGAGGCGGCCGCGCGGCACGAGAATTTCACCCTCGCCGCCGGCGAGCTGGGGCTCACCCAGGCGGCGGTCAGCTACCAGATCAAGCTGCTGGAAGAGCGGCTCGGCGTTCCGCTGTTCGTGCGTTTCAAGCGTCGCGTAACGCTGTCGGAAGCAGGCCGGAGGGTGGCACCGCTCGTCTCCAATGCTTTCGACGGCATCGCGGAAGCGTTTGCGGGGCTAGTCGACGAGGATGAGAGCGTGCTCACCGTCAGCACCGCCCAGACCTTCGCGTCGAACTGGCTGGCGGGACGGCTCGGCGCCTTCCAGGTGGCGCGGCCGGAGCTGGCGGTCAGGCTCCAGACCAGCAACGGCCTGGTCGATTTCGCGCGCGACGAGGCCGACGCCGCGATCCGCATGGGCGAGGGCCCCTGGCCCGGCCTGCGCCACCATTTCCTCTTCCACCACCATTTCACGCCGATGTGCACGCCCGAATTCCGCGACGAACAGGGCATCACCAAGCCGGAGGACGTGCTGAGGGTGCCGCGCTCGACGCCGGACGACGAATGGTGGGAAATCTGGCTCGAGGCGGCCGGGGTCGCCCCGCCGGAGGAGCGACCGGTCGGCATCCGCCTCGACTCGCAGGCGTCGGAGGGGCGCGCGGCGATGGCCGGCCATGCGATGGCGATGCTGACGCCGATGTTCTGGCGCGCCGAGCTGGCCAGCGGCCGCCTCGTCCAGCCCTTCGGGCTGGTGACCTGCGAGCGGCGCGGCCACTGGCTCGTCTATCCGGAGCACAAACGCAACCGCGCCAAGATCCGCGCCTTCCGCGACTGGATCGTTGCCGAGCTGGACGCCGAGCGGATCGCGACGCCGCCCGAGGTTTTCGTCCACCAGCCGGACCTGTGACCGGAGCTGGGAGCCAGTCGGGGGCATGCTGTGGACCCTCACCCCGGACTTGATCCGGGGTCCACCTTCTTCCCCTGTCCTGGGAGACAAGGGAAGGTGGATGCCGGATCAAGTCCGGCATGACGAAGATGGTTAGGTATGTCCCTGCGCTCTACCCGCGCTCCGGACAATCAAGCCCTCTCCTCCCGGGTGTCTCAGCCTTCGCCTGCCGGCTCGAACAGCTCGAGCTTGACGCCGTCGCAGTCGAGGATCCAGGCGAAGCGGCCATAAGCGTCGTCCTGGCGCCCGAGGATTTCGACGCCCTTCGCCTCGAGGTCGGCGATGAGGCCGTCCAGGTCGTCGACGCGGAGGTTGAGCATGAACGGCTTGCCGCTCGGCCCGAAATAGTCGCTGTCGGCGGCGAAGGGGGACATGAGGCTGTAGCCGCCCGGAACGTCGTCGAACTGGAACATGATGCCCCACTCGCCGCCGATGCCGAGCATCTCCTTGTACCAGCGCTTGCTGCGCTCGACGTCCTCGACCTTGTAGAAGACTCCGCCGAGCCCGGTCACCCTAGCCATAGATCCCCCCCGCCGCTTCCTTCAGCGCCTTCATAGCTGCCCGATAGGGGAACGGACCATAGCTGATCCGCGCGACGCCGACGGCGGCCACGGCAGCGTTGTCCGGCGCGCCCGGGAAGGCCATGAAGTTCACCGGCAGCGGCGAGGCCGTGCAGACCCGCTCGAGCAAGGCGAGATCGGCAAGGCCGGGGACGAAGAAGCCGCTCGCGCCCGCCTCCGCATAAGCGTGCGCCCGTTCCAGCGCGGCCTCTACCATCACCGCATCGTGGCTCTCGCGGGCTGCTTTCAGGAAGACGTCGGTACGGGCGTTGATGAAGAAGTCCGGACCGACGGCCGCGCGGATCGCGCGTATCCGCTCCGCCTGCGCCGCGGGCGGGTGCAGCCCCTCGCCGCCGATGACCTGGTCCTCGAAATTGCAGCCGATCGCGCCGGTTGCCTGCAGACGCGCGACGTTATCGGCCGCCTCCGCCGGGTCGGCCGAATAGGCACCTTCGAAGTCGACGCTGACCGGGATGCCGACGGCGCGCACCACGCGCTCCGCGTTGGCGAGCGCAAGGTCCAGCGGGAGGGATTCGGCGTCCGTGTATCCGTGGGCCGCGGCGACCGATGCGCTGCCGGTGGCAAGCGCGGGCGCCCCCGCCTCGGCGACAGCCTTGGCGCTGCCGGCGTCCCACACATTGTAGAGGACGAGCGGATCGCCCGGGCGGTGGAGCGCGGCAAACGCGCGAGCCTTGTCGGTCATCAGAGCCGATTCTCCGCGCAGGGACCGGAAGAACCGCTCCCGGTCAGGAGCCGATCATCTCCAGCGGACCGTCGTTGATATGCGCGCCCGGAACGTTTTCCGCCAGGCCGGCGCGCAACCGCCGACAGATGGGACGAGACCACCCCTTGCGATTCACGGTCGCGGGTGTTTCCGGGCCGATCTGTCGAATCCCGTCTCGTGCCACGCGCCGTCTCCTGATCGTTTTGTCGCCCCAGGGGTTTATGAGTGGAATGAGACTCGGTCAATCCACGGGTCTGGATCGGGCGGGCAGCGAGAATTGAGCCGAATGAATTCGCTCGCGCACAGGCCTCTCAGCAGGCCGAAGCGATAGACGAGCGGGCCGAAGCCGGCTTCCGGATCCGGCCAGTTCTCCATCAGCCCGTGCAGCTTCACCAGATCCACCAGCCGGGCGGCGGTCGCGCACGACGTCACCGAGTCGACCAGAGCGGCCGCCTCGGGTCGCGCGGCCGTGAGCGCCGTGAACCAATCCGCGGCCTGCAGACCGCGGCGCCTCTCCTCGAGGACCCTATCCGGCACGCGGCCGCGCAGAGCCGTCCGGATTGGCGCCTTCGACCGGCCGCCCTGGAAATGCAGCGTCGGCGGGATCTGGAGACAGAAGTCTATGAGACGGCGGTCCGCGGTCGGGTCGCGAAGCTCGAGGCCCCAGCGCAGGAAGACGCCTTTCGCATAGGTGCCCGGATCGGACCGGCCCAGCATGCGCGCGCGCTGCGCGATGGAGGCTTCGCGCCCCGCCGCGGCGCGGTCATGGCGCGCCAGGACCTCCCCCGACCCCGGCGCGGCGAGGTTAAGCGCGCCGAGCCTGGGGTCCGTCGGCCGATGCCTGAGCCGCTCCAGCCGCCCGACGATGCCGCTGGGCAGCAGCCACCTCGCCACCTGCCCGAGGATCGTCCGCATTGGAACGCCGGCCCGCCGCACCTCGATCAGGAGCGGAAGGAGCCCGGCCACCCCAGCGTCCACGATCAAGGCCTCCAGCGCCTCGACGCCGCCATAGCTGATGGTTGCGTTCCCGGTGGTGGCGACGAGCATGACCTCGATCCCCTCCGCAGTCGCCGCGTCGTTGATCCGGTCGGACCACGCCAGGTTGGGGAGGTTGAGGTCCGGCCGCTCGAACAAGGGCAGCTGCCACGCCAGATGCTCGAGCGGCAGGCGCGCCGGAGACTCGATCCTGCGATGCGCCATGTTCGGATAGAGCGAGGCGGTCTCGGCGGCGAGATCGCCTTCATCGCCGAAGCGGCCGTCGGGCAATCGCGGCAAGGGGTGCGCGGGGACCGCCGTGTAGGCGACCACCCGTCCGCCGAACTGCCGCGCCGCCGAAGTCGCGACGGCGGAGCTGTCGAGGCCGGCGCTGAGGTGGGAGCCGACAACGGCGCCCACGCCTCGAAGACGATCCGCGACCGCCTCGTCGAGGGTCCGGCGGAGCGCCTCGGCGCATTCGCCGAGGCTGGAGAAAGGCACGGCGGTTCGCGGCGGGCGCCAGCTCGCCCGCGCAGAGCGGCCGCGGGCGGTGAGCGTCACGACCTGTCCCGGCTCGACCCGCTCCACGCCGCGGAAGAAGGTCCCCGTCCCCTCGTGCGGCACGCCCGCGAGCGTTTCCAACATGCGGCCCTCGTCGATTCCGCGCGGAACCCAGTCGAGCGCGTGGAGGCCCCTGGCCAGGCTCGCCGCCGCCACGCCATGGCTCCCCACATGGAAGTGGAGCGGCCGCTGACCCGCAACGTCCCGCGCCAGCAGCAGCGTTTCGGACGCGCGGTCCCAAAGGGCGAGTGCGTAATCGCCGATGAAGGCGTCGACGACCGCGCCCCCCCACCGCTCGAAGCACAGCATCATGAGCTCCGCGTCGGCGAGGTCGCGGCTCTGGGCGCCCTCGAGGCCGAGCTGCCGAACGAGATCGCCGCGGCCGTCGATGCGGCCGTCGGCGACGAGCGTTAGTCGGCCGCCAGCACCATGGACGGGGCCAGCCTCCTGCGCGTGCCCGGAAGCCGTCGCGACTGCCAGGCTGATCGCTCCGTCCGTCGCGACGCTATGATCGGCGGCGTCCGGCCACTGGGCACGGAGCATCGCCTCGCACGCGGCTCGGCCCGGCGCGCCGCGACGGTCCCAGTGAGCGGCGAGCACGGTCATCGGCCGTTGCTTATGCGGCGGGCACGGCGCCGTCCACGTCCGGCGTTGCCGCGCCGCATTCAACATGTCAGGTCGGGGCATGCTTTGGGGCGCACCCCTGCCGGAGGATTTGGCGCCGCCCGCGGCGCTGGAGGCGCTGCTCGCCCGGGCGCTGGCGGCGACGCCGGACAATCCGATGCTCCACGCCAAGCTCGGCTACCTGCGCTACGACCGCCACGACTATGACGCGGCGGCCGGATCTCTGGCCGAAGCGATGCGCCTGGGCGGCGGGACGGACGAGGTACGGCAGGTCCTCGCCCGCTGCCTCAACTATCGGGGCTGCCATCGGGAAGCGCTGGCGACGCTCGCGCCGGTCGAAGGCCCGATTTTCGAACGGGCGCGCGCGCTTCTCGATACCGGCGCCGCGCCAGACGCCGAAGTCGAACTCCGGCGCCTCCTGGAAGCGGATCCCGACAATGCCCAGGCCTGCCGGCTCCTGTGCCGGTTGCTCAGGCGGAGCGGGCGCCATGTCGAAATGGTGGCGCTGTGCGAGTCGCTAGCCGCGCGCGGGGCGGCCAACGCCCAGCTCCTCTACAATTTGGGCTGGGGGCTGGCCCTCGCCGGCGATCCCGACGGGGCCCGGCGATGGCTCCCGCGGCCGGAGCGGATCGCGGCCGTCGATATCGCCCCGCCGAAAGGCTTCGGCGACCTCGCGGCGTTCAATCGCGCTCTGGCGGAGGAGATCCTCGGCAATCCCAACCGAGTCACCCGTTTCGCCGAGGAGGACGACGCGAACCGCGGCAGCAGCCGGGTCGACAATCTCCTCACCGGTCGCGATCCGGAGCTCATCCGCCTGCTCATCGACCTGCTCCAATCCGCCGTCTCCGCCTATCGTCCGGTGCCCCTCGGCGGGCCGGACCCCTGGGCCGCCGCCCGGCCCGCCGCGGCGCGGCTGCGGCCCTGGGGGCTGATCCAGCGCGGCGGCGAATATGAGGACGGGCACGTCCATCCCGGCGGCTGGCTGACCGGCGTCTATTATGCGCGGGTACCGGACGCGATCGCGCGGTCCACGACGGGCGCGGGCTGCATCGAGTTCGGCCCTCCGCGTACGCTCGCCGAGGCGATGCCGGAACTGGCCCCGCCGCTTCGCTACGTTCCGCGCGAAGGCATGCTGCTCCTCTCGCCGTCGCACTACCAGCACCGGACGATCCCGAGCGGGCTGGAGGAATATCGCATCAGCGTCGCATTCGACGTGGTGCCCGACCGCGTCCCTCCCCCTTAAAGAGGGACGAATTAGTGCACGAACCTCGCCACCACGTCGCGGTAGCTGCGGCTGACCTTCACCTGGCTGCCGCTCTCCAGCACCAGGAAGCATTCGCCGTTGGTGTGCGGCTTCACCTGGCGCACCTGGTCGAGGTTGACGATGCAGCTCCTGTGCACGCGCTGAAAGCGGCGCGGGTCGAGGCGCTTCTCGAGGTCCTTCATCGTCTCCCTGAGGATCAGGGTGTTGTCGCCGGTGTAGATGCACATGTAGTCGCCGGCGGCGTCGATCTTCTCGATCGAATCGACATCGACCCGGAAGATCTGGCCGCGATCCTTGATGTTGATGAGCTTCTCGTAGCGATTCGACTGGGGGGCGTCGTCGCTGGCCGAGACGTTGTCCATCGCGTCCGGCGCCACTTCGGCGAGCACTTCCTTCAATTTGCCCGCTTCCTCGGCGCTGCGCTTCTCGGCCAGGCGCTGGCGCACCCGCTCGAGCGTATCGGCGAGGCGGTCCTCGTCCACCGGCTTCATGAGGTAATCGACCGCGTCCGCTTCGAACGCGCGCAGCGCGTGGTCGGAATAAGCGGTGACGAAGACGAAAAGCGGCGGCTCCACCTCCATCAGGCCCTGAATCACCGAGAAACCGTCGAAGCCGGGCATCTGGATGTCGAGGAAGACGAGGTCGGGCTTGTTGGTCTTGATCGCCCGGATCGCCTCGCGGCCGTTCGAGCAGGTCTCGACGATCTCGACGTCGTCATGCTTCTCGAGGCGCAGACGCAGCCCCTGGATCGCAAGCGGCTCGTCATCCACGAGGATCGTGCGGATGGTCATTTCGGCTCCTCGGCAGGTTCGGACTGGTAGGGAATATCGATCGTAACGCCAAAGCCCCCCTGCTTGTTCGATTCCGTCTCGAAACGATGGTCGGCGCCATAGGCTTGCGACAGACGGTCCCGAATGTTCGCCAGACCGACGCCGGTGGACTGCTGCGCCTTCACCCAGACGTCCTC
>Ga0070692_10000261_pt1 | contig 14687 bp, 17 predicted proteins | sample KBSK1102metaG_FD_64675 | JGI IMG/M metagenome (GOLD analysis project Ga0070692, IMG submission 64675) | Corn, switchgrass and miscanthus rhizosphere microbial communities from Kellogg Biological Station, Michigan, USA - KBS K1-10-2 metaG | ecosystem: Host-associated > Plants > Roots >...
GCAGTGTGTAGTGCTTGCTGGATCGTCGCGGTCCCCTCCCTCCCAAAGCGGTGGCTCGGTCGCCACCGCACTCCAAAGCTTCGCTAAATATGCCCCGAGTCGTGCAAGCAATGTCTAAGCTGCCGGTCATGCCGCTGAGTTTCTTTCATGACAAGAGCGCGCCGCCGTCTGACGCGTCTCCCATTTCGCGAGAAACATTTTGGAGTGCGGTGGCAAGGCCACCGCTTTGGGAGGGCGGTGGCAGTGTGTAGTGCTTGCTGGATCGTCGCGGTCCCCTCCCTCCCAAAGCGGTGGCTCGGTCGCCACCAAAGCTTCGCTAAATATGCCCCGAGTCGCGCAATCCGTCTAAGCACGGCGAAGTGAGTGCCGCGTACGCTGCCGGTCATGCCGCTGACGTCTCCCATTTCGCGCTACGCTGGTGAATCGATGCGAGCGATGCTGCTCCGCCGGCCGGGGGGTTCACTCGAACTTGCCGAGATGCCGGTTCCGCGGCCGGGTACGGATCAGGTGTTGCTTCGCGTCGACTGCTGCGCGGTCTGCCGCACCGATCTTCATGTCGTCGACGGCGAGCTTCGCGATCCGAAGCTGCCGCTCGTTCCCGGTCACCAGATCGTCGGTATCGATGAGGCGACGAACGTACGCCTCGGCGTTCCCTGGCTCGGCTGGACGTGTGGCGTTTGCGCTTTCTGCCGCAGCGGCCGCGAGAACCTCTGCGATGCGGCGAGGTTCACCGGCTATACGCTCGACGGCGGCTACGCGGAGTACGCCGTCGCCGATCGCCGCTTCTGCTTTCGGATTCCCGACACGTACATGTCCGAGGAAGCGGCTCCGCTTCTCTGCGCGGGGCTGATCGGATTTCGCGCTTATCGAATGACCGGCGACGCGCGGCGCATAGGCTTTTACGGCTTCGGATCCGCCGCGCAGATCCTCGTCCAGCTCGCGCGCGCCGACGGCCGGGACGTCTTCGCCTTCACGCGCGATGGCGATACCGCCGCGCAGCAGTTCGCGCGCGAGATGGGAGCCGTGTGGGCTGCCGGATCGGGCACGCCGCCTCCCGAGCCGCTCGATGCCGCCATCATCTTCGCGTCCGACGGCTCGCTGGTCGTGACCGCGCTGCGCAACCTCGGGAAAGGCGGCACCGTCGTCTGCGCCGGCATCCACATGAGCGACATCCCGCCGTTTCCCTACGAACTGCTCTGGAACGAACGCACCATCCGGTCCGTCGCCAATCTCACCCGCGCCGACGGCGAGGCGTTTTTCCAGCGCATCGCATCGCTACGGATCGAGACGCGGCGCACCGTCTACCCGCTCGATCGCGCCAACGAAGCGCTCGCGGATCTGCGCGACGGCCGTTTGGTGGGGACAGCACTACTGAAGATGTGAGCCTCAAATCGCCAGCGCCGTGCCCGACCTGCTCTCGACACCTGCCAGCAGGAACTTCCGGATCGCCGACTGCACTTCTGCCTGATGGCCGAGCAGAAGATGGCCGCCGGTGGCGAAGCCGACGAACGTTCCGTCATCGATCTCTTCCGCGGTGTAGAAACCGCTGTCGTAGGTGCCATAGAGATCGTCCGCCGCGCTGATCACCAGAGCCGGAACGCGAATGTCTCCGAGCTGGTAGCGCGTCAGATTCGAGGAAACGATGCTGTCGTTCCAGATTCCTGACGTACGTCTGCTGATGGGAAGAATGCAGCGCAGCATCTGATCGACGTTGCGGCGCTCCTCCGCCGATGCGTTGCGGTAGTTCGGCACCGGCGTTCCGAGGATGGTTTTGAGAAGAGTCATCCGGGCCACTTTGGTCGCCGTCCAGAAGAGAACGTCCGACGCGGCGATCGCGTGCAACACGGTCTCGAAGAAGGGCGACGGAGCGCCGGTGGCGGCGCGTTGCGGCGCGTACGCCAGCGGCACGATCAGCATGAGCGATGAGCAGCGCTCGGGATGCCTCAGGCAGAGTTGCATGGCGGAAGGAGCGCCCGCGGAAACGCCGATCACCGGCACGCGGTCGAGTTGTAGCGCATCGAGCAATCGCAGATGCGCATCGGCCTGCGCTTCTGCCGAGGTATCGGCACGAAGGGGCGTGCCGAGGTAACCGAAACGCGATGGCGCGACGACGCGGTAGTCGTCGCCGACGAAGGCGCGTCCGAGCTCGAGGCCTTGATCGAAGCCGCCGCCCGCGCCGTGAATGAGAAGGACCGCCGGGCCGTCTCCGCGCTCCCCGAACTCGATCGGACCCTTTTCCGATCCTATGACCTGGCTTTCGGCTGCAATCCGCCGCCGGGCTGCTTCGATGTCTTTGCGATAGGCAGCGTACGCCAGCGCTGCCGCGCCCGCGACGATGCCGCCGGCCTTGGCTAAAAGTCGAAATTTGCTTGAACTCATGAGGGACACCTCCTCAGTCAGCGCGAGGCGCGCTGATGCGCACGAGCTTCGATGGCCACCGCCGCGATCCCCGAATCGACGTCGCCCGCGTGAGCTGTCCCAACTCGAGGTTCGTCATCCGCCGCCCGAGGTCGGACTGCGCGACGATGCCGACCAGGCGGCCGGCGTCGTCGACGACCGGAAGATGGTGCACGTGGTTCTCCCGCATCACCTGGATGGCGTCGTCGAACGTTTCGTCGGGATTGATGGCGACGAGCGGGCACGACATGACGGCCGAGGCAGGGAGCTCGGCGGCGTTCAACCCGCGGGCGACGGCGCGGCAGGCGATGTCGCGGTCGGTAACGATGCCGACGACCTCACCGCCGCTGACGATCGGGACGGCAGCGCAGTCGTGATCGAGCATCAGCATGGCCACCAGGCGGAGCGTCGTCGTCGGACTGCAGGTGGCCGGATCGGGAGTCATGGCGTCGCGCACGTTCATCATGAAAAAAAGATGCGTCTCGGGCCGCACCGGTGCCGCGTCGTGCAGCACACCTGGATGTGACTACCCGCAGCGCATCGGACGCACAACACGGTGTGCCTTCTGTCACGCCGCCGGTACGTCACGCCTCACCGACACAGGCGCTTCCGCGAGCGATGCTGCTTCCGGAGTAGTCCTCGGTCGTGACAACCCTGCATGCAACACCTCGCGGTAGCTCCCCGACCATCGCGATTCAGAAGACTGTCGCGACCGCTGCCGCCGAGGGGCAGGAACGTCAGGCCCAGTACGTCGCCGCGCTCGAAAAAGGCATCCGATCGAGGGACGAGGTGCTGGCCATCGTCGCGCACGACCTGCGCAATCCGCTGACGATCATCAAGAGCAGCGCGGCGCTCCTGCAGACGGCCACCGGCGAGAACCGTCAGGAGCTCCTTGCCATGATCTCGACCGCATGCGGCCAGATGCAGTCGCTCGTAAGCGACCTGCTCGACGTGGCGCGCATCGAGAGTGGAGGCTTTACGGTCGAACGCACGCGCGTGGAGGCCGCGGAGGTCATGGAGGAAATGCGGCGGATGTTCGGGCCGGCAGCGGCAGAGAAGGGCCTCCGCTTCGAGGTCGAAGCCATGGGCAGCCTCCCGCCACTGCACGCCGACCGTAATCGCCTCATCCAGATCCTCGCGAACCTCGTCAGCAATGCCATCCGTGTTACCGACAGCGGAACGGTGCGTCTGCGCGTCGAAAGCGATCGGGACAGGACACGATTCTCGGTCGCGGACACAGGTGCCGGGATTCCTGCCGCGGAGCTGCCGCATCTGTTCGACCGTTTCTGGCAGGTTCGTTCCAGCCGCCGCGGCGGCGCCGGGCTCGGGCTGGCCATCGTCAAGGGATTTGTCGAAGCCCACCAGGGGACCGTCGAGGTGACGAGCGAGGTGGGAGCGGGATCGCTGTTCTCATTCGTCATCCCCTGTCTGAAGACTGCGTAGTCACATCGACGGCAGAGCCTTCACGGTCGCCGTCGTTCCGTGGTCTTACCGTCGAAGTGCTCGTCATCGCGCTCCGCGTCATCGCGGGTGTGGTGAACAACGCCGTCGCGGTGGTGGGGAGGCGCGTACAGCGTGTAGAGCTTCAATGGGAGATTCCCCGTGTTGATGATGTTGTGATTCGCTCCGGCCGGGACGAGGACCGCGAAGCCGGCCTGGATAGCCGTAGTGACGCCATCGAGTACCGCCTCACCGGTCCCCTCTTCGACGCGAAAGAACTGGTCGAGCTCGTGGACTTCCGCACCGATCTCTTCCCCCGGGCTCAACGCCATGAGGACGAGCTGGCAATTTTCGGCCGTGTAAAGCACGCGGCGAAAATCATCATTCTTGACGGCGGCGCTCTCAATGTTCTGCACAAACCCTTTCATCACGGTCTCCTTCTTTTCGCCTACGTTCCGGTCAGTCCTGCTCTCACGCTGCCGCTGTCTTCTGAGACGCAAGCGGCCTCCGGATGACGGTCATCACCGCGCGCTTCGCGAACCGCGTGATCGTTTCCGTCGTGTTGCCGATGACCGTGGCGTCGACGAAGGGGCGGTGCTGCGCGCCGATTACCAGGAGGTCCGCGCTGACGTGATCCGCAACCGCCAGCACTTGTTCGGCCGCGTGGCCGTGGACGACGATTTCCCTGTAGCGCGTTCTGGCCCGCACATCGGGATCGACCCAGATGCCGAACTGCTTCTCAACGTCCGAGAAAAGCTGCGGCTCGCTTCCTTCGCACACGTGCATGACCACGAGCTGGGCGCCGAACAACTCCGCGATCGCGCTGGCCTGAGCGAGTGACTCGCGGGCGATGGCGGTGAAGTTCACCGGGCAGAGCACCGTGCGGATACCGATGGTTTCATCCGGGGCGAACAGCGCCGGATTCACGGTGATGACGGGAACGTCCGTCTCGCGCAGCACGTACTCGGCGACCGAGCCGAGGATCGCACGCCGGATGCCGCGCCGTCCGTGCGTTCCCATGATGATGAGATCCGCGTTGATGTCGCGGGCGATCCGGACGATCGCCAACTCCGGCGCCTCATCCTCGAACAATGTCGTCGCGTGGACCGTTGCCGGCACATGGGATGCCGCGTAGTCGTGAAGCTGCTTCGTCAGCGCCGTCCTGGCTTCGGGAACGCTCTCGAAGTAGTAGCCGACCGGATGATCTTCCGCAAGCCACGAGATCTCCTCGGCATGCAGCAGCGTGATCTTCGAGCCGAGGCGCTCGTTGAAGTGCAGCGCGTAACGGAGCGCCAGATCGCTGAACGCGCTCATGTCGGTCGGGACGAGGATGCGTTCAAAGAAATTGGTATTCATGATGTGGCCTCGCATCCTTCGTACGTGCTCATGCCGAGCAGCGCATAGAGCGGGCAGTAGCCAATCGTGCCGGTGGCCAGCGGGATCAGCCCGAGATACCCCCACCCCGCGCCGCGAATCGTGATCGCGAGCAGGACCAACATCGCGCCGATGACGATACGAATCGTTCGATCGAGGACTCCTTCATTGAGTGCGAGCATCAGAGTCTCCTTCGCTGTACATCGTGGTCCTTCCGGAGCGCGGAGGTCGTGATGCGCGGACTCTTCGCGCGTGATGGCGGACACGTGGCGCTCGTTTCGTGCGGCGCACGAACGAACCATCTAGGCGAAATGCGCCGCGTTCGCGGCGATGAACTGCAACTTGTCTCCCGGCACGTCATCGAGCGCGAAGATCGCGTCCGAGGTGCAGGCGGGGATGCACGCACCACAGTCGATACACTCCGAGGGATCGACGTACATCTGCGTGGCGCCGTCGAACGAAGCCTCATCCATCCGCGGATGAATACAGTCGACCGGACAAGCGTCCACACACAGAGCGTCTTTGATGCAGTTATCAGTGATGACGAAGGCCATTTGATTGATCTCCCGATCTTTTATTCTTCAACTGATCGTAGCGGGGCAAGGTAACCGTGTGATGTCGATGAGGTCACCGATCGGTATGACGAAAATCACAGGAATCCGCGGCGTTTGCGGCCGGAACGCTGGCGTCGTACTGACCCCGTGACCACGGTCACCCCGCCACAGTGCGCGCGATGGCTGCGGGCCGGTTGAGGATCGACGATCATCGCCATGTGCTGCAGTTCGCTCTCGCATTCGCGCTGAGTGTCGCTGTGCTGCACGACGCGGCAGCCGGTGACGCGGTCACGATCCGATCGGCGATCGACTCGCTGCGCCGCGGGAGAATCGTGCTGGTGGGAGGCGATCCGATCTGTGCGTCGCGGCCTCTTCCGCTTTTCTACAATCGCCGGCAGTTCGCGCCGGCGTGGAGCGCGCGCGATCGCGAGGAGCTGCTCGCCGCCATTCGCGATGCGAAGAGCGACGGTCTCGATCCGGCCGATTACCATCCCGCCGCTATCGATCGAACGTCCGACGCCGAGCAGCGCGACCTCCTGCTCACCGACGCGTTCTTTCTGCTGGCCTCGCATCTGCTCTCCGGCCGGGTCGATCCGGAATCGATCGAGCCGACATGGTGTCTGACGCCGCGCGCGGACGATCTCGTCGCCGCGCTGGAGACCGCGCTCGAACTGCACGAGGTGCGGGCCGCGATCGCGCGCATGTCTCCCGCGCATCCGGAGTACGCGGCACTCCGGCGCTTTCTTGCAACCTACCGGCGCATCGCGGAGGCGGGCGGAGGGCCGGCCATCGACGCGAAGAAATCGCTGCGGCTCGGCAGCCGCGGACCGATGGTGGCGCAGCTCACGGCACGTCTCGCCGCGAGCGGAGATCTCGCGCAAGCCGGCGAAGAATTCGATGCCTCCGTCGATCGCGCGGTGCGCCGCTTCCAATCCCTCCAGGGCCTCGATCCCGACGGCGTGGTGGGACCTCGCACGCGTGCGGAGCTCAATGTCACCGCGGCGCAACGCGTGCGGCAGATCGAGCTGAATCTCGAGCGCTGGCGATGGCTGCCAGCCACCCTCGGCGATCCGCACGCCCTCATCAACATTCCGGCGTTCTCGCTCGCGGTGACGGAACACGGCCGCGGCGTGATGTCGATGCGGATCGTCGTCGGCAAGGACTACCTGCGCACACCGATCTTCAGCGGCAACATCACCCAAGTCGTCCTCAGCCCTGACTGGATGGTGCCCGACAGCATCGCCGACAAAGAGTTGTGGCCGAAGGAACGCCGCACGCCCGGCTACCTGGCGAGCGAGCACATCGAAGTGCTGCGCGGCGGCAAGCTGCGGCAGACGCCAGGCCCATGGAACTCGCTCGGACGGATCAAGTTCAACATCCCGAACCCGTATGGCGTGTACCTGCACGATACGCCGGCGAAGAGTCTCTTCGAAGCGAGAACGCGCGCATTCAGCCACGGTTGCATGCGGATCGAGAGACCGCTGGAGCTGGCCGAGTGGCTGCTGCGCGACCGGCCGGAATGGCCGCCCGGCCGCATCGTGCAGGAATCGCAGCGAGGCATCGAGACGACGATTCCGGTCAGGAACCCGCTGCCGGTACACGTCCTCTACTGGACCGCGTACGTCGACGAGTCAGGCGAGCTCCACTTCGCGCCCGACATCTATCACCGCGACGCGCCCCTCGACGCCGCGATGCGGCGAGCACCTTCCCGTTTCTGATTCACCTGCGATCCGCGTCATCTTCGTTCACCGCCGCCGAACCAATATTTGAACAAGGAGAAGGCTAATGACCGCACCACACGCACACCTCAAGGCGACGGCTGCACCTCGTCGCCCATAAACAAATTCGTTCGATTCCGGCCAGCCTTTTTTGCCTGATAGAGGGCGACGTCGGCCCGGTGAATCAGCGCGTCGAGCGTATCGTTCTGCGGCAACAGTTCGGCGATTCCGCTGCTGATCGTCACCGTGACGACCCCTTTTTCCATGACGATGCTCTGCCCGGCAAGATGGGAGCGCATCCTCTCCGCAACCATGGTCGCTTCCCGTGCCTGCGTATGGGGCAGCAGGATCACGAACTCGTCGCCGCCATAGCGCGCAAAGATGTCGGCATCGCGCAGGTAGGCGCGGCCCACCTGCGCGACGCGCTTCAACAGGAGGTCGCCTGCCTGATGTCCGAGTGTGTCGTTGGTGTGCTTGAAGTTGTCCACATCGAACATGACCAGCGTCAGCGGATGGCGATAGCGCATTGCTTCCGAAACCGCCTGGGCGGCCAGATCGAAGAAGTGGCGCCGGTTGGTCGTGCCGGTCAGATCATCGAGGCTGCCGAGCGTCCGTTCGCGCTCGAGTGCAGCGGCCAACTCCTTGCTCGTCGCTTCCAGGTGTTCCCTTGCGCGGAGGATCTCGGCCTCGTCGCGTTTTCGGGCACTGATGTCCTGATTGACGATGATCGCTCCCTGGATCGAATGACCCTCGCCGACGAGCGGGACCGCTGAATTGAGGATGATCTTGCGGCTGCCGTCGAAGCACTCAATCTCGATCTCTTCGTCGATCGATATTTCCCCATTGCGGATCGCTCGCGCCGCTGCCCAATCCTCCGCGGCAACGGGAAGCCCTGTGCTAAGCCACCAGCCTTTGTATTGACCGAATTCCTCGGGGCCGACGTAGCGGGCGCCTACCCAGATCTGATGACCGGCAGCGTTGCCATGCACGATCCGCCCATTGCGGTCCAGGATCCAGACGCCGACGGGAAGTGCCTCCAGCACATCATGCAGGAGCCGTTCGGCCTCACGATGCGACTGTTCGATCCGTTTACGCTCCGTAATGTCTTCATGCGCGACAACCACGGCGGCTCCCGATTGGCCGCCCAGCCGAGTGACCTTCATCGTGAACCATCGCCGCTCCGTTGGCGAGTCGCATGGATATTCCATCGAAAGCTCGTCTCCGTTTCCCGCGAGCAGCGAGCGCAAGCCGTGCGTCATCTCTTCGAGAGGTCCGTCTTCACCGCGCGCAAGAGCAGCTTCGCAGACGGAAACGTAGTCAGTGCCGACATAGAACCGTTCGTCTGCAGCGCCGTTGGCGACCGCAAATCGAATCCACGCGTCGTTCACGGCGATGATCACGCCGCGCGAATCGAGGACTGCGATGTTGGCGCTCAACGCGTTCAGCACATCGAGGGCGAGAGTTGCGCCTTGGTCAATATTGCGCATTCAGATAATCACTCCAGCCAGCTCCCGTGTTTCTCCGTGGTGAGATCAGTACGCCGCGAGGCGCGACAGCTCCTCCGTTCCGCGGATCACGATTGCGTTCGCCGTTCGTTTGATGACGCCGCTTTGGTTCAGCTCTCCGAGGATTCGGGTAACGGTCTCGCGCGTCGAGCCGATCGCCTGGGCGAGCTCCGCGTGCGTGATGTGCGACGGGATGCGGATGCCATCCGCGGCCACCTCGCCGTGTACCGCCGCTTCTTCGAGCAGAAGGTGAGCGATACGGGAGATCGAGGAGCCGCCAAAGGCGAGAAACTTCGTTTCCCGCTGCGCAATCTTGTACTGCTCGCTCAGCGCTACCGTCAGACGAAGACATGCCTCGGGATACGTCGTCACGAAACGGAGGAACGTCTCCACGGGAACGACGGCCAGAGCCGCTGGTTCCGCGGCAATCGCGGAGCATTGGTAGGGATGGCGATCGAGCATCGCCTCGGTGAGGCCGAGGAGAGTCCCCGGACCGGCAAACCGCAGCAGCAGTGTTTTCCCCTCGCTCGAGGAGGTCACCAGCTTCATTCTGCCGGCGCACACGACGAAGACGTTGTGGCAACGGCCCCCCTCGTGGAAGGCAATCTCTCCCTTCGCATAGGTAACGCTTGTCTTGAGAGTTTCAAAGACCGCGTGTAGTTGCTCAGGGAGCGAACAGAAAGAACGTTGCGAGGAACAGGCGCGGCAGGGCCGCGAATGCATCGGCGGAACCGGCGGATTGGGCACGTTGCTCTCCTTCGTCCCGGGAAAGGCGACGCCGTGGAGCATCGCGGAGACGGTGGAACCGGCGTTCACCCTAACGACCGCCCTGCACGCGGTTCGGTGATCGCCGACACCGGTCCGCGTGACAACGGCATCGTCCCATGTTCCGGACGCAGCGCTGAGTACCCGCCCCCCAGTGATCGATCGCACCGCCTGGCGTGCTGACGCTCGCATACGGCGGCCACCCCGCGGCCTACTGTGCAGTCGACGAGCGACAGGAGGATCCGCATGCGAACCCGGATGGTTTCAGAGAAGGAGCGGCGATCGTTCTTCCGCGATCTGAGCCGCATTCACGACGGAGCGCTGGTCACCATCAGCGTCGTCGCGCCCGGTGCCGCCTCGCACGACGAAATCGTCAACCAGCCGTTGCGAGGGATCAGCGAAGACAGAAACGAGATCTTCGTTCTGGCCGGCAACGGTGCCGATCGTCAGCACCTGGGAAGGCGCATCCGGGATGTCGACACCGTTCTCCTGCAGCAAACGGATGAAGGGGCCGACACCTCGGTGGATATCACCTCCATCGACGGCAGCCGCACCGTCGTCCGCTTCCGCTCCCCTGCTCTGCCCGAACTGCTCGATCCCGGCGTCGAATGAAAGGCCCCCGATCGAAAGGAGAACGCCATGAAACACGACGAATTTGTGGGACAACTTCAGCATCGCGCACATCTCGGCTCCCGAGGAGAAGCGGAGGGCGCCATCCGGGCCACGCTCGAGACGCTCGCTGAGCGAATCCCGCAAGCCACCGCCCATCATCTCGCGGCGCAGTTGCCGCCGGAGATCGCCGAGGCGCTGCGCCACGGAATCGTGGAACGCTTCGATATCGACGATTTCATCAAGCGCATTGCGGAGCGCGAAAGAAAGAGCCTGGCCACGGCCGCCTTCCATGCGCGCCTCGTCCTCTCGCTCGTAACGCAGGTCGTTTCGGCGGGCATCATGCTCAAGGTGCGGCGTGAACTGCCGGAGTCATTCGGCATCCTCTTCCTTCCCGAGCGTGGCGCCGGGACTGCGCCGCACCATGCACATCCTGCGTAGGCGGCAATCATGAGAGCGCAGAAGCTGCTGGTCATTTACGCCACCGTTCACGGGCAGTCCGCTCTGATCGCCGATCGGATTGCGGACGAAGCGATGCAGTCGGGCGTCGAGGCCACCGTGCGCGACATCCGCAGTGCCTCGCGGAGAGATCTCGCGCGCTGCGATTCGGTCGTCATCGTCGCCTCCGTTCAGTTCGGGCGGCACCCGCGCGCGGTCGAACGATTCGTGAAACGGAATCGCGATCGGCTCGGATCGCTCCGCTCCGCATTCGTCTCCGTCAGCGGGAGCGCCGCCCGGCCCGAGACCCGTCCCGAGGCCGAGGCCGTTGCGCGCAAGTTCTTCGCAAGCACCGGATGGTACCCGGACGAATATGAGCTCGCCGGCGGCGCGCTGAAGTTCACGCGCTACAACTTCCTGCTCCGGTTCATGATCAAACGCATCTACGCCCGCGAAGGGAAGCCGATCGATACGAAGCGCGACTACGACTTCACCGACTGGGATGCCGTCAGGAGATTCGCGAAGGCGTTCGTCGAGGGCGAGACGCCGCATCAGGCCATCGCCTGAAGGCGTGACCGCGTATGGCAGCCATCACTCGAAGCCGTGACGGTACGCGCGGCACACGCGCGAACAGGCGGTCGATTACTTCGTGCTTCGCTATCTCGGACGCGACGCCGCTCTACGACGCCTCATTCATCGAATGGAGCCGCGGTCCGCATCCGCAGACGAGCGGGAGCACGCGGGCCGGGAGATAGCGCGCGAAGGCGCGCTCGACAAGCTTAGCCCCGCGCTCGGCGCGGGGTTCGAAGGCGCCGCGGGATATGCGGCCGCGGAGGCGGCCGCTACAAAATGTCGCGCCGCGCTATCACACGAGGCCGGCCAGGACTTCCTCTTCCGGTTGCACCGCTTCCGCCACCATTCGCCGAGGCACCGACAGCACAGGCACGTGGGCGAAACGCACCAGCCGTTCCGTGGTCGTGCCGACGACCATCTCATCGCGAAACCGTTTGTGCTGCGCGCCGGTCACGATCAGATCGGCGCCGATGTCCTCGGCGCAATCGAGCACGCGTTCGGCCGCACCGCCGCGCAGGACGAGCTCACGGTGCGTGCATCGATTCTGAACCGCCGGACCGATCCATCCGTGCACATCCTCATTCCTTGCCGGCGCCTGCACCCGGTTGCCCTCCTCCACCACATGCACCACCACCAACTCGCCGTCCAGCGCCGCGGCCAGCTGCGACGCATATTCGACCGACGCGCGCGCGACGTCGCTGAAGTTGATCGGACAGAGAATCTTCCGGATCGGATCGCTGGTCCGGGGACGCGCCTCATTCCGGTTGACGCTCAGCACCGGAGAGTCTCCGGCGCGAATCACCCGCTCCGTGATGGAACCCAGGATCAACCGGCGCCAGCCGCGCAGACCGTGGGTGGCCATGACCACCAGATCGGCCGGCAGATCCTCCTCCGTGTCGAGGATGACCGGCACCGGATCTCCGATGTCCGTGGCGATGGCGTAGGGAAATCCCTGAAGCGTGGTGTCGGCGTAGGCACGAACCTCATCTCGCAGCGCGGCGATGTGGTCGGGCCGCGTGGCGACATACAACTGGAAATTAGCGCCCGCATCCTCTACCGGAAAGACGATCGGATCGACGTTGAGCAACGTCAGCGTCGCCGAGAAGCGCTCCGCGAGGAATCGCGCGTACTGAAGCGCGCCGATCGACTGCGGAGTCAGATCGGTAGGCACCGGGATCCGTTTGATTTCCAGCGTTCGCATCATCTCGTCCGTGCGTGTCACGCGATCTTCGTCACCGGTCCGTATTTCTGCCGCAGCTCGTTGAAAAGCCGCACGGTGTCGTCAAACCGGCAGAGCTGGTGATGGTGCGTCATCACCGCCGCCGATCCCGCCGCCACGCCAAACATCACGGCATCGTCGATGCTCAATCCATTCGTCAGCGCCAGCGCGATGCCCGCCACCATGCTGTCGCCGGCACCAACCCGGCTGCCGATCGGTACGACCGGCGCGGCGATGTGGCGCGTCCCCTGGCGGTCGGCGACGATGGCGCCGCCGCTGCCGGCCGAGACCACGACCACCTCGCTGCGTCCGTCGTCGACCAGCGACTGCGCGGCATTCGCGACGGCTGCATCCGACAGCTCGCCGCTCCTGGAAGCCGCCATCAATTCGCCCACATTCGGCTTCATCAGGAACGTCCCCTTGCCTCCCGTGTAGCGGAGCGCCTCGCCCGAGGTATCGACGATGAGCCGTATGCCGAGTTGATGGCAGAGCGTGGAGAGACGGCTGTAGAAGCCGGCCGGAACTCCCGGCGGAAGCGTGCCGCTGGCGACGACGTAATCAGGGCGCGGAGTCAGCGAGCGGATGGCGTCGAGCAGTTGCCTCCACTCCTCGATTCCCAGTTGCGGGCCGGGCACGATGAAGCGGAAGTCGAGGCCGGTCTCCGCCTCGATGACGTTCACGTTCTCGCGGGTTTCTTCCGCGATCCGGACGACGTGCATTTCGATCGTCTCGCGAGCCAGCAACTCGATCAATCGGTTCCCCACCGCTCCGCCGGCCGGAAACATCGCCGTCGAGATTCCACCGAGCCGGCGGATCGCCCGGCTGACGTTGACCCCGCCGCCGCCCGGCAGATAGTTCGGCCTCGCGCATCGCAGCTTTCCATTCGGTCTGAGGCGCGGCGTCTCGAGAAACACATCGAGGGCCGGATTCATGGTCAGCGTCAGGATTGGGCGCATGGTGTCCTCGTTACCACGGCTCGCAGGCCACAGGCCTGGCCGCGGCCGCCGTGACGAGCCGCGGCAGGATGAAGTTGTAGGCCACCATGAGGTGATGGTGGACCTCGTGGATAACGTTGCGAAGCGCGTCCGTGAGATCGTCATCGATGCCGGAAGTTTCGGCGTACGCGCGCAGGTCGCGCGCGATCCGGGCCAGATCGAGGTGCTCGAGCCGAAGCATCCGCAGAGTCCTCGGATGGAGTACCCCTGCCTCCCCTCGCTCGATCGCCTCCGCCGCCGGCAACAGCGAACGGCTCGTCGCCATGTGCTGCTCGATCCGCCTCTTCAGCTCCTGCACCAGCCGCGAGATCGCCGGTCGCCGCATCTCTGCGATCGCAATGGCTCTCGCGATCGCCGGCGCCAGCCGCCCCCGCCATTGCTCATCCGATTCGCGCAACAGCGCCGCCAGCGAGGCCGGCGGCGAACCGCTATGAGCACAAAGCTGGCAGCCTGCGAGCCGCGATGCGACCTCCTTCGGATCAGCACGCGCCGCCTCGCAGGCAGCGCCCAGCGTCTCGTCCGACCCGAACCAGTAATCCACCCCGGCCTGCTCCAGCACATCCTCGGCATCAGCAAAGCCCGCGATGACATCGCAGACTCTCTGTTCCTCGACGCGACGATCAATCGGAGGAGCACTCATGTCTGAAATATGAGTCGCGCTTCGACAGCGGCGGGTGACTCCCCGCACCCCGCGATGTGACGAATGATCGTGAACGCGCGACGGGCACGCGGGGGTGTGACCGATGTCCTCGCCGAAGACTCACGTCGGGCCTACCTTGCTCCTGCGGCGACATGCCACGCCGCAAAGGAGGCTTGCGATGAATCTACTGACAAAGTTTGAACGTTGGGACCCATTCCAGGAACTGACCGTGCTGCGCAACCGCATGGATCGCCTCTGGTCGCGCATGACCGAAGAAGGCGAGCCGGTGCTGGCCAACTGGTCGCCCACGTCCGACGTCATTGAAACGAAGGACGAAATCGTGATCAAGGCCGAGCTCCCGGGCATCGACGAGAAGGCCGTCGACGTGGAGATCGAAAGCGGAATGCTCACGATCAAAGGCGAGCGCAACGCGCAGAAAGAGAGCGAGGAGAACGACTAC
>Ga0070692_10000263_pt1 | contig 14685 bp, 14 predicted proteins | sample KBSK1102metaG_FD_64675 | JGI IMG/M metagenome (GOLD analysis project Ga0070692, IMG submission 64675) | Corn, switchgrass and miscanthus rhizosphere microbial communities from Kellogg Biological Station, Michigan, USA - KBS K1-10-2 metaG | ecosystem: Host-associated > Plants > Roots >...
TGCACGCCGACTACCCGGTGACGCTGGCGAAGAGCCGGCTCCGGATCATGTTCGACGTGTTCAACGTCACCGGCTCGCAGAAGCCGATGACCTACGAGGACACCGTCGAGCTGACGGCCGGCGTGACCGATCCGGATTTCCTCAAGGCGATCCAGTACCAGGTTCCCCGGTCGTTCCGTCTGGCGGCGCGCTGGGAGTTCTGAGAACGGAAGGTCAGTCGGCGGCCTTGGCGATCAGCCCCAGCTCCACGCGGGCCCGCTCGACGACGGGGGAGCCGGGACAGCACGACTCGAGCCGGGCGAGCGCCGCCTCGGCCTCCGGCCGCTGTCCCGACAGGCGGCAGGCGGTCAGGAGCCCGTAGAGCGTCACCTGCGCTCCCGGGTGGCCGGGGGAGTCGGCGAGGCAGGCCTCGAACGCCTTCCTCGCCGCCCTGGTGTCGCCCGCCTTCAGGTAGTCCCACCCGATGGCCGTCTGGATGTCGGCGAGCACGTCGGGCTGGTTCCTGGCCTCCTTGGTCTTCAGGGCCCGCTCCAGGAACTCCCTGCTGGTGTGGAACAGGTTCATGCGGTAGTACAGGCGGCCGATCTCCCGCAGCGCCTCGAGATCGTTCCGGTCCTTCGCGAGCCGCGCCTGCCACGGCCCCAGCGGGGCGAAGTCCGAAGGCATCCCGTTCAGCAGCGAGAGGTAGGGGGACGGCTCGCCGAACCCCTCGCGCCGGGCGATCTCCGTGCCCCAGGGATCCATGATCACCAGGGCCGGGATGCTCTCGATGCGGTAGCGCTGCGCCAGTCCTCCCGCGTTGTCGAAATCGACCTTCACGAAGACGAACTTCTTCGACAGGGCGGTGACGTCCGGGCGGGCCCAGAGCTGGGCTTCCATCTCCCGGCACGGGCCGCACCAGGTGGCCCAGAAGTCGATGAGGACCGGCTTCCCCTCGGTTCGGGCCCTGTCGAGGGCCCGGCCGAGATCCTTGGTCCACTCGATTCCGGCCTGCGCGCGGGCCTGTGACGCCGGGAGGGCAAGAGCGATGCAGGACGCCAGAACCGCCGTTCGGCCGAAACGCGTCATGTGAATTCCCCCGGGGGCTGCCTGGCCCCTCATGTACCACGCGGGCCCCCGGCCTGGCAAGCGTTTTACCGGTTGATCCGGCCGGTTCACCGAGGCATACTCCCGACTCCGGAGCCAGGGGGATCGTCGCGGAAGGAGGAGCCTGTGACGGGTTACAAAAGGTTCATCGTTTCTTCGGTCATCTTGATGCTGGGGGCAGGCGCGCTGGTCGCGCAAGACTTCCCGAAGGCACGACCGGAGGCGCTTTCCGTCGAAGGGCCGGCGCGGCTGTCCGTCACGACGCCTTTGGGGAGCGACGTCCTCCTGCTCGATACCTTCTCGGGCACCGAGGCGATCTCCGAGCTGTTCTCGTTCAAGCTAGGCATGTACGCCCCGGGCGGCCAGGAGATCCCCTTCGAGGCCGTCCTGGGGAAAGACTTCCGGGTGACAGTCCTGCTGCCGACCGGCGAGACGCGCTATTTCCACGGCATCTGCAGCCGATTCAGCGCGGGGGACACGGGGGACGTCAGGAAGTACCGGGCCGAGATCGTCCCCAAGGCATGGCTCCTGACCCGGCGCCAGCAGAGTCGGATCTTCCAGGAGCTGTCCGTCCCGCAGATCGTGGCCCGTGTCCTCGGCGGAGTCCCCGGCCTGGCGTTCGAGACGCGCCTCGCGGGGACCTTCCCGGCGCGCGACTACTGCGTCCAGTACCGGGAGACCGACTGGGACTTCATCAACCGGCTGATGCAGGACGAAGGGATCTACTACTTCTTCAAGCACGGCGCGGACGGCCACACCATGGTGATCACCGACACGCCCGAGGGGCACCCGGATCTGCCCGACGCGGTCCCGTTCCGCGGCAACCTCACCGTCCCGGCGCGGCCGAATTCGATCTACGCGTGGGAGAAGGCCCAGGAGATCCGGTCCGGCAAGGTCACCCTCCGGGACCATCACTTCCAGACGCCGGACGAGACGCTCGAAGGGAGCGCCACCATCCAGGACAGCGTGCAGGCGGGGCAGGTCGTCCACCGGCTCGCGGTTGCGGGGAACGACCAGCTCGAGATCTACGACTACCCCGGCGGCTATGCCGATCGGTTCGACGGCATCGATCCGGGCGGAGGGGAGCGTCCCGAGGAGCTGCAGAAGCTGTTCGAAGCGGCCCGAAGGACCGCCGAGATCCGGATGCAGGAGGAGGCCGTGAAAGGCCTGGCCATCGAGGGGGTCGGGACGGCGCCGGCGCTGGCGTCCGGCCATGCCTTCACCCTGTCCCGCCACCCGACCGCCGCCGGCAAGTACGTCCTGACTGAAGTCCGGCACGCCGCGCGGGTGGTGACGTCAAGCGGCGGGGCGGACTATCACAACACGTTCACCTGCATCCCGCAGGGACTCCCGTACCGCCCGGCCCGGACGAGCCCGATTCCGGTGATCCCGGGACCGCAGACCGCGATCGTCGTCGGGCCTCCCGGCCAGGAGATCTTCACCGACAAGTACGGCCGCGTGAAGGTGCAGTTCCACTGGGACCGGCAGGGGCAGAAGGACGCCGACAGCTCCGCCTGGATCCGGGTCGCCCAGCCTCACGCGGACACGGGGTCCGTCGTCATCCCGCGGGTCGGCTGGGAGGTCGTGGTGTCGTTCGAGGACGGAGACCCCGACCGGCCGCTCATCCTCGGCAGGGTCTACAACGCGGAGCCCGTCAGACCAGCTCCTTGAGGGTCAGGACGACGTCGCGCGTGGCGTCCCCCGAGCGGACCGTGAGGCGGACCTGCGTCCCTGCCGGCTCGCTCTTGAACCGGCCGCGGATCCCCGGCAGGTCCAGCTCGCTCGCCTTCTTCCCGTCCACGGCCAGGATGCGATCCCCCGTGCGCAGGGCCGCCTGGGCGGCCGGGCCTCCGGGGACGATGTCGATCACCTCGAACCCCGACTCGGACTGGTTCAGCCACATCCCGGATCGATCGAAGACGTCGGGCTTCGACCCCAGGGCGTTCGGCTCGAAGATCAGCTTCTGGTTGGCGTAGTCGAAGACGATGTTGAAGCGCTTCAGGACGCCCGCGCCGACGTTCCCCGCGACGTACGGATCGGTGAAGGACCCCTTCTTCTGCAGCGACAGCTCGGTGACCGGAGAGGCGACCTGGACCGACCCCAGGCGCAGGGTTCCGGCGCGGGCCACGAGGCTGCGGGCCGCACCTCCGACGCCCCAGCCGGTGACCGCCTCGACCTTGGCGGCGTAGCGATCCTTGAGGTTGTGTTTCTCGGCGAACGGTCCCAGGAGCGTGATCGAGGCGCGGCTCCCGGTGTCGATGTCGAACTTCCCCGCGATGCCGTCGATCTCCCCTTCGACCTGCGGAACGTGGCCGTTGAACCGGAACGGCACGACTGTCCCCTTTCCCTTGTAATCGAAGGCGGCGGGGTCGGTCAGGGTCAGCCGGCTGTTCTCGTAGTCGACCCGCACCGTGAACCGCTTGAGCACCTCGTAGCCGATGAGGCCGGACTGGGCGACCCCCTCGGCGCTGGCGAGCGATCCGAGCGCAAAGATCGCGAACACCTGGTTCGAAACGGTCACGTCCCCCACCTGCAGGGAGCCGACCTTGGACAGGGCCACGTCCTCCGACTTCTCGCCGACGCCCCGACCCTGCAGCGCCCCCTCGGTCTTGAGGCCGATCTGCCGGGCCAGCTCGGGGGTGACGATGTTGGCGCCCCCGGTGTCGAACAGCATCCGGAACGGACCCTTCCCGTCGAGCGTCACCATCAGGTAGATGTGATTGTTGATGAGCTCGAACGGGACGGTCGTGGACCTCGCGTCGTGCGCGAACTTGAAGTCGGCCGGCGGGGGAGCAGGCATGCGGAAACGCGCCTCCTCGACCGGCAGGTTGAGCTCGACGCTCTGCAGGGTGATGACCTGGTCGTACTTCGTCTCGCCGTTCGTGGAGCGGAGGGTGAAGGGGATCCGGACGCCCTGGACCGCCCGGTAGTCCGAGACGAAGGTGGTACGCGTCTCGACGGCCGCCTTCTCGACCACGCGGTCGATGAGCCAGGTCTTCGTGTCCACCCACAAGTCGAAGGGGCGCCCGTCCTTCGGGGTGATCCGGACGACCCGGAACTGACGGCCGGCCTCCTCCTTCGTCGCGGGGGCCTCCATCGTCGCCGGCCAGCGATCCGGGAAGAAATAGGCGAGGCTCCTGCGGTAGGCGTCGTTGGCCGCCGCCTCGCGCTCGTCGCCGCCTTCGTCCTTTCTCACCTGCCTGGATGTGTCCTGCATCCAGAGAGTCGTGCCGTCGAACCCCTGCGCCTGCCAGATCGGCCCCAGCTCGACGGTGTCGACATAGCGTCCCTTCCTTACGTCGTCCCAGGACTCCACCGGGCCGGTCATCCCGCCGGTGGCCAGCGTCGCCTTCGTCCGCATCGTGACCACGGCGTCCCAGGCCTTCCCTCCGCTCGCCTCCTTCACTCTCGAAAGGACGTCCGCGGAGCTCCTCTCGGGAGCGGCGGCGGTCGCCGGTAAGGCCAGAAGTCCGAGAACGGTCACCGTCAGCGCGAGTCTCTCTGCCTTCGACATGATCCTCCTCCCGATCCCCGAACGGGTTTCACGGCAGGATACGCCTGCCGGGAGCGCTTGGTTCCGTGGATTCACCATAGTGGCGCCGAGAGTGTGGAGACATGTCTTGTGCATCGGGCCGTTCGCCGGCGGGAGCCGTCCGCGGACAACCGGCCGTCCGCGAACGCGGTGCCGCCGTGACTCGTGGGGAATTCCTTGATCCAGGAGGGGAAACGTCCTGGCGCAACCCTTGAAGATGGATAGGCATGGACCTGCAGGTCGTCAAACTCCTCCGTTTCGGTTCCACACTCTGAGCGCCACTATGGACTAGGCGCGGCGGTTGCGGGCCATTCGCCGGGCAGGCGGCCCAGGGCTCCTGAGCCCGTCCGCCTTGGCCTGGTAGAGGAGACGATCGGCGGCCCCCAGCAGCGCCTCCTTGGTCCGGCCGTCCCGGGGATAGAGGGCGATGCCGACGCTGGCGGTGACGGGGGGCTGCTGACCGTCCGCCGCGAGCCGGTCACAGATACGACGCACCACCTGGCGCGCGGCCTCTTCCGAGGCCTCCGGGAGCACCACCGCGAACTCGTCCCCTCCATATCGCGCGGCGGTGTCGAGCGCCCGGCACGATCGCTGGATCGCCTCGGCCATCCGGATCAGCGCCCGGCTGCCGATCAGGTGGCCGTGCCGGTCGTTGATCTCCTTGAGCCCGTCCAGGTCGAAGAACAGCACGGCGAAGGAGCGCCGGCTGCGCCCGGTACGGCGAATCTCCGCCTCCAGCACGTCCGTCAGCTGCCGGTAGTTGACGAGCCCCGTCAGGGGATCCGTCCGGGCCAGCTGGCGCAGTCGCTCCTCCACGGTGCGGCGCTCGGCGACCTCGGCAGCCAGGATCTGCGACGTCACCGCGGTCACCGCCATGAACCCCTGCAGCAGCATGAGCGACTGGTTGACGTCGGGGGTCGCGAAGGGGCCGTGCCCGTGGAGCGTCCCGCGGATCGCCACCGCCGAGACCAGGAGGATGGCGATCGCGGCCCCGCGCTTCCCGAAACGGAACGCTCCCCAGACGAAGATCGGTATCAGGAAGAAATCGACCGGAGAGTGCGTCGAATTGGCGGGCTGGAACCCGCCGAAGACCACCTGCGCGGCGCCCAGCAGGCAGGTCAGGAGCGCGACGCATTCGAGCGCCTGCATGCGCGTCCAGGTCAGGCGCGGATTCTGCGCCCACAGGAGGATCGCCGGGGCGATCACCAGGGCGCCGGCGGCGTCTCCCAGCCACCAGGTGCTCCAGATCGAAGAGAAGTCGGCCCTCAGGGCGAGCCCGCCGAGGACGATGCTGGTGACGCCCATGGTGGCGCTCACCGAGGTGCCGGCCAGCGCTCCGAACAGCGCGAACCGGAAGATGTTCGGCGTGCGGTTGAAGGCGCGCCGGCCGCTGGCGAACCGGTTGACCAGCCACGCGCCGACCACCGCCTCGAGCGTGTTGCCTGTCGCGATGCCGAGACAGGTCGCCACCGTGCCGGCGGTGGTCACGTTGACCAGGAAGGCGGATATGAAGATGACCGGCCAGACCCGGATCCCCAGGAGCAGGAGCCCCGCCAGCGCGATGCCGGTCGGCGGCCACACCGCCGTCGCGCTGGGGTGCACGGAGGCCAGCTGCAGGCCCAGCTTGCCGCCGAAGATGTACGCGGCGGCGAGCACCCCCGTCCCCAGAAGCTCCTTGCGGGTCAGCGACGAAAGCGGCGGCCACGCGGGCATTCACGACCTCCCGGAAACGCAGGCGGGCCTCCCGGCCCCCCTCCGGACGCCGCCGCAACATTCATAATCTGGCCCCCGCGGGGCGGATAATCAATGGCCGTGCACGTGGTCAAAACCATGCTTGCCCCCCCGGAAAAACCCTGTGCCAGCGACTTGACGGCCCGGGAAGCGGGCGCTGTCGCAGGGTTCGACACTTCGGCTCTGCGAGCCGCGGGACCGCCACGCGCCGTCCCTTGCGTGCCGGGGGAGTGCTGGAGTAAAAGGATGCGCCGCCTGCCGCGGCCGCGCGTCACGCCATTCCAAGGAGGAGCCCAATGGGGGGTCGGTTCTGGATCTCGGTGGTGGTGATCTTCGTCGTCTCCATGCTCATCGGCTTCGCGGTGCACGGATTCGTGCTGAAGAACGACTACGCCCAGCTGCCCAACCTCATGCGGACCGAGGAGGATCAGATGGGCCACTTCGGCTACATGATCCTCGCGCACGTCTCCATGGCGCTCGGATTCACATGGATCTACAGGAAGGGGCGCGAGGCGGGGAAGCCGGCCATCGGGCAGGGGCTGCGCTTCGGTGCGGCCGTCGCGGTCCTGATGTGCATCCCGATGTATCTTATTTATTACGCCGTGCAGCCGTGGCCCGGAGTCGTGATCGTCAAGCAGATCGTCTACGACGTCATCGGCATGCTGCTGTTGGGAGTCGTTGTCGCGCTCGTCAACCAGGACGCGAAGACGGCCTGAGAGCGCGACAGCCCGGCGCGCCGCCCTGTCGACCCACTCCTTGGGCCTGGCGGGGACCCATTAGAGGTTGCTCCACAGGTTAGCTACGTCGAGGGCGGTCAGAGCCCTGTTGTACACGCGGACGTCGTCCACCACCCCTGAGAAGTACTGGGCTCCGCCGCCCGGATAGCGGCCGATGCGCAGCGGCTCCGTCGTGGTCGCTTCCCCGGCCGTCCCGGTCCACGCCAGGTTGCCTTTTTCGAGGCTATCGACGAACAGTTTCCCTCCCGACGCGTCCACCACGAACGCCACGTGGTGCCACTGGTTGTCGTTGTAGCCGGCAACGTTGAAGGTGCAGCCGGAGCCGTCCCAGACGTAGTTGGAACCATCCTTTATGTACCAGGCGCAGAGGTTCCCGTTGAGGACGAAGATCTGGTAGCCGTTGAAGGAGCTGGCTGGGTATTTGTTGACGATCCCTGCGAGGCCGGTCGTCATCCCGGTCTTGAACCATGCGGCTACGGTCAGCGGATAGGCGTTCAAGGTGGGGGCGTGCGGTACGTTCACCTCATCGTCCAGCCCATCGAAGGCGAGCGCGCCGTCGAGGTGCCCCGCTGTCCAGGTCGGGCCGTTCACGAGGGTGCCGGTGTTGCCGCCCGACGCATCGGCGGCGCTCGTGCCGCTTCCGTCATCGAACTTCCATTGACCGACGAGACCCGATCCGCTGACGGTGGCGGGGTAGTGTCCGGCAGGCCCGTCCTGGCCGTCGCTACCCACAGCGACGACGAGATAGAAGATTGCCCCCGCGCCCGGAGCGTAGGTGAATGAATTCGCCGAGGCGGAGCCGACGAGGGCAAAGGGGGGATCGGCCGGAAATTGTCCGGGAGACGCCTGCGGGCTTGCCGTCGTCGCCGCATAGACGCGGTAGCACGCCGGTCCCGTGGCGAGACAGAGGTCGCTCACGGAATCCCAGGTCAGGGTCACCAGGCCGCCGCCGGCGGAGGAGATCATCAGATTGGGTACTTCGGCGATCACGTGGCACGCGAACTGGGCGGTGTAGGTCGTGTCCGAAGCCGGGGTACGGATCGTGTGCGCGGCCGCTCCGCCGTCGGACCACGATGAGAAGGTGTACGTCCGGCCGTCGGATCCCGTCTGACTCGTTGCGCCGATGTCGCGATCGAAGCCGACCACGCCGGTCACCGCCTTCGGGGCGGCGAACAGCGTGCCGTCAAGGGTCAAAAACAGGTTCGGGTTCGGGGAGGCCGCGAGGTTCATTGTGACCGTGCGCGGCGATACCTTGACGGTGGCGACGCTCGTGAGCGTTCCAGCCTCCCCGAGCGGCGTCCCCAGGTCGGCCAAGTCGAGGCGGATCTCGTAATACGTCGCAGCGGAATTCTCACCGGTCCGCGGCACGGTGAACGATCCGCCGCACATGCCCTGGATCGGCCCCAGGTGCGGGTGGACGTGGCCGAGATGGTGAAAACTGATCGTCCACGTGAACCGTTCGCACCCGAGCGTGCCGTCTTCAGGGTCGGTCCCCAGTCCGGCATAGGTGATCGTGTCGCCGGCGTTGTAGAGGCTGTTGGCGGCGGGCGCGAGGATCGTGGCGGCAGGAGCCCGGTTGCCGGAGACGATCCGTATCCCCGGGGTCGTGTTGGAGGCGTCGGACGGATCGGTCACCGTCAGCCGCGCGGTGTGGACACCGGCGTCGTAGATGTGCGTGAGAGTCGGACCCTGACCCGGCGCCCCGTTGCCGCTGTCCCACAGAAAGGCCAGCGGGTCCCCATCGAGGTCGCTGCTTGCCGTTCCGTCCAGGAACACCGAAAGCGGCGCCGGGCCGCTCACAGGCGTGGCGGTTCCTGCGGCTTTGGGGGAGTGGTTGGCGCCGCCGACGAAAGTGATCTTCCGGATGCTGCCGAGGAAGAAGGCCGCATAGTAGAGCGCGCCGTCCGGTCCGAAATGCAGATCGACGGGGTGTTCGACACCGGTCGCCCAGGTCTCGGCCTGGACGACGTTGTTGAAAGCGTCGAGGACCAGACGGCCGATCGTCAGGTCGGCCTCGTCCCCGTAGAAATAGTTCCCCTCGTATTCCGGCGCCAGGTCGCCGGATTTCGCATGGTCGCCTCCGATGATCGAGTTTCCGGTGTGGCTCTCGTGTCGATAGGTGTAGACGGGATAGACGTAGCCCGGTAACCCAGTGACGCTGAAGCCCTCGATCAACGACCAGCCGTAGTTGGCCCCCGGCATCCCGAAGTTCAGCTCCTCCCACTCCGCCTGGCCGACATCGGCTATGAACATCGTGCCGGTGCCCGGCTGGAAACTGAACCGCCAGGGATTCCTGAGCCCGAGCGCCCAGACACGCGGGTCGCCGCCCCCGCCGAGGAAAGGATTTCCGGCCGCGGGAGTTCCGTCGCGATTGATGCGAAGGATCTTGCCGCGCAGATCGAAGGGGTCCTGCGACGTCGCCGAATACTGAAAGTCATCCCCGGTGCTTATGTAGAGGGTCTTGTCCGCGTCGAAGCGCAGGCAGCCGGCGTGGTGCAAGGTGGAAACGAAGTTGTATCGCAGCATGATCGTCTCCGCGGTGAGAGCGTCGCCCGCTACCGTGAACCGCGACACGCGCACTTCGCCGCTGGGGTCGCTGTAGTAGATCCAGACATGATGGTTCGTCGCGAACTCGGGGTCGAGGGCAAGTCCGCCGATTCCCAGCTCGTCGTCGGTCCGGACCGTGATGGTCCCGGCGTCGATCACCTGGCCGGCCCTGACAATCCGCACGCCGCCCCGCTTGAGAACGATCCACAGGTCGCCATTGGGCGCCCACTCGAAGGCGACCGGCTCTTCCAGACCGCCGACGTGCTCGGTGTCCTCGAAACCGGCCGGCAGCGTGATCGCCAGGGCGTCGGTCGCCGCCGCGAGGCCGAGCAGAAGGACTGTCGAGACGAGGAAGACCGGAAATGCGCCGGCCCGCGCGGCGCGTCCGGCACGCTTTTCAACCGAGTCTGCTTTCATGAAGGATTCACAGGAGTGCCTTTTTGCAGTCCCGCTTTGCGGCGAGCGTGGGTCGGAGTATGGACGAGGGATGGAGAATGCGGCAATCGGGAAATTCCCGACAGAGGGGCTGGAGATGCCTGTCGGCAAACTCCTTGGGAGGCGGGCCTTTCCTTGACCGCTTCCGAAGGCGGGTGTTATATTGGTCGGGCGACCAGGCTCGACACACCGAACGAGATGGGGGCGAAACGGTTTCGACGGGACTGTTGAGGCTGGGAAAGCGTGCCGAGGCCCACTCCTCGCTAAACAGGTGGAACCAAAAGCAAGCGCCAACTCACAGTTAGCGCTGGCTGCTTAACGCAGCCCGTCCACCGGGTCCTTTCTCCCGCGGGGGCCTGGATGGGCGACGCACAGCGGGATAGCCCCGGGGTCCGCCCGAAGCCCTGAGGCGAAAATGACCGGGCTGGCTGGCCGCTTCTTTGCCACTTCGGGGGGCGGCCGGCGAGAGCAGCCGAGGTGGCTACGCACGTAGATGTCCCATGCCGATCTGTTTCGGACGCGGGTTCGACTCCCGCCGCCTCCACCAGGGCGCTCTCTCGCCCTGTTCCGCCGTATAATTCCGTGGATCATGAATCTCGAGGCATACCCGGGCGGAGACTTGATTCGCGAAGGGCTTCACGATCTGGAAACAGGTCGGGAATCCGCGGCTGCGCTGTTGGTCGCGGTCGGTGCCCCCCGCCTCCGCCGCGCGGGACTGGACATCCCTTCCCTCCCGATTGACCATCCAGAGCATCGCCTTTACGAGTTCCTCGCGCGAACCCACGCCGACTCGGCCCATTCACGGTATAACGCCCTGATCCGGCGCCTGGTGAGTTTTGAGCGGACCAGCGAATGCGGCGGTTAGCGGACGCCGGACGCATCCGGGCGTTCATGGAAGCCGTTGGTCGTGCGGCAAGAATGGAAACCCGATTGTATTTTACAGGAGGAGCCACGGCCGTCCTGAACGGCTGGCGCTCGAGCACCATCGACGTGGACATTCTCATGATCCCCGAGGACGACCAGGTCTTCCGTTGCCTGCCGGAGCTCAAGGAATCGCTTGAGCTCAATATCGAACTGGCCAGCCCGGCTGACTTCATTCCGGAGGTCCCCGGCTGGCAGGAACGGAGCCCGGCCATCGAGCGCAGGGGCAAGGTGGCCTACTACCACTACGATCTCTACGCGCAGGCCCTGGCGAAGATCGAACGCGGGCACGTTCAGGATGAAGTTGATGTGCAGGAAATGATCCGCCGACGTGCCATCGATCGGGACAGGCTCATGCAGCATTTTGAACAGATCGAGCCGCTTCTCTACCGCTATCCAGCGATTGACCCGGGCTCGTTCCGCCGGGCAGTGGAGCGAGTGTGCCGACCCGAAGGCCCGCCGCAGAAGGCTTGACCGCGGTTCGAATTCTTTGCGAACGTGTCCACCACTTAACCTGCTGAAAACAAAGGGCGAGATCTTGGACGCGGGAACCGTCCCCGGCGTCTCCACGAGAAGCGTACTTTCAGCTTGCGGCCGCCAGGATGATTACACCGGCGACATCATGACGCGCTCGGCGAAGACCGCGTTCGAGCTGCCCGGCCCGCAGAACATCTTCATCGTCCATGCCGGCGATGACACCTTTCCTCTTCCCGCGAGGGTCACCGCCGCGGCCGCTGGCCGGATGTTATCGTCCGGGGACAACCACATGGACACCTGAACCGAATGAGCGTAAATTGGCGTTATCTTCAACCGCAGGCGGCGCTCATGGAAGATCCTCCACCCGCTCCCTCTCGGCAGATCCTGGCCGCCTTTCGGGAGGCCATCCATCGCTACATAGGTGGCATCGTCCGCGATCCGGCCGTCGCGGAGGACCTGACGCAGGAGACGCTCCTCCGGGCGCATCTGAACCTGGCCACCCTCAAGGACCCTGCCAGGCTCACCTCCTGGCTGTACCGCATCGCGACCAACATCTGCCACGATCGCTTTCGACAATCCTCCCGGCACGAACGAATTCAATCTCTCGACGAGGAAGCCGCCGGCGATTCCGAACGCGGCCGACTCCAGGACCTTCCCGATGCCGGCCCTCGTCTCGACCGCATCCTGGAGCAGAAGGAAATGAGCGCCTGCGTCCAGCGCTACTTGATGGACCTGCCGGATTCCTACCGGGCGGTGATCCTGCTGCATGACGAGGCGGGCATGACGAATCCGGAGATCGCGGAGATGTTGGGAGTCTCCGTGGCGACGGTCAAGATCCGTGTCCACCGGGCGCGCGAGAAGCTTCGTGCCGTGCTGCGGGGAGCATGCTCCTTCTCGGCGGACAATCGCGGCGTCCTGGTCTGCGAGCCCAAGCCTCCAATAACAAAGGACTAGCGCCACTCCGCCCCGACCACGGGCGCCGGCCCGGCGGCCGGGATCCCCGCGAGGGATGTATCCCTTTGCGCGCCGATTCCGTCTCTGATGGTGAAGCGCGGCCGGTCCGTGGCCCGCACTCGCGGTGAATGGAACTTGAGGAGGAGAAGACAATGTCCGAAGAGAAATGCAGGAACGAACAGGCCTCCGGAGCGCGGCCCGTCGCCCCGAGCTACGGGTCGACGACCGATGCCGATCGCCGGATGGGCTCCGACTGCTGTGGCGCCGGGGTGCGCCAGGCGATGGCCGGCTGCCCCGGCCATTCCTTCATGAAGAGGCACCCTATCCTCGCCTCCGCGATGCTTGTGGGTATGGGGCTGGCCGTCCTCGTGATCCCGGCGGGCGCCGTCATGGGAATCATCGCCTTCTTCAGGACCATCTGATTGCGGGTCACCGCGTCCGTGGAGAAGAGAGATCCGATTGGAGGACGACCGGTGGCCTTAAGCCCAGGGTGGCGACCTTGCTGTTCGCGAGCGCAAGTTCGAACACGGAAGAGAGGAGGAAGCGATGATGACTGAGAAGTCGGATATCGACCTGAAGATCACGAATACGAACCGCCGTTGCCCGATCGGTGAAACCGTTGGCAGGCGAGGCATGGAGCAATCGCGCATCCCCGTTCTCTCCTGCGAGGGAGCGTGCATCCGGGGGGAGATCGCCCGGCAGGCCGCTAACATGGTCGCCCGGCAGGCGCCGTACAGCCGCGGCTGTCACGGCGAGCTGCTGACGGTGCCCGATTCGTCCATCGCCCGATGGTTCACCACGGCCAGCAAGGTGGTGCTCATCGACGGCTGCTTCCTGCGCTGCCATGGCCGAATACTCGAGCGATTGCTGGACAGGAACAAGCTGATCCAGTTCGATGCACTGGCCGTCTACAGGAAATACACCGATATCTTCGATGTCGACGACGTGCCCGAAGAGGAACGGCTGGCAGCCGCCCGGAAGGTTGCCGACCATGTGCTGGCCAGCCTGGCCCGGGCGCAAGAAATGGACGGCGTTGCGTCCACTCGACAGGAGGGTTGCGGCGGCTGAGGAGTCCACGATGGCTCAACTTGCGACGGCCGTCTCCAGCACCCGCCCCACCGATGTCCAAGCCCCTCGGCGATCCCTCTCCAGAATATCTCCAAGACTGGGGAGCACGCCAGAGCACTGGAGAGCACTGCAGAGCACAACGAATTGACAACAAGGCAACGAGTTTCCAACGAGTTCTGACGAAAAGACGCGCGCCATCAGCCAGTTAGCGTTTTGGGGCGGCGCGGGTTCGACTCCCGCCGCCTCCACCCCTTAACCTACTGACAACAAAGGGTAAGATCTTGGACACTGGAATTGTCCCCCGCGTCTCCACAAGAAATGAAGATTTTCGCTTGACGCCGCGCATGAATACATCTAGATTTATCGATGTATGAAGCTACCGACGAATCTCGCGTCCGCGTTCAAGGCTCTGGGCGATCCGACGCGCCTGAAGATCATGGAGCTGCTCAGGTCGAGCGGAAAGTCGTGCTGCGGACTTATCTCGCGTGACGAGCGTGGTCTCTGCGCGTGCGACGTCGAGCGTTCCATCGGTCTCTCTCAAGCAGCGACGTCGCATCACATGGCGATTCTGATCCGCGAGGGATTGGTGGAAGCCGAGAAGCGCGGTCGCTGGATGTACTACCGAAGGAATGAATCGACGCTGGCGCGCCTGGCGGAGGCGGTCAAGGTCGCCGTGTAAAAAAATTTCTCGCAACACATCGACAACCCTGAATGTGTCAGACAGGAGGAAGCATGACCCCATCAGTTCACATCTCGCTCAAGGTTGGTGATCTCGATCGCTCGGTGGATTTCTATCGTCGATTCTTCGGCGAGCCCGCGAAGCTAAAGTCCGACTACGCGAAGTTCGTGACGCGCGATCCGGAGATCCATCTCGCCCTGGGCCCGGGCCTGGAGACGCCTGCAGGCACGGGCACCCTCTCCCATCTCGGCATTCGCGTCGGCTCCACGGACGAAGTCGTTCAGTGGAAAGCGCGCCTGTACGCCAGGGGTCTCAAGTCCGAGGACGAGGAGCGCTCGGAATGCTGCTATGCCCTTCAGGACAAGTTCTGGCTGATTGATCCCGATGGCAATCGATGGGAGATCTACACCGTCCTGCGGGATGTCGAGAAGATGGCTCCTACGCAGGCATCTGGCTGCTGCCAGCGCTGACGAATCAGGAAGCAGGCGCCAGGAGAACCGAGCGCATGTCACGGCCTC
>Ga0070692_10000266_pt1 | contig 14539 bp, 14 predicted proteins | sample KBSK1102metaG_FD_64675 | JGI IMG/M metagenome (GOLD analysis project Ga0070692, IMG submission 64675) | Corn, switchgrass and miscanthus rhizosphere microbial communities from Kellogg Biological Station, Michigan, USA - KBS K1-10-2 metaG | ecosystem: Host-associated > Plants > Roots >...
CTAATCAATCCAGTGGTGATATGAGAGGTATCAAAGACTTAATATACGAAGGAAACGATAGAATATATGGGCCTAAAGATGCTTTTGATAAATCAGACTGGGAGACCAGACACTCGATATTAATGTGGTATGAGTTAGCACATGGAGAGCAATGAGATCTTTAGAATCCTTCACAGACATAAAAGACAAATACTATGTGATTTATGTAGTAAAAGGTTTTGGTTTTTCCAAAAGATAGCCAGAAATATAGTAAGGACAAAAGATAATATCTGGGTAGAATACTACCATATTAAATGTCTTGAGAAGAGAGGGTTTATAAGGAGAAAGAAAGAGAAGGCCGGAAGATTTGATAATAAAGATGAACAAGGTAACAGCAACGTAGTCCATTAATTCCTATTACTTCTGAGTCATCTAAACATTCTATATGGCTATAGTTGCAGGAGACTTAAAGATTTATCTCTCAGGTGGAGCAGGTAACAGTGACCCTAACGCTTCTCTCGGTGGTATAATTAGTTCTACAGAAGTTACAGACAATACGACTCATAATTTATTCGATCAGGTAAGTGGTACAGAATCACTAGCCGGTGATACAGAATACAGAGGTGTTTATTTAAAAAATACTCATGGTTCTTTGACACTACAGAATACTAAAATTTATATATCAAGTAATACAGGTTCAGCAGACACTACAATTGATATTGCTCTTGATGGTGGTGCAACCAACGCAACAATGGAAACATTGTCTGATGAAAGTACAGCACCTTCAGGTGAAACATTTACAGCACCAACAACCTATGCAGGTGGACTCTCAATCGGTTCATTAGCAGCAGGAGAAAAGAAAGGATTGTTTATAAGAAGAACAGTTAATGCATCCGCAGCAGCAGTTAACGATGATGCAGTAACTATCAAGTATGATGGCGATACAGCAGCGTAGGCGTAGGATATGAATGACAGGCACACAAACATGGTCACCGGACACCTGCGAATGCAAATTTGAGCAGATAGTAGACGAACAAGGCAACATAGATTTATTTTTCGTTCATAACGTATGCTCAAAACATGAGCCTCTTGTAAAGAACAAACCCAGATTATCAAAGAATAATGCAGATAAAAAGAAGAGTGATATTGTAAAACAGAAAGAAAAGTTTCTATCAGATAACAGAGAAAGAAATCTTAAGAAACATGATGAAGATCCTCTCAATGTAAGTAGACGTAAAGCAGCAAATGAATCCAAGATGATAGCAGGACTTGAGAAACATGGTTTAATGATGGAAGCGAAACTTGATTCTGAACGACAAAATATTGTAACACATTTAGATAGATTTGAATCCGATATGATGGAAGAAACAATTGTAGGTATTAATTCGACTTATGCTTTAGATTCTAAAGAAGTTTATGATAAAGTAATAGAAGAACAAAGGATTAAAAACTCGGGTTGACCATGGCTAAATGGTCAAAACAATAGTTCAAGGATCTGGCAGTAATTCAACTACAGCCAACACAACAGAGTATTTTAGACATGGAGGCCATATTCAAAAGTCTGCAACTGAAGCAGATATGGAAATACGCTGGAGAAATACCGGTGTATTATCAAACCTTTATATCAGACTTAACGCTAATTCCGTAGCAGCAACATCTACTATTAGAACAAGACTTAGTGGTTCTAATGGTAGTCAAGTTGTTTCTCCGGGTTCTAACGCTACAGGTGAATTCACCGATACTACTCATACAGATACTATAGGTTCAGCAACTAGATCAGTTGTTCAATCAGTTCCAGGAGCAGCAACAGGTACATATACATTTGTGGTTATCGGTGCTCAATATTCAGCAGATACAGATACAGAACAACTTTTTGTTGTGTCATTCGCTGCTGTTTCAACAGCATCTACTTCTTGGTATACAAACATATCAGGACATGGAGCCAACACATTAGTAACAACAGATAACCAGAACGTTAGAACTGATATGCCAGTTGGAGGTACTATAGCAAAACTGGGATGTTATGCAACAGCAAATGGTAGATCAACTAACTCACTTGTAAACTATAGAAACAACGGTTCTACTATTCTTAATCTTTCATGTACAGCAAGCACTACAGGATGGTTTGAAAACACATCATCAACTGATACAGTAGCAGCAGGTAATGATATCGGTTATAAAATAGACACTGGAACCGGAACAGGTACTCTTACAGTAGTCACCATAAAAACTCAGTTTTTAACTACTAATGGAGATGGTGTATGTGTTTCATCTACTGGTGATACTGTAACATTTACAGATAATACAATTAAATATCTAGCATTAAATGGTAGAATACAAAACTTATCCACAGAAGCAGACCAGAAGATGGATGCAGGAGCAGCGTATGATTTCTCTAAACTCAGATGTCAGGTATCTCAGAATGGTGTTAGTAGTGCATCAGATGTAACACTAAGAAAGAATGGAGGTGATGTAACTAACGTAGCATCTATAACAGGTAGTACTACAGGAGTATTCGCAGATTCAACACATACAGATACAGTAACATCAACAGATGAAATGACTTATGAAGTAAACGTACCATCAGTAGCCGGAACCCAAACTATAACAGTAAACTGGATAGCAATGGCAAGTAATATAACAGTATTAACCAGAATATCACAATCTCAAGTATACAAATACCATATGCTAGGTAGAGTGACCCAATCAGACACTTACAAATATCATGTACAGGGTAGAATCAGTCAGTCAGATACTTACAAGTATCATGTACAAGCAAGAGTTTCACGGTCACGTATCTACAAATATAATGTATTGGCACGAATAACATTAAGCAGGATATATAAATACCATTTACAGGCTCGTATAAGTCTATCAAGAATATACAAATATAATATAATAGGAAGGATATCAAAGTCATCAATACTAAAATATAATTTACTTTCAAGAATTAGTCAATCCCGGATTTACAAGTATCATGTTTTAGCCCGTGCGTCACTAAGTAGGATCTACAAATATAACATTCTAGGCAGGGTAAGTTTGAGTCGTATCTATAAGTATCATCTGCTTGGTAGAATTTCTGCAAGTCGGATCTACAAATATCATGTCGTCGGAAGGATAAGTTTATCCAGAATATACAAGTATAATATTCAGGCAAGGGTCTCTTTGTCAAGGATTTATAAATATAACCTCATTGGTCGCATATCTCTATCTCGGATTTATAAGTATCACGTAACAAACTATGTAACCCTAAGTCGTGTTTACAAATACAATGTTTTAGGTAGAGTGAGTCTATCTCGCACATACCTATACAATATTCTCGGTAGGATTTCCTTAAGCCGGATTTATAAATACAATATAATAGGTCGTATACAGTTATCCAGAGTTTACAAATACCACATTCAGCAGAGGATTTCGCAGTCATCTATTCTCAAATACCATATTGCTAACCTAGTGTCTCTCTCACGCACTTACAAATATAACATTCTCGGCAGGGTATCCCTAAATCGAGTGTACCGCTATGATGTATTAGGGAGAGTGTCTCAAGCAAGGACATTTCTTTATCATATTGTAGGCAGGATAAGTCTGTCCAGAATCTACAAATATCATATTCAGAGTCGTATTTCTCAGTCATCTATACTTAAGTATAATATGTTGTCACGTATAAGTCTTTCGAAAATATACAAATATCATATACAAAGTCGTGTATCACTTGCTAGAACTTATCTTTATAATGTTATAGGCAGGGTATCACAATCAAGTATATATAAATGGAATATAATAGGTAGAATAAGTCTAGCAAGAACTTATCTATGGGATGTATCCGAAGCAGACCTAATACGAATAAGTAAAGCACAGATATATAAATGGCATCTACAATCTAGGGTTTCTTTAAACAACGTTTACAAATACAATGTTCAGGCCCGTGTTTCATTGAGTCGGGTGTATAAGTACCACTTACTGGGTCGTATATCCCTGTCTCGTCAATACTTGTATCACCTCCAAGGTAGAGTGTCGAAATCGAATATCTACAAATATCATCTCCAATCTCGTGTTTCTTTGGCAAGGTCATACCTATATAACATTAACCAACGTATAAGTCTTTCTAGAACATACAAATGGAACATACTAGAACGTATATCATTAGCACGAATCTATCTCTGGGATGTAGCAGAAGGAGCATTAATAAGAATATCTAAACCTCAGATTTATAAGTATCATATACAAGCAAGAGTTTCGCTGTCACGTGTCTACAAATATAACTTATTGGAACGAATACAAAAAGCATCAATATTGAAATACCATATTCTTTCACGAATAAGTTTGTCACGTATATACAAGTATAACTTAATAGGAAGGATATCGAAGCCTCTAATATTAAAATACCATGTATTGGTTCGAATTTCACTTTCCAGAGTTTACCGATATCATATCACTAACTTAGTAAGTAAGGCCCAGACTTATAAATATAACGTTATTGGAAGAGTCTCACTTGCTAGGGTATATAAATACAACCTGATAGGAAGAATCAGCAATAGCAGAATATATAAATGGGATATAGTTAATAGGATATCCCTACAAAGAATATATAAATGGAATGTATTAGAGCGAGTAGGGATAACATCTACATTCAAATGGGATATAATAACTAGAATATCTAAATCACTGATATTACTATGGGATCTTGGTCTACGTGTTACACTACGTAAAGGTCCATCAGTAGATGAAACAGAAAGCAGGAATGCAGGTAACCTACCATTTGATAAATGGAGATCCTATCTACATAGACCACAGAGAACCAGAGGACGTAGGAGATCCAGATACACCAGAGGATAGTTGTCTTCTTATATATTATCATAGTAAGGTCATAGTTAAATGGTAGATTATTTTCCATATATATCAGCAGTAGGTATAGCCGTAACAGTAATCTGGGGTACGTTCGAAATAGTTAAGAATGTAAAGAACCGCACCATAAACCTAGAGAATAGGCTAATATCAGCAATTGATATACGTTTGGGTTCTGTCAAGACAAAGATAGAAGACCAGGAGAAAGCATTTGCCGTTCATGTTACCGAAAAGGAGAAGTTACTTCTACAGTTAAAAGACGACATCCATACATTGGAGAAGCATTTGCAAGAATTATGTAACCAAGTTTCAAAACACGAGGGAATATTACAATCAGTTAGTCCGACCATAATGGCCGTGCAGAACAATATATCAGAACTAAAGGTAAAAGTAGAATTAATGGAAAAGGGTATGAAATGAGTCAAACGTATAATAAATTTCTACCAACCGGTATTGCTATTCTATTAATATTTGCTATAACTATGGGTGGATTATATATTCAGGAAACCAAAAATGTATCAATAGAAAATAAAAAAAGCATTCAACAAATCAACAAAACATTAAACGATTATGTAGATAAATGGGATGGTAGAATCAAAGTAAGTAATGAAGTTAATAATAGTACTCAACGCCAGTTATTAACATTAGCACAGAATTTGACAGATGTTGTACATAGATTAGAAGTAGCAGAAGTACAAAGAGGTAATGTAACAAACAATATATTAGGAAATCTAACAAGTCATAGACTAGTTACAAATCATACTAATGATATAGCAGAACAACTAGCAAACCAGACATTAGTTAACCAAGAACTGATATTAGAATTAGAAAGACAAGCACTAGATTTGCAGAACAAAACAAACCATATAATAAATACTACAGGAGCATTAACAGGACCAGAATATGAAAAACTAGCAGACCAAAGAGTAAAGAGTATAGTTAATCAGACAGTAGCAAACCTAACTAAAGACCACACAATAATACTAGATGAAATAGAAAATCTTAAAAAGAATCAACCTCCAGGTCAGATAAGAAATGAACCTCAAGGACCTAAAGTTAAGTGACCTAGTAAAAATAGCAGCGACTGTAACTGTAGCAATAATGTTAACTTTAAACCTACAATTTTTTAGCAACAACACAACAATAACAAACAACTATATACAAGAGATAAACAAGAAACTAGAACAACAGGATCAGAAATTAGATACACAAGCAATCAAAATTAATTCAATACAAAAGACCAGCAATGATACACAAGGTAATATTACACAGGTAGAAAAGAATATCAATAAAACTCTAAGTATAAGTAAGGAAATTCTAAACCAAGTTGATTGATTCTCTCATATCTAAGTCAAGGAATATAGACTAACAATGGCATTTGATCCATTCACTTTGGCTATAATCATACTAGGAGCAGGTACAGCATTCGGAGCCTTGAATTCAGTATTTGGATGGCTAAAGAGCAACGAACCATTTGAACCACGAAAGTTCGCAATAACTGTATTAACCGGTATAGGTGCCGCATTAGTACTGACATTCTCACAACTCAGTGGTATAGTGGATATAGCACAAACAAACTTTGAACTACTATATGCTCTAGGAGGTCTAGCATTTGCAGTATTCGGTGTTAACTTTATAAGAACCGTAGGCAGTGAATTGATAACACAGAGAGCAGTAGAACAAGTAAAATCCGAATAATCTTCTTTTTTATATTAGGTAAGTTATTTTATTGTGGATAAGGATATAAGAATAGCATTGATACAATTTTCTGCGATAGTAGTTTTCACAATAATATATATAGGACTTATGATTTTAGTTGTAGGGCCCCTAATGCAACAGGTAGTACATGGTCAATCAGCATTTGATAATGCCAATCCATATGGCCAGCAACAACAATATGATCAATACAATCAACAGCAATACCAGCAACCACAATATGATCAGTATAACCAACAACCATATCAGCAATACGGAACTCCGTATATGCAACAGCCATATTATGGTCAGCAACAATATGGTGTACCACAAGCGCAGAATCCTATACAATTTGGAACATCAGAAATAATTTATACCATACTTGGTGGTGGAGCAATAGGCTATGCCAGATATAATCAAACTAAAAGGAATCAAGATAAAGAATTAACTAGAGAACTCTATGCTGAATTACTACGAGAGAAACAAGAGAAACGAGAGTTAGCAAGAGTTCAATATCAAAATATGCCACAACAAGGCAATGAAATAAAAGATGCACCTAGTATACAACTACATAAACTAGATCAAGATATAGAATCATTTTCAGACAAGGTAGCCAAGGCGTGACAATAAGTCACAAATGTACAATACTGGATCATTGTTTGTTTGCAGATGACCACAAGATATTATTCTGTGTGTTCTGTCGTAGAGTAGTAGGATATGAGAAAGATGGCAAGAGAGTTATAAACATTGAACATCTTAAACATAAATACAGTGAAAAGACTGTAAACGATAGTGTTTAAAAGTCAGATATTTTTAATACAATTTGAACCGGTATGCCGAGTATCTAGGTTCATAACCTGGATCTCCATATCGTGATAGTTACATCTCTAATTGTTTTATCAGACAATAAAGTCTGTAAATGTCACAGATAGCCTTTCCATTAACACATAGTGGTACAGCCGAAGCACCTTTTTCATACATAGAAGAAACAACTTTTAGAACTATGCCTTCTAGCCCAACATTAACAGCAGTTAAAGTTATTGATCAAATTACTCCACGTATTGATAACATGGAGATGGATGTAAGAACCATTGGTTCACATTATCTTTATAGTTCTCAGTCAGGTGGACATACTTACGGACTTGGACTCACAGTACATCCATTCGATCTTCCATTTTTGAAGTACGGAACTAATGCACCGAATTATACAACCCCCACGGGCACCAGTGCAAATTCAGTCGCTTTTGCATATAAATATAAACAAGCACTCGGTACCGCAGCAATGACGACTCATAATATTAAATTCTTAGGTTGCAAACCAAACACAACTGAAATCTCTATTTCCAGTCAAGGTATTGTAGAAGCAACAATGGACTGGACTGTAGGTGAAATCACAGTACCAGTTGCAGGAGATATATCAGGCTCAACATGGCCAGCACAACCAAGCACAGCAGTTCTATCTAACGTAGATGGTGGTAACAAACCATTAACAATTAACTCAGTACAATATGCAATCAAAGACTTTAGAATCTCATGGAACAACAACCTAATTGCTGACACATTCAGTGGATCAGGATTAGTAGATGCTCTAACAGTAGGAGCAGTTGAAATCAGTGGTTCATTCAATACACCAATCGGACAATCATTAGCATTAGAAACCGCCATACACGACTTTCCACAATCAGGAGTAACAGCATCATATCTTGTAAAGACAGGAACGATGGTTATTAACATGACTGGATTCAAGTTGATGTCAGATGCACCAGAAGGATTCAGCGCAGGACCAACTGCAACAGCACAACACGCATTCACTTTCAAGTGCAATACAGCAACACTCGACACCTCCTAAACTTTACTTCCTTTTTATATTATATAACATATCTATTTTAATGTCAGAAACAGACAATCAACCGAAGAATGCAATAAGTCTTCTAGGAAATACGTCAGCACAGATCACATTCGATAACATGACAAAGTTATGTAATCAATCAGAATATACAATTGCAGATCAAACTTATAAACGTAGAATATTAAAACCAAAAGAACTTGTAGCGTTATACAGGTTACAGGCCGAACTAGATAAAATCAAAGATCCAGAGAAGAGAATGACAAATCTATATGAACAAGCACAAATATGTCTCGAAGGTGTTACTCCTGAGAAATGGGAAAACACAGATGCAGTAAAGATGGAGATAGTATTAGGAGCCTGCTTGCTGATTAGTAAAGGGTTTCGCTCGATTTAAGGCTGGATTTAAAGACGCAATGGGATTGGATGTAGAATATGAGAATCCCTATTTAAGATCCGTATGGCAAGAAGGACATCAAGGAGTTAACCCAACACAACCAGAAGCCAGGATAAGTCTATTGTATTCATTATTAGAGAAGAATATCATGCCATGGATGTGGGACTTTGAAAATTATCCTAATGGTAGAGATGATGAAATGTATGGTATATTCTACCCAGAAGATTTTGAAACAATGTTACAAGTAAGTCATTTTGCGAGTCAGAGAAAACAGAAATGAGTATGATGAAAATTACGATTACAACCAGAGGAGTAAAAGGTGCAGGTCCAATGTCACAAGAATTCTTTACGAATCTACCAAGAGTATTAGGACAACGACCACTAGAAGAATATGCAGCAAACGTAGCAGAACAAATGCAATCAGATGCTCCAGTACTCACAGGTTATCTAAGAAATAATATCAATAGTCATAGAGTAGATCCATTTACAATGTCTGTTAATTCATGGGCACCGTATGCAGGATGGGCAAATTTATATTCACATAGACCACACTACTTTGAAAACAATACATTCTCAAGTAAAAATGTAGGAGCAATGATGATGGGTGATGCTAGTAGACAATATCTTAGAACTTTAATTAACAAATATCAGAACGGACCATAGTGTTTTATAATGAGTTTTGGTGGGGGCCGTGATACTTATACACTTGAATATTTAATTAAGGTTACTAACCAAGGTGGAGCCAATGGGTTCTCACAAGTTAATTCTGGGATAACTCAAGTCAACAAAAGTACACAGCAACTAGGAATGTCGCAAGAAAAACTTATGATGATTCAAGACAAAGTTGCATCATCTCACCAAAAAGTTATACAAGCCCAGCAAGGAGTAAGTAAAGGACTGAAAGGTCTGGCATTCGGTGTTATTGGTATGACTACTGCCGGTGCTGAGTTTGTAGGTATGCTCTCTATGTGGAGACAGACATCAGTAGCAGTAGCAGAAGCACAAGGAGAAGTAGACAGAGCATTAAAAGAAAGTGGTAAGAATTCTAAAGATTATAAAGATGCAGTTAATGAACTTGCTAAAGCAAATAGATGGGCAAGGATGACATTCAGAAACTTGATGTTATCAATGTTCGATATGGTGCCATTCTTTATTCTAACTATCAACGGTATCGTTAAACTACGTGCTGCCTATAAGACATTACGGGAGGCCCAGGCCGAACAAGAGGCAATGCAGATGGTACTGAAAAGAAGTAATATAGGATTAGCGCAATCAAACCTATTAGCCAACAGCAGTTATTTACAACTTAGTAAGGCACAGAGAATAGCGAAAGCAGAACAGGCATTAATGATAACTTCTAATGAATTACTAACAGCATCTAACGCAGGAGTAGCAACAAGTACTCTAACTGCTAATGGTGCATTATCTACACTTGCTCCAACAGTGGGCAAAAATACAACGGCTATGGGAAAATTCGGAGTAGCAGGAAGTAAACTTGGTGGTGCATTAACAGCAGCAGGAGCAGCAGTCAGTGGATTCCTAGGTAAACTTATAAAGATAGCAGCACCTATAGCAGCAATAATAATTGCAGTAGAAGCATGGAAGAATAACTGGGGTGGAGTTGGTGATATAATTAACGAAGTAGGTGTAAAGATAGGTAATATACACCCAATACTTAAGACAACAATGGAGTTATTTGCAAAGGTAGGGAACTCTATACACGCATTAATAACTGGTGACTTCACAGGACTTAAAAATATATGGGTTGGCGGATCAAAAGAAATGGGCGATGCTACTGTGGAAATGTCAGAGAAACAACAGAAAGCATTAGAAGAAGCACAGAAGGCAGTACAAGAATTCAGGGACTCTGCTAATGATTTATTCAGAGATGTAGCATTCGGTGATAAAGGTGAACGTAAAGATTTCTTTAAATTATTAGGCATTACCACTGGTAAAGGTGGAAAGAAATTAAAAGACGAGGCAAAAGATTTCTTTGATGCATTAGAAGATTCATTAACACAATTAGATGAAGTAGAAGCACGATTCAAAGCAATAGAAAAAATTGATGTGTGGTCAAAACTAGGACTTGAAGTAGATCCTAAACTTGTGAAAAAGATGAGAAATGCATTAGCGTCTTCACTCGAAGATATACTTCCAGGTAAAGATGTTTTTGACGATCTAGCAAAAGTTGTAGAAAAGAACTCAAAGGCTAGTCAACCAGCATTTAATAAAGCAGTGGCACAGTTTGTAGCAGATCATCCTGGACTAACAGATATGTTAAGAAAAGAAGGTAAACCAGATCTTGCAGCCTATCTAGATGGATTAGCAGCAGATTTAAAAGCACAGGTTAATGAAAATAAGGCATTAAATGCGTGGACATCAGGTACCATACTTGATCCTGATTCAGGAGAAACTAAAAATGAATACTTTGGTTCAATGAAAATTGGAAAGGGTGGTGCAGGTATACTACAACCTCTATTAGATAAAATTACAGAAGGTGCAAAAGGATTAGCAGCAGGTATTCAAGGTATTGATTGGAAAGCAGCAGGTGATGCACTTAGAATAGGTATTACATCAGTAATCAATCTAAACAATATGAAGAATTTAGGTACTTGGATCAGGATGAATATGTTAGATCCATTAATTCTTGGTTTACAAGGTGTTTTCGGACCATGGCTTGAAAAATTCAAGAAAGATCCTATTGGAACAACTGGAATAGTAGTTAATAAAATAGCAGATATTGGTGAGGCATTCCTTGCAGGTTTATTCGGTGCTAAAGATGGAGCAGATTTGGAGCGACAATTCCAGAATGTATTAGTTACATTCTTCAATTCTGTTCCGACCCTAGTTACTCTCAAGAAGTTAATTGCTGACCCAATAGGTGGTCTTATGGATTTACTTAATGGTAGAGGCATAGGTTCATCAACAGCAGGAGGATTCAATGAAGCCGAAATGGAAACATTCCCAGATAGAGGTTTCGGGGATAAATTCAGTTTAGATAAACTAAAATCACAATTTCAGACGATGATAGTAGATCCTATAGTAGGTGCTATAGATTGGACATATGGTGTACTTAAATCATTATGGGATGGTAATCCATGGTTACAGAAAATATTAACAGGTGATATTTTTGGTGGCCTAACAGAACTAGTAACAACTGTAGGAAAAGCAATAGTAACAGCACAATCAGGTACTGCTGATGATCAATTATATACAGCAGCAGAATTAGCAGCAGATCTTAATACATCCATAGTGCAACCAGTAACATCTGCTATAGATTCCACACGTGCTGCTCTGGAAAAACTTTTCTCCATCCCAGCAAATGCAGCACTATTAGCATGGAAAGCAGGTAAAGGAGCATGGAGTGCTCTATACGATTTATTTGTTGGTCATACTGCTGCAGGTGCATCCGTAGATGAAGCAGATACTATGGTGGATATAGATCCTAATGAGATAGGTGATGATGTATGGAATATGTTAAACACACGTAATCAGAGAAAGAGATTTTCTGGACCACATGGAAGTGTAATTCCAGCAGCATTCACTATACCATCAGGTGTACCACAGGGTGATACTTATGAGGTTCCACAAGGAGATGATACACCACTCACAGTAACTAGAGGTAGTGAAGGAGAAAAGAAAATGTTAGAAGAAGGAAAACTTCAAACAGGTCCTTTTGGTGATATGGGAGGAGCAGCGCAAACTGCAAGTCAAGCAGTTCAGAAAGCATTCTCTGATATGCACGCAGCAGTAATAAAAATATTCACAGATATATCAACTGTATGGAACACTACGATGACATCAATGGCAAGTCTTGTTAATTCCGCAGTACCTGCAATGTCAAGTGTATTCGCTGTATTATCAACTACTATGAATACCGTTGGCCCAGCAATAGTATCAGTATGGTCTGCTACTATACAATCAATGGGTACTTGGGCACTCAGTTTAGCACAGGTTTGGGGTACTGTAGGTACTAGTATTAATGAAACTACAAATATAATAACATCAGCAGTACGTGATACATTCGCTACAACATTGCAGGATATATATGATACTATGGTTGATCTTGCAACACAGTGGAGTGAACAGGGTGCTGCGATGATAGCAACATCTGAAACTATAACATCAGAATCAAGAGAAATGTTTGGTACAGCACTACAAGACATATACGACACCATGGTAGATCTAGGGGAACAATGGTCTGAAATAGGTGCAGAGATGGCAAATAATGCACAAGATATATGTAAGGCATTTAGAAAAGAATTCGCATCAGCGCTACAAGATGTATATGATACAATGGTAGACCTAGGTAAACAATGGTCTAAACAATGTAATGCAATGGGAGCCAATGCAAGAAGTGCAGCAAAACAAATCAAGAGTGCATTAAACAGTATACCTACAAAGATAGTAACAGTACATGAGATACGTACTGTACATACTGGTGGTATGGCTAAAGGCGGTATAATATCATTTGCAGAAGGTGGAGTTATGTCTGCTGCATCTGGTAAATTACTAACAACTAATGGAGAACAGTTAATTAGAATAGGAGATAACCCAGGTGGACATGAATCTGTATGGGCGATACCTCATGACAATCCAGGTCCAACAGTAACAAAGATAGATAGAATGTATAAGGGTAGTAGCAGTGGTAGTGAAGGTAATATAGTAAATCAAACAATTAATCTCAAAATATCTGGAAATGAAATAATAAACGATCTTAAACTAAACAGAAGAATCAGGATGACTATAGGTGAAAATCGTGATAGGTTCGGTTGATATATAATGGGTACAGCCGGCTATCCGTATATGAATCCACTACGGCCTAAGATAACAATCAAAACTGTAGACGGAGAAGATACATTATATACATATAACGCATTCGATACATCACATGATATATACATAGCAAACGCAACAATGGATAATGCAGTTGGAGAGACTGGTACATTTGCACTTACTGTAAACGATCATAACAATGAAATAGGTAAAGACAATTTACATAATGTTAAAGTATATTTAGAATTGGGTAAAACCAACTCTACATTCCAAAGTTTCCTAGTAGGGTTCGGTCATATATTCGAAATAGATAGACCAGGTACAAATATACAATCTTATAATATATCTGGGTTCGGTACAAAGATATGGGCCTACCAATTATTCACTCATAGACATGAGAGATATAGTAGAACTGAATCAGATGCTAGGATACATAACATAGTAACCAATGCATTCACAAAGAGATTATGGAGACCATTAAAGAAACAAGATGAATCTATTGAGAATATAACTGGATGGGATGGAAGTGGTATATCAAGTACAATCAATACACCATATACAACAATCAATGAATCCTTTGTTTATTTTGGAGACTTTCTAGATAAACTAGCAGATGTAACTGGTGCAGTATGGTTTGTAGATTATTCAACTGGAGGAGAGATATTAACATTCAAAAACAAATCACAGTTGATGACCAATATATTAATAAAATCTGGTGATTTACAGGATAGAACTAATGATTCAGCAACAAGAACAGCGTATATTAAATCAGCATTTAATGTTCAAGATGCTTCAACTACTGAAGCAGGATTCGCTAATAGATTATTCAGCACTATGTTTACAGACTCTGATGAGATATGGCCTCTAGATGCTGTTAATTATGCAGCAGCATCGACTAATCTGGACTTCAAAGCGTTAGGTCAGCAGATAGTTATAGACAATGATGCAAGACGTATCGTATCAATGGAGTTGCATTTAAGAAAGATAGGCGAACCAGCCAG
>Ga0070692_10000272_pt1 | contig 14480 bp, 9 predicted proteins | sample KBSK1102metaG_FD_64675 | JGI IMG/M metagenome (GOLD analysis project Ga0070692, IMG submission 64675) | Corn, switchgrass and miscanthus rhizosphere microbial communities from Kellogg Biological Station, Michigan, USA - KBS K1-10-2 metaG | ecosystem: Host-associated > Plants > Roots >...
ATAGCGCACGGCAAAGTAGACGTCGAGCATTCCACCTTTTCCATACTTGATGTCAGTTCCAAACTTCCGGCCACGGCCTCCCTTCTCTTTCTCCAGCCGCTCCCGGACGTGTCGTGTAACCGCCTTCAACTCTTTCGGATCGAGCTTCAAAGCGTTCGCGTGTATGCGGTGACGCGCGTGCGTCTCGATCATCTTTCCCATCTCCTGATCGCCGCCCACGCAGCGTAGCTTTGCGTACGCCAGCCACTCCCACGGCGCGCTCTCGTCTCGGAGGTAATCGAGAAAACCGTCGGAGCTGGTTACGAGTGGTCCATCCTTACCGTGTGGCCGCAAACGCATGTCGATGCGATAGAGATAACCCTCGCGCGTAATGCTCGAGAGCGCCGCGATCATCAGTTCCACCAGACGCGAATATGTTTCATCCTGCGTCAGCGTTTTTATCGGCGACGGAACCATCGAGTCGTACGTAATCAGGATGTCCAGATCCGATCCGTAATCCACACCCGCGCTGCCGAGCCGTCCGACGCCGTAAAACGCGAGACGCGGACCCCCACTGAACGAACCATACCGTCGCGCCATTTCACGCCGCGCGATCAGGTAGGCGACGTTCATGCTCGCGGTTGCCAACTCGGTTTGTAGACTGTTGCTTTCAAAGATCGAAAGCTCGTTCGAAACATCGAGCGCGGCGATCTCGACAATCAACTCCGACCACTGCAACCGCAACGCTGCGAGTTCCGCCGCAAAACTGCGCTCGGCGTCAATCGCCGCGCGGAGAATCGCACGATAATCGCGGCGCAAGGCCGTCTCGGCTGACGATCCGAGCGTGGTGATCAGCGCGGGGTTCGCCGCAATCTTTTCCGCAAATGGATCGGACGCGCCGCAGAGCCGCAGCAACGTCGCGAGATTGGTTTCTGCGATCAGCAGTCGCTGGTCGGTTTTTTCAAGCGATGAGGTAATGCGGAAAAGTTGGACCAACGCACGGTGAGGATTGAGCGACTTGCTCGCGAGCGAGAGAAGCCGTACGGCGAGTGGTTTAAGTCGTCCTTCCCAACTGGTGTCCATGTGCGGCGTAAGAACGCGTGCACACGCCATCGCGATCGTCATGTCTGTCGGCACTTCAGGTTTGGCGCCGTCGTCGACGACTGCGTCCGGCGTTTTTTCTACGTGTGAAAAGAGCCGGTCGTAAGTAGCGCGCACGTGTCCCGTGTGCGTCTTCAACGCGACGCTGAAATCCTTGTTCTCACCGTCACCCGCGAAACCCATTCGCCGAGCAACCAGCGATTGCGCGTCTTCACCCTCCGGAACGGTGTGCGTCTGAAGGCCGTGTTCCATCTGTAGCCTGTGTTCGAGTGTACGCAGAAAGCAATAAGCATCGGACAACTCACTGCGTTCCGGTTGTGTGATGAAGCCGCGATCCGCAAGCCTGCCGAGACTCACGAGCGTGTGCGGCACGCGCAGCCATTCGTCACGCCCGCCATGGGCCAACTGTAGCGCTTGCGCGATGAACTCGATCTCGCGAATACCGCCGCGCCCCAGTTTCACGTTGAATCCACTCTTCTTCTCAACCTGCCGATCGATCTTCTGTTTGGCCAGACGAACATTTTCAAGCGCGCCGCTGATCGATACGTCGGGTCGAAACACAGCGGGCGTTACTGCCTCTTTGAACCTTGCAAACAGCTCCGGCGAACCTGCTGCGGCTCGCGAACGAATCAACGTCTGTCGCTCCCAGTCCTGCGCAGAGTTCATGTAATAGCGCGTTGCCTCGTTCAACGACACCGCCAACGCACCGTCACGACCGTGCGGACGAAGCCGCAGATCGACGCGATACGCCGCTCCTTCACCTCCTGATTGACCGACAAGGCGCGCGATTGTTTCCGACAGCTTTACGAAGTATTCGCGGTTACTCACTTCGCCGCGGTCGCCCGTGCCGGCGGTGGTTCCATCGTCTGAGTAGAGAAAGATGAGGTCGATGTCAGAAGCGTAGTTGAGCTCCATCGAACCGAGCTTTCCGAGTGCGATGACGCAAAACTCGGCGGTAGCGCTCCGGCCTCTCTCGTCGACACTGCGTGGCAATCCAAAACGATTGTCGAGCTCCTGTCGCGCCAGGCTGAGTGCGTAATCCAGAATCGCGTCCGCGAGATTCGACAACTCTTCCATCGTCTCGACTAGTGTTTGCGAGCGACGAATGTCGTGCAGGTAAGTGCGCAGCAGCTCGCGACGGCGAAAACGCGCGAACATCACTTGTGCACTGAGCGAGGAGTTTGTGAGTGCGAAACGTGCGAGAGCTTCTTTCAACTCGTCGCACGTTCTCACACGCGGATCGGCACGCTCGCGCGACAACCACGAAAAATACTCCGGGTTCTGCTCGAGCGTCGTTGCAAGCAGCGGACTCCACGCTGCCAACGCCAAAGCGTCGGCAAGCAAAGCAGGTTGTTTCAGAAGCTTTTGACGAGCGCTGGGCTGCTCTTTCTCCAGCCGCTCGAGAAACAGACGGGCAGAATTCGGATCCGGCAGATCACGGATGAACACTGATTCCAGCTGATCAATGTTCATCCGCGTCATCTGTGGCCTACACGTCGTAATACAAACTGAACTCGAGCGGATGTGGCCGCATGCGCAGTGGCGTGATCTCGCGTTCTCGCTTGTAACGAATCCAACGCTCGATCAACTGCGGACTGAACACGTCGCCCTTCAAAAGAAAATCGTGATCCGCTTCCAGCGCCTTCAGCGATTCATCCAAAGAACCCGGTAACGTCGGAACGTCTTTCAGTTCTTCCGGCGACAGGTCGTAAATGTCCTTATCAAGCGGGTCACCCGGATCGATCCGGTTTTGCACGCCGTCGAGACCAGCCAGCAGCATCGCCGAAAATGCGAGATACGCATTGCACGACGGATCGGGTGGACGAAACTCGAGCCGCTTCAGTTTCGGATTCGTCGAGAACATCGGAATGCGAATCGCCGCCGAACGATTACGCGCCGAGTACGCGAGATTCACCGGCGCCTCGAAACCAGGTACGAGACGTTTGTAGCTGTTCGTCGTCGGCGCCGCAAAAGCCACGACCGCCGCCGCGTGTTTCAACAGTCCACCGATGTAGTAGCGTGCGAGATCCGAGAGTCCTGCATAGCCGTCGCCGGCGAAGAGCGGTTTCTCACTCTTCCAAAGCGATTGGTGACAGTGCATCCCCGAACCGTTATCGCCAAACAATGGCTTCGGCATAAACGTCGCGGTCTTTCCAAACTGGTGCGCAGTATTGCGAACTACGTATTTGAATATTTGGAGATTGTCGGCCGTTCCCAACATCGTGGAGTAGCGAAAGTCGATTTCGCACTGACCCGAGGTCGCGACTTCATGGTGATGGCATTCGACAGTGACGCCACATTTACCGAGCGTCAGCGAGATCTCGGAGCGCAAGTCGATCAACGAGTCGGTTGGCGCGCAGGGGACATAACCTTCCTTCGGACGAATTCGATAGCCGAGGTTCGAACCCGCAAACTCGTTTGCGTCACGACCACTGTTCCAGTGTGCTTCATCGGAATCGATAGCAAAACCCGCCGAATGCTGGTCGTTATGAAACTTGACTGAATCGAAAACGAAAAACTCGGCTTCGGGGCCGAAGTAAACCGTGTCAGCGAGGCCTGTGAATTTCAGGTAACTCTCGGCGCGCTGCGCGACTGACCGTGGATCGAAGGCATAACCCTCTTTGGTTATGGGGTCGACAGCATTACCGATGAGACAAAGGGTCGGTTGTTCGGCAAAGGGATCCATCCAGAAGCGGCCCGCGTCGGGGACGAGCAGCATGTCTGACTCGTGAATAGCGGCCCAGCCACGAATCGAAGAGGCGTCGAAGCCGAAGCCGTCCTCAAACTGGTCTTCTCCGAGTTCGGCGATGGGGAAGGTCAGGTGTTGCCAGGAGCCGGGTAAATCCGTGAAGCGAACGGAAACGAATTTGGCGCCCTGGTCGTCAGCGTATTTCAAGACAGTCTTAGGGTTCATTTGATCTCCTGAAGATTAAGGGAGTGTTAGGGGTGCTCTTCGCCCCGGCGGTGTATTTGGTGCGAAGTATGTTGGCGTGCGTAACGACTCTAAGAAACCAGTCGTGCGGCATTGAACGGCTACGAGTAAAAAGCTGTGATTATAATCGTGCGGCGAGCGATGTCAAGAGCAATTGATCAGTTTATACACAAATTACGCAGATTTCTGTGTAAATCTGTGGATAAAAAGTTATAGACCGCAGTGACCATTTTCTGTTACATTGCGCGGCTAAAGCGTTCCACCCAACACAACTCCGCAACTCGATTCGGAAAATGTACATCTGTGTATCGGTAAGTCGAATTCATATACATCAAGTGTTATTTCTTAGGCAGGAGACCGCCAATTGACCACTGCAATCGAGCAGACGCTCGAAATCTATGGAATCGAAAACTGGAGCGCTGGCTACTTCGATGTCAACCGGAAGGGAAATCTTATCGTCCGCCCCGTCGAGGGAGATCCCCGCTCCGCCGACGTCAAAGAGATTATTGACGACCTTGCCAAACGCGGCATCACGACTCCTGTCCTCCTGCGCTTTCCGCAGTTGGTTGCCGCGCAAGTAAGAAAACTTCAGAGGGCTTTTAGCCGCTCGATTCGGGAGTTTGAGTACCAGGGAGCGCACATGTGTGTTTACCCGATGAAGGTAAACCAGCAGCGTTCCGTCGTGGAGGAATATCTCCGCGAGGGCTCGCGCTACGACTTCGGACTCGAAGCGGGTTCCAAAGCCGAGCTCTACGCCGCTCTTGCACTCGAACAACCGAGCGACAGTCTTCTTGTGCTGAACGGTTTCAAGGACGAGGAATTCATCGAACTCGCATTTGCCGGCGCGAGGGTTGGAAAGAAGGTCGTGATCGTGATCGAGAAACTCAACGAACTCGATCACGTTCTCAACGTCCTTGAGCGTCACGAAGGAGCGCTGCCGATGCTCGGCATGCGCGTAAAGCTCTACTCGAAAGGCTCTGGACGCTGGGAGAAGTCGGGCGGTGAAGCGGCCAAGTTTGGACTGACGACCACCGAGTTGTTGGAAGTGATCCGGCGTCTCGAAGAAGCGGATCGCGTGGACATGCTGAAACTTCTTCACTTCCACATCGGCTCGCAACTCACCGACATCAAGCGCATCAAGAATGCGATGAAGGAAGCGGCGCGCGTGTACGCGAAGGTCTACCAGATGAAAGTTCCCATCGACCTTCTCGACGTAGGCGGCGGCATGGCTGTCGACTACGACGGATCGAAGACCGCTTTCGACTCTTCCGCAAATTACACGGCGCAGGAGTTTGCCAACGACGTTATCTACACTATCAAGCAGGTTTGCGACGACGAGAACGTTCCGCATCCGACGATCATCCAGGAATCGGGTCGCTTCCTCGCGGCTTATCACGCGATCCTCGTGACGAACGTACTCGACGAGATTGAAACAGTCGTCGAAGACATCACTCCGATCGAGATCACCGAAGACGATCCGCAAGTGGTGATCGAGCTCGGCGACTTGCGTGAATCGATCACCGTCAAGAACTACCGCGAGTATTACCACGATGCTCTCGAACATCGCGAAGAGTTGTTCACACTGTTCAATCTCGGATTGATCTCGCTGGAGGATCGGGCCAAAGGTGAAGTGCTCTTCTGGGACATTTGTGAGAGTGCCGATAAATACGCTCAGCAAGCCAAGTACGTGTCGGAAGAATTTGGCGATCTTCGACGTCTGCTATGCGCGAAGTATCTGACGAATTTTTCAGTATTCAAGTCGGTGCCCGATCACTGGGCGCTCGATCAACTGTTTCCCATCGTCCCGATCCATCATCTCAACAAACCGCCAACCGAATACACGACGCTGTGTGACATCACGTGCGACTCGGACGGCGTGGTCGACAAGTTTGTGGACCTGCACGACGTGAAACAGGTGCTGGAGCTTCACGATCTCAATCCGGAAGAACCTTACTACATCGCCTTCATGTTGGTCGGCGCTTACCAGGAGGTGATGGGTAACAATCACAATCTGTTCGGCGCGCCTCACGAAGCACACATACACATCGACGAGGAAGGTTTTCTGATCAAGAAAGTAATCAAGGGAACGACTGTCGGCGCCGCTGCCGAGCGCGCGCGCTACGAGCGCAGTCTCCTGCACGACGGCTTCCGGCGTCTGATCAATCGTCGCGTCAAAGACGGAGAGTTGAGTGAGGCCGACGGCGCCGAGCTCTCCCAGTTCTACGAGTCGAAATATGACGCTTACACGTATCTCGCGGTGAATGGAGTTAAAACGCGTTCGCGGCGCAGGACTGATTATTAATTATGTAATACCAGCAATATATCTATCGAAACGTTAAGTTCGAGAGGTTGAACAACCTGCATGGTCACTCAGCGAAAACCAAAAGCATCGAAGTATTTGACCACTCCCACGCGGCCAGTCCAGGTGGACCGCGATCGTTCAGTGGCCGGACTCCTCGAAAAGATGGAAGGCACAGGCTTCGGAGGCCGCCAGCTCGCCGAAGCGCACCGTATCTGGCTCGACATGCTTGGCGACAACACCACGATCATGGTGGCCGCTTCGGGCGCCCTGATCCCCGCGGGAATGCGCCGTTTGCTGGCTTATGTAATCAAGAATCGTTTTGTCGATGTACTGGTCCTATCGGGTTCTCTGCTCTTTCACGATCTGCACGAAACACTCGGGCGTTATCACTTTCAGGCTCACCCAACCATGACCGACGCGGAGTTGGAGTCGGCGCAGATCAGTCGCATGTGGGACTTGCTTGCGAGTGACGAGGAATATCGAGAAGCGAAGGAATGGATTGGTGATTTTTCAAAACAGTTGGACCAGACGCGCGCGTACTCAGTGCGTGAGTTCCTGCACCTGCTGGGCAGAGAGCTTGCCGAGATAGCGGCGGAAGATGGTGTGCTGACTTCTGCTTACAAAGCGCGTGTGCCGATCTTTTGTCCGGCCATTGCCGACAGTGGTCTTGCAGTCGGCATCGCGGGCGGACGATTCGAGAAAAAGAACAACTTCCTGTTTGACGTCATTCAGGATGTGCTCGACATGATGAATGTGATGATCAACGCGCGAGTCTCGGGAATCATCAATCTCGGCGGTGGAACGACGAAGAGTTTTATTCAACAAGCGACACTCTCGTCGTTCATGCAAAAGGAACATCATCACGGGCACAAGTATGCGATTCAGATCTCGACTGACGCTCCACACCCTGGCGGACGATCGAATGCAGTGTCGTTTGATGAAGGATTGATTTACGGGAAGCTGGCGCGCGGGGCACACACGGCTTACGTTCCGTGTGACGCGACGATCGCGCTTCCGATCCTGATCACGTCGCTTTCACAAACCGCGGCGAAGTACATGAAAGGGCGGAAGAAACCCAACTTCCAATTCGGCCGCGAGCTGATCATCGAAGCACCATAGCCACAAAAAGGCACAAAAGGCACAAAAGAAAAAACCAACTAACCAATTCTGCTATCTAACCAATTCTGTGCTTTTTTGTGTGCTCTTTTGTGCCTTTTGTGAACGCCCTCTCAGGTGGTTGCGCTGAGCGTACATCGCTTTGTCTGCCTGTTCGATCGCCTGGCCCAGGTCTGTCAGTGAGGTAAATCCCGCGACTCCGAAAGACACCGTGACGGTGAGTGGCATACCGATCCAGCGCTCGCCGTTCTCTTCCAGAATCTTGTTCAATTTCTCCATGCGCCGGCTCGCCTCGGCCTGAGGCAGTTTGAACATCAGCACCAGAAACTCATCGCCGCCCCAACGAAACAGCATGTCGTCCGCGCGAACCAGCGATCGCATCGCTCGTGCGACTGCACGTATCGCTCTGTCGCCCGTAGTGTGTCCCATCGTGTCGTTGATCGGTTTGAGATTGTCGATGTCGAGCACGGCCACGCTGCCGGAGGTGCCGGTCTCCTCGCGTCCTCCTTCAGGACGTCGGAGCAGTGAATGGAATGCGTGTCGATTCAGGGCCTCAGTCAGCGGATCCATCTGCACCATCAACTCGAGTTGATCTCGCGCCTGGAGCAGCTTTTTGTTCGTCATTTCCATTTCACGACGCACACTCTCCCGCAACACCATCAAAGTGAAAAGCGCTGTGAGAAACAAGACGGCGAGAATCGCCGCGTGGATCACGAAAAGCTCGCGGGAGGCGTACGGCAGGATCAGTGAGACCGCAACGGCCGGGATGACCCAGGCGGCAGTCCAGTACTTGAGAGCTTGGCTCTTGTTTGTCGACCGGATGAAGATGGAAAGCAGCGTGATCAGGAGGACGCCAACACACTGGATGGCGAGACCAACATTCGAATCCATAAACGGGGACCTCGTCTAGGCGAAACGAGTTTGCCTTGGGAAAACAGGCAGGAAAGCTTCTGGGCGGTGGTATCTAGACTCACCGGGTTTGATTCTAGCTGACTAGAGCGCCCACGGCCAAGAGTTTTGTTTGGACAGGATTGACAAGATTTTGCCAGGATTCACAGGTCAATCGTGGAAAAATCTTGTAAATCCTGTCGAAAACTACCTCAACCATTGCAGCACTTCCTCTTCATTCGTGCTGTTTTTGCCGCCAACTACGTGAATGAAGTATTCCTCGAGCGAGACTGGTCCCTCGCCGTCACCTTCCAGGCGGATGCCTTTTCGCAGCTCGTTCAACGAGCCGGAGGCGAGTAATTTGCCCTGGGCGATGATGGCGATGTCGCTGCAGAGACGTTCGACGATCTCGAGGACGTGCGAGGTCAGGAAGACTGTCAGACCACGCGCTGTCAGTCGTGAAAGCAGGTCTTTCAGCGTCCGTGAAGCAATTGCATCCACGCCTTCAAACGGTTCGTCGAGAAAGAGTATGTCAGGGCGGTGAATCAGGGCGCAGGCGAGCGAAAGCTTTTTCTTCATGCCGTGAGAGTATTCGATGATCAGCTTTCTCGGTTCGTCCTGGAGCTCCATGAGCTCGAGTAGCTCTTTCGAGCGCTGCGCGATCTCTTCGGACCGAAGCCCGTACATCCGGCCTGTGAACGACAACATCTCCGCGCCCGTTAACCGCTCGAACAGATTCAGGTCTTCGGGCACGACGCCGATGCGTCTCTTTACGTCCATCGGATGTTGCGCGATGTCGAGATCGAGAACCCTCAACGTCCCGCTCGTTGGAGCGAGCAGGCCCGTCAACATCTTTATCGTCGTCGACTTGCCGGCGCCGTTTGGGCCAAGGAAGCCGAAGAAGCTGCCGCGATTCACACGCAGATTGATGTGATCGACCGCGACAAAGTCACCAAACTGCTTGACGAGAGAAGATGTTTCGACTGCGGGTGTGGCTAACATTAGCCACAGATTAACGCGGATTTATGCGGATAGGAAACTAGTGTCGCAGAAGTGCCTTTGCATCGTCAGCACGGACGTATGACGGGAGTTCTCGATGCGTACTCATCAGGAAAGCGTTCGAACTGGATTGCAGCGCGTTCCCGTGCGTCGCAGCCAGGCGCACAAAGCGCCCGAAAGGTGACCAGCCGTAATAAAAACCATCTTTCATACTGACCAGGATGTCAGCCGTCTGTTTTACGCGCGACGTAAAGAGCGACTTGTAGATGTTCGGGACTGCATCGGGATACCTGTGTCCCGCCGTCTTCTCGAACCATTCATTGTCCGTCGCAAATCCAATGTGAACACGGCCTAACTCGAGCGGGTCGCCACTTACGCTTAAATACTGATAACTTTTGGTCTCGGGTTGGTGTTCAATTCGCGCTTGTCCGCGATCGCTTTCCACAACCACCTGATTACCATCTTTATAGACAGCGAAATCAACGCCGGTTAACTCCGCGATCGTGCGGGCCATTTCCGGAATACGCTCATCGCCCGGACAATAAACTGCCGCATAGCTGCATAGACCAAACGCGGGGACCACAGCTTCAAAACCACGCTCCGCGAGTGTCGATTTCAGATTTACGCGACGATTCTCCTCGAGATTCATACCATGATCCGAGAACATCACGATCTCGGTCTCACTGCCGCAGTAGCTTTGAATCTCGCGCAGGATCTTGTCGAGCGACTCCAGCGCAACCGCGAGACGGTCAGGTCCCTGGGCGTGAAGCAATCCATCTGTGGCTTTGAGAAACGCAAAATAGTCTCGGTTCTGAGGCGCAGTTCGGAAGCGCTCGCGAAACCGTTGCATGTCGGCACGCCAGACACGCTCCGGCGCGACGTAGATCAAAAACTCAAACGCCAGCGGTTCCTGGTAATCGAGATCGTCCATGTACGACGAAGGGATCTTGTCCGGCGTGCGACGACCGATGTACTTCCTGATACCACCACGCAACTCTCCGGCTTTGCGATCGAAGTACAGACTCTCGTACCCCTGCGGCGGCGACGCGCCCAGCATCGCAGACAGCGCGACGTTGGTCATCGTGGGGAACGGTGAGAGGAGTCGCGTCGGTGGTCCAAATCCATCAAACAATCCGCGACCCCTGGCGCCCTCGATGATCTTGTGAGGTACGCCATCGAGACAAAGAAGGAGCCGTCGCGGACGTGTTTTGCCTGCACCGTTTTTTGACATGTCTTGTCCCTATTGTTCCGCTTCCCGTGCGACGGCGTGCTCCACCTTGTACGCCTGCCGCAAGCCCTTTTTCGCTTCGTCGTGCGCGTCGTAGACGTTCGGGCGCGCCAACACTTCCTTGTACTGCGCTACGGCTTCGTCACGTTTACCCGCGACGTCGAATGACCAACCGGCATAGAGATGGGCCATCGTGATCAAGCCTGCTTCCCCGCGATCGACTTTCGTCGCCGCCAGAAACTCCTTCGCGGCTCGATCGTGATGTCCAGCCGTCATCAGCACTTCGCCGTACTTGAAGTGAATCAAATCAAGCGCACGCGCCGCAACGTCGCGCATTGTTCGATCGCGCAATACCTCTTCGAACGTGGCGAACGCTTCCTTCTCCGCCTGAGCCGCGCCCGCAAGGTCCTTCTGGCTTCTCTTCACTTCCGCGATTGAAACAAGCGCATCGGCGGTCTCGATCCGCAAAAGATAATTGCGCGGATACTTTGCGCTGAGCTCGCGCGTCAGTTTCAACACATCGTCAAAACGCTTTTCGCGGCGGTACAGAAGAACGAGCACCGTCTTCGCATCGTCCTGGGCCCAGCGACCTTCCCTCGCAACCTGCTCGAGCATCGCGAGTCCACGTTTCTTCGAACCGCGATAACCCGTGGCTCCGGCGATGATCTTGATTCCCAGTGGCAATGAGCCGACGACGTATTCGTAAAGTCCGATCGTGATCTGCGCGTCGATATACTTCGGATCGAGTTTCAACACTTCGCGATGGTGATTGACAGCGTCGTTGCCGTCGCGCAGTGCGGCGAAATGTCGACGCTCCACCGCTTCTTCAAAAGCAGCTTTCAACCCTTCCGTGTTCGCGAGAAAATCGCGCGCTTCGATGTTTTTGGGATCCTGCTTCAGTTTTGCTTCCGCGAGGCGTTTCGCTTCGCGAGTAAAATTGCGAAACTCAGTGATGATCTTCGGATCGACTTTGTCGTCGCCGCTGGTATAAAAATTTTCGGAACTGTAAAGCGAGCCCTGCAAGCGGCGCGACTCGTAAAGCGTCTTGATCCAGACGCGTGCGGCAAGCAGTTGATAACCGCCGGGATGATTTGGAAAGAGCTTGACGATCTCTTTGAAGTCGCGCTCAGCTTTGTCGTAGTCGATGTTGTAAAGTGCGTCGAGACCGCTGCGTCGTAGCTCCTCGAAACGCGCGCGTTCAGCGTCAGTTATCCATGGGGAGGAAGGCTGCTGTGCCGCCGCGACTAGCGTCGACATCAGCAATAAAACAAGAACACTAAAAACCCTCACTTCATTTCCTCCACTATCCGCTTAAATCCGTGTTATCTGTGGCTTACTGTGCAAACGACTCCATGTACTTCACACCCGATCCCGTGTTGAATAAAACAACTCGATCGCTCGCGTTGACCAAATCCATATCGATCAACTTCCGCAACGCCGGCAAACACGCCGCACCTTCCGGCGCGCAAAACACACCTTCCGCCGCACCGATCTCGCCCGTCGCCGCAATCAACTCTTCATCCGTAACACTCACCGCCGTCCCACCCGATTGTCGCAACGCATCCAGGATCAAAAAATCACCGATCGCCTTCGGCACGCGCAATCCTGACGCCGTCGTCGCTGCATTCGGAAACTCATCCGCAAACCGCTTCCCTTCCTCAAACGCGCGCACAATCGGAGCACACCCCTCAGCCTGCACCGTCACCATTCGCGGACGCTTGCTTCCAATCCAGCCCATCTGCTCCATCTCGTCGAACGCTTTCCACATTCCAATCAAACCCGTGCCGCCGCCCGTCGGATAAATGATGACATCCGGCAACTCCCAGTTCAGTTGCTCTGCGACTTCGTAACCCAGCGTCTTCTTCCCTTCGACGCGATACGGTTCCTTCAACGTCGAAACGTCGAACCAACCCTCCTTGTCTTTCCGCTTTGCGACTTCGGCGCCGCAGTCAGTAATCAGACCATCCATCAACGTCACGTGAGCGCCGGTTTGCTCGCACTCGACGACGTTCGCGCGCGGCGTGTCGCGCGGCATGAAGATGAACGACTCGAGCCCCGCGCGCGCAGCATAGGCTGCTAAAGCTCCGGCAGCATTCCCAGCAGATGGAACAGCGACTTTACGCGCTCCCAACTCTTTCGCCATGGAGATGGCGACCGCCATTCCCCGTGCCTTAAAACTCTGTGTCGGGTTCTGCGATTCGTCTTTGATGTACAGCTCAGGAATCCCGAGCGTTTCACCCAATCGTCTCGCTCGCAGCAGCGGCGTCCAGCCCTCACCGAGCGAGATGATGTTCTCGTCCCGCTCGACAGGCAAAACCTCTCGATAGCGCCAAAGGTCGGGGCGCCGGGCTGCCAGGGATTCTTTTGTCAAAGTCGTTTTACTGCGGCTCAGATCGTAGCGAACCAGTAAAGGCTTACCGCAGTTGCGACAGAGGTTGAGCAATCGACGTGCCTCGTGCGCGAGGCCACAAAGGCCGCATTCCAGATGCGTTATGTTCATGGATCGATTCTATCAGGTTAGGTGGGGTGCAGTAATTCTTGTGCAGTCGGAGCAGAAGTGTAGCCACAGATGACGCGGATGTTCATCTGTGGCCGGAGAAGGCTGGTAGACAGGTGTCAGTGGCCGCCGTGTCCACTGTTGCCGTCGATCTGGCTGCGGATTTCGCCGCCCGGCCAGCGGGTGCTGTGAACGTTTACGTAGGTGGCGCCGGCACGAATCGCGGCGAGCAGTTCGTCGAGTTCGCCCGCGCTGATGCCACGCTCGTTTGCCAGGTTCGTCACGTCTACTGCGGTGATGGTGCCGGATATCGTCGCAGGTGGCGCCGGACAGGGTTGAGTTCCAGCCGGACCATTTCCGAGATTGGTGCAAAGGAACACGCTGATAGGACCAGTCACCGATTTCTGCCCAAAGTGAATATGAGCCTGTTGGACGGCTCCTTCGAGGTCGGCGTAGCTAAGCTCCCAGTCAATTCTCGAATTGTCGTTGCTGATACGCGCGGTAAAGGTTCCGGTTCCGGTGGTCGAAACGGCACCGCCGCCGCCGGCCGCGGTTTCCTCATATCCGGTTAGGAACTCACTGATGTTCTTGAAACCGCCCTGTCCAAGAATGATGGTGGCGGCCGACACGAGGGCAATCACTGCAAGAGACAAAACTAGTCTTCGCATTCCTTTTTCCTCCGTATTTTCAGTTATAGCTAATGGGGGCGCGCATAATATCACAAACTCTCGCCCTTTGCCTTCTGCGCACTCTTCATTTACCTTGTGTTCTTCTTTATGGCGATAAGTCTTCTGGCTCTCGATCTCGACGGGACTCTCCTCGATTCTCGTGGACATATTTCTGAACGCAATCGGCTCGCGATTGAAAATGCACGTGAACAGGGGGTGCGCGTGGCACTCGTTACCGGGCGTCGCTTTCGCGATTCGCGCCCGGTTGCTTTGGAGTTGGGCGTCGACGTTCCGCTGATCTCGCATAACGGAGCGCTCACGAAACACGCGGCAACACTTCAGACCGTCTCTGTACTGCCGTTACCACTCGCAGCCGCACGCGAGGCGTTGCGCGTCGGTCGTGAAGCCGGTGCCGATGCGCTACTGAGTGTCGATCACGAGGGTCTGGGCGTGCTGGTTTACGATCACCTTAGTTCCGAGAATTCCGCAGCGCACCGGTATGTGACGTGGGCGCGTCGAATTCACGGTGACGAAGGTGCAAACGCGGTACAGCAAGTCGCATCGCTCGAAGATTACATGGACCACGAACCGATCCATCTATCGTTCTCAGGCGGTTGTGACGAGATGGACCAGCTCGAACAGAGACTGCACGACGAGCTCGGTTCGACGGTGAAGATTCTTAGTACTAAGTATCCCGAACAGGATTTTACGTTGCTGGACATTCTGAACCCGGCAGCGTCGAAAGGCGCCGGCGTCGCGGCAGCAGCAGC
>Ga0070692_10000274_pt1 | contig 14462 bp, 15 predicted proteins | sample KBSK1102metaG_FD_64675 | JGI IMG/M metagenome (GOLD analysis project Ga0070692, IMG submission 64675) | Corn, switchgrass and miscanthus rhizosphere microbial communities from Kellogg Biological Station, Michigan, USA - KBS K1-10-2 metaG | ecosystem: Host-associated > Plants > Roots >...
GGATCCGGCAGTGCCCCGGCGAGTTGTGAAGCGCGTCGGGAGCCGACACGTAGCCGTCGAGCGTCGCAGCGAACGGTGTGCCGTCGCCGTCGTCGTGCACGAGCACCGGTACCGACCCTTCGAAGAACTCTGGATACAACCCGCCGAGGATCCGTGCGCGGCCCTCGCGGCCGCGCGCCTCCGTCACCTCGAAGGCCGGATGGTCGGTATGTGCGACGAGCGCGAGCGCGCGCTTCGCGTTGCCGCGGTGGGAACGCGCCGATACCTGACCATACGCGTCCTCGTTCACGGTGAGGCCGCTCTGCTCGAGCTCATCACGGATCGCGCGCAGCGCGCGGAACTCGTGATACGGCGCCGTCGGAGCGGACGCTACGCGTTCGATCGTGGCGAGCGTCGCGTCGATGTCCGGCATGAAGGAGCGCGGCATGCGTCGCGAGGATATCGTCAGCGGTCAGTGCTCCGTCTGTACGACACGCGCCGTCGCGCGGTCGTTCCGTTCCGTCCTCTGTCCAGCCCCATCACGGTCTATGTCTGCGGCGTGACGCCGTACGACACGACGCATCTCGGTCATGCGCGGACGTTCCTCGCGTTCGGCGTCCTCGTGCGCCATCTCGAGGCAGCAGGCAGGAGCGTCCGCTACGCGCAGAACGTGACCGACATCGACGAGTCGATCCTGCAGCGGGCCGCGCGGGACGGCGTGAGCTGGCGCGATCTGGGCCGGCGCGAGGAGCGCGCCTTCCTCGCCGACATGCGCCGACTCGGGTGGCGCAAGCCCGACGTGATGCCGCACGCCACGCGCGAGATCCCGACGATGCGGCGGATGATCGACGTGCTCCTCGAGAAGGATTGCGCGTACGAGATCCAAGGTGGCGTGTATTTCGACACGTCGCGCGCGCGTCATTACGGCGAGCTCTCACGCTTCCCCGTGGCTCGCATGCGCCGGATCATGGCCGGACAGGACGACGTTGCGCTCGACGACCCGCAGCGCCGCCATCCGATCGACTTCGCGCTCTGGCGTCACGTGCCGGACGGTCCGATGTGGTCGAGCGCGCATGGCCGCGGTCGCCCTGGTTGGCACATCGAGTGTTCGGCGATGTCACTGCGCCATCTCGGCCCGCGCATCGACATCCATGGCGGCGGTGCCGACCTCATGTATCCGCATCACGAGAACGAGATCGCACAGTCGGAATGCGCGACCGGACAGCGGCCGTTCGTCGGCTGGTGGATGCACACCGGTCCGGTGCGGCTCGAGGCCGAGAAGATGTCGAAGTCGCTCGGCAACATGATCTTCGTGCGGACCGCGCTCGAAACGACGACGCGTCAGGCGCTCCGGCTGTACTTGATGGACAGCCACTACCGCCGCCCATTCGACCACGACGAGGAGAGGCTGGTCCGCGCGCGCGAGCGCGCTGCGGCGCTGGCCGAAGCGCTGGGCAGCGGTCCGGTCGGGCCCGTCGGTCGCGACGGCGTGACGCGCGAGGCGCTTGCCGCGCTCGACGATGATCTCGATACGCGCACTGCGATCCGCGTCATCGAGCGCGGCGCGCGCAAGGGGAGCGCGTCAGCGAAGCCGTCGCTCAGACTCATCGCGCGTCGCGTGCTCGGCGTCCTATGAATCAGGTCGAGCTGCTCACCGAGATCCTCGCGCGCGATTGCGCCGAGGCACTCGGCTGGGAGCGCGGACGTCCGGGTGGATCCATCGCGCGAGCGCTCCTCCGCCCCGCCGCCCGGCGCATCGCGCGCGAGTTCGCTGCATGCGACGAGGTCTTCGCGACACGCGCGCTTCCCGATGCAGCGCGCTGGAGCTTGGAGCACTTCTCGGCCGACCTCGACGTCACCGGCCTCGATCTAGTTCCGCGACGCGGTCCGATCCTGCTCGTCGCGAATCATCCCGGACTCACCGACGCGGTCGGTCTCATCGCGGCGCTGGGTCGTCCGGATGTCCGCATCGTCGCGGCGGACTATCCGTTCCTGCACGCGATGCGCGGCCTCGCGCCGCACCTCATCTTCCTCGGGGCATCGGGAACCTCGCAGCTCAGCTGGATACGAGCTGTTGCTCGGGATCTGCGTCACGGCGGAGTCGTGCTGTTGTTCCCCGCTGGCCATCTCGAGCCCGATCCAGCGGTGCTTGGTCGTAGCCGCGCGTTATTGCCGTGGTCGGACAGCGTGGCGCTCATCGCGCGCCTCGCACCCGAGGCGCAGATCGTCCCAGCGGCGGTCGCCGGAGTCCTGTCAGCGCGTGCATTTGCCCACCCGCTGACCCGGATCAGGCGCACGGTACGCGATCGTCAGCGCGTCGCGACACTGCTCCAGATGATCGACCCGCGTTTCCGACACGTGCGTCCACGCATCGCGTTCGATGCGCCGGTCGTGGCCGGCCCCGAGGGCCTCGGCGCGGCACTCGCGTTTCGCATGCACGACCTCATCTCCGAGCCTTCTCCATCGACACGCCTCGCGCGAGGTGCTTGGCGTCTTGTGACCCGCTAGGTCCGGGAAGGGCTTCGACCGCCTTCTACCATCACAACCAGTGACCTGGTGGCGTGCGCGCCAGGAAGGTCGACGGTGAAGCGAACGCATCTCAGCCCCGATGAAGCGACCCAGCGCGATCAGGTACGGCGGACCCTCGATGTCCTGATCGTCGTCGCGACGGTCGTAGCCGTTCTGCTGGCCACGCAGGCGATCGTCAATGGCAACTGGCGCTACTGGCTGATGTCGAGCATGGTCGGGGGATTCGCCGTCCTGCTCCTCGCCTGGCCCCGCCGGATCCTCGCCGACGGGCGCGTCGAGCGCGCCATCATGATCATGGCCGCCGCCGGCATCAGCGTCATCGTGGGCAGCGCGTTCCTCGAGCCGAACGGGCCGCTGATCGTCGCGACGCTCTTCATCCCGATCACGGCCGCGGTGCCGTATCTGGAGGTCAGGACGCTTCGCTGGCTGATGGTCTTCGCGTGGCTCGGCGCCGTCGCCACCGCTGTGGCGACGAGCTTCCTACCAGGTGCAGCGGCGACGGGCACCACCGATCAGCTGATCGGCCAGGTCTGGGGTTCCGCGGTGGTCTTCGGACTTGTCCTCTTCCTTCTTTATCAAGCGAGCGTGAAGCTCAAGGCGTCGAGCAGTGAGTTCCGCCGCCTCTTCAGCCTTTCGTCCGATCTCGCCGAAACGACGGAGCCGGGGGTCCTCGGCGATCTCGTCGCCCGCCATCTCGCTGAAGCGACGTACATGGACGACTGCGTGATCTACGCGCTGTCCACTGAGACCGGCCGGCTCACCCCGTTCGGGTCCTACCCCGAGATGCGTTCGGCGGTGACCGAGCCGGAGTCCCTCATGGAGCGGCCGATCCTTGGCCGGGTCATCCACGATCGCCTGCGCGTCGTCGTGGATGCCGCCAGCGAGCAGGCGGATCCCACGGAGCGAACGCGCCTCGGCGCCCTTGGCCGGAGGACGATGCTGCTGCTTCCTCTCGTCGCGCACGCTGACCCGGTCGGCGTGGCCGAGCTCATGTCGAAGGAGCCACGTTCCATCGACGAACGCCGGCTCGCGCTCGCCGGAACGCTCGCGTTCGAGGCCGCGATGGCCATAGAGAACGGGCGTCTCTATCACCAGCTGCGCGAGCGCTCGCTGCACGACCCGCTCACCGGTCTCGCCAACCGGAGCCTCTTCTTCGATCGCGTGGGTCACGGCATCGCGAGGCTGGCGCGCCGACCCGGTGCCATGATCGCGGTGCTCTACATCGACCTCGACAACTTCAAGGCCGTGAATGACACGCTCGGTCATGCCCCCGGAGACCGGGTGCTGGCGCTCGTCGCGGAGCGGCTTCGCACCGTGGTGCGCGTGATGGACACAGTCGCCCGTCTTGGCGGCGACGAGTTTGCGCTGCTGCTCGAAGACTTGACCTCAGCCGAGGGTGCGCTCGTCGTCGCCGAACGCGCGGTGAAGGTGCTGGCGAAGCCGTTCGATCTCGCGGGCGGCCACGCGGTGACCGTGAGCGCGTCGATCGGCGTGGCGGTCCGCGCGGATGCCGGCGCCGACATCGATGCGGTCATCCAGGAAGCCGATGCGGCGATGTACGAAGCGAAGCGCTCTGGGAAGGGTCGCTATGTGCTTTCGCGGCCCGCGGTACCGACGACAAGCGTCCCTGTCCTTTGAGGCGGTGACCGTCGACACGCCTCCTACCATCGCTCGTACGTGAAGCGAGCGCCCCTCACTCCGGATCAGGCGACCCAGCGAAACCAGGTGCGGCGATTCCTTGACCTATTTACCGGCATTGCGGTGGTGTCCGGCTTTTTCGTCGCCACACAGGCGGTCTCCAATCAGCTCTGGAGATCCTGGGCGACCGTGATCACGCTCGGCGTATTCGCAGTTCTGCTCCAGGCGTGGCCCCGCCGGATCCTCGCGAAGGGGAGCGTCGAGTCGGCCGTGACGGTAATGGCTCTCGCGAGCGCAGGTCTGATCTTCGCGACGTCCCTCATCTCGCCGGCCGGCGCTCTTCTCGCCTCAACGGGCCTTCTCATCCCGGTGATAGCCGCGGTGCGGTATCTCGAGGTCAAGTCGCTTCGCCGACTCATGATCATCGCGTGGGTCGCCAGCGGCGCCACGGCTGCGGCAAGCCTGCTCCCCGACCCGGTGCCCCCGAGCACCGACGGCGGATTGGCCCGGCTGTGGGGCACTGTCGTTGTCTCCGGGTTGGTGCTCTTCCTTATCTACCAATCGACGGAGAGGCTCAGGGCATCGAGCAGTGAGTTCAGCCGCCTCTTCAGTTTGTCTTCCGACCTAGCGGAAGCGACGGCCCCGGGAGTTCTTGGCGACCTCATCGCCCGTCATCTGGCCGAGGCCACCGGTATGGACGACTGCGCGATCTACTCGCTCTCACCCGACACCGGACGGCTCTCGCCATTCGGATCGCATCCGCCCCAACGCGCGCTGGACACCGACACCGCTGCGTTGATGGAAAGGCCGATGCTCCAACGCGTCGTGAACGAGCACGTGCACATGACCATCGATGTCGTCAATGAGCATGCGGATCCAGCGGAACGAGCACATCTTCGTGACCTCGGTCATACGGCGATGCTCTTGCTTCCACTGGTCGCCCATGCCGATCCGGTCGGCGTTGCGGAGCTCACCGCCGCCGAGCATCGTACGGTCAATGAGGGTCGCCTCGCGCTGGCCAAAACGCTCGCGTTCGAAGCGGCGATGGCGATCGAGAACGGCCGCCTTTACCACGAGGTGCGTGAGCGCTCGCTCCACGACCCGCTCACAGGTCTCGCCAACCGTAGTTTGTTCTTTGACCGCGTCAGTCACGCCATCGTGAGGCTGGGTCGTCAGCCTGGCCTGCAGATCGCCGTGCTGTTCATTGATCTCGATGGGTTCAAGAACGTGAACGACACCTTGGGCCACGCTCGAGGCGATCGCGTGCTGGTTCTTGTTGCCGAGCGGCTTAGCACAGTGGTGCGCGCCGCGGACAGCGTCGGCCGCCTCGGAGGTGACGAGTTCGCGCTGCTACTCGAGGACATCACGACCGCCGATGGTGCGATGACCGTCGCCGAGCGAGCCTTGAGCCTCCTGAGGGAGCCCTTTGAGCTCGCTGGCGAGTCCGTGAGTTTGACCGCGTCGATCGGGATCGCATCACGAGCGGACGCCAACACCAGCGCGGACGCGCTGATCAATGAGGCTGACGAGGCGATGTACGAAGCGAAGCGCGCTGGAAAGTCCCGCGTCGTGCGTTCGACGCCCGTATCCTTGGGGAGCGGCCCGGTCGCCTAGTGGTCCAGGGCGCTTCCCTTTCAAGGAAGAGGTCAGGGGTTCGAATCCCCTCCGGGCTACACGACCGCGTGGATGTTGGCTCCGCGCGCTGTGCGCTTCCTTTCAAGGCAGAGGCTTCGTGGCCCGCGAATCCCGTCCGGGCGATAGCGCTCTTGTAGGCTCGCGACGTGGTCGCGATTGAGGAACGATCGTTCGAGGCGGGCGCGGTATCACTCAACTACGCGGAAGCGGGAACAGGCGCGCCCGTCGTGCTCTTGCACGGTGGGAGCTCGCGTTGGCAGCACCTGGCGGACCTCGTGCGCGAGCTCGCGGAGCGATGGCATGTCTACGCGCCCGACCTCCGCGGACACGGCAAATCTAGCCACGCTCCTCGTCGGTATCGGCTCACCGACTATGCCGATGACCTCGTCGCGTTCCTCGAGCGCCGCACCGGCGCCGCCGAGGTCTTCGGCCACTCGCTCGGCGGTCAAGTTGCGATCGTCGCCGCGGCACGGCGCCCGGACCTCTTCCGCGCTCTCGCGATCGGCGATACTCCGCTGTCAGTTTCGACACTCCGACCTGGGCTGCAGCAAAGTCGGCAAATGCTCTTCGTCTGGCGAGACCTAGCCGCTTCTGATCGTGCGGGTGATGAGATCGCGGACGCCCTCCGCGAGATGCGAGTCGACTTCGAGGGCAGGTCCGGTAGAGCGGGAGACCTCATGGCGAAGGACTCGCCGTGGTTTGACTTCATGGCAGGGTGCCTGTGTGATCTCGACTCCACGATGCTCGACGCGGTCATCGAGTTCGACGAGATGCACGCGGGATACGAAGCTGACCGTCTTCTGCCGGAGATTTCGTGTCCGGTACTTCTCATTCAGGCTGATCCGGCCTACGGTGGGGCGCTAAGCGACGAGGACGTTGCTGTCGCACGGTCTCTGCTCCGCGATGTGCGCGTCGCTCGAATCGATCAGGTCGGTCATTCGCTGTACCCCTGGAAGATCGCAGCCGTGCTCCGGGATTTCTTCTGACGCTAACCACGAGAGAGGCGCCTGCTGCCCGCCTCGTCTACTTCTAGGCCGCTTCTCTCGACCTCATCCCTTTCAAGGAAGAGGTCAGGGGTTCGAATCCCCTCCGGGCTACACGCTCGCGCCCAGGGTGAGGAGAAGCTCGTCCAGTTGCGCGAACGTCTCGACCATCGCATCCGCCGCCCCGGTGCCGGCAGCGTCGAGAGCTTCCTTCGAGGAATGGAGCTCGTGCACGACCAGCAGCGTCTTGCCGCCCTTTTCCTCGAATGTCACGGTTGTGACAGGCCCACCATCACCGCCTTCCTCATTGGTCCACGCGAGGCGCGAGTGCGGTGTCACTTCGAGGTACGTGCCGAAGAACGCCACAGCATCCGGTTCGAACTCGAGACGGTACTTGCCCCCGACACGAACATCCATCTCACAGGAAAGCAGGGACATGCCCATCGACTTCGGTACCCACCACCGCCTGAACAGCTCGGGCTTGGTCCATGCCTCGAACACGACGCGGGCCGGGCCGTTGAAGGTTCGGGTAACGACTAGCTCACGCTCGGACTTCCGCTCCACCGTCGTGCGGTTCTTCATGGGCGTAGGCTCACTCTCTCTTCTTGCGTCCATCAACCTTCTCCTTCCGTTTCAGTTCCTCGACAACCTTGTCCAGCTCGTCGAACCGTGCATCCCAGAGCTTGCGGTACCTCTCGATCCATGCCGCCTCTTCATCCAGTCGGCGCAGGCCAGGCTTGCAGGTCCGCACGCGCCCGACCTTCTCCGTGGTGATGAGCCCCGCCTGCTCCAAGACGCCGACGTGCTTCTTCATGCCCGTTAGGGTCATGTGGAACTTGTTCGCAAGGTCCGTGATCGAAGCGTCTCCACGTCCGAGCTGCTCCAGAACGCCGCGTCGGGTGACGTCCGAGAGCGCGGAGAACGAGGCATCGAGTCGGCCGGCCGTATACTGAACCATACGGTTCAGTATGCACCACATTGGTCGGCGAATGCAAACGGGGCTCAACGAGGAAGATGCCGCTTCGGATGTCACCACGCTGAGTGAGGTGCCCTTGTGTTGAAGAGTCGTCCGCAATGAATGCCCGTGCCTCAATCACCATCACGCCAGTCCGCGTTGCCGACCTGCTCGCCGAGGGCGAGCGGATGCCGGTCTACGCGCACGTGATCGACCATCCCGATGCGCGCGTCCTCGTTGACACCGGCCTGACGGAGCTGCACCCGGCGGTGGCTGACCTCGATCCCCGCCTCCGTCCATTGAGCCAGCAGGACTTCGACCTCGCCGGCATCGACATCGTCGTCAACACACACCTGCACTTCGACCACTGCGGCGGCAACCACCTCTTCGCCGGCAGGCCTATCTACGTCCAGCGTCGGGAGCTCGACGATGCGCGCAGCGAGGACGACTACACGATCCGCGAGTGGGTCGACGCGCCCGGCGTGCGGTATGTGCCGGTCGACGGCGAGCTCGAGCTGCTTCCCGGGCTCCGGCTCATCCCGGCGCCGGGCCACACGCGCGGAACGCAGGTGGTCGTCGTCGAGACCGGCGGGCGTCCGGCCGTCATCGGCGGCGACGTGGCGGTTTGGTTCGGCGAGCTCGACGAACCGCACACCGAAGGCCAGCTGCGGGTACGCGCGCTCGACCCGGAGCTGGTCTGGCTCGCGCACGAGCACGAGCCGTGGCGACCCCGCACCGTCTAGCGAGCCGTAAACAACTCCACGATGGTGTCGCGGGCGATGTATTGGGCCATCTCCGGATTCTCCCGCAGCCGACGCAGGCTGTACGCGTACCAGTCCTCGCCGTAGGGGACATAGACGCGGAGACGATGTCCGCCGGCGATGAGCCTTTCCCCACGCTTCGGAGTGACTCCCAAAAGCATTTGGTACTCGTACTGCGCGGGCGAGAGGCCGGCCAGGAGCCCGAGGCTTCGCTCGATGAGCCACTCGTCATGTGTCGCGACCTCGGGATAGCCGCCGCACTCGATGAGCCCTTCGAGGATCGCGAGGTACTTCTCACGGATCGTCTGGGCATCGAGGTAAGCAACCGATTCCGGCTCGTGCCAGATGCCCTTCACGATTCGGACACGCGGCCGCAAGTGCGCGAGCGCTGCCAGATCGTCGAGCGTCCGGCGCAGGCGACTCTGCAGGACGAGACCCACTCCATTGAAGCCCTCTGCGCGGAGCCGTCGGTATATATCAAGCGTCGCGTCGACGGTCGACGAATCCTCCATGTTCACGGTCAGCCCGATCGCCCGGTCGGCGGCGTCTTTGGAGAGACGTCGCAGGTTCTCCCAACAGAGGTGAGGATCGAGACGGAGCCCGAAGCCGGTCATCATCACGCTGAGCGTCGCGCTCGGTTGGTCGTGCTCGAGCTTCCCGAGTGCCCGTTCGTACTCGGCCATCATCGACATGACTTCCTCGCGTGAGTCGAATTGCTCGCCGAGCACGTCAAGCGTCACGAGGCGGCTCCGCCGCGCGAGCTCCGCCGTTACGCGGAGCGCGTCCTCAAGCGTCGGGCCAGCGACGTATCTCTTCGCGACGGCCCACACGATCGAGCGCGGTAGCAGCGGAAGAATTCCCGCGAGTGCGCGACCGGTGTGCACCGCCGCGATGATGGCAGAACGGCTGGCTACATCCGGGCCAGCAATGCCTTCATCCGGGTCGCGCGGTCGCACGTATCCGTATCCGAGACGGCGCGCGAAACACGTCCGGGAGGGTGTCATGTCCGGTCGCAGACTCTCCATGGTCTTCGTTGCGACGCTTGTATTGCTGCTTATCGCGGGCCAGTCGGCGGTGGCCGCTCCCAGGAAGCCACCGAAGCCGACGCCGACTCCGACACCTGCGCCGATGTCGGGGCCGACGCCGCCGACCGATCTCCGTATCACCGGCCTCACGTCGTACTCGGTGGGTCTCGCGTGGACAGCCGCAACGAGCAGCGTGGGGATCCAGGCGTACCTCTTCTGCTGCGCGGGAAGTAATGGCTACGAGCGGGCCGGCGGCGACGCGACGTCGCATACCTTCCGCACCAACATCCGGCCCAGTCAGACGTTCACCATTTACGTCGGCGCGCTCGACAACAACAACCGGAATTCGCAGAACAGTCCCTTCGTGACCTTCACCACACCGGCCGATACGACGCCCCCAACGAAGCCGACGATCCAGGCCACCAGAGTCGGCGACAACTGGGTGTCGCTGGCGTGGTCGTCGCTCGATGCAGACCAAGGTCCGGTCTGGTTCACCGTCAGTCGGGACGGCGCCGCGATCCTTAGCAACAGCCTCACGACGTCAGGATCGTTCTCGGGCCTCCAGCCCGAGACGACCTACACGTTCAGCGTCGAGGCGCGCGACTACGCGGGCTTCCGCGTGCTGAGTGACGCCATCACGGTCACGACCTCGGCGCGCATCAACGACGTCACGCCTCCGACCGCACCCGCGGTCTTCCCGGAGTTCTGGGCGCAGGACGGGGAGACATGGCTGCGGTGGCCGTTGTCCACCGACGACATCACGCCGCAGGAGCTCATCGTTTACTGCATCTACGTGAACAACGTGCTCGACAACTGCCAGACCTACCCCCGGGCCATCGTCTACGGGACGCCGATGTCGCGGAATACCTACAAGGTCACCGCCACCGACCGGAGCGGCAACACATCCGAAACGAGCATCGAGATCGACAACTTCTAAGAAGTGCCAGGGGGCCCGGCAGGCCGTGTCCTCGTGCTGTCGACTCGGCGAATATCGCGAACCGCGAACGTCAGATCCTCGCCCCAACCGGCGATGCGCTCGGGAGAGTTCGCGCGAAGCGCGAGCGCGTGCGACGGAGACCCATCAAGGGGCGAAGAAACGGAACGTTCGTCGCTACGATCGCGCCGAGGAGCGATATCCCGACGCCAAGGACGACATTGACGGCGATCTTTGTGGGGAGCTCAAGAGGCGACCGGATGACGAAGACCGAGATCGCCGAGACGAACGAGTAGTGGAGGATGTACAGAGGCATCGCGAGCTCTCCGAGACGATTTGGCAGGGGCAGCTGCATGAATCTGGCGCGCATGCCGAGGCCGAGCAGCGCGAGCGTCCACGCCCACGCGGTCAGGCCATACAAGCTCAGCATTGCGAAGTAGGTGAGCCCGTACTGCTGTCGCGCCATTGCCCACTCCGCGTAGTTCGCGACCACCAGCAAGCCGGTTCCGAGAAGGGCGATGACGATCGCGGGCACTGAATCGCGACGCGCCGCACTCGCGAGGCGCGGGTCGCTGTACATCACGTAACCGCTCAGAAAGACAACGGAAAAGAAGCCGAAGGACCAGTTGTCCCAGAGCTGCGGCTGCTCGACGGATGCAAACAACGCGACGATCGGAAGCGTGGCCGGGACGGCGAACAGGAGCGTTGCCCCTGGCCGATCCGACAGGCGCGCGAGGGCTGCGAGCATCGAACGCCCTCGCGTTGATGAGAGGAAGGCGAAGATCGGCGCGCCTGCGAGGCAGAACACGAAGAGCGCGCCGAGGAACCACAGGTGGACACCGACGAGGAGCAGCCGGAACGAAAGACCGACGTGGTGGACGTTGTAGTCGAAGATGATCCCGGGATACGCGATCGCGTACTCGAGGAACGACGCGGGCGCCGTCCGGTTGAAGACGCCGAGGATGTAGCCGTTGATCGATCCCAGCACGAGCGTCCCGACGGCGAACGGAAGCAGCAGGCGCTGCGCGCGCTCACCGAGGAATTCACGGATCGACCGTTTCTGCAGCGCGAACCATGCGCTCGCGCCGGCGATGAGGAAGAGGACCGGCATGCCGACGATTGCGAGCACGTTCACGACAAGAGCCAGCACCGGATCCACTCGGTCGTTGACGATGAACCAGTTCGCCGATGCGAACGGTTGCAGAGCGTGATAGATCACCACTCCGAGGACGGCGAGCCCTCGCAGCCAGTCGAAATAGTGGATCCGTTGCTCAGCGATCGTGATGGTTAGCACAAATCAAGATGTCCCGATCCGCGAGGGCCGAACCGCCCGTCGCGGAAGAGCCGTTAGTCGCGCGCGCGGCTGACACGCCACGTCATCGTCCTGACATCCCGTTACCGCCCTGTGGGGCAGTGCCCTACGCGGCAGAGGACGTTCGGCATGCCGGAAAACGCGCGCTCGACGGACAACGACCTGCCGGGTAGTGGAGCCTTAGATCAGCGCGGCCGTAGCAGGTAGAACTCGAGCGCGATGCCGTCCGGGTCCTTCAAGGTCATGCTGATGACGGAGCCCCGATCGTCGATCGGGTCGTGTGCGATACCGATCTCGTCGAGGTACTGGCTCCACGCGTTCAACGCCGCGTCGTCAGCGACTGCGAACGAGAGGTGATCGAGACCCGTGCGCAGGGGCGTGAACGGGCCGCCCTCGATCCGGTCGTGCTGGGTGAACGCGAGGACGGTGCCCGTCACCGGCTCGCGGATCGCGCACGCGCGGTATCCACCCTCTTCGTTCCGCCCCCGCCACACATCCTTCGCGCCGAGGACGCGACAATACCAGGCCACGCTGGCGTCGACGTCGCTGACGCTGAGCTCGACGTGCGCGATGCCGGTGATGGTGGGCCGCACGTGTGATCTATCCGCCCGCGATGGCACCGATCACGAGGAAGGGTTCCTTTCCGGAGGCGACGTCGTCCGGCAATCGTGCATCAGGTGACTCATGTGACAGATCCTCCTCGCACGCGAAGAACCGTATGAACGCGCGGCGCTCCCGAGTCGTGTGGTCACGAATCGTGCCTCGCAACATCGGATAGGCGGTCTCCAGTGCGTCGAGGACGGCGCGCTGCGTCACCGTTCCCTTCACGTCGAGCGCGACCTCGTTGCCGACATGCGCGAGCGTCCGTAGGTGATGCGGAAGCACGACTCGGATCATCGCAGCGTCTGCACCTCCACCGAGAGCACCGCAGGGAGATCGCGAACGATCGGCGCCCAGGTGTCTCCGGCGTCGGCGGACGCGTACACCTGACCGCCGGTCGTGCCGAAGTACACGCCGCACTTGTCGAGCGAGTCGACCGCCATCGCGTCGCGCAGCACGTTCACGTAGCAGTCGGCCTGGGGCAACCCGTTCGTCAGTGCCTCCCACTCGTTCCCGCCGGTGCGGCTGCGGTACACCCGGAGTTTCCCATCGGGCACGAAGTGCTCGGAGTCGCTCTTGATCGGCACGACGTAGACCGTTTCCGGCTCGTTCGCGTTCACGTCGATCACGAAGCCGAAGTCGCTCGGCAGGTTCCCGCTCACTTCCTTCCATGAGTCGCCCGCATCGTCACTTCGCAAGACATCCCAGTGCTTCTGCATGAACAACACGTTCGGCCGCGATGGGTGCAGCGCGATGCGGTGAACGCAGTGTCCGATCTCAGCGTCCGGGTCGGGGATGTACGGCGACCGGAGTCCTTTGTTGATCGGCTTCCACGTCGTGCCACCGTCGTCCGTCCGGAATGCGCCGGCCGACGAGATCGCCACGAACAGTCGTTTGGGATTCTTCGGGTCCTCGATGATCGTGTGCAGGCACAGGCCGCCCGCTCCGGGCTGCCACTGCGGACCGGTGCCGTGGCCGCGTAGCCCGGGGAGCTCCTTCCAGTTCTGACCACCATCGGTGGTGCGGAAGAGCGCGGCATCCTCGACGCCGGCGTACACCGTGTCCGGGTCCTTCAGTGACGGCTCCAGGTGCCAGACGCGTTTGAACTCCCACGGCCGCTGCGAACCGTCGTACCACTGGTGCGTCGTGAGCGGCTTGCCGGTCTCGGGTGATGCGTCATACGCGAACTTGTTGCTCTCGCCTTTCGGCATCCCGTCCGGTGTCTTAGTCGGCTCGCCGGGTGGCGTCCCGGGCTGATGCCACGACTTACCGCCGTCATCGGATCTCTGGATGATCTGGCCGAACCAACCGCTGGTCTGTGACGCGAAGAGCCGTTCCGGATCAGCCGGGGAGCCCTTCACGTGGTAGATCTCCCAGCCCGCGAAGTGCGGACCACTGACGTTCCATTTCTTGCGCTGCCCGTCCGCCTCGAGGACGAACGCGCCCTTGCGTGTGCCGACGAGTACTCGCACCTTGCTCATTCCGTGGTCCTCCCCGCTGTCGTTCTCCCCATGATGCCTAACGGTTTGCGGCGACGTCTCCACGCGTTGGTCGCGACTTTGCGTCACCGCCGAAGAGCAGCCACAGGGCAAAGGCGAGCTCCGAGAGCCCGCCGAACCCCTGCAGCGCCACGGCCACCGCTAACGGCAGCGGGACCATTACGACCGCGCACCAGCTGATGCCCGCCAGTAGAAGCCAGAACCCGATCGCCCGCGGAATGGAGTGCGATCGCGCGACGAGGTAGCCGAGCGCGACCAAGAAGAGAGCGAAGAACACGAGCGCGAGGCGCTGGAGGTCGCGATCGGACCCGACCATCCCGACGCCCTGGATGACGCAGCCGAGCGCCGCGAGCGGCAGGAGCACGAACGCTACGCGACGATCGACCGGCGCCAGCAGACGATAGAGCTGCACACACAGCACGAAGTAATCGGCGGTGCCGACAAGCGACAGCTCAAGGCTCTTGAGCGCGCCGCCGGCGATGGCGAGGACGACGTACACAACGTAAAGACGACCAGCGATCCGGGCATCCCGATGCGAGCCCGAGCTCCCCATTTCGGCGCACTCTCCACTGTCGGTGTGAAGAGACTATGAACGGGGGAAATGCCGTAGCG
>Ga0070692_10000276_pt1 | contig 14447 bp, 14 predicted proteins | sample KBSK1102metaG_FD_64675 | JGI IMG/M metagenome (GOLD analysis project Ga0070692, IMG submission 64675) | Corn, switchgrass and miscanthus rhizosphere microbial communities from Kellogg Biological Station, Michigan, USA - KBS K1-10-2 metaG | ecosystem: Host-associated > Plants > Roots >...
GGTCGGCCTGATCAACATGCGCGCCGACGACGCGACCTGCGCCGCGGCGGCCGACGAGATCTACGCGCGCCTGTCTTCGGCCGAGGTCGAGACGCTTTACGACGACCGCGACGAGCGCGGCGGCGCCAAGTTCGCGACCATGGACGTGATCGGCCTGCCCTGGCAGCTCATCGTCGGCCCCAAGGGGCTGGAGCGCGGCGTCGTCGAACTGAAGCGCCGCGCCACCGGCGAGCGCGAGGAGCTTTCGGCGGAGAGCGCGCTGGCGAGGCTGGCGGGATGAGGCACGGCCTGAAGATCCTCCCCGGGACGGGGAGGGGGACCATGCGAAGCATGGTGGAGGGGGGTCTCCGCCTCCGCAGTGCCGGCGATGGGCCCCCTCGACCACGCCGCTTCGCGTCGCGGTCCCCCTCCCCGTCCCGGGGAGGAGCTATCGCATGATCCTCAATCGCTACGAGCGCATGATCGCGCGCCGCTACCTGCTCCCCGGCAAGGGCGAGGGATTCATCTTCCTGGTCGCCGCGATCAGCCTCGTCGCCGTCATGCTCGGAGTCGCCGCGCTTATCGTCGTGATGAGCGTGATGAACGGCTTTCGCGCCGAGCTGTTCGACAAGATCATCGGCCTGAACGGCCACGCCGTCGTCCAGAGCTACGGCGGCCGGCTGCCCGACTGGCAGGACGTCCTCGCCGAAGCGAAGCGCACGCCCGGCGTCGTTTCCGCCACCCCGCTGGTCGAGCAGCCGCTGATGGGCAGCTATAACGGCCGGGTCGAAGGTGTGCTGGTGCGCGGCATGCTCCCGCAGGACATCGCCCAGAACAAGGTGCTGCAGGGCAAGGTGATCCAGGGCGCGCTCGCCGAGGTCACCCCCGGCTCGGGCAACGTCGCGATCGGCGCGCGCCTCGCCGAGGCGCTCGGCGCCAGCGTCGGCGGCCAGATCAGCCTGATCAGCCCGGAAGGGCCGGCGACTCCGTTCGGCACCGTCCCGCGCATCGTCTCCTACCGCATCGCTGCGATCTTCGAGGTCGGAGTCTATGATTACGACAAGGCGTTCGTGATCATGCCGATGCAGGACGCCCAGACCCTGCTCCTGATGGGCGACACCGTCTCGATCGTCGAGCTCCAGACCACGGACGCCGACAAGGTCGACCAGATCCTCCACCCGCTGGTCGTCCGCCTCAAGGGCCGCGCCTTCCTCAGCGACTGGCGCTCGCAGAACAGCGCCCTGTTCCAGGCGCTCGAGGTCGAGCGGGTGGTGATGTTCGTCATCCTCTCGATCATCATCCTCGTCGCCGTGTTCAACATCCTCTCCTCGCTGATCATGCTGGTCCGCGCGAAGACTCGCGACATCGCCATCCTGCGGACAATGGGCGCGAGCCGGCGGGCCTTGCTCAAGGTGTTCATGACGGTCGGCGTCACCATCGGCGTCCTGGGCATCGCCGCCGGCCTCCTTCTCGGAGCGATCTTCCTCTACTTCCGCCAGGGCGTGGTGAACGCGATCCAGGCGATCAGCGGCCAGAATCTGTGGGACCCGTCCGTCCGCTTCCTCACCGATTTGCCCTCCAAGCCCGATCCGTTCGAGGTCGCGCTGATCGTCCTCATGGCGCTCGCCTTCAGTTTCCTCGCCACCCTCTATCCGGCGTGGAAGGCGGCGAGCACCGATCCGGTCCAGGTGCTGCGCTATGAGTGAGGATTGGAGATGGGCGCGAGTTTCCCTCCCCCTTGATGGGGGAGGGCAGGGTGGGGGTGAACTCTTCGGAGAGGCCCCGCACGTCATTGACGCCACCCCTCCCCAAACCCTCCCCATCGAGGGGAGGGGGAGGCGCACGCCATGACCAGCCCCATCCTCTCCGTCCGCGACCTCAAGCGCAGCTTCGACCAGGGCGGAGTCACGATCGACGTGCTGCGCGGCATCGACCTTGAGGTGATGCCCGGCGAGATCGTCGCCTTGCTGGGCCCGTCGGGCTCGGGCAAGTCGACCCTGCTCCAGGCGGTCGGCCTGCTCGAGGGCGGCTTCGAAGGCTCGATCCGCATCTCCGGCGAGGAAGCCGCGAGCCTCGACAATGACGGCCGCACCCGCCTGCGCCGCGACGCGCTCGGCTTCGTCTACCAGTTCCACCATCTGCTCCCCGATTTCTCCGCCGAGGAGAATGTCGTGATCCCGCAGCTCATCAAGGGCGCGACCGATGCCGACGCGCGCGCCCGCGCCGGCGAGCTCCTCACCACCCTCGGCCTCGGCGAGCGCCTCACCCACCGCCCGTCCAAGCTGTCGGGCGGCGAGCAGCAGCGCGTCGCCGTCGCCCGCGCGCTCGCCAACCGCCCGCTCCTCGTCCTCGCCGACGAGCCGACCGGCAACCTCGACGAGGCCACCGCCGACATCGTCTTCGCCGAATTCCTCCAGCTGGTGCGAGGGGAGGGGAGCGCCGCCCTGGTCGCCACCCACAACGAACGCATCGCCGCCAAGATGGACCGCGTCCTCCGCCTCCACGAGGGGCGGCTGGAATAAGGCAGGGGGGATACTCAGCCTCGTCCAAAGACTCCGTTCGGGCCGAGCCTGTCGCAGCCCTGTCCTTCCCTTCGGCTCGGAAAGACACGGCAGGGCTTCGACACGCTCAGCCCGAACGGCTCTGGTCCGGCACCGCCTCAACCGCGCGGCGTACGCACCCGGCGGCCCCGCGGCGGGCCGCCGAGTTCCGATTCGCTTCACACCTTCAAAGACGCCGCCACACGACTCGCGACCCTGTGCATATACCCAGTCTGTTCTAGCCTGTCAAGCACAGAAGTGGAACATCATCTCCGGGGCGCCCGCCGCGCCCCGATCTGCAGCCGCAGCGCATTCAGCTTGATGAACCCCGCCGCGTCGCGCTGGTCGTAGGAGCCGGAGCCTTCCTCGAAGGTCACCAGGTCTTGGTCGTAGAGCGCCACCGGGCTCTCCCGCCCGATCACCGTCGCATTGCCCTTGTAGAGCTTGACCCGCACGGTCCCCGTGACGTTGGCCTGGCTGTGGTCGATCGCCGCCTGCAGCATCTCGCGCTCCGGCGAGAACCAGAAGCCGTTGTAGATGAGCTCGGCGTAGCGCGGCATCAGCTCGTCCTTGAGGTGCATCGCGCCGCGGTCGAGGGTGATCGACTCGATGCCGCGATGGGCGGCGAGCAGGATCGTGCCGCCCGGAGTCTCGTAGACGCCGCGCGACTTCATCCCCACGAAGCGGTTCTCGACCAGGTCGAGCCGGCCGATGCCGTTATCGTGGCCGAGCCGGTTGAGCTCGGTCAGCAAGGCCGCCGGCGACAGCGCCTTGCCGTCGATCGACACAGCGTCGCCCCCCTCGAAGCCGATCGCGATCACCGTCGCCTTGTCCGGCGCATCCTCGGGCGAGATGGTGCGCTGGTGGACGTACTCCGGCGCCTCCACCGACGGATCCTCCAGCACTTTGCCCTCGGAGGAGGAGTGGAGCAGATTGGCGTCGATCGAGAAGGGCGCGTCGCCGCGCTTGTCCTTGGCGATCGGGATCTGGTTCTTCTCGGCGAAGTCGAGCAGGGCCTCGCGGCTGCCGAACTCCCATTCCCGCCACGGCGCCACGACGCGGATGTCCGGCTCCAGCGCATAATAGCCGAGCTCGAAGCGGACCTGGTCGTTGCCCTTGCCGGTCGCGCCGTGGCAGACCGCGTCGGCGCCGACCTTCCGCGCGATCTCGATCTGCTTCTTGGCGATCAGCGGCCGGGCGATCGACGTACCGAGCAGATACTGGCCCTCATAGACCGTGTTGGCGCGGAACATCGGGAAGACGTAGTCGCGGACGAACTCCTCGCGCAGGTCCTCGATGAAGATGTTCTCCGGCCGGATGCCGAGCAGCTCCGCCTTGCGCCGCGCCGGCTCGACCTCCTCGCCCTGGCCGAGGTCGGCGGTGAAGGTCACCACCTCGGCGCCGTACTCGGTCTGCAGCCACTTCAAAATGATCGAGGTGTCGAGCCCGCCCGAATAAGCGAGCACGACCTTCTTGGGAGCGGGAAGGGTCATTGGGGTTCCTGGATGAGCTTGCGGAAGTCGCGGGCCATCATGCCCGGGACGATTTCGTCCTTGAGCGCGACGAACAATGTGTCGTCGCCGCAAATCGTGCCGGCGATCTCCGGGAGCTTCGCCTGGTCGAGCGCGACTCCGACGATATGGGCCGAGCCGGGCGGGGTCGTCAGGACCAGCATCTGGCCCGACGTCTCGATCGACAACACCCATTCGGCGAGGACGCGGCCGAGCCGCGAGGCCGCCCAGTCGCTGTCGCCGATCTCTTGCGGAAGCCGGTAGCGCAGCGTCCCGCCGCGCTTCACCTTGACCGCGCCCAATTGCTCGAGGTCGCGCGACACCGTCGCCTGCGTCACCTCGTAGCCGGCCGCGGCGAGCCGCGCGGTCACCTCCTCCTGGCTGGCGATGGGCTCGCGCCGCAGCAGCTCCGCAATGGCGCGTTGGCGGCGGATTCGCGCGTCGGTCATATCTGCTCCTCCCCGGGACGGGGAGGGGGACCATGCGAAGCATGGTGGAGGGGGCCCAGCGTCAGGCGCGGAGAAGCGGTCCTCCTCACGCTCTCACCCCCATCAGCCAGGCGAGCGCGCCGCGCGCCGTGTGCATGCGGTTTTCCGCCTGCCGCCACACCGCGCTCTGCGGGCCCTCGATCACCCCGTCGGTCACCTCCTCGCCGCGATGGGCGGGGAGGCAGTGGAGGAAATGCGCGTTCGGCGCCCGCGCGAGCAGCGCCTCGTTGACCTGGTAGGCGGCGAAGTCGGCGAGCCGCGCCTCGCGCTCCTCGTCCTGGCCCATCGACACCCAGACGTCGGTATAGACGATGTCGGCGCCCTCCACCGCCTCGGCGGGGTCGGCGACCTGCCGCACGCCGGCCGGGGCCTGGCCGAGCCGGTGCCCTTCCGGGCTGGCGATGCTCAGCTCGGCGCCCATCAACGCGCAGGCGTCGGCGAGCGGCCGCGCGACATTGTTGTCGCCGTCGCCGACATAGGCGATCCGCGCCCCCTCGATCCGCCCGAGCAGCTGCTTGACCGTCAGCAGGTCGGCCAGCGCCTGCAGCGGGTGGTCGCGGTCGGAGAGCATGTTGAGGATCGGCCGCGGCGACACCGACGCCATCTTCTCGAGGTCGCGATGGTCCATCACCCGCGCCGCGATCACCGAATGGAAGCAGGCGAGGGTGCGCGCCACGTCCTCGGCCGCCTCGCGCGTGCCGAGCCCGACTTCCTCCTCGCGAATGTAGACAGGGTGGCCGCCGAGCTGAACGACCGCCATCTCCATCGAGTTGCGGGTCCGCGCCGAGGGCTTCTGGAAGACCAGGGCCACGCCCTTGCCGGCGAGCGGCCGCCCGAGAGAATCGCTCTCGGCGAGGCGCAATATCTCCTCGACGCCCTCACGCCCGAGGTCGGCGATCGAAAGCAGGTGCTGCGTCACCAGTTCTTCTCCCTGCGGATCATCGTTCCGATACCCTCGTCGGTCAGCAGCTCGATGAGCAGGGCGTGCGACACCCGCCCGTCGATGATGTGCGCGGTGCCGACGCCGGCGTCGACCGCCTCGGCGCAGGCCCTGAGCTTGGGGATCATCCCCTTCGACACGCTGGCATGCTCGATCCGGGTGTAGAGCTCGGCCGAGGTCAGGCGGTGGATCAGGCTGTCCTCGTCGGCCGGGTCCTCGAGCAGCCCCGGCGCGGCGGTCAGGTAGACGATCTTCTCGGCCGCCATCGCCACCGCGATCGCCCGCGCCGCCTCGTCGGCGTTGATGTTGTAGGGCTGGCCGGCCTCGTCGGCGCCGATCGTCGAGACGACCGGGGTCAGTCCCTCGTCGAGCAGCCGGTTGAGGAAGGATGCGCGCACGAAGCTGACGTCGCCGACATAGCCGAGCGACGATTCCCGCGGAGTCACGGTGAGCAGCCCGCCATCCTCGCCGGACACGCCGACGGCGACCGGCTCCTCGGACGCCTCGCGGTTGATCGTGCCGACGAGGTCGCGGTTGATCTTGCCGACCAGCACCATCCGCACGACCTCGAGCGTCGCCGCGTCGGTGACTCGGAGGCCGTCCCGGAACACCGGGGTCATGTCGAGCCGGCGCATCATGTCGTCGACCTGCGGCCCGCCGCCATGGACGAGCACCACCCGCATCCCGACCGAGCGGAGCAGCAGCACGTCCTGGGCCAGCGCCCGGTCGAGCTCGGCATCGAGCGCCGCGCCGCCGAGCTTCACCACCACGGACCGGCCGGCGAAGCGCTGGATGTAGGGAAGCGCCTGGACGAGGACGTTGGCGGTATGGGTCGCGTCGATCATGATTTCACCATCGTCCGAGCCGGACGCGTCATGCCAGCGAAGGCTGGCATCCATGCCGACCAAGCGCCTCGGACGGCTTCTGCATGGGCCCCAGCCTTCGCTGGGGCGACGAAGAAATTGCTCATGACGTCTTGCTATTCTCTTTGATGTAGCCGGGGCCGAGGTCGATGCCGATCACCTGCGCCGAGCCGGTGCCCAGCCCGAGCGCCACCTCGATGTCGATCTTCTCGTTCGCCATGTGGGCGCGCACCGCCTCGGCATCGTGCTCGGCGTTGGTGCCGCCGCGCGAGACGATTATGCCGCCGTACGACACGCTGGTCTTCTCGGGATCGAAGTCAATCCCCGCCGACCCGGCGGCGCCGAGCAGGCGTCCCCAGTACGGATCGCCGCCGTACCAGGAGCATTTGACGAGGTTGTTCTCGGCGATGTTCTTGGCGGCGATCCGCGCCTCGGCGTCCGACGCCGCGCCGGTGACGCGCAGCAGCGCCATCTTGGTCATGCCCTCGGCATCGCGCGCCATCTGGTAGGTCAGGTCCTCGCAGACCTTGTGCAGCGCGTCGGCGAATTCGGCCATGTCGGGCTTCCCGCGCCGGCCATTGGCGAGCACTATCACCGTGTCGTTGGTCGAGGTCGCGCCGTCGACGTTCAGCGTGTTGAACGTCCGGTCGGCGGCGTCGCGCAGGATCGCCTGAAGCGCCGCTTGGTCGACCTCGGCGTCGGTGGTCAAAAAGGCGAGCATCGTCGCCATGTTCGGCGCGATCATCCCGCAGCCCTTGGCCATCCCGCCCAGGGTGAAGGTCGAACCGCGCACCACGGCCTCCTTCTGCTTGTGGTCGGTGGTGAGGATGCCGCGCGCCGCATCCTCGCCGCCCGCCTTGGACAGCTTCTTCGCGAGCTTCGGAGTCGCCGCCAGGATCTTGTCCATCGGCAGCGGCGTGCCGATGATGCCGGTGGAGCAGACCAGCACGTCGTCCGCCGCGACGCCGAGCGCCGCGGCCGTTGCCGCGCCCATCGCCTCGGCGTCGGCCAGCCCGGCCGCGCCGGTCCCGGCATTGGCGTTGCCCGAGTTGACGATCACCGCCGCCGCGCGCCCGCCGTTCGCGTCGAGCAGCCGCCGGTCGAAGATCACCGGGGGCGCGGCGAACTTGTTCTGGGTGAACACCGCCGCCGCCGTCACCGCCTCGCGGTCCTCGGTCGCGACCAGCGCCATGTCGTAGCGCTTGCGCTTGACGCCGGCATGGCACCCCGCCGCCACGAACCCTTCCGCCGCGGTGACGCTCACGGCCACACTCCCACCGTCGGCAGGCCGGCGCTCTCCTCGAGCCCCAGCATCAGATTGGCGCACTGGATCATCTGCCCGGCGGCTCCTTTCACGAGATTGTCGAGCGCGGCGATCGCGAGGACGCGGCCGGTGCGCGGATCGTAGCGGGCGGTGAGGTGGACGGCGTTCGACCCCAAGGCCCACTTGGTCGAGGGAGGCCGCTGCGAAACATGGACGAACGGCTCGCCGGCATAGGCCTCGCGCAGCGCCGCGAGCGGATCGCAGGCCCCGTTGGCCATGCCGTAGCAGGTGGCGAGGATGCCGCGGTTCATCGGCGCGAGGTGCGGCGTGAACAGCACCCGCCCGCCGAGCGCCATCTCCATCTCGGCGGTATGGCGATGGCCCAGGAGGCCGTAGGCGGAGAAATTCTCGTCGACGCTGTTGAAATGCGTCTCCTCCTTCAGCCCCTTGCCGGCGCCCGACACGCCCGACGCGGCGTCGACCACGATCGTGTCCGGGTCGATCATCCCGACGAGCGGCTTCAGCGCCAGGATCGCCGAGGTCGGGTAGCAGCCCGCCGCCGCCACCGCCTGCGCCCCGGCGATCGCATCGCGGTGCAGCTCGGGAATGCCGTAGACGAAGGTGGAGAGCAGCTCCGGCGCCTTGTGCGGCTCCTTGTACCAGCGCGCATACTCCTCGGCGCTGTCGAGCCGGAAATCGGCGCCGAGGTCGACGAACTTGGCGCCGGTGCCGAGGATCTCGGCGGCGAGCGCCTGCGAATGGCCGTGGGGGAGGGCGGCGAAGACCAGCTCGGCGCCGTTCAGCGCCCCGGTCGAATAGCGCTCGACGGCGAGCCCGGGATAAGCGAGGGCGAGGTGCGGGTGCACGTCGGCGAGACGCTGCCCCGCCTGGCTGTCGCCGAACGCCGCCACCGGCTCGATCGCCGGGTGAAGGGCGAGGAGCCGGAGCAGTTCCGCGCCGACGAAGCCGGACGCGCCGAGGATCGCCGCACGAATCATGCGGGGTCTATGCAGAAAGCTGCATAATTATGCAAGTCGGCGAGGGAGGGTCAGGCCGCGGGTGCCGCGACCGCCCTACGCATCCACAGCCCGAACAGTTCCGGCCACCGCGAGCCCGGCAGGTCCGGCGGCAGGTGCAGCCCGAAGCCGTGTCCGCCCTGCTGGAACAAGTGGGCCTCGACCGGCACCCTGGCGGCGCGGCAGGCGGCGATCCAGCCGAGGCTGTGCTCGAGCGGCACCACCGGGTCGTCGAGCGCGTGGACGAGGAAGGAGGGCGGCGTCTCGGCGCTCACCCGCGTGACCGGGGAGCGCCGCAGCACCACCGCCGGCTCCGGCTCCGCGCCGCCGCCGGTCAGCATCCGCGGCGCGCCGCCGATCCGCGCGTCCGTCACCGGATAGACGAGGCCGGCGAAGGCGGGGCGGGCGGGGAGGGCGTCGGCAGCGTCCACCGGCGCGTAGACCCGCTCCGCATGCGCCACCGCCAGGTCGGCGGCGAGATGCCCGCCGGCCGAGAATCCGACCACGCCCAGCCGCGCCGGATCGATATGGAAGGCGCCGGCCCGCGCGCGGATGAGCCGCATCGCCCGTTGCGCGTCCTGGAGCGGCACCAGCCACGGCGTCGCCCAGCCTTCGCCGGGCAGCCGGTAGGCGAGGACGAAGACCGTGGTGCCGCCGGCGTTGAACCGCTGCGCCACGTCCATTCCCTCGTTCTGGAACGAGACGAACTGGTAGCCGCCGCCCGGCAAAGCGAGCAGCGACGATCCGTCGGGCCGCGCGGGCCGGTAGGCATGCACCTCCGGCACCGCGATGCCCCGCAGCCACAGCTCCCGCGCGCCCTTCGGCCCGTTCATCGTCGGCGCGAATGCGGGCATCGTCCGCGGCGCCCCCGGCGGCCCCTTCGGCCACAGCGCGAAGCGCTCCTGCGAAGGGTAGGGAGGCGCCGCCGGATCGCCCGCGGCGGGCGTCGGCGGGTCGCCCCAGCCCTGCGCGCGTCCGGCCCCCGCCGTCGCGGCGGCGGCCAGCGCGGCGCCGATCAGAGCCCTGCGGTCCAGCATCTCTTCCTCCCTGTCGTGCCTGCCCTGGACTGCCAGATTTTCCAGCTTTGACAAACACTCGGGCTCTTCTAAACCTGCGCGTCGAGCGGCCGGGGGCGGCCGCGGGAAGGGGATTTGACGATGATCGACGGGCGGATTTCGGCTGCCATCCTGGGTGCGGTCGCGCTGCTGCTCGCCGCGCCGGCAACCGCGCAGACGCAGCCGTCGGGCGAAGTGCAGGCGCGGATCCAGGCGGCGTGGAAGGCCGCCGACAAGAGCGCGGTCGCCGGTCCCGCGGACGTGCCGCTCGCCGGCGAGGCGCATCTGAAGATCGCGCCGGGGGAGTTCTTCATCCCCGCCGAGGACGCCAACCGGATCATGGCGGCGATGGGCAACAGCGTCTCGCCCAAGCGCCAGGGCATCATCGTCGGCAAGGGCAAGGATTCGAGCTGGCTGGTCGACGTCGACTGGGTCCAGGAAGGCTATGTCAAGGACGGCGACGCCAAGGACTGGAAGCCCGACGAGATGCTCCAGAACCTGAAGGAGGGGACGGAGCAGCAGAATGCCGAGCGTGTCGCCAAGGGCATACCGGCGATGGAGATTACCGGCTGGGTCCAGCCGCCGACCTACGACGCGGCGACGCATCGCCTCGTCTGGTCGCTGGGCGGCCGCGACCGCGGCGCCCCCGCCGACGCGGCCCAGACGATCAACTACAACACCTACGCGCTCGGCCGCGAAGGCTATTTCTCGCTCGACCTGATCACCGGCTCCGACACGATCGCCGCCGACAAGCGGGTCGCCACCGACCTCCTCGCCAACCTCAGCTTCGAGCCCGGCAAGCGCTACGAGGATTTCAACGGCTCGACCGACAAGGTCGCGGCCTACGGGCTCGCCGCCCTGGTCGGCGTGGTCGCGGCGAAGAAGATCGGCCTCATCGCGATGATGGGCCTGTTCTTCGTCAAGGCGTGGAAGCTCCTCCTCATCGGCTTCGCCGCCGTTGCCGCCGGCGCCAGGCGCTTCTTCGGCCGCCGCCGCGAGGACGCCGACGAAGGCACCGCGCTCGCCGAGGAGGCGCACCAGCCGCACGACGAGCCGCACCAGGCCGAGGCGCCTCCCGCTCCCGCCGCCGAGGCCGGGGCGGAGGCCTGATGGGCGGCGCGCTCGCCCTCGCGCTCGGGGCGCTCAAGCTCGGCAAGGTCGGCGGCACGGTGCTGACCATGCTGATCTCGCTCGGCGCCTACGCCTTGCTGTTCGGGTGGCGCTACGCGGCGGGGTTCATCCTGCTGCTGCTCATCCACGAAATGGGGCATTTCCTCGCCGCCCGCCAGCGCGGGCTGCCGGTCTCGACGCCGACCTTCATCCCGTTCGTCGGCGCCTGGATCGAGCTCAAGGACCAGCCGATGGACGTCGAGACCGAGGCCTATGTCGCCGCGGCCGGCCCGTTCCTCGGCACGCTCGGCGCGACCCTGGTCTATTTCTGGGGCCGCGAGACGGACAGCGCCTTGCTGCTCGCCATCGCCTATGGCGGCTTCTTCTTGAACTTCTTCAACCTGATCCCGCTCTCGCCGCTCGACGGCGGGCGGATGACCGCGATCCTGACGCCGCGCATCTGGTTCCTCGGCCTGCCGATGCTGGTCGCGCTGATGCTCTACCGGCCGAGCCCGCTGCTGGTCGTCATCGGCATCGCGGCGCTGCCGGCGCTGCGCGAGGCGTGGCATTACGATCCCACGCTGCCCGAGCATCGGGCCTATTATGGCGCGCCGGCCGCGGTCCGCGTCGAGTACGGCACCTTCTACCTCGTCCTCGCCGGCTATCTCGCGCTGATGACCGAGGGCACCCACAAACTCATCCAGGCGCATGCCGGCTGACGTCGGCGCGAACAGGGAGCGGAGACAATGACGGACGACAGGATCGCGACGACTGAGCAGCCCCTCCCGCCCGAAGCGGGCGACGCGGTCGACACCGTCGAGGGACCGCAGAATTTCGCGCTCGCGGTTCCGGCCGGGATTGCCGCCGCGATCGTCGGCGCGGCCTTGTGGGCGGTGTTCACCTACGCGACGGGCATGGAGCTCGGCCTCATCGCCATCGCCGTCGGCGCGCTCGCCGGGCTCGCCGTCCGCGCCGTCGGCAAGGGGCGCGAAACCCGCTTCGCCATCCTCGGCGCCGTCTGCGCCGCCTTCGGCTGCGTCCTCGGCATGGCGCTCAGCGACGTCGCCATCCTCGCCAAGCTGGAAGGCGTCTCTCTCTTCTCCGCGCTCGGGACGCTCGGCGTCGGCGGCACGGTCTCGCTCGCCGTCGAGGCGGGCGACGCGATGGAGCTCCTGTTCGTCGCGATCGCCGTCTGGGAAGGCTGGAAGTTCGCCGTCCACCGCACGCCGAAGGGCTGACGCGAGGCGGCGCGGCCCCAGGCGCCCCGCCTGGTTCAGGGCCTCGGCCACGACTCGAGCGTCACGAGCGGCGTGCCGGGTTTCGGCCCTTGGCGCAACTGCGTCCGGGTGCGGGGCGTGGCCGGCAGGTCGAAGCGATCCGGATCGATCGCGCCGCTGTCGAGCGACAGGAGTTCCACTCCCTGCATGGCGATCGGCGTGCCGGTCGCGAGCGCACCCTGCATCGGCGCCATCGCCTCGGTGAAGGCCGGGCATTCCGGCAGCATGCCGATGCTGGCGCGAAATCCCTCGGCGACCGCGGCGCCGAGCGGCGCGAGAGCAGGGTCGTGGCTGATCACCAGGTCCGGCGTCGTCGGCGTGGTTCCGTTCGAATTCTGCCGGAACCAGGCGTCGCCGCTGCGTCCGCCTATCGTCGCGGTGCCGCGCTGCACCAGCTTCATCTCGGCCGCCAGCGGGCGAAACGCCGCGCACGCGGCCGCGTCCCTCTTCGCCGCCGATTCGCGGGTCACCGCGCGCAGGTCCTCGATGTCCGCGACCAGCAGGTCGGCGCTCGGGCCCAGGACGACATAGGTGTGGCCGTCCCGGCGGATCAGGGAGAACATCCCGTCGCCGAACTCCATGCGCTGCCTGCCGTCATCGGCAATCTCGACCCTGATCGCCGCCGTCTTCGTACCGGGGCTTGCGTACACCGCCGTCATGCCCGCACGGGCCGGAGTCGCGGCGACGGCGGCGGTGAGCGCCAGCAACAGCCAGGTCTTCATCGATCGTCTCCCACGGCCAAGCCGTCGAGACTAGGCGCCGGCGCCGTCGGGTCCAAGCCTCGTCACCCGCCGCGCTTCAGCGTCTCGCGGGCGATGACGAGTTGCTGGACCTGGCTGGTGCCCTCGTAGATACGGAACAGGCGGACGTCGCGGTAGAGGCGCTCGATGCCGTAATCGGCGATATAACCGGCGCCCCCGAAGATCTGCACGGCCCGGTCCGCCACGCGCCCCACCGTCTCGCTGGCGAAATATTTGGCGGCCGCCGCCTCGAGCGTGATCGGCGCGCCCTCGTCCTTCAGCCGCGCCGCGTCGAGCACCAAGGCCTTCGCCGCCAGCGTCTCCGTCTTGGCATCGGCGATCATCGCCTGGATCAGCTGGAACTCGGCGATCGCCTTGCCGAACTGCCGGCGCTCGGACGCATAGGCGACGGCGTCGGCGATCAGCCGCTCGGCGACGCCCACGCAGACCGCCGCGATGTGCAGCCGGCCGCGGTCGAGCACGCGCATCGCGATCTTGAAGCCCTCGCCCTCTTCGCCGAGACGGTTCCCGGCCGGCACCGGCACATCGTCGAAGGTGACGTCGCAGACATGGGCGCCCTGCTGCCCCATCTTGCGCTCCGGCCTGCCCACGGCGAGCCCCGGCAGGTCCGCCGGCACCAGGAAGGCCGAGACTCCGCCCGCGCCGGGACCGCCGGTCCGCGCCATCACCGTGAACAGCGAGGCCTTGTCGGCATTGGTGATGTAGCGCTTGGCGCCGGACAGGCGGTAGACCTCCCCCGCGCGCACCGCCTTGGTCTGCACCGCGGCGCCGTCGGAGCCCGCGCCGGGCTCGGTGAGGGCGAAGCTGGTGATCACCGCGCCGCTGGCGATGCCCGGCAGCCACCGCGCCTTCTGCGCGTCGCTCCCGGCCATGACGAGGCCCTGGCTGCCGATCCCGACATTGGTGCCGAACACCGAGCGAAAGGCCGGCGTCGTGCCGCCGAGCTCGAGCGCGACCCGCACCTCCTCGGTCATGGTGAGGCCGAGCCCGCCATGCTCCTCGGGGATCGAGAGCCCGAACAGCCCCATCTCCCGCATCTCCGCGACGACCTCCGCGGGCACCGCGTCGTCGCGCTCGACCCGTTCCTCCAGCGGCCGCAGCCGCTCGCGCACGTAGCGGCGCACGGTGGCGAGGAGGAGGTCGAAGGATTCGGGGTCGAGGGACATGGTCGCTCCTTAATCCCTCCCCCTCAAGGGGAGGGCAGGGTGGGGGTGGAGTCAATGAAGGGCTGCGCGTTCCCGGAGACTCCACCCCACCCCTACCCTCCCCCTCAAGGGGAGGGGATCTGCGCGTCAATACCCCTTCACCCGCGCCAGCCGGTCGGCATGGTAGGCCGCGTCGCCGAACAGCTCGCCGAGCACCCGGTCGCGCTTCATGTAGAGGCCTATGTCGTACTCGTCGGTCATGCCGATGCCGCCGTGCATCTGCACGCCCTCCTGCACGGCGAGCTGCGAAGCGCGGCCCGCCTTGGCCTTGGCGACGGACACCATCGCATCGGCCTCCGCCGCGCGCTCGTCGAGCAATTGCTGCGCCTTGAGCGTCGCCGCCCGCGCGATCTCCAGCTCCGAATAGAGGTGCGCCGAGCGGTGCTGCAGCGCCTGGAACTCGCCGATCAGGCGCCCGAACTGCTTCCTCTGCTTGAG
>Ga0070692_10000277_pt1 | contig 14399 bp, 17 predicted proteins | sample KBSK1102metaG_FD_64675 | JGI IMG/M metagenome (GOLD analysis project Ga0070692, IMG submission 64675) | Corn, switchgrass and miscanthus rhizosphere microbial communities from Kellogg Biological Station, Michigan, USA - KBS K1-10-2 metaG | ecosystem: Host-associated > Plants > Roots >...
ATTACCGCTTCCTCAATTAAGTCAACTGGAATGTATGGTTGATCGCAACCGTTATGACGATTTAAGCAAAAGAAATACCGGAAACGGCGCTTCGATAAGGCATAACAGAGCGTCCGGCCACATCGACCACAAACCAGTAGTCTGCATAACGGGTGAAAGTGCCGCCGCTGTTTACGCAACTTCCTGGAATGAGCTTTTCTGACCAATTGGACAGCAGCAAAGACTGACGGGGTCACGAGGGGTTGATGATTGCCTTTATACTCAACGCCGCAATAAGTGACGAAGCCTAAGTAGTAACGATTCCCCAGCATTCTGTCGAGTCCGCTGTGGCTGATCGCTTTATCTCTTGAAGAGTGGCGAAAATTACTCCGCAGACCTCTATCGACGAGATCTTCCAAGAGTTGCTTCTCGCTATAATCGCCGGTAGCATAACGCTCAAACGCCCAAGTGACGAGTTGAGAGCGTTCTGGATCGAGAATAATCGTTCTATTCTCTCGGTGTTGGTGACGCTCGGTTATATTTAGGTAGCCAATTGGGGCCTGAAACGGTGTCCCGCCTTGTTTAGCTTTCTCGGTTGAGCCTTTGATGGCCTCGAGAGCCAAGTTGCGGCTGTAAAACTCGGCAATGGTTGCCATGATACCGTGTAACAATCTCCCAGAAGGGGTTTCGTCGATATTCTCGGTCACCGAAACCAATCGAGCGCCGCCCCGTTCAATCGCTAAACCAATCATGACGTCGTCGTGAATATTTCTGGCTAATCGATCGAGCTTATGCACAATAACGAAATCAAATTTTTTCGTTTCTTTAATATCTTGCAACATCCGTTGAAGCGCCGGTCGGTTGGCCGAGCGAGCACTCTCACCTCGGTCGACGTATTCTTTAATGGTCGTAGCACCTAACCCTTCCGCCCTCTTCCTACAGGCATCCCGCTGCGCCGGGATAGAAAAACCGTCTTGGTGAGTATTACCCTTTCTCGCCTGATCCATCGTCGAAACTCGCAGATAAATTGCTGCCTTAATCATCTTTCTCCTTCTAGTTTTTAACCCTACGTTTATCGAGAATGATTATAAGGCGTCTCAAGACGCCAGTTGATTTGACTTGATACCTGTTACCGAGATAGTAAGAGGTTATGCGCTATAAAAAGTGCCCTAAATGCAAAGGCTCGATGATTAATTTGGGCGATTTTTATCGCTGCTCTCAATGCGGCTACGAAGCTAAAACTAAAGAAGAAATTGACCAACTGAAAAGTTACGACACTAAAGTGTGAAGTGTTACGTAACACTTCACACTTTTCTGGCAAAAATCGTCTCCAAACTCGTTGACTTTCCAAGCTGAATATGGTAAGGTTTGATCAATTCGACGGTAATTCGTCGATTGGAGGCTGAATTGGATCCTTACCTTATCGATATGATTCTCGGCATTTGCTTGCTGGTGATGTTCTTCGTGGCTGGAATCGGTGGTGGGCCGATCCTCTCCTACTGGCTCAACCCTTTACGGAAGCACATGGACGAGAAGACGAAGCGCGAAGTGTTGTACGGCGTTCCGAGCCTGACCCACTTCCTCGGATTGTTGGTGCCCTGCCTCTTTATGACGACGGCCACCTTCTTCACTCATCCGACCGCGTTGGAGACCCAGCTGCTGGGTGACCCGTCGCTCCGCGAGCCGATTGGCTTGCTGATGTTCGCTGCTCGTTACGGAACATTCGTCCTCCTCGGAATGATGCTCGTAACACACCTGCTCCTTAAGTACGTTAGGCCGCTTCGCGAGTTTGCTTACTCCAAGTCCCCGCAGATCGCGACCGATCTCTACGCTCGCTAGTACCTAGCTTGCGACCTGGCCGGATGATTAATTTCGTCCGGCCTTTTTACTACCATTAGCCTCAAGCCCCTTGACTTCTAGCCTATTATAGGGTATAGTTTCCCGTAATTGCATGAGGGTGCAAACGGAGAGGTGTAGCGGAATGAAACTTTACAACAGGGAAGAAAAGACGAGCGAAGCTCAGCGACAAAAAGCTGAGCACGAAAAGCATGTAGCTGAGCGAATCACTATCCGCGCCTACTACATGCAAACAAAGGAGCAACTTGTGGCAGCAGTGCTGGAGAAGCGAGGCAGGCCATTCGACCCTCTTACTCAAGCAGCGCTTGAGGGAATGGAGTTCAGGGCTGAGCAGGAGAGGGAAGTGAAAATCGCATTGATGGACTTAGTGGACATCGTGGGCGATCCAAAGAAGGTAGCTGATCGCATGGGCTCGCTGCAGATCCATCACCTCAACCCCACACTTGGCCTGTACTTCTATCTGCAGTGCGACGAGCTGAAGAGCCTGGAGCATTACAGTGTTTACCTTGCCTTGCGTCCAAAGGATTCCTTGTACGTCCTTGACGGTAAGCCCGGACTTTGCCAGCTCTCTATCTCAACCGAGAGGTATGGCAAAGAGCTCCATGCGTATACGGAGAATCTTCAGAATGACTCACCGGCGCACTGGTGGTATCCGTATCAAGTACTTTGGGCATGCCTCGATCTCGACCGCTGAGTTTGTACTCGGCGGTCATTTTATTTCTCAACCAAAAAGGGCGACAAACCATTGACTTTTCAGGTCAAAACTGCTAAGTTTTGTCGAGCAATCCTGAGGAGGATCGGTGTGAGAATATTCAAACTTAACAAAGAGTCATGCGCTGTACCTGGTATGGGCATGATGACTGAAACGGCGATTGAGAATATTGGTTTTTTCAACTCTATCGAAGCGATCGATAAGTTCGTTAGCGAGAACTTCACTCGCGTTCCCACCGAGCACGAGATGAAAAGTGACCTAATAGAGCTTGATGTCGTGTCTTTTCCAGTCAACGAGATCGGCAAAGGCGAGAAAGAAAAGCACTTCGAAGGAAGATACCGCGGCAATAATTGGAAAACCTAATCAGCCGCATGGCAAGCGACCCGCCATAAGTGGTCGCTTTTTTTAAAGAAAAATATTTTACTAAACGGTATAAATCACAGCTCCTTGCTCTTGACTTTTCAGGTTAAACCTGGTACGATCTTTGAGTTCCGTGTGTGTCGGATGCACCGATGAGAATAAACACTCACACTCGCATCGTCGTTCACGCTTTCAGCTCCTGCTTCCCCATTTGGCCGGGATGGCACGAAAAAGAAGGCACTGTCGCGTGCTGCATCCGTGGAAACACTCTGCTCATTTACTTCGGAGAATCAAACGACCACCTTGATCTACTTGTGACCTTTCACGAGAGACACAAGCATGTAATCGAGGATCCTGGTTGGCATAGTTCAAAGACCGAATGGACAGGGGGAGGATACTTCCATTTTCTTGATGGCGAGTTTTTCTTCAAAGAAACCTCCCGCTATGGAACCTCCGCTGACGCTGGCGGAGCTCTCACCCCAAAAGTGTGGGAGATTGCGAAACGCGAACTGACCCGTCTCTACAAAGAGCGCGGATACATCGCAGACTAGCAACTAAGTAACAACGCTGGGCGAGTAACATCGCCCAGCTTTTTCTTTCGTCATTATTCGCTAGGAATCACTTATACCGGACACTGTAGTCTTCTAAGCTCTGGGTCTTGACTTTCCAGGTTAAACCTGCTATATTTTCCCGTAATCGCATAAAAAGTGCGCGTTCCTAGACAGAACGAGGGAGGTGTATCTTCGGAAACGCAGGAGACAGCGAATTGCGTCAGGTGTTCGGCGACTTACGTCAGCCGGCTACCATCGAGCAGCTCAGGGAAAGAAACGATCGCCCCAAGGGGCTAAGCTGGGATCTGGCAAGTCGGATATTCTACACGAGACTGGGTAACGGAGTCGTCAAAGATGGCGACAAGTACTGGCTCTCTGAAGAATTTCTGGCTGACGCAGAAATCAAAGCGGCGGAGTGGGTTGCTAAAGCGAAGGAAGAAGTTCGGGAATGCCAGAGATATCTCAGGCACTACCAGAAGACTAGCAAGGCACTTACCAAGCGCGGCTTGGCTACTCAGGCTAAGGCAACATCGTGAATTCCACGATTTCTACACAGCTCGCACGACCAGCAATGGTACGGCGAGCATTTTTTAATCCTTGCATATGCTTGACTTATCAGGTTAAACCTGGTATGATGCCGGCGTTTACTCAAATGAATTAATTGAGAGTAGATAAGCACTTTTACACAGACTGTTTCGGAGGAAACTTAGTATGACGGGCTTTTACCTTCACTCGGATGACGGCCTGACGGCTGTCTACGGCACTTACGACCTGCAGACGCGCGAGCGCACCGAAATCGGCACGCTGTATCGCAGCGACAATGCCGAGACGGACGACGACAACTGGCTCGACGAGTTTCTGCGCAAGCAGAAGGACGAGCACAACTTCACTGAGTTCACTCTTTCGGGACAGCATTTAGGCGATAACGGCAACGAAATCGTCCTGGCGCTGAAGAAGCGCTGGTGGGAGTTCTGGAAGTGAACCTTTTCGCAAAGAAGCCTTTGGTCCGTGCCACCCTTCAGGGTGTGCACGGCAACAATCCGCCCGTTCAGCTCATCGAGCGGACAGTGCAGGATTGGCTGCAGGAAATGCGGTACACCGATCCGGCCGAAGTTGAGGTTCAGATCGAGTGCCGGCGCATTCCGGCGGCCAATGGGTTCTACGGCGTTCGCGCATTATATGTGCCGCTGTTTAATCCTGCGTCACTGGAGCTGCGAGTTCGCTGTAAAGGCGATCAGTACCAGTGGCATTGCCATCTCATCCTTCCGTCGGAAGATGAGGCGACTACTTTGCTGGTTCGGGCCCGACCCGGATCAATGACTTACGCTATTCGCGCCGTTGGTGCTGAAGCGGTCTCTCATTCGAAAGATCGACGAAAATTACCGGCCAATCTCGGAAAGTCTAAAGAGGCCCAAGCAAAGAAGCGGGACACGCAGCGAGACCGATTGGTCAGCCAGCTTCGCAAGAGGCGGGCCCAGCACGCGTTCTGCGCGGTGGTCGAGAGTGAAGTTCCTTGGACTGCCAAGGCTCCGCTCATCCCGATCCGGACGATGTACAAAGCGCTGAAGAGCGCCTTGAGCATCGAAAATATCGACGACCGGCTCTACGACATGCTGTCAAAAGAGCTGGTTGAGCTGGGCATCATCGACGGAGTTCGCGCTCCCCGGAGTGAGGCCTTCGCTCTTGTCAGCAGCCCCATCGTTCCTGAGTATGCTAATGCATTTAAGGAGCGTGAAAAGGAGGCTCAGCTGGAAGAGCTCAAGCGCGAGTTTGAAGCCACCAATAAACTCCTGGAATCTGCCAACCGCGAGGTTGAACGATTGCTTGAGCAGTTGCGGAAGGCCGATGCTCGCGGAGAAGCACTTTTAGCTAGGAGCGCAGAGCTTGCCGCTGAAATCGAAAGTGTCGTGAATACACCCTAAGATGGGACGCCGTGAGGCGTCCCTATTTTTACTACTTACGCAAGTTCTCGTCGAGCCAATCGAGATATTGGTCGGTTCCGAGAACGATCGGAGTGGCGATTATCTCCGGCAGTTCGTATGGGTGAATTTCTTTAATTAGGTTTTCAACTGCTGGGAATAAGTCCTTACGAGTCTTGATCGAGCAAATCCACTCCTCGCTGGTTTGGGTCTTGCCCTTCCAAGGGAAAATACTGGTAATCGGGCCATAGATTTGGACGCAGCCAGCCAACTTGCGAGTCAGTAGCGAATTAGCGATCTTCTCAGCGTCTTTTTTCTCGGCAGTCGTGGTAATTACTTCAATAAAGCTCATCGGTTTTCCCCAGTCTCGAGACTACAGCCCTCCTCAAACCCATGAACCAATCTTGAACTGACATTCTTGAGGGCTACTTCCCCTGTAGTTTTTCGGTTCGTCCAATACTCACCGGCCAGAGCATATTGTTCAGTATCGCTGAAACGTAGCATCGCCGCGCCATCGTGAATGGGGCTCCTATTTCGTACGCCAATCTTTGGCCGACTAGTGTATACATAGCTTAAACTCAGCACCCCGCTCTCGGCTTCTCTTGTAATTTGGGCATTGGTACTTTTACTTTCCATTTCTGATGAATAAATGCAGCAGCTTACGGAATAATAGTCTTGTTTAATGACCGCGGTGACCTTAATTGGCGTTGGAGTTTCGCTCGTTTTTGGATCAACCCAGGTAGACTTTATTTCTCCTATCCAAGTGCCATGCAGATTCGGAGCCTCTACAAGCCAGCCCCGAAAAATACGAAGTTTCCATAGCCACTTAGTGAATAGCCAGGCAAGGATAGCGTAAACCGTTACTACATCCGGCAGCTTTTTCAATGACGCCAAGTCAATGGTCAAATTCCCTCTCGTCGAAAGCAAGATCACCGCCCATATAGCCACAAAGGTTAATAATTGAGTCCATACCAGCAACTGGTCCTTTACTGTTTTCATGAGTAACCCAAATAGTCCCAAGCCGCCCGAAGAAATTGGTTCGCTCGCTGTCGGTCACCGGCCGAAGCACCTTTAAATAGGTATTTTAGCTCATTAACCTCGCCCCATTCGTCACAAGCTTCTTGACTGAGCGTGTTGTCGTGGGTGAAAGCCAGAACTTCCCTGACCACATCAGTATATCGACTGGAGTTGAATAGTTCATTTGGAGCATTCCAAATAAGAGATTCGATCAAAAAGGAGCCAATATTACTTGCCGCAGCGATATTTTCGTCCTGCATTTTATTACGGAGTCGTTTTAATATCCTTACAGTTCGTTTGTACTTTCTGCTGGTCAAGCTATTTTTGTTGGTGCCGTTTTCATGGCTTTGGTCTGGCCAATTTACGATTCGAGTGCCTCTGTCAGTCGTGAACTCGACACCCTTCGTATAAGATCCGTCTTGACTGTAGCGTCGATGTTCAAAGACCGGTACAACATCCGCATCAATTCGGTAACTATTGGCATGAATATCAAAGGCCTTATTACCCCGCGCTACTTCAACGCGCCCGAATTTTCTCACCAAGGCTCTTTCGACCATATTTTTATAGTCGTGAAAATTTAAGTCGCTGGATACGTTACCGAAATCTTCATGTGAGGCATTGTTCGGGTAATCAGCAAAGAATACGTCCCGATTCATAACGCAAATATCGACGTCACTGTCTAACTTAACGTTGGTTCGGGCTTTATACGAGCCTTGGGTAAAAACTAGGATACTCGGCTGAGAGAGCTCTTCGTCCTCATTGAGAGCGGCACAAATAACCTGTTCGGCGTTTGCGCATTTTTGTTGCTCAGTTTCACTTGGCCCCTGGGACCAGTTTTGCAAAGTATCTTCTAATGCCATCGTCAGTATTTTACTCCAGTTGACTTGGTATGGAAAATACTTCGGATTTAAGCTTTATTGTTAAGTAATGAGCGAACGAGAATCTTTCAGGCGGTGGCTAACGAGGTCTCGCCAAAAAGCCCAAAGGCTTACCAGCGGTTCTGAATTCCAGAAAGAGGTAACGGCTTTGAGGATAAAACACCATATACCTGCTCAAGGAATTAAGACTAACGAGGAGAGCCAGCAATGGTTTAACGACTTTTATGACAGAGACGAGCTGTATTTTCAGCAAGAATGGCCAAAACAAAGAGAGATTCTCACTCGTTTAAGAGAAAGAGACTACGGAGAATTCTTAAAAGAAAAAACCCGCTTGAATAAGCTAAGTCCGATTAACGCCCTCTATCACGATGTAAATGTGGTGACTACCAAATATAAACTCGGCCCGCGCTGGCGCGATAGTATCAGACGGTACTTGCTGTTTAACGACATTGAAAAGATGCAGTTCCCTCTTGGCGTGCAAATTAACATTGGTTTCGAAGACTCTCCTGAGGGAGGGGTGCTCCAGATCGTTATCGAGGAAAATACAACGCTCCGCGATATTAAAGCCGCCTGGCCGAGAGTGAAATACTACCAAGACAGGTTGCCTTATAAAAAATATAAGAAGTCTCAGCCCATCAGGAAGTTCGAACGAAACAAGATGGCCTTCGAATTATTAAAGAAGTACCCAGGCAAGCCCTCCAAAGCAGCTGAGGAACTGTGCCGAGAGGATAATATTGAAAAATTGAGAGAGAAGCCAGGCACGGTCTATATGACTGATGACATCCTTGCCTTCTCACGCCTTTACGAGAAAGAAATTGAAGTTAGTTGAGCCCAACTAACTTTTTAATGTGAGCTAAATTTTTGTATTACGCTTCACTCCAGCTGGGTGAGCCAGCCTAGAAAAGAGCGTAATGGTTGAGAATAAGCTAGACATTACCTATGTGCCAGCGGAGACGTTAAAACCGCGAGATAAAAATCCACGCAAGTGGTCACAAGCCGCGATCGACGACTTGAAGAAAAATATTGGCCAGTACGGCTTGGTCGAGCCACTGGTAGTAAGTAGTGCGGCTGGTCGAGAGAACCAGCTAATTGGTGGGCACTTCCGCCTTAAGATCGCCAAAGAACTGGGTATTAAGGAAGTGCCGGTCGTCTACCTAGATCTTCCCGCTGACCAAGAGGAAGAGCTGGCGCTTCGACTCAATAAGAATATTGGCGAATGGGATTGGGATTTACTAGCCGAGTTTGACGAAGCGCTCCTAAGTGGGGCCGGCTTTACCAGCGAAGAGCTAGATACGATCTTCGCTGACGAAGAGATTCACGAAGAGTTCGACCTCCAAAAAGAACTCGACAAGCTGGACATCCACGAAGTTAAAGCCAAAAAGGGTGACCTGTTCCAGATTGGCGAGCACAAGCTCTTGGTTGGTGATTCGACAATCGAAGCGGACGTCTTACGGCTCTTCGGCAACGAGCGAGCCGATATGTGCTTCACGGACCCGCCGTATCGGTTGGACTACCTCAAAGCCAAACGTCACGGCAAACCGACCGAAGGCTTCGGCTACAAAAAAGACCGCAAGTATCTGGAGACCGACGTTTTGCCAGACGACTTTACGGAGCTGTGGATGAATAATACGGCCAAAGTTGCCAAGCCGAACTTCTCGATCATCGTCTATGAATCGTGGAAGAATCTCCGCGAAATTTGGGGTGAGCTCGAGAAACACTGGAAGGTCAAGAATATGATCGTTTGGCATTTGCCCAACCGCCACCAAGGCTTCTCGGCTAAGTATAAATTCTTCTCCAAACACGACATCGCTGTTGTTGGGGCTAGCGGTACCGTCGAGTATAACCACGCGAAAGAGCCGGATGGTCTCCAGGAAGAATTTGAGACCGCCCTCTACGCCATTTCTGGCAAACCGACCTGGGAAGGTTACCAACACGGCAAGAAATACCAGCCAACCGATCATATCGAATTCAATGCCAGCGACGCCAAGCATAGCGGCCAAAATATTATTTTCGGTACTAAACCGCTACCGATTCTAATCCCCTATCTGAAAGTTCTGACCAAACGGGGCGACTTAGCCTACGAGCCATTTTGTGGCAGTTGGTCAACCGGAGCCGCCGCCGAAACGCTCAAACGACGTTGCTACACCATTGAGAAATCTCCCGTTTACGCCGAGGTGGCGATGCGACGGCTGGAAAAGCTGACCGGTCTGAAGCGGGAGAAAATCTCATGAGTCGGAACCAAAAGCTCGACAAGGCCAAGTTGCTCGACCAGTTCCAGAAAACGCCAATTGTCCAGGTTGCCTGCGAGCGCTGTGGCGTGCCGCGAGCGACTTACTATCGCTGGCGGAAAGACGACGAGCAGTTTGCCGAAGCCTGCGACGCCGCCATTGAAGAGAGCACTGGCTTCATTAACGACATGGCCGAAAGCCAGTTAATAGCGGCCATCAAAGAGAAAAATATGACAGCGATCATTTACTGGCTGAAGTCTAACCATTCAAAGTACGCCACCAAAATCCAAGTATCTGGGCAAATTAACCATCAAATAGAAGCATTAACCCCTGAACAATCAGCAGTGGTCGCCGAAGCGCTCCGATTGTCCGGGCTAGTCACCATTAAGGAGAATCAAAATGGACAATCAGACACTGCAAAATAAATTATTCACCGACAAACAAATTCGAGCCGAGATCACCTCTCAGAGTCATCAGTGGTTTTTCTCGACTTACTTCCCGGAGTACATCACTCATGCGACCGCTGATTTGCATCGGGATTTGTTTGCCATCACCGAAGACGAATCAATTCCATTAGCGGTTATCGTTGCCTTTCGAGGTTCGGCAAAATCAACGATCATGACGATGTCGTACCCAATCTGGGCGATTATCGGCAAACAACAAAAGAAGTTCGTCGTTATTGCTAGCCAGACCCAGTATCAAGCCAAAGTTCACCTGATGAATATTAAACGCGAGCTCGAAAGTAATGAATTGTTGAGAAATGACTTAGGGCCGTTCGAAGAGCAACGAGAGGAGTGGGGCTCGACGTCACTCTACATCCCGAAATATAACGCCCGAATCACAGCAATTTCGACCGAGCAAAGTGTCCGTGGTATACGGCACGGCGCTAAACGACCCGACCTGATTATCGCCGACGACGTCGAAGATATGGCTTCGGTCAAAACCAGAGAAGGCCGCAACAGCACCTTCGATTGGTATACCGGCGAGATCATTCCGGCTGGTGACACGAGCACCAAGCGAATCGCCGTCGGAAACCTGCTTCACGAAGACTCGCTGCTGATGCGACTCAAGGAGCGGATCGAAAATGACGAGATCGACGGTATCTACCGCGAATATCCGATCGTTAAGGACGATAAATGTCTTTGGCCGGGTAAATACCCCGACAAGGCGTCATTAAACAGACTTCGCCGCTCAACCGGCAATAAAATCTCATGGGAGCGGGAGTACATGCTTCGGATCGTCGCTGACGAAGACCAGGTTATCGATAAGGAGTGGGTTAAGTTTTACGACGAGCTACCAGAGAAAACGGAAACCAACCAGTTCGTTAACTCGTTTATATCTGTTGACCTAGCTATCTCCCAGAAGTCCACCGCCGACTACACGGCCATCGTCATAATTCACGTCTTTGGCCACAAGTCCGAAGATCGGAAGTACTACATCGACCGCCGGTTTATTAACAAGCGGATGTCTCACCTGGAAACACTTAACACTGTCCTGTCGCTCTATTCGACTCTCGAGCACAGCACGTCCGTTCGCCCTAGGGTTCTAATCGAGGAAGTCCAGTACCAGGCGGCAGTGACCGAACAACTGGCCGAGAAGGAGATCGAAGCCAAGGGCGTAAAAATCCACGCCGACAAGCGAGCGAGGCTGCAGCTGGCCAGCCCACTGTTTGAGCTTGGGACAGTCTTCTTTCCCAAAGATCGGGCGATCGCGCCGATTATCCAACAGCTGGTTGGCTTTGGGGTCGAAAAACACGACGACTTGGCTGACGCTATCTCAATGGGTCTCAACTATATCCAGGTCAACGTCAAATGGGTCTGCACCTTCTCGTTCCATATCATAGGTGGCGACCACGATGGGATCGAGGCTTACGGGATTGAGTATCAAGACGACGAGAAGAGGAGTCGTTAAAAGAGGTCTTTGATGTCGCAACCGAGGGCTTTAGCGATATTGGCGAGAATGTGAATCCGCGGACGCTTCCGACCTTGCTCGATAAACCCGATGTATTTAGCGGCTAACCCAGTTGTCCCGGCCACCTTCTCCTGGGTTAAGCCGCGCTCGTTTCGGAGTTGTTGGACACGCTTGCCAATTCGTCGGTAAATCGCGGCATCTTCGGAAGATATTTTTGTTGGCATCCTAAGGCCAACTTATTCGAGACCTAACTTGACTAACACTAACCAGTGGGTAGTATTGAATCTGAAAGGAGATAAATGAAAATACTTAAGTGGGCCGGAATAGGGGTGTTAGCGATCATCGTGCTAGGAGTAATTGGGAGTTTGATCAGCGGCGGTAAGGGCAAGACCAGTACGAGTAGCAATACGTCGACCCCGGTCACCACGCCGGCTGTCGAGCAGAAAGCGGCCACCCCACCGCCGAAGGAGAAAACGTATCAGCAAGTGGCGACTTTTAGTGGGAATGGGGCGAAGAAATCGGAACCTTTCACTATTACAGGCGACCGGTTCAAGGTTATCTACGATTGCAAAGGGGATCTTTGCCAAGCATATGTAAAGAAAGTTGGCAGCGACTTTGACATCCAGTTGATTATGAACACGACTAGCTCGACTAAAGACGAGACAATTTTCTACGGGAAAGGTGATTATTATATCGATTCAAACTCGATTGGCACCTACACGATGACCGTCCAGGACTACAAATAAGACGTAAGAGATGCCAGAATCCCCAAACACAGAGCAACCAAAGGAAGTGGGGATGAAACTCGAGCATCCAGACATTTGGGAAAAGGTTCTGAGCGAGGATGAAAAGATCGTTCACGAGTTCGGCATAAGCAATAACTACATCATGCTTGGCATGACCATATCAATAGTTATTGGCCTTTTCGCCATGTGGTTCTTCGGTAGAACTTGGATTAGCCTGGTTATCTTCAGCAGTCTCTTCTTCTACTTCGCCTTTTACCTTAAGGCCGCCAGGGCGTACGCTCTAACTAACAAGAGGGTTGTCATTCATACTGGCTGGCTAAGCCATAAGACCACCAGCCTCGATTACGAGAAGATTACCGATATCACTGTCGAGCAAGGATTTCTTGAAAGAAAGCTGCTCAAGATCGGTGGTATTAGCGTTCATACAGCCGATGCTGGGCAGAAAGACAAGAAAATGGACCACATCGACGACCCGTATGGGCTGAAAAAGAAGCTCGACGTTTTACGGAAGAATTACTCCTAAAGTTCCCTTGACTTCCTAGACCGTGGCGGTATCCTTCCTCCTGTAAATGGAAGAAGAACAGGTTCAGCTTACTAACACGTCCCCAATTACGCTGCCGCAAGAAGAGAACGGTCAGCCCATTAACCTAGCCGATAAGCCATTAGCGAGGGTCAAATACTGTTTATACGCTCGCAAAAGTAGCGAGGACGATGAGAGGCAAGCATTATCAATCGAATCTCAGATCCGGGAGATGACGTTTCAGGCGCAAAACGAGGGCATAAAAGTGACCGAAACCCGCCAAGAGAGCCATTCAGCCAAAGCGACTGGCCAAAGGCCGGTTTTCAACCAATTAATCGCTGATGTCCAGCGTGGGCTCTTCCAAGGCATCTTAAGCTGGGCACCGGATCGGCTAAGCCGCAATGCTGGAGATCTGGGTGCCATCGTGGACCTAATGGACAACGGCTATTTAACCCAAATTCGCACTCATGGTCAGAGCTTCACTAATTCACCGAACGACAAGTTCCTCCTAATGATTCTCTGCTCCCAGGCCAAGCTTGAGAACGATAACCGTGGCGTCAACGTCAAGCGCGGTATGAAAACCAAGTGTCAGCTCGGTTTTCGGCCCAACTTAACGCCACTCGGCTACTTAAATGACCACTATTCCGGCAAAGGCCTCAAAAAAGTCTTCGTCGACCGGAAGATTGCCCCGTTTATCAAGGAGATGTTTGAGAAGGTGGCTGCCGGAGCTTCAGGGCGAGATATTTTTACCTGGCATAAGGACGAGGCTAGTTTCCGAACCAGAACCGGCAAATTACTAACTTTGAGCACGATTTACCGGATGCTCAATAACCCGTACTACTGCGGCACCTTCGAGTTTCCGGTCGGTAGCGGGAAATGGTACAAAGGTGCCTACGAACCGATCATCTCCAAAGAGCTATTCAAAGAAGTTCAGCTTAAGATGGCCATCCATCCTAAAACACGCCCTGGCACCAAGGAATTCGACTTCACCAAACTAAAAATTCTCAGATGCGCCACTTGCGGCTCGGGTATCACCGCCCAAGAGAAGCGCAAGCAAACCAAGGACGGTATTCACCGCTACGTCTACTATCACTGTACTAAGGCCCGGGATTTGTCTTGCCCAGAGCCGTACACTCGACAAGAAACGCTCATCGAGGAACTCGCTAAACTATTTGACGAGAAATCCCTCGACAGCATACAAGCCAAGCCTGGCCTAAGAGAAAAGCTCCACATATTCCAGCGCTTTGGCGCGATGCAAATCGACGACCAAGGCCTTGAAAAGAGTGATATTCAGCAATTTGTTGGCCACATCTTTGGGGATGGAACAAGAGAGGAGAAGCGTGAGCTTGTCAGTTGTCTGAGATCTAATCTTTACATAGAAAATAGTAGAGTAACTTTACGCGACACTTAGTGTTGACAGAGTTGCAATTATCGGCTATAATTGGCTATAAATAAATGTATATAGGAATGCTTAATCAAGAATTATCAATTAACCAACGTAAAGCCCTGGCGCTCTTCGGTCAAGAAGAGCACCTTTCGGTAGGGTCGGTGGCAGATGGGCTACAAATTCCGCGACCAACTGCCAAACAAATCTTACAAAGACTGACCGAGCTTGGCTTAGTGTCTCGTCATGGGCTGGGCAGAGCTTCGTTTTACATGCTTAAAAACGAGGACGAAATTTACGATTCTAGTGGTAGCCAGCTGATCACCGTTTACAAAGG
>Ga0070692_10000278_pt1 | contig 14392 bp, 18 predicted proteins | sample KBSK1102metaG_FD_64675 | JGI IMG/M metagenome (GOLD analysis project Ga0070692, IMG submission 64675) | Corn, switchgrass and miscanthus rhizosphere microbial communities from Kellogg Biological Station, Michigan, USA - KBS K1-10-2 metaG | ecosystem: Host-associated > Plants > Roots >...
CTGCTGGCGCTGTACCTGCTCGGCGTCCTCGCCGCCTCAGCGATCCTCTACCACGGCTTCGAGCGGCCGGCGCAGGCGCTGCTTCTTGGCTGGTGGAAGCGGCACCGGCAGCGGCACCGGGAGCCGGTTCTCGCCCCGGCCGAGTGAAGCCTCAGTCGCCCCCCGCCTCGCTAACCGCCCCGGCGAATTCCTCGAAATCCTTCGCCTCGCGGAAATCCTTGTAGACGCTGGCGAAGCGTATGTAGGCGACTGGATCGAGCGCCTTGAGGCCGGCCATCACCATCTCGCCGATCTCGCTGGAGGCGATCTCGCTTTCGCCCGACGTCTCCACCTGCCGCTGGATCGAGGAGACCAGGCGGTCGATCCGCTCCTGCGGCACCGCCCGCTTGCGGCAGGCGATGGCGATCGAGCGCTCGAGCTTGCCGCGCTCGAACGATTCGCGCCGATTCCCAGCCTTGACGATGGTGAGGTCCCTGAGCTGCACCCGCTCGAAGGTGGTGAAGCGCGCGCCGCAATCCTCGCACTGGCGGCGGCGCCGGATCGAGGCGCCGTCCTCGGCGGGACGGCTGTCCTTCACCTGGCTGTTCTCATGGGCGCAGAAGGGGCAGCGCAAGGATCACAGGTCCCGGTAGATAGGGAAGCGGGCGCAGAGGTCGCGCACCCGCCGGCGGACCTCGGCCTCGACTCCCGCATTGCCTTCCTCGCCGGCGTTGCGCAGCCCGTCGAGCACGTCGGAGATCATGTCGGCGATGTCGCGGAACTCCTGGATGCCGAAGCCGCGGGTGGTGCCGGCCGGCGAGCCGACGCGGATGCCGCTGGTTTTGACCGGCGGCAGCGGGTCGAACGGGATGCCGTTCTTGTTGCAGGTGATCGCCGAGCGCTCGAGCGCCTCGTCGGCGTCCTTGCCGGTGATGCCGAGCGGACGCAGGTCGACAAGGGCGAGGTGGGTGTCGGTGCCGCCGGCGACGAGGTCGGCGCCGCGCTCCTTGAGCCGGCCGGCGAGCGCCTTGGCGTTGGCGATCACCGCCTTCGCATAGGTCTTGAACTCGGGCTGCAACGCCTCGCCGAACGCCACCGCCTTGGCGGCGATGACATGCATCAGCGGCCCGCCCTGGAGGCCCGGGAAGACGGCCGAGTTGATCTTCTTGGCGATGGCCTCGTCGTCGGTCAGCACCATCCCGCCACGCGGCCCCCGCAGGGTCTTGTGGGTGGTGGTGGTGACGACATGGGCATGGCCGAACGGGGAGGGGTGCTCGCCCGCCGCCACCAGCCCTGCGAAATGGGCCATGTCGACGAGAAACAGGGCTCCGACCTCGTCGGCGATGGCGCGGAAGCGGGCGAAATCGATGTGGCGCGGATAGGCGGAGCCGCCGGCGATGATCAGGGTCGGCTTATGCTCCTTGGCCAGTCGCTCGACCTGGTCGAAGTCGATCAGCTGGTCGGCGGGCCGCACGCCGTACTGGATTGCGTTGAACCACTTCCCCGACATGGCGGGCTTGGCGCCGTGGGTGAGGTGGCCGCCCGCGTCGAGCGACAGGCCCAGGATGGTGTCGCCGGGCCTCGTCAGCGCCAGCATCACGGCCCCGTTCGCCTGCGCGCCGCTGTGCGGCTGGACGTTGGCGAAGCCGCAGCCGAACAATTGCTTCGCCCGCTCGATCGCCAGCGTCTCGACCGAATCCGACGGCGCGCAGCCCTGGTAATAGCGCCGGCCCGGATAGCCTTCCGCATATTTGTTGGTGAGCACCGAGCCCTGCGCCTCGAGCACCGCGCGCGAGACGATGTTCTCCGAGGCGATCAGCTCGATCTGGTTCTGCTGCCGGTCGAGCTCGGCGGCGATCGCGTCGGCGACGGAGGGGTCGGATTGGCGCAGGTGCGCGGAGAAGAAGCCCTCGTGCTGGACGTCGGACAGATCGGGGGCGGGGCGCGTGCTCATGCGGGCTCCTTGGTGGAGGCGAAGGGGGGATTGGTCAGCTTCTCGACGCGCCGAAGGTGGCGGGCGCCGCCGAACGGGGTGGCGAGGAAGGTCTCGAGGCAGGCCTTGGCCATCTCGATGCCGACGAGCCGCGCGCCCATCGCGATGACGTTGGCGTCGTTATGCTCGCGCGCCAGCCGCGCCGAGAGCGGCTCGGAGACGAGCGCGGCGCGGGCCGCCGGGTGGCGGTTGACCGCGATCGAGATGCCGATGCCGGAGCCGCACAGGGCGACTCCGCGCTCCGCCTCGCCGGCCGCGATCGCCTCGGCGAGCCGGTAGCCATAGTCGGGATAATCGACCGGCTCGGCGCCATCGGGTCCGAGGTCGAGAACCTCGTGGCCGAGCGCGCGCAGGTGCTGGGCGAGCGCGGTCTTGAGCTCGATGGCGGCATGATCGGATGCGATCGCGACTCGGTCGGCCACGCTGTTGCTCCCGGTACGGCTTTGAAGCCGGGAGAATAGGGAAGGGGCCGCCGATTTGCCACCGCTTATTCGCGGGAACGACGGCGGCGCTTGCGTGGTTGAGGGCCGCACATGGCGAGCGTCGCCCAACCTTACGCGCCGGAGGAGGCGCCGAAGCCGCGCCGCAATTGGCAGCGCTGGGCGCTCGCGTTCATCCTCGTCGCCGCCATGGCCGGGGCCGCGCTGCACTTCGGCGACCTGAAGCAGTTCGCCGCCCTGCTGCGCCGCGCCCACCCGGCCTGGCTGCTCGCCGCCGTCGGGCTGCAGGTGCTGACCTACGCCTTCGTCGCGGCCGGATGGTACGTCATCCTGGAGGCGGGCGGGTCGCACCTCAGGCTGCGGCGGCTGTTCAACCTCGCCCTCGCCAAGCTGTTCACCGATCAGGCCCTCCCCACCGCCGGGGTCGGCGGCAACGTGCTGATGGTCGACCGGCTGATCGCCTGCGGCATCCCGCGCGGCCACGCCGCCGCGGCGCTGATCCTCTCGATGATCGGCTATTATGCCGGCTTCGCGTTGCTCGGCCTCGGCGCGCTCGCCGTCTTGTGGTGGGCCGGCAAGGCGAGCTGGCTGCTCGTCGGGACGATCGGCCTGTTCCTCGTCGTCGCCTTCGCCATCCCCGCGCTGGCGCTGTGGCTGCGCCGGCGCGGCCGCAGGCCGATGCCGCGCTGGGTGACCCGCATCGCGCCGCTGCGCCGCACGCTCGAGACCGTGGCCGAAGCGCCCTCGGACCTGCTGAAGGACATGCCTCTTCTCGCGAAGGTCGCGGTGCTGAACGCGCTCGTGCTGGTCGCCGACGCCGCGACCTTGTGGGTGTGCCTGTTCGCGCTGGGCACGCCGGACGATTTCGCCACCGCCTATGTCGCGATGATCATCGCCCAGATCGCCGTCACGCTCGGGCCCGTGCCGCTCGGCCTCGGCGCCTTCGAGGGCGCCTGCGCCGGCATGCTCCGCCTGCTCGGCGTCGAATTCGAGGCGGCGGTCGCCGCGACCCTCCTGCTGCGCGGCTTCACCCTGTGGCTGCCGCTCATTCCCGGCCTGTTCGTCACCCGCCGCCTGAGGAAATGGGGGGAGGGCGGCTGCGACTAGCGCAGCGCCTGCCCGACCATCGACTTGAGCGTCAGCGCGTCGTGGATGGCGTCGGCGTGGATGTCATTGTTGAAATAGCACCAGACGTCGCGGCCGCGCTTTGCCTGTTCGACGATCCAGTCGGTCCAGGCGAGCAGGCCCTCGTCCGGATAGCGGCCCCAATATTTGCCCTCGCCGCCGTGGAAGCGGACATAGGCGATGGGTCCCGCCGCCCACCGCTCGGTCCGCAAGCCTGGCATGTCGTGCGCGCAGAAGGAGACGCCGCGCGCATCGAGCAGCGCCAACATCTCCTCGGTCAGCCAGCTTTTCTCGCGGAATTCGAAGACGTGGACCAGGTCGGCGGGCAGGAGCGCGACGAAATCGTCGAGCCGCTGGGGGTTGCACGACCAGCGCGGCGGAAGTTGGTAAAGTAGGGGCCCGAGCGACCCGTCCAACTTTCGCGCCCGTGATATGAATTCCGCAATTGGTTCAGCGCAATCCTTGAGCTTCTTCATATGCGTTATGAAGCGCGGCGCCTTGACGGCGTAGCGAAAGCCGCGAGGTGCCTGTGCGTGCCACTTTTCAAACGTTTCGGCTTTCGGAAGGTGGTAGAAGCTGGTGTTGAGCTCCACCGTTCCGAACGTCCCGGCATAATGGGCGAACCACAGACGCTGCGCCATCTTCTCCGGATAGAAGGCGCCGCGCCAGTGGCGGTAGATCCAGCCCGAGCAGCCGATGCGCACGCTTCCCACCATCGCGAGGTCGAAACGGAACGGTGCGGGAATAAGTTGCGTTGGGCGGTGATGAACCGGCTGACCTTGATCCTTGTTATCGCCGCGACCGCCGTGGCGAGCTCCGCCGTCACCAGCGCCTTCTGGTTCCTCGCCTTCAACAGCGGCGCGATAAGCCGGGAAGCGCCTGGGGCTCCCGCCAGTGTCCCCGCGGGAACCGCCCCTCCGGCGCCGCACGCCGCGCTCGTCGTCGCGCCGAGCGGCCTCGCCATACCGGTCGTTGGGGTGAAGCCGGAGCAGCTTGTCGACACCTACACGGCCGCCCGCTCCGGCGGCCGCGTCCATGACGCCAACGACATCATGGCCGCGCGCGGCACCGAGGTGGTCGCCGCGGCCCCGGGAACGGTCGAGAAGCTCTTCTTCAGCCATGGCGGCGGCGGCATCACCGCCTACGTCCGCTCGCCCGACGGCCAGTGGCAATATTATTACGCCCACCTCGATTCCTACTGGCCCGGGCTCCACGAGGGCCAGGCCGTGAAGCAGGGCGATCCGATCGGCCGCGTCGGCTCGACCGGCGACGCGAGCCCGGACGCGCCGCACCTCCACTTCGCCGTCAACCGCATGCAGCCCGGCGAGCGCTGGTGGCAGGGGACTCCGGTCAACCCTTATCCGCTGCTTGCCGGGAAGAAGGCCGGGCAGTAGCCATTCGCCCTGGCCACAGGAGGCGACGGCATGGACGGCGGGTGCGAGTGCGGACGGGTGCGCTACCGGCTCGAGGGCGAACCGATCTTCGTCAATTGCTGCCATTGCCGGCAATGCCAGAAGCTCAGCGGCTCCGCCTTCGCGCTGAACGCAATGGTCGAGCGCGACCGGGTCCATGTCACCGCCGGAGCCGAGGCGCTCGCCGAGGCGCGCGGCGGCGGTGCGCGCTGCGGTGGGTGCGGCGTCATCCTGTGGGGAACGCACCGCTTCTTCGGTGACGACATCCTGTTTCTGCGCGTGGGCACCCTGGACGAAGGGGAGCAGCTCGCGCCCGACGCCCATTTCTTCCTGCGCAGCAAGCATCCGTGGGTGACGGTGCCGGAGGGGATGCGCAGCTTCGACACCCTGCCGCAGGAGGGCGACGCGCCGTTGTTCGGGCCGGAAGCCGCGGCGCGGCTGGAGGCGGCCCGGGCGGGCCGGCTTGCCCCGGAGGCCACCCCCCGCTAGAGCGCGCCGGCAACCTTTCTCCCGAGAGACAGACATGAAGATCAGCGGCGTGGACATCCGTCCCGGCAACATCATCGAATATGAGGGCGGCATCTGGCGCGCTGTGAAGATCCAGCACACCCAGCCCGGCAAGGGCGGCGCCTACATGCAGGTCGAGATGAAGAACCTCATCGACGGCCGCAAGACCAACGTCCGCTTCCGCTCGGCCGAGACGGTCGAGCGCGTCCGCCTCGACACCAAGGATTTCCAGTTCCTGTTCCGCGACGGGGACATGCTCACCTTCATGGACAAGGACACGTACGAGCAGATCACGCTGCCGACCGACCTCCTCGGCGACGCCGCTGCGTTCCTGCAGGACGGCATGGACGTCGTCATGGAGCTGCACGAGGACCGACCGATCTCGGTCCAGCTCCCCGACCAGATCGAGGCGACGATCGTCGAGGCCGATGCCGTGGTGAAGGGCCAGACCGCCTCGTCCAGCTACAAGCCCGCCATCCTCGACAACGGCGTGCGCGTGATGGTGCCGCCGCACATCTCCAGCGGAACCCGCATCGTCGTCGACGTTTACGAGCAGACCTACGTGCGGCGCGCGGACTAAATCAGCTCCCCTCCCTGCACGGGAGGGGTCGGGGATGGGTAGGCGAGCGCAGCGAGCCTTTCTCGACCCCCGTGTTTCGACCGCCTGCGGCGGCACCCACCCCCAGCCCCTCCCTTGCAGGGAGGGGGGAGTAGCGAATGGTATCCCATTCAGGCCTGATCACCGTGATGCAGAAGGCGGCGCGCAAGGCGGCGCCGCGGCTGCGGCGCGACTTCAACGAGGTCGAGCAGCTTCAGGTGAGCCGCAAGGGCCCCGCCGACTTCGTCTCGATGGCCGACAAGCAGGCCGAGCGCACGATCGTCGAGGAGCTCAGGAAGGCGCGTCCTGACTGGAGCCTGACGCTGGAGGAAGGCGGGCAGGTTCCCGGCGATCCGGACAAGCCGCGCTTCATCGTCGATCCGCTCGACGGCACCACCAACTTCCTCCACGGCATCCCGCATTTCGCCATCTCGATCGCCGTCGAGGACCCGCGCGGGCCGCAGGGCAAGCCGGAGATCACCCAGGCGCTCGTCTACCAGCCGCTCACCGACGAGAGCTTCTGGGCCGAGAAGGGGCGCGGCACCTGGCTCAACGAGCGGCGGCTGCGAGTCTCCGCCCGGCGCAGCCTCGACGAGGCGCTGATCGCCACCGGCATTCCCTATCTCGGCCACGGCGACAGCGACCGCTTCCAACGCATCCTCGATGCCGTCGGCCCCGAGGTCGCCGGCATCCGCCGTTTCGGCTCCGCGGCGCTCGACCTCGCCTGGGTGGCGGCCGGCCGCTACGACGGGTTCTGGGAGGAGCATCTCCAATATTGGGACGTCGCCGCCGGCATCCTGCTCGTCCGCGAGGCGGGCGGCTTCGTCAGCGACTTTCGCGGCGCGGAGGCGGGGCTGGCGAAGGGCCAGGTGCTGGCCGCCAACAGCGAGCTCCACTCGAAGCTGCACCGGCTGGTTGCGAAGGCGGTCCGCTAAGCTCGCGCGCCCGTCCGCGAGGGCCCGGGGGCACGGATTACTGCGCCAGCTGCTTCTTGAAGTTGCCGAGCACGGCGACCCACACTTCGAGATTGTCGCGGAACAGGCTCGTCGACATGCCGCCCTTGTCGAGGTTGACGTCCATCATGATGCCCGGATCGCCCTCCTTGTCGATATAGGCGCGGCCGAAGCGGTTGCCGTGGTTCCATTCGTTGATCGTCGCCAGCGTCGGCTTGACCTTCATCGCCCAGGCGGTCTGGAACTGGATGGTCGAGCAGTCGGCGTGGTTGGTGCAATTGTAGAAGAGGACGACGAACTTGCTGCCCGCCGCGGCGCTGGTGATCATCGGATCGCCGGTATTGTCCTTGCCGAGCTCCGCCTGATATCCCGCCGCCTGCAGCACGCCGACGAGCTTCTGCGGATCGGCGGTGACGTTCTGCGCGAGTGCCGGCGTCGATGCGGCAAGCAAAGCGGCGGCGATCAGGGTCCTTGCGATCATGTCCGTTTCCCCTCCCGAAACAGCGGGGAGGATGTGCCGCGTCGGCTCCCGTGTCAACGCGGTTGCCGCCACCGCGCGGCGCCCCTAGGCTTGCGCCCAGGAGGTGCCGATGGCGGAGGCGATGACTGGCGGCTGTGCCTGCGGGCGGGTGCGCTACACGGCGCAGGTGGAGAGCGACGACGCCTATCTGTGCCACTGCCGGATGTGCCAGCGCGCCACGGGCTCCGTCTCCATCGCCTTCAAGCAGGTCCTCAAGGCGGACGTCGCCTGGGAGGGCGCGCCGGACTGGTACGCCTCCTCGCCGATCGCCGCGCGGCCCTATTGCCGCGAGTGCGGCACTTCGCTCGGCTTCGCCTTCCCCGACAGCGAGAAGATGGACCTCACCGTCGCTTCGTTCGACGATCCCTCGCGCTTCGTCCCGAAGCACCATTTCGGGGCGGAGAGCATGCACCGGGCCTGGGTGAACACCGAAGGGCTGCCGGAGATCGTCACCGAGGAGTATGAGCCGCTGATGGCCAAGTGGCGCGCCGCCGGCCTGCAGCCCGGCTGAGCGCCGCGGCGGAGTGGGGGCGATGCGATTCCATCACCGCGCAGTGCCGATCGTCCTCTTCGCCTTGCTGATCGACTCGATCGGCTTCGGCATCGTGCTCCCGGTCCTGCCCTCGCTCATCGTTCGCCTCGCCCATGTCGGCCTGCCCGAAGCCACGCGGATCGCGGGCTACATGCTCGTCGCCTATGCGGGCATGCAGTTTCTCGCCGGTCCGATCCTGGGCAATCTCGGCGACCGGTTCGGCCGCCGCCCCGTCATCCTCGCCTGCATGGTCGCCTTCGGGATCGACTATGCGCTGATGGCCGCGGCGCCGACCATTGCCTGGCTGTTCGTCGGCCGCACCATCGCCGGCATCACCGGCGCCGCCTACTCGCCGGCCAATGCGGTGCTGGCCGACGTCACCGAGCCGGAGAAGCGCGGCGGCGTCTTCGGGCTGATGGGCGCCGCGTTCGGCTGCGGCTTCATCCTCGGCCCGGCGGCGGGCGGATTGCTTGCGACGATCGGCCCTCGCGCCCCATTCATCGCCGCAGCCGCCTTGGCCGCGATCAACGCGCTGTGGATCCTGACCTCCTTGCCCGAAACGCTGCCGCGCGCGCGCCGGCGACCGTTCGACTGGCGGCAGGCCAACGCCCTCGGCGCGTTCAGGCCGCTGCTTCACGCCGGCGGCGCCGCGCCGCTGATCGCCGCAGCGTTGCTCTGGCAGCTCGCGCACATGGTCTATCCCTCGACCTGGGCTTTCTGGGGCGGTCTCGCGCTGCAGTGGAATGCCGAGGCGATCGGCTGGTCGCTCGCCGCCTCCGGGCTCGCCATGGCCGCCGCGCAGGTCCTCGTCACGGGCCGCGCCATCGCCCGCCTCGGCGAGGAGCGCACCGTCCTCCTCGGGATGGGACTGGGCGGCGGCTGCTTCCTCGCCTACGTCTTCGTGACGAGGAGCTGGATGGTCTACCCGATCATCTTCGCGAGCGCCCTCCAGGGTCTCGTCTATCCCTCGGTCAATGCGCTCCTCTCGCGGATGACGGACGCTTCGCATCAGGGCGCGCTGCAGGGCGGCATGGCAAGCCTGGTCAGCGTCGCCGCCATCGTCGGGCCGCTGGCGATGACCCAGGCGCTCGCCTTCGGCGCCGAGCGCGGGGAGCCGGGCGGCGCCTTCCTGCTCGCCGCATGCCTCGTCGCCATCGCCTTGCCGCTCGTCTGGTTCGGAGTGGTGCGGCGCCTCCGCGGCTCCGCGCCGGTCAGCGCCTGACGCTGGCGCGCGGGCGCTGCCGCGGCTAGGGGCGCGGCATGGCGACCACCCATTTCTTCGATGCGCCGGACGGCGTGCGCCTGGCCTGGCACGAGCTGGGCGAGGGGCGGCCGGTCCTGCTGCTCCACGGACTCTTCTCGAACGCCGAGACGAACTGGATCAAGTTCGGCCACGCCGCCGTCCTCGCCGCGCATGGCTTCCGCGTGATCATGCCGGACCTTCGCGCCCACGGGCAGAGCGCCGCGCCGCACGATCCCGCCGCCTATCCCCCGGACGTGCTCGCCGAGGACGGCTTCGCGCTGGTCCGCCATCTCGGGCTCAAGGAGTATGACCTCGGCGGCTATTCGCTCGGCGCCCGCACGGCCGCTCGGATGGCGATCAAGGGCGCGGCGCCGCGCCGGCTCGTCATTGCCGGCATGGGCCTGCGCGGCATGCTCGACACGCAGCGGCGCTCCGCGCATTTCCGCCACGTCCTCACCGGCATGGGGACCCACGCGCGTGGCTCGCCCGAATGGCTGGCCGAGGCGTTTCTCAAGACGACCGGCGGCGATCCCGCGGCTTTGCTGCCGCTCCTCGACAGCTTCGTCGATTCGAGCGAGGCGGAGCTGCGCGCCATCGCGATGCCGACCCTCGTCCTCTCCGGCGCGGAGGACCAGGACAACGGGCCTGCCGAGGCGCTTGCCGACCTGCTCCCGGACGCGCGCTACGTCGAGGTGCCGGGCAACCATATGAGCGCGGTCACCAAGCCGGAGTTCGGGCGCGCCGTCGCCGACTTCCTCGCGGCCTGAGCGTCAGTCGCCGTTCATCCCGATCTGCGGGTCGGGGCGGACAGCGTCGGATGCGACGGGCGCACCGTTGCACTCGGCTGCGGTGATCGCCGTCTTGAGCACCTCGTTGAGCGGCCTTTCGGGGCAGGCGCCGTTGCGCCGGGCGAGGGCGCGGGCACCAAGATAGCCGGCGGCCGCCGCGGCTGCCGCCCCGCCCGCGATCGCCGCGGTGGCGAAGGGACGCTGGCGCATCTCCTCGGCGAGGCGGAGCGCCGCCGACTTTCCCTGGCGCTCGTCGCTGCCGTCCGCCATCCGCCTCTCTCCCGTCCTGCCGCGCCGCATCAACGCGCCGGGCGCGTCCGCGTTGCGGCCGGACCGGAAATTCAGAGGCGCTCGAGCATGTAGTCGGCGCTGGAGACGTTGAACGCGCCGGGCTCCTCGACGTTGAGCTGCTCGACGACGCCGTCGTTGACCACCGCCGACCAGCGCGAGCCGCGCAGCCCCATGCCGAACTTCGAGCCGTCCATGACGAGCCCGAGCGCCTTGGCGAAATCGCCATTGCCGTCGGCCAGCATGGTGACCTTGTCGGCCACTCCCGCCGACTCGCCCCACGCCTGCATCACGAACGCGTCGTTGACCGCGACGCAGGCGACCTCGTCGACGCCCTTCGCCTTGAGCTCGTCCGCGCGTTCGACGAAGCCGGGCAGGTGGCGCGCCGAGCAGGTCGGGGTGAAGGCGCCGGGGACGGAGAAGAGGGCGACGCGCCGGCCCTTGAAATAGTCCGCGCCGGCCACCGGCTGGGGGCCGTCGGGGGTCGCCTTGACCAAGGTCGCTTCGGGGAGGCGGTCGCCGACCTGGATGCTCATCGGATGTTCCTTTCGCTTGGCCTGAGGATCGGCCGCCGCCCTAGCAGCGCCCCGCCGTGCCGCCTATAGCGCGCAAGTGATGGAAGAGCCCAAGTTCCTGGTCGGCCAATTGCTCCTCGCCATGCCCGGCATCGGCGACCCGCGCTTCGAGAAGGCGGTGATCGCCATGTGCGTCCACGACGAGAACGGCGCGCTCGGCATCGGCCTGGGGCGCATCGTGCCGCGGATCGGCTTCCACGAGCTGCTCCGCCAGCTCGACATCGATCCGGGCGTTGCGCCGGACGTGCCGATCCACCTCGGCGGACCGGTCGAGCCGCAGCGCGGCTTCCTCATCCACTCGAACGACTGGGGCGGACAGGAGAGCGTCGACGTCGCCGGCCGCTGGACGCTCACCGCCACGCTCGACATCCTGAAGGCCATCGCCGAAGGGCGCGGCCCGACCCGCTGGGTGGCCGCGCTCGGCTATGCCGGCTGGGGGGCCGGCCAGCTCGAGCAGGAATTGTGCGGCAACGGCTGGTTCGCGACTCCGGGCAGCGACGCCCTGCTCTACGAATGCGACGTCGGCTCGCGCTGGTCGAACGCGTTCAGGAGCGCCGGCATCGACCCGCGGCTGCTGACGGCGGACTTCGGGACGGCGTGAGTCGGACTTGCGGAAGTTCCCAAAAGTCCCTGAGTTCGCCCGAAAAAATCCTTTGATTTCAGGGGATGCGCCGAGCTGGTTGTGAAGGCGATCCACGGGGTCAAAGAACCTCATGCGCGGCAGCATGACAGGCCAATTCCTATTCGGCCAATCCTATTTTGTTCCCGCCGTCGGCGCTCCGGGGGTCACTCAGCCGCCTCGGCCGTATCGTCGCTCGCCAGCTTGGTGAGGGCGCGCGGCACCGTATCGATCACGGGCAGCGGCTCGATCTCCTTGGCGCCGGACGCGACCTCCAGCGTCTCGAACCTTTTGGCCTGCGTCATGACCTGGCTTTCCAGGCTTCCGACGAACGCGTTGTAGGCGCCGGTGGCAAGATCGAGGTTGCGGCCGAGGCGGGCGACATGGCCGCCCATCGTGGCGAGGCGGGCGTGGAGCTCCTTGCCGAGGCGGGCGATCTCGGCGGCTTCCTCGGCCAGCTTCTCCTGCCGCCAGACGCTGGCGACGGTGCGGGCGATGGCGACGAGGTTGGTCGGCGTCGCGAGCAGGACCCGGCGTTCGAACGCCCATTCCCACAGCGCCTCGTCCTGTTCGAGGGCGGCGGTGAGGAAATGCTCGCCCGGTATGTACATGACGACATAGTCGGCGGCGTCGCCGAACTGGTCCCAATAGGCCTTGGCGCCCAATTGCTGGGCGTGGTTGCGGATCGACCCGGCATGCGCCTTGAGGTGGGCGGTGCGGATCGTCTCGTCGACCGCTTCGGAGGCGTCGAGAAAGGCGTTGAGCGAGCATTTGGCGTCGATGATGAGCTTGCGGCCGCCCGGGAGGCGGACGATCACGTCGGGCCGCAGGCGGCCGTCGCCGGTGTCGACCGACACTTCGGACTGGAAGTCGGCGAAGGGCGAGAGGCCGGCCTGCTCGAGCACGTTGCGCAGGCTCTGCTCGCCCCAGCGGCCGCGCGACTTGGGGCTGTGGCGGAGCGCGCTGACCAGCTTGGCGGTCTCGTCGCGGACCTGCGCCTGGCCGGTGCGGACCAGCTCGACCGCCGCCTTCAGCTCGCCATAGCTTCCGACCCGGTCCTTCTCGACCTGCTTCAATCCGTCCTCGTAGCGCTTCAGCGTGGTCTCGACCGGCTGGAGCAGGGCCTTCAATTTCTCCTCGCTCTTCTCGTTGGCCTGGTGGAACCGGGCGTCGGCGCGCTCGAGGAAATTCTTCTGGGCCTCGCCGAGCAGCTTGGCGCCGATCTCGCTGAACTGGGCGGAGAGGGCGGCGCGCGCCTCGGTGAGCTCCTTCAAGCGCGCCTCGAAGGCCTTCTCCCGTTCGTCCTGGCCGGCGGAGAGCCGCGCGCATTCCTGCTGCGCCGACGAGCATTCGCGCCGCATCTCCTCGAGCTTGGCGGCGAGCTCCGGCACCGCCTTGGCGCGCTCCTCGGCGGCGGCGAGGTCCTTGATCGCGTCGCGGAACTTCTGGAGCTGCTCGTCGCGCTCCGCGCGCAGAGCCGCGGCCGGGCGGCTGCCGAGCATGAAGCCGAGCCCGGCGCCGCCCAGTGCGGCGACCGCGATGACCAGCAGGAGCAGCGCTTCCATGTCCTCACCCTTCGGAACGAACGGCGAACCTAAAGCAGGTGCGGCGAAGGGGCAAGCCGCGCGCGCACTTGTCCACAGGAAAGTCAGCCGCCGGGGAGGAGCGGTGCCTCCTGTCGCCCGAGGTGGCGGGCGAGAGCGCGGACCCAGGCGGAATGGGCCTCGCGTTCCGTCGAGAAGGCCTCCGCGTCGAAGCCGTCCCGCGCCAGATAGCCGGCCGCGGCGAGGTGGGCGGCCATGGTGCCGGCGGCGGGGTCGCTCGGCGGCGAGGGGTCCGGGCGGAGGGCGATGAGCCGGCCGAGCTCCTCCGCCATCTGGCGTCCGTCGTCGCGCAGCAGGATGGCGAGGCCGCGAAGGTCCGGCCGGTCGAGCCAGAGCTCGACGATCAGCGCGAGATCGAGCAGCGCGCCGAGCGCCGCGGGCCAGCCGGAGCCGGTGCCGGTCGAGCGGAAATAGATGAGCGAGGGATGGGCGGCGTGGCTCTGGCGCACCGCCGCGCACCAGTCGCGGCCGTCGCGCAGCACCCGGGGCAGCTCGTCGGCGGCGTCGATGCGAGCATATTTCTCGAGCAGGGCGACCGCCGAGGGCGGATCCCCGGCCGAGGTGCGCAGCTTGAAGATGCCCGCGTCGCGGCGGGCGATGCTCGCCTGGACCTCGAGCAGGTAGGTGACGGCCATGGTCATCACCGCCAGGCCGCAGAAGCCTGCGGCGAGAATGACCCAGCGCCCCATTCCGGCGACGCTCTTGTTCGACTCGCCGATGGTGACGAGCGCGCTCCCCGCGGCGAACACCGCGTCTCCGAAGCTGTCGATCCGCGGGGTGAACGTGTCGCCCACCGCATGCGCGAGCAGGCCGAAGGCGAGGGCGAGGAGCAGCATCCAGGTCGCGAACGAGGCGACGAGCACGAACGGCGCGAACATGGTCGAGAGCCCGCGGCCCCGGCCGCGAATGCCCTTCCACACCGGCAACAAGGCGAAGTTGAGCCGCCGCGCGACGTGCAGCGTGGAGTGGCTGCCGCCCGGCACGACGACGGTGTCGAACACGTCGCGCAGCGTCATCACCGCGAGCAGGGTGCCCAGGATCAGCTCTGCGACGGTCCAGATCATCGCCGCCGAACGCGCCGCCGCTGATTTGGATCAATAAACGCGTGGAGCATCGCTCCCGTTGGGGATCGCGGCGTCGTGCGTTTCCTGACCCGACCCCTTATCCGCCGACCCGGTCCGAACGGGTCCCCCTCAGCGTCCTTCTTGCGGTGGCC
>Ga0070692_10000281_pt1 | contig 14338 bp, 8 predicted proteins | sample KBSK1102metaG_FD_64675 | JGI IMG/M metagenome (GOLD analysis project Ga0070692, IMG submission 64675) | Corn, switchgrass and miscanthus rhizosphere microbial communities from Kellogg Biological Station, Michigan, USA - KBS K1-10-2 metaG | ecosystem: Host-associated > Plants > Roots >...
GCCGTTCGATTCCGGCACGTTCTTCACCAGCCAGTCGATCGTGTCGTAGGCGTCGGTGGCATGGTCGACCGTCGTGTGGTTGAGCGGGCCGCGCAGCGGCCGCGTCATCACATACTCGCCCTCGGAGCGATGCTCGCCGCGCACGTCCTGGTAGACGCGGATATAGCCGTCGTTCACGAACTCGGCGTCCATGACGGGCAGGATTTCCTCGATCTTCTGGCTCGGGTTGCGCCAGGTCGTCTTCGCCGCGTCGTAGGGGGTGCGGGTGAGCAGGATCGGACCGCGGCGCGTGCCCTTGCGCATGACGATGACGGTGTAGAGCCGCTTGCCGTCGCGCATCGGGATCATGACCTCGCGGCGGATATAGTCGGCGCTCGGCTGGACCCTCTGGTAGGCGGCGACCATGTCGGGGGTCATCGGGTCGATCTGGGCGACCGCCGACGCGGCGGGGGCGGCGAGCAGCAGGGCCGCCCACAGATGCAATTTCCTCATGCCTTCACCTCCTCGCCGAGCGCGTAGAGCGCGTCCATCAAGTCCTCGTAACGGTCGATCACCGCGTCGGCGCCGAGCGCGTCGAGCGGCCGGTCGCGAAAGCCGAAGCTCACCGCGACGAACGGCACCTGCGCGGCGCGCGCCGTGTCGGCGTCGGTGATCGAATCGCCGACCAGCACCGCGCGGCCGCCGCCGGCCCGCGCCACCGCCTCGCGCAGCGGCGCCGGATCGGGCTTGCGGAAGGGCAGGGTGTCGCCGCCGACGACGGCCGCGAAGCGGTCGTGCCAGCCGAGCGCGCCGAAGAGCGCCCGCGTCAGCCCCTCCGCCTTGTTGGTGCAGACGGCGACCCTCGCGCCCGCGGCCTCGATCGCCTGGAGCGCGGCATCGAGCCCCGGATAGGGCCGCGTCGCATCGCAGATGTGGCGGGAATAATGTTCGAGGAGGACGGGATAATTTTCCTCGACCAGCGCGTCGGATCCGCCGCCGGTCGCCTCGAGCCCCTTGCGCAGCAGCGCCTTGCCGCCGTGCCCGATCAAGCCCCGCACCGAATCGGGCGGCACCGCCGGCCGCCCCAGCGCGGCGAGCGCATGGTTGAGCGCCGCCGCCAGGTCCTCGGCGGTGTCGAGCAGGGTTCCGTCCAGGTCGAACACGACGACGGCGAAGGGGAGGGGCTTCATCGCCTTCCGCCCTGTCGCCTCGAACTGGAAGTTTCAACCTTATCGTGGCACGAGCGCGGGCGATGACGACCAGCAGCCGACCCGTCGCCGCGATCATCCTTGCCGCCGGCAAGGGGACGCGGATGAAGTCCGACCTCCACAAGGTGCTCCACCCGATCGCCGGGCGGCCGATGCTCGCGCACCTGCTGGCGAGCGTCGAGGGGCTGTCGCCGTCGCACACGGTGGTGGTGGTGGGGAGCGGCCGCGCGCAGGTCGAGCCGGTGGTCGCTTCGCATGGCGGCGTGGTCGCGGTGCAGGACCCGCAGCACGGCACCGCCCATGCCGTCCAGCAGGCGGAAGCGGCGCTGCGGGGGTTCGCCGGGGACGTCGTGATCCTCTACGGCGATGCGCCTCTGGTGACGACCGCGACGATGCGGCGCATGCTCGACCGGCTGCGCGCGGCGGATGCGCCGGCGGCGGTGGTGGCGGCGTTCCGGCCCGCCGATCCGCTCCAGTACGGGCGCATCCTCGCCGGTGCCGGTGGGCTGATCGAGAAGATGGTCGAGCATAAGGACGCATCGGCCGAGGAGCGCGCCGTCGACCTGTGCAATTCGGGCATGATGGCGGTGCGGGCCGAGGATCTGTGGCCGCTGCTCGCGCGGGTCGGCAACGCCAATGCGGCGGGCGAATATTATCTCCCCGACATCGTCATGCTCGCCGCCGCCGACGGCCGCCGCTCCGCGGTGATCGAGGTCGACGCGGACGAGGTGGCGGGGGTGAACAGCCGCGCCGAGCTCGCCGAGGTCGAGGCGCTGTGGCAGTGCCGCCGGCGCGCCGAGGCCATGGCGGAGGGTGTGAGCCTCGTCGCGCCGGAGACGGTCTGGTTCAGCCACGATACCGCGATCGGACGGGACACGGTCGTGGAACCGAACGTCGTCTTCGGCCCCGGCGTGCGGATCGGCGAGCGGGTCCGCATCCGCGCCTTCAGCCATGTCGAGGGCGCGGCCATCGCGGCCGGCGCCGAGATCGGGCCCTATGCCCGGCTGCGGCCCGGCACCGAGATCGGCGAAGGCGCGAAGATCGGCAATTTCGTCGAGACCAAGAAGGCGCGGCTCGGCAAGGGCGCCAAGGCCAATCACCTGAGCTATCTCGGCGATGCCGACATCGGCGCAGGGGCCAATGTCGGCGCGGGCACGATCACCTGCAATTATGACGGCTTCTTCAAATATGGGACGACGATCGGGGAGGGGGCGTTCATCGGCTCCAACTCGGCGCTCGTCGCCCCGGTGGCGATCGGCGCGGGGGCGATCGTCGGCGCCGGCTCGGTCGTCACCAGCGACGTGGCGCCCGACGCGCTTGCCCTTGCGCGGGGGCGGCAGGAGGAGCGGCCGGGCTGGGCCGCGCGCTTCCGGGCTGCGATGAAGGTGAAGAAAGGCCGTCAGTAGCGCCCGAGCAGCTGGCGCAGCATCGCGCCGATGCGCTGGCGCTGCGCGGGGGTCATCGGCGCGAGGATGCCCTTGGCATGGTCGGGAAGGTGGGCCGCGGGGTCGCCGTTTAAGTCGAACACATAATGGTCGAAGACCATCCGCCACACCGCGCGCTGGTCCGCGGGAAGGCCCTTGAAGGCGTGGAGGGCGTGGAGCAGGGCGTCGTAGCCGCGCGGCGCCGAGGCCGGGCCGGCCGCCTGGGTCGCGTCGTTCCACCAGTAATTGACGAACAGGTTGACGCCTTCCAGCGAATCCACCGCGTGCCACCAGTGGAACGGGATGTAGATCGCATCGCCCGGCGCGAGGGTGGCGGTCTCGGCGTGGGCGGCGGCATCGGCATAGCGGGGAAAGCGTTCGAGGTCGGGCGCGGCGAGGTCGACCAGGCTGACCGGGGTGCCGGCGGGGGTGAGCTCGAACGGCCCGGGATAGAGGTTGGCGAGCTGGTCGGGCGGGAACAGGGTGAAGCGGCGGCGGCCGCCGACCACGATGCCGACATTCTCCATGAGGTCGTAATGCGGCGCGACCCGGATGGCGTTGCCGATCCAGGCGCGGGGTGCGACCGCCGGTGCGACGAGGTCGAGGCGGTTCGCCTGCTCGAAGCCGGGGAGCAGCTCGGCGATGGTCTCCGACTGCACCGCCATGGCGAGGGGCGCCGGGTGGCCGCGGTCCTTGAGCAGCCGGTCGAGGAACGGGAAGAGCGGCGAGGTGCCGCGGGTGAAATTGAGGGCGCTGAGATCCTCGGTGTAGAAGAAGCGGCCGGCGATGTCGGGCTGGCCGACGAGCGCAGTGACCGGGCGGTCGTCGGGGCGGAAGGCCTTCATGTAGGCGACGAGCGCCTCGTCGGAGGCGCGGGCGGCGGCGACGGCGGGCCAGTCGGCGGCCTGGCCGCGCAGCACGACGGGGCGGGCGGCGGGGCGGATCTCGGCGTCGAAGGTCGCCCGGTCGACGGCCCCGCGCTCCGCCATCGCGGCCGGCGCCGGGAGCGCGCTCATGCCGGCGCGCGCAGCGACTGGCCGGAGAAGCTGCCGTGCCGGCGGAGGAAATCGTCCTGGCCCGGCATCAGCTCGGCGGTGTTGGCGACGACCTCGCGGATATGGGCGAGGCGGATCAGGGTCTCCTGGTCCGGCAGGATGTCGGCGGCCGGGTGATAGCCGCCGGCGACGATGCCCTGGCCGACCATCACCGACAGCCAGCTCGTCTCGGTGAACAGCTCGTTATGCTCGCGGAACACGCGGCCGTTGCGGCGGAACATGGCGAGCTTCTCGGCGAGGCCCTCGGGCGGCGGCAGCGTCCGGCAATAGTCCCAGAAGTCCGTGTCGTCCCGCTCCGTCGCCTTGTAGTGGAGGACGAGGAAGTCGCGGATGTCGACATATTCGCGCTCGGTCAGGGCGTTGTAGCGGTCGATCTCGTCGGCGTCGAAGGCGCGCGTCGGGAACAGGGTCAGCAGGCGTGCGAGGCCGGACTGGACGAGATGGATCGAGGTCGATTCGAGCGGCTCGAGAAAGCCGCCGGCGAGGCCCAAAGCGACGACGTTCTTCACCCACGCTTTCTTCCGGTGTCCGGCCTTGAAGCGCAGCGGGCGCGGATCGGCGAGCGGGGCGCCGTCGAGATTGGCCATCAAGGTGGCGGCGGCCTCGTCGTCGGACAGGTGGGCCGAGGAATAGACGTAGCCGTTGCCGGTGCGGTGCTGGAGCGGGATGCGCCACTGCCAGCCATAGGGCCGGCAGGTCGAGCGGGTGAGCGGCTGGCGGTCGCCTGAGCTCTCGCACGGCACCGCCAGCGCGCGGTCGCACGGCAGCCACTTGCTCCAGTCCTCGAAGCCGGCCCCGAGCGTCTGCTCGATGAGCAGGCCGCGAAAGCCCGAGCAGTCGATGAACAGGTCGCCCTCGACGCGCGCGCCGCTCTGCAGGGTGAGCGCCTCGACATAGCCGGTCTCGCCGTCCTGGACGACGTCGACGATCCGCCCCTCGGTGCGGATCACGCCCTTCGCTTCAGAGAGGCGGCGCAAGTATCGGGCATAGAGGCTGGCGTCGAACTGGAAGGCGTAGCCGATCCGCGACAGCGGGGAGTTGGGCTGGTCCGGCCGCGGATGGTCGAACTTCGAGGCGAGCGCGGCGACCGCGCCGAGCGAATAATCATCGAGCGGCGTCGTGTCGCCGAGCGCCAGCCCCTTCAGCCAATGGTGGTGGAATTCCACCCCCAGCATGTCGATGCCGTAGAATCCGAACGGGTGGATGTAGCGGTGGCCGATCCGCGTCCAGTCGCGAAACTCGATGCCGAGCTTGTAGGTGGCGTTGGTGGCGCGGACGAAATCGGCCTCGTCGATGCCGAGCAGGCTGTTGAACAGGACGATCTGCGGGATCGTCGCTTCGCCGACTCCGACCGTGCCGATCTCGTCGGACTCGACCAGCTCGATGGTGAGCCCGGGGAGCTGGCCGATGACGGTCGACAGCCCGGCGGCCGCCATCCAGCCTGCCGTGCCGCCGCCCACCACGACGATCTTCCGGATATTGTCGGTCCTCAGAAGACGAACTCCGGCAGCGGCGGCCTGGGCGCGGCGCCTTGCGCCGGGCAGGCGCGGGCGACGAACTCGCCATGGGTGGGGAGCCGCTCGGCGACGTCGAGGATCGCGAGCCGCATCTGCTCGAGCGCCTGCGCGACGCGGTCCTCGTCGAGCGCGTCGACGGCCGGCTCGTAATCGTCGGGGACGATGCCCTGGCCGAGCATCACCGCCACCCAGCTCGTCGTCGAGAAGAGCTCGAAGCCTTCGCGGAACAGCCGCCCCTTCGCCTTCCACAGCTCGACGCGGCGGGCGAGGCTGTCGGGCACCTTCATGGTGCGGCAGTGGTTCCAGAAGTCGGAATCGTCGCGGCGCGTCGTGTTGTAGTGGAGGACGACGAAGTCGCGCACGTCCTCGAAAAGGTCCTGCATCTGGCGGTTATACTCGTCCCGCTCGACCGGGTTGAACCTCTTGTCCGGGAACAAGGCGATCAGCTTGGCGATGCCCGCCTGGACGAAGTGGATGCTGGTCGATTCGAGCGGCTCGATGAACCCGGACGAGAGGCCCATCGAGACGACGTTGGCGTTCCAGGCGAGCTTGCGCCGCCCGGTGTTGAAGGCGAGGCGGCGGGGCTCGGCGAGCGGCTCGCCCTCGAGGTTCGCCTGCAAGGTGGCGAGCGCCTCGTCCTCGCCCATGAAGTCGCTCGAATAGACGATGCCGTTGCCCATCCGGTGCTGGAGCGGAATGCGCCATTGCCAGCCCTTGGCGTGCGCGGTGGCGCGGGTGAACGGGTCGGGCGGGCCCTGGTAGCTCGTGGGAAGGGCGATCGCGCGGTCGGCCGGCAGCCAGTGCTTCCAATCCTCGTAGCCGGTCTTCAGCGCCTGCTCGATGAGCAGGCCCCGAAATCCCGAGCAGTCGATGAACAGGTCGCCCTCGACCTGCTGGCCGGCCGCGAGGGTGACGGAGGTGACGAACCCGTCCTCGGCCCGCTGCGCCACGTCGACGACCTTGCCCTCGATCCGCCGCACCCCGCCGCGCTCGGCATAGGCGCGCAGGAACTTGCCGTAGAGCGAGGCGTCGAAATGGAAGGCGTAGAAGAGCTGGTTGAGCGGGAATTGCGCTTCCGGCCCGGGGCGCGCGAACTTGCCGTGGGCGGCGGCGACGGCGCTCATCGACCAGGCGGAGATGTCCTGCATCACCCGCCGCTTGCGCTCGCGCAGGTAGAGCTGGTGGAAATGGACGCCTTCAAGGTCGTGCCCGTGGCTGCCGAACGGGTGGAAATAGCGGTCGCCGATCGCGCTCCAGTTGACGAACTCGATGCCCGCCTTGAACGAGCCCTGCGTCGCCGCCAGGAACTCGTTCTCGTTGATGCCGAGCATGTTGTTGAAGGTGATCAGCGGCGGGATCGTCGCCTCGCCCACGCCGACGATGCCGATCTCCTCGGATTCGACGAGGGTGACCTGCGTGTAGCCGTTGTTGAGGAAGCGGGAGAAGGCCGCGGCGGCCATCCAGCCGGCGGTGCCGCCCCCGACGACGACGACGTTGCGGATCGAATGTTCGTTCATCGCGCGGCTTGCCTCGAAAGGGATTGAAGATAGGCGGCGTGGGTCGGGACCCCCGGCACCGCCGCCGCGACCGCATCGCGCATCCGCGCCATCGCGGCCGCGGACTCACGCGGCGGCACGACGTCGATCAAAGGGTCGGCCGCGCGGGGCAATAGGCCCTGGCCGAGCAGCACCGCAAGCCAGCTGTCGCGGTTGAAGCTTTCCTCGTCGTAGATCGGCAAGCGCCCGCGTTCCTGGAACAGGCGCATCGTGTGGGCGAGCGAGGGCGGCGGCACCGCCGCGGCGGCGGCGCGCCAGAAGGGCTCGGAGCGGCGGCTCGCGACATAATGGAGGGCGAGGAAGTCGCGCACGCGGTCCGCCTCGGCGGCGACCTGGCGGTTATAGTCCCACAGCTCGACCGGGCTGAAATCGCGGTCCGGCATCATCGCCACCAGCCGGTCGATCGCGCTGTGAGCGAGGTGGAGGTTCGCCCATTCGAGCGGCTCGATCCGCACCGCGGCATCGCCGATCGCGACGCAATTGCCCAGCCAAGGTTGCGAGACCCGACCCTGGCGGAGCGCGATTGCGCCGTCCGTCGGAGCTTCGTGGGCGCTGCTGAAGACGCGGCCCTCCGTCGCCAGCGCCGGCGAGGACGAGCGCCAGCGCCACCCGGCGGCCTCCGCGACGATTGTGTCCAGCACCGGCGGCTCCGCGGTCGGCGGCGCCTCGCTGATCATGATGCGGTCGCAGGGGAGCCACTGCCCCCATTCCTCGAAGCGCAGGTCGAGCGCACCCCGCAGCAGGGCCCGCGGCCCGCTTGCATCGACGAAGAGATCGGCCTCGATCGTGGCCCCGGCGGCGAGCTCCACGGCAGCGATCGACCCACCGTCGGCGGCGACCCTGACATGCGCGATGTCTCCGGGCCGCTCGACGGCGCCCAGATGCAGCGCATAGGCGCGGACCAGGTGGCGGTAGCGGTCCGGACTCAGGGTGAGGCCGTAGCTGTAGGCGCCTCCGGCCTCCGGATGCGCGAAGCGGCCGGCGCGGCCGAGCGCCGCGGCCGGGGCGTAGGAGTCGAAGGGCGGCCCCTCGCCGGCGCGCGCGGCGCGCACCCAATGCTGGTGGAAGGAGGCGGTGCCGAACGGCCGGCCGTGCTCGCCATAGCCATGGACGTAGGGGGGCAGTCCGTCCGCCCAGCCCTCGAACAGGGTGCCGAGCCGGAAGCCGCTCGCCGCGCGCACCACCGTGTCCGCCTCGGTGAGGCCGAGGTCGTTGTGGAAATAGACGATGGTCGGCAGCGTCGCCTGGATGCGGTCGGCGAGCGCGTCGGCGGGCGGCCGCAGCGGCACGACGGTCACCGCGAGCGCCGGGATCCGCTTCTTCAGCATCGCCGCGCAGGACCAGCCGACGATCCCGCCGCCGGCGATCAGGACGTGGCGGATGCTCCCGTCCGCCATCTCAGGCCGCCATCGGGCAATAGGATTGGATGTGGCCGCGATGGTCGGGCATCGCCTCGGCGGTCGCGCGGACCTCCCGGCGGAACGTCTCCATCGCTCGCAGCAGCGCGTCGTCGGCGGGGGCGTCGGCGCGCATGTCGTGGCCGGCGGGGATCACGCCCTGGCCGAGATAGACGGCGATCCAGCTGGCATCGAGGAACACGCCCTCGCGATATTTCACCACCCGCCCGCGGCGGCGGAACAGCTCCATCTTCTCCTTGAGCGTGTCGGGTATCTCCATGGTGCGGACATAGTTCCAGAATTCGGAATCCGACCGCTCCGTCGCGTGATAGTGGAGGATGAGGAAGTCCCGGATCCGGTCATATTCGAGATCGACGAGGCGGTTGAACTCGTCGCGCAGCACCGGCGCTATCGGCCCGTCCGGGAACAGCTCCAGCAAAGCGGTGATCGCCGCCTGGATCAGATAGATGCTGGTCGATTCGAGCGGCTCCAGGAAGCCCGAGGCGAGGCCGACGCCGACGACGTTGCCCACCCAGCTGCGTTCGCGCCGGCCGGCCTTGAACCTGAGCACCCGCGGCGCTGCGATCGGCTCGCCTTCGACCGACGCGATCAGCGCCTCGGCCGCCTTTTCGTCCGACAGGAAGGCGCTCGCATAGACATAGCCGTTGCCGGTGCGGTGCTGGAGCGGGATGCGCCAGCGCCACCCCGCGTCCATCGCAATGACTCCGGTATAGGGGGTGAGCGCCGTCTCGGTGCGGCACGGCATCGCGGTCGCGCGGTCGTTGGGGAGCCATTTCGACCAGTCCTGGAACGGCTCGCCGAGCGCCTTGCCGAGCAGCAGCGATACGAAGCCGGAGCAGTCGATGAAGAGGTTGCCGCCGATCGTCTCGCCGCTTTCGAGCCTGACCGCGCTGACGTCGCCGCTCTCGCCGTCCCGCACCACCTCGACGATCCGCCCCTCCGTGCGCCGCGCGCCGAGCCCCTCGGCGAGGCGGCGCAGGTAGGGAGCGAACAATGTCGCGTCGAACTGGTAGGCGTAGCCGAAGGTGGAGGTGAGCTCGTCCGGATCCGGGTTGGGGAGGGCGAAGCGGTTGAGCCGCGCCATCATGCAGGCCAGCGAATAGTTTTCGAGGTCGGGGACCGCATGCCCCGCCTGGCGCAGACGCAGCCAGTAATGGTGGAAATCGGGCTCGCCGCTGCCGCGGCCGAACGTCCCGAACGGGTGGATGTAGCTGTCGCCGACGCGGCCCCAATGCTGGAATTCGATGCCCAGCTTGAAGGTCGCGCGGGTGGTGGCCATGAACTCGGCTTCGTCGATGCCGAGCCGCTCGTTGAAGGCGCGGATGTGCGGCAGCGTCGCCTCGCCGACGCCGACGATGCCGATCGCCTCCGACTCGACGAGATGGACGTTGCAGCGCGTCGGCAGCAGCTTCACCAGCGCGGCCGCGGTCATCCAGCCGGCGGTGCCGCCGCCGACGATGGTAACGTTCACTTTCGCGGGCGCGTCGGCCACCGGGCCTGGTCTCCAGCAGGGGCGGCGTTGTTTAGGGCGCGGCGGCGGGAGCGGTCAACGCGGCCGCTTTTGCAGGGCAGATGGAAAGTATTTGACACTTCTGTTGCAAACGCGACACAGCCTGCGCGAATTTCGCTGTCCCGCTCCCGCGCGCCCTGTGGCCGCCCCTTGCTCCCGGATGAACGGCGCGGTATCGCACGCCGCAAAGAAGCCCGGTCGCGCGGCGTTTTGTTAGCGCTACCATGGTCGGTTTAGGAGAGGGGAATTCCATGGCTCTGTCAGCCCGCACGCCTGTTTGCGAGAGCGACTTTACCCGGCGCGCGTCCTTGCTGCGGTCCGGCGCTTCGCTTCTGGCGGTCTGCGCCTTCGCCGCGTCGGCGCCGGCCTTCGCGCAGACGCCGACCTCTCCGAGCACGGCGGGCAACCCGGCCACGACCTCCAACACTGCCGGTCAGACCCAGCAGTCCAACCAGAACAGCGCGCCCAACGACCGCACCAGCCAGACGACCGTCCAGCCGGCTCCGGCCGAGGACGAGAATGCGATCGTCGTCACCGGCATCCGCCAGAGCCTGGCAAACTCGCAGAACATCAAGCGCAACGCCGACACCGTCGTCGACGCGATCACCGCCCAGGATATCGGCGCGCTTCCCGACCGCTCGGTCACCGAGGCGCTGCAGCGCGTGCCGGGCGTGTCGATCAACCGTTTCGCCGGCTCGAACGACCCCGACCACTTCTCGGTCGAAGGCTCCGGCGTGCAGATTCGCGGCCTCAACTTCGTCCGCTCCGAGTTCAACGGCCGCGACAGCTTCTCCGCGGGCGTCGGCGGCCAGTCGATCAATTTCGCCGACGTGCCGTCCGAGCTGCTCGGCTCGGTCCAGGTCTACAAGAACACCACCGCCGACATGATCGAGGGCGGCCTCGCCGGCATCGTCAACCTCAACACCCGCCTGCCGTTCGACAAGAAGGGCTTGCACATGGGCTTCGACATCGAGGCCAATTATACCGACATGCGCAAGAAGTGGACGCCGACCGGCTCCATCCTGATCAGCGACACGTTCGACACCACGTTCGGCACCGTCGGCCTGCTCGCCGACTTCTCCTATTCGCGCCTGATGAACCGCTCCGACGGCATCCAGGTCACCAATTTCCAGACCCGCGCCGCGGCGTCGGTGCAGGGCGCCAACAACGGCCCGACGGTGTGCCGCAATCCGCTGCCGTCGAATACCGACACGCAGCAATTCCCCGTCGGCTGCAGCGCGACGGGCGCCGCGGGCGCGAACGGCTTCGCCGACTTGATGCCGGTCGCCTATGCGCCGCTCGGCGGGCAGTTCCGCACCCAGGATTACGACCACAAGCGCAAGGGTGTCGCGCTCGCCGGCCAGTGGCAGAGCCTCGACCGCCGCGCGACGCTGACGGCGCAGTTCCTGCGCACCGATTCGACCAACTCGTGGGGCGAGCACACGTTCGAGAGCGCGCCCGATCTTTCGGAATACAACACCTATCCCAAGGGCTGCCAGCAGAACGGCAACGATCCGACCGGCCGGACCCGGGCCGAATGCCCGGTCGGCAAGTTCACCAACTACGTCTACGATGCGAACAACGTCTTCGAGAGCGGCTTCATCACGCTGCCGGGCTCCGGCTGGCGCTCGGCCTCGAGCGGCAACTCGGCGTCGAACGTCCCGACCGGCGGCATCCAGCAGTCGCTGTCGCGCCGGCAGGTGTACGACCACAACAAGGTCGACGACATGGGCTTGAACTTCAAGTTCAATGCGACCGACCGCCTGTCGTTCAATTTCGACGCGGACTATGTCCGGGCCCGCCACGACAATCTCGACATGAGCGTGTTCGGCTCGACCTTCGCCGACGAGGAGCTCGACCTGCGCGGCAACCTGCCCGTCGTGATCCCGCACAAGCCGCTCACCCTCGCCGCCACCTGGGCGACGCCGAACCCGCGCATCGTGGGCGAGACGGACGCGCAATATTTCAACGACCCGAACGTCCAGTTCTGGCGCGCGGCGATGGACCATGTCGAGCATTCGACCGGCCATGAATATGCCTTCCGCGGCGACGTTTCCTACGACGTGAACGGCGACATCCCGTTCATCAAGCGCGTCAAGGCCGGCCTCCGCTTCGCCGACCGCAACGAGACCGTCCGCTACACGACCTACAATTGGGGCGCGATCAGCGAGGTCTGGTCCGGCTCGAACGATCCGGTCAGCATCCAGCAGGGCGGCCTGAGCAACGTCGCCTTCTTCAACTTCCCGAACTTCTTCCGCGGCGCGACGCCCGGCCCGGTCGGCGGTTACTATTACAATGGCGACCTCATCAAGAATTACCTGGGTGCGGCGGAGTACTTCAAGTCGCTGAACGCGCTGTGGAGAACCGGCAACAGCCAGGCGCAGGGCTGGCTGCCCGCCTCGCAGCGGCCCGGCGTGGTTCCGGGCACGGATTTCCTGCCCGGCGAGATCCAGCCGACCCGCCAGCAGGACACCGAAGCCTATGCGATGCTGAACTTCGGGAAGGACGACCCGATCTTCGGCAACGTCCGCCTCGACGGCAATATCGGCCTTCGCTACGTCAGCAGCGACGTCACCTCGGTGGGCCAGTTCCAGATCCCGACGCAGCAGGCGCTCGGCATCGCGTCGCCCTTCGCGGTGCGCTGCGCCCCCGTCATCCCGCCGCCCCCGGCGCCGCAGGTGCCGGTGACGCCGGCCGGCCTCTGCGCGATCGGCCCGGCCGCCTATGCGCAGCTGCAGCAGTTCGCGACCGGCGGCTCGACTCCCGATATCGCGCGCAACAGCTATCATTACTTCCTGCCCAGCCTGAACCTGAAGTTCGGGATCACCCGCGACATCATCCTGCGCCTCGCCGGATCGCGGGTCATCGCAAGGCCGGACCTCCAGAATATCCGCAACTTCATCAACATCGGCACCGACTCCAGCAACGGCTTCCAGGTCACCGCGACCGCCGGAAATCCGTACCTGAAGCCGGCGATCGCCAGCACGTTCGACGCCAGCCTCGAATGGTATTTCGCGCGGGTGGGCTCGCTGACGTTCAACGCCTTCTACAAGGACGTCACGAACTACTTCTATTCGAGCCTGATCCAGCGGAACATCACCAACAACGGCATTACGGAGACGGCGTTCATCCGCGGGCCGGCGAACTTCAAGGGCCATGGCAAGATCAAGGGCTTCGAGGTCGCCTACCAGCAGACGTTCGACTTCCTGCCCAGCTTCCTCTCGGGCTTCGGCGTCAACGCCAACTACACCTATATCGAGAGCAAGGGCCTGCCGAACTCGTTCCTGTCGGGCGGCCTGCCGGCGCCGGTCTCGCCCAACGGCCAGAACTTCAACCTGCCGCTCGAGCAGCTCTCGAAGCACAACGTCAACGTCACGCTCTTCTACGAGAAGGGGCCGATCTCGCTGCGTGCGGCGTATAATTGGCGGTCCCGGTTCCTGCTGACCTCGGCGGACGTGATCTTCCCCTATGCGCCGATCTTCAACGAGGCGACCGGCACGCTCGACGCGTCGGCCTTCGTCACGGTGCGCAAGGGCATCAAAGTCGGCGTCCAGGGCGTGAACCTGCTGAACGAGGTCACCAAGACCTCGCAGATGTTCACCCTCTCCGGCCTCATCGGTCCGCGCTCCTACTTCGTCAACGACCGGCGCTTCTCGTTCATCCTTCGCGGCGACTTCTAGAGGCCGCCGCGCCATCAGCCGTCCTCGGCCCTCTCCGCACCCGCGGAGAGGGCCTTTTTTTGCGCGCCGCCCGCGCCTAGCGTCGCGTCGGTGAACCCGCTCCCGTCCCCTGTCGAAGAGATGGAAGCCGGCGATGCCGCGGCTTTTGCGAAGATCGTCGCGGCGGCGCGGCCGGCGGTGCTGCGCGGAGCGGTTCGCCATTGGCCGGCGGTGGCGGCGGCGACCGGCGGCGGCGCCTCCGCCGCGGCCTATCTCGCCCGCTTCGACCGCGGCGCGGCGGCGGAAGCCTTCGTCGCCCCGCCCGAAGCGGGGGGACGCTTCTTCTACGACGATGCCCTCGCTGGCTTCAATTTCGAGCGGCGTCCCGGGACGTTCGCGAGCATCGTTGCCGCGATCGCGGGGCTGGAGACGCGCGCCGACCCACCGTCCGTCTATGTCGGCGCCGCGCCGGTTCCTGAGGTGGTGCCAGGCTTCGAGCGCGAGAACCCGCTTCCGCTGCTCGCCGGCCTCCCGGCGGTGCCGCGCATCTGGGTCGGCAACGCCAGCATCGTCAGCACCCATTTCGACGAGTCCGACAATCTCGCCTGCGTCGTCGCCGGGCGCCGGCGCTTCACCCTGTTCCCACCCGAGCAGGTGACGAACCTCTATGTCGGCCCGCTCGACTTCACCATGGCCGGCCAGCCGACCAGCATGGTCGATCTGCGCGCGCCGGATTTCGACCGCTTCCCCCGTTTCCGCGACGCCCTTTCCGCCGCCTCCGTCGCCGAGCTCGAGCCCGGCGACGCGCTGTTCGTGCCGGCGCTCTGGTGGCACAATGTCGAGGCGCTCTCGCCGTTCAACATCCTGATCAACCATTGGTGGCGCGCGACTCCGGACGATGCCGGCTCGCCGTTCCTCGCGCTCGTCCACGCCATCCTTTCGGTCTCCGCCCTCCCGGAAGCGCAGCGGCGGGGCTGGCGCGCCCATTTCGACCATTTCGTGTTCCGCGACG
>Ga0070692_10000283_pt1 | contig 14316 bp, 14 predicted proteins | sample KBSK1102metaG_FD_64675 | JGI IMG/M metagenome (GOLD analysis project Ga0070692, IMG submission 64675) | Corn, switchgrass and miscanthus rhizosphere microbial communities from Kellogg Biological Station, Michigan, USA - KBS K1-10-2 metaG | ecosystem: Host-associated > Plants > Roots >...
CGGCACGGGCGACGGTCACCTCGCGCCGGAGACGCGATTCGGTCGCGGCGGAGATCCTCTCGGGCCGGATGATCTTCAGCGCGATGTCCGCCTTCAGATCGCGGTCGTGGGCGCGATAGACGGCCGAATAGCCGCCGCGGCCGAGCAGGCCGGCGATCTCGTAGCGGCCGGCGATCAGGGTGCCCGGTGGCAGCGGCTCGAATCCGTACGACGGTGAATCGAGCGAATCGACGGTTTCGGTGATCTGACCGATCCGATCCGAAGGAGTCGTGGGTGACGCAATCATTGATGGAGAGACGGACACAATCTTAGTACACACGGTGGTGTCCGGCGTCACGTGATCGTGTGTCGCGCATCAGTTGACGAAGACTGGAGGCGCCTTGTAGACTCTACTTCGCAACTGAGACTCAGTCTCATCGCTGTCCACGAAAGGCCGCCGATGTCTTTGCGAAGTTCCCTCAAGCTGTTGATCCTCTTCCTGCTCTTTGGCGCTACGCGTTTCGTCTCCGCTCAGGAGATGCCGTACTTTCTGACCTACACGCACCACATGGAGGAGCCCGGCGCGCTGGAAGTGGCGCTCAATCCGGTCTTCGGCGTTCCGAAAGGAGGCGCGAAACAGTTCCTCGCCTCGTCTCTGGAACTCGAATACGGCGTCAATGGATGGTGGACGTCGGAGTTGTATCTCGACGGGCAGAAAACGGGAGGCGCCAGCGCGCTCTATACCGGGTGGCGCTTCGAGAACCGTTTCCGGCTGCTGATGAAGGAGCACGCGGTCAACCCGGTGTTGTACGTCGAATACGAGGACATCACCGGCGCGGACCGGATTTTCAAAGAGGTGGTCGGCTTCGATACGTTTGAAGGGCTGCTGGAGCCGGCGGACGAGGCGCGGCACGAAAAGAAGCGCGAGATCGAGACGAAGCTGATCCTCTCCAGCAACGTGCGCGGCTGGAATCTCGCCGGAAATCTGATCGCGGAAAAGAATCTGAGCGGCGAGCCGTTCGAGTTCGGCTATGCCGCCGGGGTGAGCCGGCCGTTTGCACTCGCCGCCTCCCCTGACCCCTGCTCGCTTTGCCCTGAGAATTTCGCCGTGGGCGTCGAGCTCTATGGCGGACTTGGCGAATGGCGAAATGTCACCCTCGCCGGAACATCGCATTACGTCGCGCCGTCGGTGGCCTGGAACATGCCCAACGGCGTGACCTTCAAACTCAGCCCATCGTTCGGAATCAATTCCAACAGCAACCGGGCGCTGGTGAGGTTTGGCGTCTCTTACGAAATCCCCATGTTCGGATCAAGGATCGCACGATGAATTTCCATAAGAGGTTGCTGGTCACTCTGACATTTGCAATCGTCACGGCGGGCTGCGCCGTCACACCGCCGCAATCACAACCGGCGCCGCGCGAGATCTCGGCCGAGGTTCGCGCGGGCGGGAAGCTCTACGCCCAGCATTGCGCGTCGTGTCATGGCGCGAACGCCGATGGCAGCGGGCGCGCGCCGAGTCTCCACACCGCTTCCGTGCAGGGCATGCCCGACGCGGCGCTCGTTCAGTTTCTGACCGACGGTGATCTGCCGAAAGGAATGCCGTCGTGGTCGCGGCTCCCCGAGGAACGGAGGTGGCAGTTGGCGAGGTACATCAAATCGCTGCCGGTAACGACGGCCGCGAAGTAGGACGGGGTAGGACAGCGGCGGCTTTGCCACCGCACTCCACACAGTGTTGTCGATCGGTGATTTGCGACCGGCATCCGTTGTATAACGCGCGGCCATGAAGATTCGCATGGCCGCCGCTCTCCTTCTGTTCGTCGCCGTCGCCGCGCTTGCGCAGGACGTCAAGACCACTCCGCAAGCGAAACCGACCATCCGCGAGCTGACGCTCGAAAACGTGTTCGATCCGAAGCAGCGCGTCTCATTCGGCGGGACGCCGCAGTTCGGATTCAACTGGCTCGATGACAAGACCTTCGCCTGGCCTCGCACCGAGGAGGGGAAGGTCGTCGAGCAGGCCGTGATCGAGAGCGAGACGGGGAACAAGCGCGTGCTGTTCAACGCCGCGAAACTGGAAGCCGCCGCGAAGAAGATCGCCGGCGTCTCGGCCGACGAAGCGACCGCCTTCACGAGGCAGCGCGGCTGGAACTACAGCCCGAACAAGAAGAGCGTCCTGCTCACCATCGGCAACGACGTCTACCTATACACGTTCGACGCCGATTCGATGACGCGCCTCACCTCCTCCCCCGGCGAGAAAGAGGAAGTGGCGTTCAGCCCGGACGGCCGCTTCGTCTCGTTCGTGCGCGACAACAACATCTACATCGTCGACGTGGCCACGCAGCGCGAACGGCAGCTCACCACCGACGGCAACGAGAACATCCAGAACGGCATCCTCGACTGGGTGTATCAGGAAGAGGTCTACGGCCGCGGCAACTTCCGCGCGTACTGGTGGAGCCCCGATTCGACCCGGATCGCTTACCTGCAGCTCGATGAGCGGCCGGTCAAGCACTTCGCCGTCGTCGATCACATCCCCTATCAGCAGAACGTCGAATCGGAGCTCTATCCGAAGGCCGGCGCACCGAATCCGATCGCGAAGCTCTTCTGCGTCAGCGTCACCGGAGCGGCGCCGAAGGAAGTGAACACGGAGAGCTACAGCGGCGGCGATTTCCTCATCGTCCTCGTCGACTGGTCGCCGGACAGCTCGAAGGTCGTCTACCAGATCCAGAACCGCGAGCAGACCTGGCTCGATCTCGATGCCGCCGACGTGCGAGGCGGCGGCATGCCGAAGACGCTCTTCCGCGAGACGTCGAAGGCGTGGGTGGACATCACCGGCAATCCGGTCTGGCTGAAGGACGGTTCGTTCCTCTGGCTCAGCGAACGGAGCGGGTTCAAGCACCTCTATCACTACGCCGCCGACGGCAAGCAGATCGCGCAGCTCACCAGCGGTCCGTGGGAAGTGCGGACGCTGCACGGCGTCGATAAGGGCGAGGAGTGGGTCTATTTCTCCGGCACGGAGCGCTCGGTCATCGGATCGGACATCTACCGCGTCCACCTCGACGGCAGCGGCCTGAAACGCCTTTCGGAAGCGCCCGGCCAGCACGGCGCGAACTTCAATCCGTCGATGACGGCGTATCTCGATACGTACTCCGATGTGTCGACGCCGCCGTCGACGGCGCTCTACCGCGCGGACGGAACGCGCGTCCGCGTCATCGATGCGAACGAGGCGCCGCTGATGCGCGACCTGCGCATCGCGAAGCCGGAGTTCGTGCAGGTGAAGACGCGCGACGGCTTCGTCATGGAAGCGATGATGATCAAGCCGCCCGACTTCGATCCGTCGAAGAAGTATCCGGTCTACGAATTCACCTACTCCGGTCCGCACGCGCAGAGCGTCCGCAACTCATGGGGCGGCGCGCAGTATCTGTTCCACCAGTTCCTGGCGCAGCACGGCGTGATCGTCTGGATCTGCGACAACCGCAGCGCCAGCGGCAAGGGCGCGGAGTCGGCGTACACGTCCTACAAGCGGATGGGCGAAGGGGAACTTCGCGATCTGGAAGATGGACTGAAGTGGCTGACGTCGCAACCCTACATCGACGGATCGCGCGTGGCGCTGAGCGGCTGGAGCTACGGCGGCTTCATGACGTCGTACGCGTTGACGCACAGCAAACAGTGGAGCGCGGGGGTGGCCGGCGGCACCGTTTCCGACTGGCGCGACTACGACTCGATCTACACCGAGCGCGTGATGCTGATGCCGCAGAACAATCCGGAAGGCTACCGCGCCACGGCGCCGCGCTGGGCGGCCAAGGATCTGCACGGCAACATCCTCCTGATGCACGGCACGATCGACGACAACGTGCACGTGCAGAACACGATTCAGTTCATCTACGAGTTGGAAAAGGCGAACAAGCCGTACCAGCTCCAGCTCTATCCGAAGTCGCGCCACGGCGTGGTCGATCCGGCCCTGAACGCGCACATGCGCGCGGCGATGTGGAAGTTCATCCAGGAGAACTTAGGGGTCAAGTAGGAGCCTGGGAGCGCGGGCGTCCCGCCCGCAGTCAAAACTCGCGGTAGATGCAACCGGGGACGGCGGGCGAGACGCCCGCGTTCCCGGCGTGCGCGTACAATCTTCCCAATCGTTCCAATTGAGGAAGAGCAATCCATGTTCGAGTCCGCCGCGCCTACGCCGCGTTTCAAACCCTCGTTTCCCATCAAACTGCCGCCGCTCCGGGGAGGATTCGTCCGATTCCTTCTTCGCGTCAGCGTCGTCCTCGTCCCGTTCATCCTCCTGAGGGCGTGCCTGATCACGTACGTCCCGCTCGACCAGATCGGGCTGCGGCAGATTTCGTTCGGGATGAACAAAGGGCTGCAGAAGGAGCTCGTGCAGCCGGGATACCGGCGCGCGATCTCCGGCTACGAGACGATCCGCACCTTCCCGCGCAACGTGCAGGCGATCGAGTTCACGAACGATGAGACCGAGCGCGGTGCCGACCATCGCACCGTCGCCGCGATCAACGTGCCGACGGTCGACGGGTATCCGGTCGCGGTGGACGTCACCGTCCTCTATCGCATCGCCGATCCGTTCCTCGTCACCTCGAAGTTCGGCTTCGGCCGCGGCTACGAGGACAACGTGGTGATGCGCTTTACCGATCCGGCCATCAAGCAGCACCTCGGCGAGTTACGAGCGGAAGAGTTCTATCGCGATCAGCGCATCGCCAAAGTGCACGATCTGAAGAAGGAGCTGGCCGAGAAGTTCCGCCAGAACGGCCTCGAGCTGGCAGACGTCCTGGTCCGGCAGTACGACTATCCCGATACGTTCCAGCAGCTCACCGAGCAGAAGAAGATTCAGGATCAGTCGGTGCTGACGAATCGCGCGCTGGCGAAGCAGGCGGAGGTCGATACGCGGCTCAAACAGACGGTGGCCGAGGGGCAGAACTCGATCAACGTGCGCAGCGCGGAGTTCCAGGCGCAGATCACCGGACTGAACGCGCAGCGCGATTTCTACGAGCGCTCCAAACACGCCGAGGCGGACCTGCTGGTGAAAAGCGCCGAGGCGCAGGGGACGGAGGACATCAACCGGGCCATGGAAGGCGCCGGCTCCGACAAACTGCTGCGGCTGCGAAAAGGTCTGGCCATCCTCAACAGCATCAAGGGGCCCATTTACATCAGCGAAGACCCGACCGACATCGGCAAGCTGACGTCGAAACACTGAGGCGAATGATGAAACGACTGATCGCATTGCTCGCCGTTCTCCCGCTCCTGGCCGCCTGCACGCCGCACACGACGCAGGCCACGCAGGTCGGCGTCCGCTTCAACAAGATCACGCGCGCGACCGAGGTCTCCGATCCCGGCGCGACGTACTTCTTCATGCCGATCGTCAACGACTGGGCGACGTACGACACGTCGACGCAGAACCTGGTCATGTCGGCGAAGGCGGTCGAGGGCGACCGCAAGGAAAAAGACGATCTGCGCTTCAAGACACGCGACGGGAACGACATCGAGACCGACGTCACGGTCCGCTGGCGCATCGATCCGACGCGCACCGCGTACATCTGGCGAACCGTCGCCCCGAACACTCCGGCGCTGAAGGAGCGGCTGGTGCGGCCGCTGTCGCGCGCGTACGTGCGCGACGTCCTCAATCGCCTCGATTCCGAGGAGTACTACAACCCCGACCTGCGCTTCGCGGCAGCGAGCGATGCGACGAAAGTCCTGGCCGCGCAGCTCAAGCCGTACGGCATCATCGTCGAGCAGGTCATCCTCGGCGATTTCTCCTTCAAGCCCGATTATCAGAACCTGATCAACAAGCGCAAAGAGGCGGAAAAGCAGGCGGAGAAACTGGAGTCGCAGATCCTGGCCACGCTGGAGTCGAACAAGGCCAACCTGCAGAACAAGGTCGCCGACCTGACGGAACAGCTCACGCGTTCGCAGGGCGATTTCGAGCAGGCCAAGCGCGCCGCGGACGCGTACGTCGTGCGCAAGCAGCAGGACGCGCAGGCCACGCTGTCGGAGAAAAGCGCGGTGGCGCAGGGCATCAAGAAGGAGCGCGCGGCGCTCAACGGCAGTGCCGGCGATGCGTACGTTTCGCTGCAGCTGATCGATGCCCTGCAGAAGAAGGAAATCCGGCAGATCCCGAAGCTGCCGAACGGAAACGTGATCATCGACGGCAACAAGCTGCTCGAGCAGCTGGGCGTCATCCAATATCAGCAGAAGGCGGCCGAAAACCAATAATGCTCAACATCGCCGGCCCTGAATACGACTACGCGCAGGTCGTCTATGCAGTGCTTCAAGAATGCGAACATCGCCGCCGCAGCTTCGCGGACGCGACGTTCGATACCGAAGTCAAAGAGTGCGCGGTGGAAAAACTCGGCGAGATCAAGGCCGCGTACGACGAGTTCGGCGGCTCCGCCGTCTATTGGGAAACGCTGGAAAAAGAAGTCGACGAGGTGATGTTGCCGCAATACATCGCCGCGGCGCGCGACATGAACGAGCTGGAGGAGAACGATTTCGCGATCTGGCGTGGCGGCGACCTCGGCGCGCGTCTCGCCTTCGCGCTGGCCGGCCTGGTCATCGGCAGCATCATCATCGCCCTGCCGTTCATCCCCATCTTCGAGGAGATGTTCGCCTTCGCGCTGACCGTGGTCGGCTTCCTCTATCCCGACCTGAAGCGTTTCATGATGCAGCGCCGCTACATGAAAGTGCTCAACCGCCTCGTCGCCGACAGCGCACGCTATCAGGAAAACAGCCGGATCCACTACATGACGTCGCAGGATATTCAGAAGGCGTTCGAGCCCAGCGATTCGAAGCGGCTGCCGCCGTGAGATGGTGAACTACTCCTCCGCCAACTCTTCGTGCCGTTCGACCGTGTCCTCCGGCAGCTTCTCCCGCAGCCAGAGGCGCTCCACGATCGGATAGGCCGCCACGAACGGCAGGATCAGAATCGCGCCGGCCGCCCCCTGCAACGCCCCGCCGACCATGATGGCAAGCAGCACGGTGAGCGTGGAAAGCCGCATCTGTTTTCCGTAGACGCGCGGAACGATGAAGTAGCTCTCGATGAAGTGATAGAGCATGTAGCCGGCGAACACGAGTAGCGCTTTCATGGGGCCGAGCGTCAGCGCCAGCAGCACCGCGGGAACGGTCATGGCGATCGTTCCGACCACCGGCAGCAGGTCGGCCACGAACGCGATCACCGCCAGCGGCAACGCGGCCGGAACGCGAAGAAGAATCAAAACGAGATACGCCCATCCCGCGCAGAGAAAGCAGGTGATGGCTTGTCCACGCATGTACGCCAGGACGACGTCGCTCATCTCCTCCGCCGTCTGCCGCAGCCGCGGACGTTTGTTCTTCGGCGCGAGGCTGATCAGCCATTCGAACGCCGTCCGCCCTTCGATCAGCAGATAGAGCGCGAGGACGAGGACGAAAATCACCGCGGTGATGCCTTCCACCGCGTACTTGCCGGCGATGACTCCGCGCGCCAGCCACACCTTCAGTTCCGGCGGAGGTCCGCCGCGCAAATCCTTGATATACGGCGCAAGGAACGGGAAGCGGGTCGCCACCGTCTGCTCGAGGCCCGGCAACTCCTTCACCACATCGCCGATCTCCCGAGTCATCCGCGGCACCGTTACGCCGAGGAAGAGTGCGAGGAGGGTGAGTAGAACGATGGCGATCACGATGACGCTCACGCCGCGCCGGACGTGGTGGCGTTCGCCGAACACCACGATCGGCTCGAGCATCACCGCCAGCAGGATGGCCACGATGATCATCACGATCACCGGCCAGAGCTTGATGACGCAAACGCAGAGCAGCAGGGCCAGCGCGACTTTCAGCAGCGTCGCGAACGGGATGCGCAGTTCCATCTTGTTACGTAATGCACAACGCCCGCCGCCGCATGAGACCGTTGCGCTATCCTCCCCCGCGCAATCGTCAAGGAGAAACCAATGCGCAAACTCGTTTTTGCCTTCGCCATCCTCGCCGCGACCTCGGCATTCGCCGAGCAGAAGAACGTGCAGTTGCTGACCAATCTCTCCGACTTCCAGCTCGGCCTGGTGATGGACAACATGGCCGCCTCCCTCGGCGTCCACTGCGACTTCTGCCACGTGCACAACGAGCAGACGCACGCCTGGGACTTCCCGAGCGATGCAAAGCAGGAAAAGAAGACCGGGCGCGAGATGATCAAGCTCGTCCTCGATCTCAACGAAAAGAACTTCAAAGGCCAGCCGCGCGTCGGCTGCTACACCTGCCACCTCGGCAAGGAGCATCCGTCGCCGATGGTCGCGCTGCCGATGCCGCCCATCCCGCCGACGAAGTCCGACGAGGCGGAGGCAGCAGAACGGAGAGCGTATCCTGCGGCGAAAGATCTGCTGGCGAAATACATCACCGCGATCGGCGGCGACGCCGCTGCAAAGAAACTGATGACGGCACCGATGACCGCGAAAGGCTCGCGCATCGGCGGCAACAACCAGGCGGTCCCGGTCGAGGTCTACGTCTCCGGCGGCAAAGTGCTGACGCGGACCACGCCCGCCGAGGGGCCGGGAATGACGCAGATGTTCGGAAAAGAGAGCGGCTGGATGCAGGGCCGCAACGGCCTGCGCACGCTCACCGGTGCTGACGCGGCGCTGGGTCTGGCCGGCGCGCGCGCATTCGAGCCGGTCATGCCGTCGCTGCCGGACAACGCGCGCGTCGGCGGCAAGGAAACGATCGACGGCCATGAGACGTGGTCGGTCGGGTCCGCGGTCGACGAGCACACCCGGCAGCGGATCTGGTTCGATGCAACGACCGGACTGCCGGTGCGGCGCCTCGTGTCCGTCGACTCACCCACCGGCCGCATCCCGACGCAGACCGATTACGACGACTATCGCGACGTCAACGGCGTCAAGGTTCCCTTCACCGTGCGCGTATCGGGCGTCGGCGGCGGCTCGAACGCGACGCGGAAGTACACATCGATCGAGATCGGAACGCCGGTCGACGAGAAGCTTTTCGAAGCGCCGAAATAGAAATCCGCTGATACCGAGTGGGGAGTGGGAGACGGATCAAAAACGCCGCGTTCTCCTACTCCCCACGCCCTACGCCCCACTCCCCCACCCGCAAATCCCGTAGAATGAAAGTAATGGGTGGGCAGATCAACCGGGTGAAGCGCCAGTTGCTCCGTGAGGCGGTGGCGGACAATCTCGATACGATTCGAGGGTTGCCTCCCCGTTCGCTGCGTCCGGCGCGCCGTTTTACCCGCCTCTTCCTCCGCCGCGCGCCGCTCGTGATCATTCCGCTCATGCTGGCCAGCTTCGCCTTCCTCAGCAATACCGGGATCTCGACGACGACCCGCGCGAACGTTCCGGCGAAGCTATCCGCATCGCACAGCAAGGCCGTCCAGGCCTCGATGACGCCGGTGCTGATGACGGACACGCTCGAGCCGATCAGCGCCTCGGCGTTCCCGCTGTCAGTGCGACGCGTCGTCCTCGACGCCGGTCACGGCGGCACCGATCCGGGCGCATCGTCAATCTCGAACGTCAGCGAAAAAGAGGTCACGCTCGACATCCAGAAGCGCCTCGGCGCGCTGCTTCGCAAGAACGGCTTCGAAGTCGTCGCCACCCGCGACGGCGATCGTCTCATCCCGCTGCGCGAGCGCGCCCGCCTCGCCAACGGCTCCGGATCGGACATCTTCGTCTCCATTCACGTCAACTCGATCCCGCATCCGAACAACCACGGCGTCGAAACCTACTACCTCGGCGCGACCAACGATCCGACGCTGACGCAGCTCGCAGCGGCGGAGAACAGAACCTCCGGCTACGCGCTTGCCGATCTGCGCAAATTGCTCGACCGCGTCTACGCCGACGTCCGCCGCGACGAGTCGCACCGCCTCGCGGATGCCGTCCAGCATCAGCTCTTCAGCGGGCTGCGCGGCGTCGATCCGGGACTCGAAAACTGGGGCGTCAAACGCGCGCCGTTCATCGTCCTCGTCGCCACCGAGATGCCGGCGATCCTGGCCGAGGTTGGGTGTTTGTCGAATGAGCGCGAGGCGGAGATGTTGCGCAGCGGCGCGTACCGCGAGCAGATCGCGCAGGCGCTTTTCCACGGAATCAACGCATACGCAAGCGCCAACGACGCGCCGCAGAAGAAAGGGACCTAAATGGCTACTGACTCCGAGATCCTCCACGTCGGGATCGACCTCGGCACTTCTCGCAGCGCGATCTCCGCGTCGAACGGCGAGCGCTTCGTCGTCGACAGCTTCGTCGGCTGGCCCGCCGACATGGTTGCGAAGAAAGTCCTCAAGCGCGACGTCCTCATCGGACATGAAGCCGTCGCCAACCGCACCATGCTCGATCTCCATCGCCCGCTCGAACGCGGCCTGCTGAAGGAAGGTTCGGACAAGGACGTCGAAGCCGTCCGCGAACTGCTCAAGCATCTGCTGCGCCTCGTCGGCGTCAGTTCGAACGGGAAAACGGACGGCTCGAACGTGCGCGCCGTCGTCGGCGTTCCCGCCGCCGCCCTGCGCACGAACAAGCAGTACCTGCGCAATTCGATGAAGGGCATCGTCGACAGCCTGATGATCGTCAGCGAGCCGTTCGCCGTCGCCTACGGCCTCAACGCGCTGCTGCACACGATGATCATCGACATCGGCGCCGGGACCACCGACTTCTGCGTGATGAAAGGGCGTTATCCCGGCGAGGAAGACCAGCGCACGCTGACCGTCGCCGGCGACTCGCTCGACACGCAGCTCCTCAAGCTGATCGAGGAGCGCTATCCGCAGGCGAACGTGACCGTCTTCATGGTCCGCGAGTGGAAGGAGAAGCACAGCTTCGTCGGCGAAGCGCCGAAACGCGTGCTGGTCACCGCGCCGGTGAAAGGCGTCCCGACGGAGCTCGACATCACAAACGAGATGCGCGCCGCCTGCGAAACGCTGGTGCCGCCCACGGTGGAGACGATGCTCGATCTCCTCTCCCGCGTGGAGCCGGAGTTCCAGGAACGCGTGCGCAACAACGTGATCCTCTCCGGCGGCGGCGGCTTGATCCGCAATCTGGCCCAGACGCTCGAAGATGCACTCAAGCAGGTCGGCGGCGGCAAGGTGACGCACATGCAGGACCCGGTCTTCGTCGGCTCCGACGGCGGCCTGGCATTGGCCCTCGACGCGCCCGACAGCGATTGGGAAAAGCTATCGGCTTGAAGGACTGAAGGGCAGGATCGCTCGTGCCCTTCGTCGAGGACAAGATCGGCTACTTAGACGGTACAACATTCGCCGCCAGCAGACCCTTCGGTCCTTTGACGATATCGAACTCGACGGCGGCTCCTTCGGGAAGCGAACGGAAACCGGCGCCCTGGATTGCCGAGAAGTGGACAAATACATCGTCACCGTTCTCGCTTGTGATGAAACCGAACCCCTTGGCGTCGTTGAACCACTTGACGCTACCTTGTCTTCTCATTTTCTTAGCCGATTGGATTTCGCTCGTTGCGGCGACGACCGAGTTGGTGGTGCCGACGTCGGCAACGGGCGTAGGCAGTCGCACATCAGCGCGCTGCCAGAGAATACGGGAGCGAGGAAGCGGAACTTCTCTAAACAACGAGACAAGAGTCGCCGATGCGTCAAGGCTGGCAGGAATGCGGACTGTCAGTTGGTGGGAGTCCCTGCCGTAGTCGAAAACGACGAACTGTCCGGCGTTCAGTTCAACGAGAGCGCCCTTCGACGGCTCAGGGGCAGCCCAGTTGTCGTTAATCTCCTGGAAGGAAACGGGGAACCAACGCGCCAGTTCAGCCTCTGATAGCCTAGCGGTCATCACCGGAAAGGCGTTCTCCTTTAGTTCGCTGGGGGTTGCCGTTCGCATGGGCTACTCCGCGTCCCTTCGCATTGTAACAATAACCGGGATGGCGACCAACTCATCCTTTTCTAGCATGATCACGTCTGGACGGCCTTGACTCCATTCCGGCCAGCCCGGCACAGACCAGGGGTCCGGTTCGACATCGGTGTAGAACTCGATGCCAACGATCGTCTCCGGCAGCGGTCCCTCCCACGCTTTTACGCAAGGCACAACACCAGCGAAATAGTTTCCCCGCGGCTTTCCCCATAGAAAACCACCGGCATTGACCAGTTCATTCTCCGCGGGATTGTGCTGCGATCGCCGGTGGTAGGGGCCGAATCTCGCCTTCCGACGCGACGTGATCATTCACACGGAATATATCCTGCTTCAAAAACGGCCACGGCACCCTCAACGCTGGATGTCTTCCGCCATCTTCAGCAGCGCGTTGACCGCGTTCCAGTTCCTTGCGGTCACGTTCACGCCGAGCTTCTTCTCTGTCAGCGCATTGGAGAGTTTCGAGCCGGCGATCCCCTCAGGTAAATAGAGGTACAGCTCCTCTTTGCCGAAGTGGAGCTCCTCGGAGGGGATCTTCAGCGATGTCAGGAGCGCTTTCGCTTCCTTCGCGATCGGACCGCCGAGGAAGGCGACGAGGAGGGCGGCGGGATTGCGGTCTTCGGGGGCCAGCGGATTCGCGGCGATGACTTTGCGGAGCTCGGCGGCGGTGCGGAGGATGATCTTCACCTCGAGGCCGCTCTTCTTGCGGATACCTTCCTCGATACGCCGCGTCAGTGCCGCGCGATCGGTTTCGTCGCTGCGGAAGACCACGTTCCCGCTCTGAAGATACGTCTTCGCGTCGCGCAAACCGATCGTTCCGCAGAGCGCTTTCAGCGCGTCCATCTTCAGCATCTTGTTGCCGCCGACGTTGACGCCGCGGAGGAAGCAGATGAAAGCCGTCATCGCGGTAAGCGTAGCCTACCTGGGAGCGCGGGCGTCTCGCCCGCCGTAAAGGTGCCAAGAACGGCGGGCGGGACGCCCGCGGTCCCAGGGGGAGTAAGCTTTGCCGATGCGGCGGCTGGCTCTGGCACTCACGTTGGTCATGGCGATGGCGCTCGCCGCATCGACGAAGACGGAACCCGCGCAACCCGTCGACTTCGACAAAGACATCGAGCCGATCCTGACCGCGAAGTGCCAGCCGTGTCACTTCCCGGGCGGGACGATGTACGGCAAGCGGCCGTTCGACAAGCCGGCCACGATCGTCGCGCTCGGGGAGAAACTCTTCACGCGCATCAAGGACGAAAAACAGCGCGCCATCATCCGCGCGTTCCTCGCCGAACAGAACCGCTGAGCTATCATTCCGCCGCTTATGGCCACCATCACGTGCATCCGCTGCGGCGTCCAGATTGACCGCGACTTCAAAGCCTGTCCCCACTGCGGCGAGCCGGTAACGGACTTTCTTCGCGAGTACGCCGACAAGCCGATCGACGGCAAGTACCGCATCGTGCAGCGGCTGGGCATCGGCGGGATGGGCGAGGTCTTCAAGGTCGAGCACACGTTCCTCGGCTCGACGCGCGTGGTCAAAATCATCCGCGCGCAGATCTCGTCGAGCAGCGACGCGCATGAACGATTCCTCCGCGAGGCGCGGCTGGCTACCAAGGTCCAGCATCCGAACGTGGCCACGCTGCACGATTTCTCCGCGCTGCCGGACGGCTCGCATTACATGGTTTGGGAGTTCATCGAGGGACAGAACCTCGCGCAGGTCCTGCGCCAGCAGGGAACGCTCGCGCCGCGGCATGCCGTGCACATCGCCGTCCAGGCGCTGGCCGGACTCGAGGCCATCCATCGCGCCGGCATCGTCCATCGCGACATCAGCCCCGAGAATCTGATGATCACGCACGCCGCCGACGGTTCCGAGTTCGTGAAGATCATCGACCTCGGCGTTGCGAAAGCGGCGGAGTCGGATGTGGCGATGACGCAGACCGGCATGTTCGTCGGCAAGTTCCGCTACGCGTCGCCCGACCACCTCGGCTTTCTTCCCGCGGGCGAGCGGATCGACGGGCGTGCCGATCTCTACTCGCTCGCCGTCGTCCTCTTCGAGATGCTCACCGGACGGCCGCCGTTCGAGGCGACGTCGCCGCATCAGTACATCCTCCACCACTCGCGCGACACCGAGCTGAAGCCGATCGATCTCTCCGGACTGCCGGCCGGGCTGCAGCCGGTGCTGGCGCGCGCGCTGGAGCGCGACCGCAACAAGCGCTACGCCAGCGCGCGCGAGCTCGCCGAGGCGCTGGATAAGGTGGAGCTGCCGGCGGCGTTCGACGCCGATTCGACCATGCGGCTGACGCCCGGGCAGGCCGACGTGGTGACCATGGTCGACACCCACCCGACGCCCCTTCCCCGACCCACGCCCACTGTGGCGTCGCCGGTGGCAACCAATGTAGCGCCCGTAGCGCCGGGCGTCATCGCGGCGGCGCCGCCGCGCAGCGGCAGTCCGGTCCTGCTCGCGGCGTTCTTCGTCGTCCTCTTCCTCGCCGTGATCGCGACCGGCGCGATGTTCTTCTTCCGC
>Ga0070692_10000285_pt1 | contig 14277 bp, 12 predicted proteins | sample KBSK1102metaG_FD_64675 | JGI IMG/M metagenome (GOLD analysis project Ga0070692, IMG submission 64675) | Corn, switchgrass and miscanthus rhizosphere microbial communities from Kellogg Biological Station, Michigan, USA - KBS K1-10-2 metaG | ecosystem: Host-associated > Plants > Roots >...
ACGCCGACGACCCGGTCGCCGTCCAGGAGCGGCTCCGCCGCGGCGAACCCCGGGAAGAGATCGACCCCCTCCTTCTCGGCCTGCGCCGCCATCCAGCGCACGACCTTCCCGAGCGAGGCGACGTAGTTGCCGTGGTTCCGAAGCGGAGGCGGGACGATCGGGAAGGGGAACCTGCCGCGACGGGTCAGGAACCACACGCCGTCGTCGGTCACCGGGCTCTCGATCGGGCAGCCGCGCTCCAGGAAGTCCGGGTAGAGATCCTTCAGTCCGCGCGGGTCGACGACCGCCCCCGAGATTCCGTGCGATCCGATTTCGCGCCCCTTCTCCAGGAGGGCGATGCTCACCTCGAGCGGGGCCCCCTTCCCGGCGCGCGCCACCTCTTCGTTGTGCGCCCGGACGAGCTGGCGCAGCCGAATCGCGCCGGCCAGCCCCGCCGGTCCGCCTCCGACGAACAGGACGTCGACGTCCAGGGTGTCGCGTTCGGTGGTCATGCCAGGAGTGTGCCGGGCTCGAGGTCGCGCATCGTCCGGGAAATCATACTATGGGTTGCGCGTCGGCTCTCGCGGCGCGCCGCGCGCGTGCTACACTGAGCCCGTCGCTTGGAAGCGCCTCGGGGCTGGTGTCCTGCGCGGACTTCAAATCCGTTGGGAGACGGGGGAACCCGGCTCCGGTGGGTTCGATTCCCACACGCTTCCGCCAGTCCCTCCGCACCGATTCTGAACGGGGAGGCCCCATGAAGAAACTCGCGATCCTGGTCGTGTTGCTCGTGGGAGTCTGGCTCGGCGTGAACTACGTGAGGACGGGGCAGTTCTCCTTCCTGCCGAACTCTCTCAGCCCCGAAGAGCAGCAGGTCCGCGATCTGGAGCATGACCTGGCGGGGGTCAACGCCGAGATCGCGCAGTCGGGCCGGGCCGCCGGCATGACCGGCATGGACACGACCAGCGACGTGTCGGCGCTGATGGAAAGGAAGACGAAGCTCGAGAAGCAGCTGGAAGAGGCCCGCAAGAAGCTTCACTGATCCCCGAGAACGTCGAACTCGCAAATCCGGCAGTCCTCCTCGCGCGCAAAACCCAGGGGCGGCAGGTCCCGCACGAGGGGCAGGACCACCGGGACTTTGTCCTTGCGGCGCCTGTCCGAGGCCGGGTAGATCGGCCCGAGGGTCAGCGCCCCCGGCATCCACCAGCCTTCGATCCTCGCGATGCTCCGGCGGCGCGCCCAGGCCAGGGCGCCCCAGAACAGATCGACGGCCGCCCCCTCGGCGTCCCGGCGCGCGCCGTGCTCCCGCCAGCGCAGGGTCGGCGACCCGGCCTCCAGCACGGCGTACGCCTCGATCCGTCCCTGCCGCTCGATGACCCAGAAGGGGGCCCGCTCCTCCCCCTGGACGGCGGGCGGGCGGAACTCTTCGAGGACCCGCTCCCAGTCGCGCCGATCCCGATCGATCCGGAGGACCTGTCCCTGCACGTCCTGCGCATGGATGTCCGCCACGGCGTCGAAGTCGGAGGGCAGGAACGGCCGGAGTCCGGGGATCCCCGCTTCGGGCTCCTCCCCCGCGGCGATCCAGGACGGCTCGCGCGGCCAGGCCGCGGGGAGGACCGTCCGGCAGGCGGTCTCGCTGGCGGGCAGCGGGCGGAACCCGAGCGGGCGCCACGCGCCCGGGCCGGCCCCTTCGAGCGCCAGCGCCAGGTGACAGTCCCGCGCCTCATCCAGGTCCGATGGGTCCGAGAGGAGCGCGATGTCGATCGGAAGGCCGGCGAGGACGCCGCGACGTCGGCGCACGAGGATCAGAGCGGGTAGGTGAAGACGACGTCGACCGGCACCTGCTCGATCCGCTTCAGCGCCTCCTTGACCTCCGGGTCGAGCGTCCCGAGCTTCTTGATGAGGGCGCCGGCGCGGTCGTAGTCCCCCGTCGCCTCGATCTCGAGGAGCGTCTTCGCCAGGGAGGCGATCGCCGCATCGAACTTGCGCGCCTTGATCGAGAACTCCCCCTTCTTGCGGTCGAACTCGATGCCGTCCTCCGCGAGCAGGTGGTTCAGCTGGATGGCGTTCGCCCGGCCGTGCGCGTCCTCGGTGCCGAAGCGGACCGAGCGGAAGATCGAGGCGAGCCAGGTCGCGCGGTTCTCCTCGGCCTCCTCCTCGGTGAAGATCTCCTGCGTCACGAGGTACTGCATGTCGAAGATGCCGACGACGTCCGCCTTCGCCTCCTCGATCGCCGCGTAGCGCTCCATGAGCGCCCGGCGGACGGTCAGGTCCTTCTTCCCCACGACATAGTCCACCCCGAGCGTATGCGACAGCTCGTGCAGCAGCACGTTGGTCACGAAGGCCTCCTTCGTCACCAGCGGCTGATCCTTCTTCGGCAGGAGGATCCGGGAGATCGGGAGCAGGATCGCGTCGAACTTGGATTCCAGGACGTTCTTGTAGATCTGCTTCTTGGCCCCCTTCTCCTGCAGGACGCGCTCGTCGTTCGGGAGGGAGGCCGCCACCGTCTTGATGCCGGCGTTGAAGTCGCCCGTGAAGCGCACGACGTTCAGGATCTCGAGCACGTTGCCGCTGCCGGTGTTCGATTTCTTGAAGGCGGCCTCGACCGGCAGGGCCTCCGCCATCCCCGCGAGGTTCTGCTTGTACACCAGAAGCGCCGCCGAGGCCTTCGCGTCCTTCACCAGGGCGGCCCCCTCGTACGAGGCCTTCAGCCCCATCAGAAGGTCATCGTACGTCTCGATCGGCCCGATCACCACGTCGATCGGGTTGTCCTTCACGTCCAGCCAGGCCGCGTCCGACGCGTAGTAGTCGCCGCTCAGGAGGGCCTCGGCGCGCAGCGACAGGTAGCGCCTGAGGGTCGGTCCCTCGACCAGGGCGGCCGCCTCCGCCAGGGCGCGCGAGGCCGCCGCCAGCGGATCGAGGTAGACCTTCTCGTACGGCAGGGCCACGAGCGTCCCGTCGATCCGCCGGATGACCGTGTTGATCTTCTCGAACTCGTCCTTCAGCGCGGGAAAGGCCTGGACCCGCTTCTCGAACTCCTCCCGGGTCATGTCCTCGGGGTAGAAGCCGGCCCCCGGCAGGCGCGGGCCGGGCGGCGATCCGGCCGGCGTGAACCGCTCGTTGTCGCGGCGGATGTCGAACGGCCCGTAGTTGATGAGCAGGAAGTCCCGGTAGAGCGTGTCGACCGGGGAGGCGGCCGCTTCGAGCGCCCGGCGCGCCTCGAGGGCCTGGCGCCCCATCTGCTTCCAATAGACCTCGTCCACGGCATTCACCGCCGTCACGAGCTTCCCCAGCGCCTCGCGCTCGCGCGGGCCGAGGCCGGACAGGTCGGCCTGGAGCCGCACCGGGGCGTAGGCCGACAGCCGTGCCCGGATCTCGTTTTCGTCATGGGGGGCCGGCGCCGCGGCCCCCAGGAGGGCGACGCCGAGGACGACCGGGCCGGCGACCCGGGAAACGACCGGTTTCGGAGCCATCGGCCCAGGACTGTAGCAGACACGGGGCGGCACGGAAAGCGGTTTTGACTCGGGGCATGCCGGAATCTATATTTTTGGACCGGGGGCGGGCGCTCCAGCCTGCCTCCTGGAGACTGGATGGATTCCTTCCGCCGGCACACCCTGATGGACGGCCTCGTCCACGAGGCCGATCCCGCTCCGGGCCCGACGGTCCGGCTGTTCCAGCGCCTCCTGGGGCGGCGCCGGCGGTTCGTGATCGACCCCGCCTACCAGCTGCGCTCGGCGATCGTCGCCGTCCTGGGCATGTGCTTCCTCCTGATGTTCGCCGCGGCGCTGCTCCACCTTTTGACAGTCGAGAACGCCCGCCTGCTCCTCGATCGCGGCCCGGTCGCCAAGGGGGCTCCCGACGCCCACGACCTCCGGTCGATCCTGTACCTGGTCGGGGTCGGGCTGTTCTTCGTGGCGGCGGTCTTCGCCATCGAGATCCTCGAGACCCACAAGACGGCGGGGGTCGTCGGCAAGGTCACCCGGGGCCTGCGGGAGATCGAATCGGGGCGCTGGGGGACCCGCGTGACGCTTCGGAAGCACGACAACTTCAAGGAGATGGAGGAGGCGTTCAACGCCGCCACGCGCAGCCTGCGCGGCCACCTCGACGACGACCTGCGCGGCCTGCAGGGGATCGAGAGCCAGATCCGGCTCATCGCCCGGGAGCTCGAATCGAACAACCGCGAGGGTGTCCTGGTGCTTTTGCGCCAGGTCGCGGCCGAGATGCAGTCCTTCCGCGAGCGCAAGCGCAATCTGCTGGAACAGGCTCCCACCATGCCCCCCAGACAAAATCGAGGTTGACAAGGGCAGTCCCCGGCCGTACTAGTAGCCGCGCGGTCCACAAGAGCCGTCGCTTTTGTGGCTTTTTTTTGTCCTGACGTGGGGGAGGTCTCCGGTGGCCAAGGGCAAGGTGAAGTGGTTCAATAACAGCAAGGGATACGGCTTCATCCAGCAGGAGGACGGCACGGATATTTTCGTGCATTTCTCGGCCATCAAGGGAGAGGGGTACAAGACCCTGGAGGAAGGCCAGGCGGTCGAATTCGCCGTCACCCAGGGGCCCAAGGGACTGCAGGCCGCGGACGTCTCCAAGGTCTGAAGCCGGGAGCGGCAGTGCCGGCGGCCCGGGGCCGCGCGCGACGCCCGTTTTCATCCCTGTGGTACGATTCCTGCTCGATGCTCCACAGGAGAAATCCGCCCCGCCTTCGCCCCGCCCTGCCTCTCTTCGCCGCGCTCCTGGCGCTTCTCGTCGTGATCGATTGCGGCGAGGCCGACCCCGCCCGGATGCTGGCGGAGTCGCGGCGCCTGCGCGCCGAGGGACAGCCGCGCAAGGCCGCGGACCTTCTCGCCCGGCTGATCGAGCGGTCCCCGCGCGACTACGCCCCGCACTACGAGCGGGGGCTGGCCCTTCTCGCCGCCGGCAGCCACGACGAGGCGCTCGCCGAGGCCGGCAACGCGATCGAGGCCGACCCCAAGTCCGTCGATGCCCGCCTGCTCCGCGCCGACTGCCTCTTGGCGCTCGGCCGCGACGAGGAGGCCCTGCCGGAGCTGCGGCAGGCGGTCGCGTCCGCTCCGGACCGGGAGGGAGTGCACCGCCGGATGGGGGCCGTCCACGCCCGCGCCGGCCGGCTGCAGCAGGCGCTGAACCAGTTCGAGAAGGAGCTGCAGGTCAATCCCAAGGACGCCGAGACGCTCACGGAGGTCGGGATCTTCCACCTCCAGGCCGGCCAGCTGGCCGAGGCCGAAACGCGCCTCGAGAGCGCCGTCTCCCTGGCCCCGAAATCGTCGCGCGCCCGGCAGTTCCTGGCCGAGGTCCGCTTCAAGCAATCGCGCCACAAGGAGGGCCTCGATCTCCAGGCCGGCGCCCTGGCGGACGATCCGACGAACGTGCAGCTGGTGGTGAACCACGCCGCGGCGCTCGAGTCGTATGGCGATCCGCGCCTGGCCGAAGAGATCCTCAAGGCCGCCTTCGATCGCGGGCTCAAGGACGCCAGGCTGTACGTGCAGCTGGGCAGGCACTACCGCGACTGGCTGCGCTTCGACGAGGCGATCGCGACCCTGAAGCAGGCGATCGCGATCGATCCCGGGGGCGCCGAGGGGCATTTCCACCTGGCGCGCACGTACCTCAGCCAGGGCCGGAACGACGAGGCGCTGCCGGAGTTCCAGGAGGCCAGCCGGCTCGCCCCCACCGATCCGTACGCCTATTACTACATCGGCTCGATCCTCGCCGCGCAGGGGAAGGTGGAGGAGGCGATCCCGCTCTACCGCCGATCGCTCGAGCTGGACCCCGTCAATCCGAAGGCGCACTACTCGCTGGCGAAGGCGCTGGCCAGGACCGGCAAGGACCAGGAGGCGACCGTGGAGTTCGCGCGGCACGCCGAACTTCTCAAGAGGCTCCGTGAGATCAAGCAGGAAGGCGTCGCGACCGCAGACTGACCGCAAAACCGACCGCGCGCCCTGCCCGGCTCTCCGGGCCGGAGCGGCGCTCCTGGCGCTGGTGTGCGCGGGGGCCGCCCAGGCGCCGCCCACACCGCGCCCCGCCGCGGGCGCCGGACCGCAGTTCGTCAACGTGGCCCGCGAGGCCGGGCTGACCCTGCGGAACGTCAACGGCGAGATCAAGAAGACGACGATCGACGAGACGGTCGGGAACGGCGTCTGCCTGGACGACGTGGACGGCGACGGCCGGCTCGACGTCTTCCTTCCGAACGGCTCGAGGACCCGTCCCTTCCCTCCGGGCGAGGAGCCGCGCTCCGCCCTGTACCGCAACCGGGGGGACGGCACGTTCGAGGACATCACCGAGCGTGCGGGGGTCGCCTCGCGGGGCTACTGGGCCCAGGGATGCACGTTCGGAGACTACGACGATGACGGGCGGCCGGACCTGTTCGTCACCGGCTTCGGCCGCTACATCCTGTATCGCAACCTGACGGGCGGCAGGTTCCAGGACGTCACGGCGTCGTCCGGCCTGAAGGGCCGCGGCTGGAGCACCGGCGCCGCCTTCGGCGACTACGACGGCGACGGCCGCATCGACCTGTACGTGTCGCACTATGTCGACTTCGATCACACCGGTCCTCCCCTCCCCGGACCGGGGACGATGCGCAACTGCTTCTACAAGGGGGCCCCGGTCATCTGCGGCCCGGGCGGCCTGAAGCACTCGATCGGCCGCCTGTTCCACAACGAGGGGAAGGGGACGTTCCGGGAGGCGACGCGCGAGGCGGGCCTCGTGACCGTTCCGACCGGCTACGGGCTCGGCGTCGTGTGGACCGACCTCGACCTGGACGGGGATCTCGACCTGTACGTGGCCAACGACTCGACGCCGAGCTGGCTCTACAGGAACGACGGCCGGGGACGGTTCACCGAGATCGGCGCCCGGGCCGGCGCCGCCTACAGCGAGGACGGGCGGGCGCAGTCCGGCATGGGGGTCGCCTCAGGCGACTACGACAACGACGGGCGGTTCGATCTGTTCGTGACCAACTTCTCGCACGACTACTCCACCCTGCGCCACAACGACGGCGCCCTGCTGTTCACCGACGTCTCGATGACCTCGGGCGTCGGCGTGGCCACCCTCCCCTACCTCGGCTGGGGCGCCGGCTTCCCGGACTACGACAACGACGGCCGCGCCGACCTGTTCATCGCCAACGGCCACGTCTTTCCGGGCATCGACGCGCAGCACCTGGGCACCACCTGGAAGCAGCCCAACCAGCTGTTCCACAACGAGGGGGGCGGCCGCTTCCAGGAAGCCAGCGCCCGCGCCGGCCCGGCCTTCCAGGAGCTCCACAGCGCCCGCGGCGCCGCCTTCGGCGATCTCGACGACGACGGCGACATCGACATCGTCGTCAACAACATCGACGAGCCCCCCAGCCTCCTGCGCAACGACGGCGGCAACGCCTCCCACTGGATCGGCTTCCGCCTCCAAGGCGCCCCCCGCAACCGCGGCGCCGTCGGCGCCCGCGTCACCGTCCTCGCCGGCCCCCTCCGCCAGGTGAAGGAGATCCAGGCCGGCTCTTCCCACAACTCGTCGAACGACCCCCGCCTCCTCTTCGGCCTGGGCGCCGCGACCACGATCGACAAGATCGAGGTCCGCTGGCCCAGAGGCCGGCTGCAGATTCTGAAGGGGCTTTCAATGGACAGGTACCATACTGTCCAAGAGCCCGAAGCCGGCTCCCCCTAGCCGTCCGCCAGCCCCGCAGCATGTGAAAGCCCTCGCGGGCACGACTCCGTTCACCGCGCAGCAGTCATCACAAGCGGGATGAGCCGCGCGCGCCAGCGCGCCGGCTCCATCCCGCGGCTAGGGATTGGGTTGGGATAAAACCTCTTTGGGCGGCTTCACCACCTGCGGCGGTGGCGTGGGCGTCGCTTCCGGCCGCCCGGCGCTCTTGAGGGTGGGCGGCGCGGCCCCCTTGGCGCCCCCCGAAGGGTTCTTCAACTCGGGGTGCTTCGAGTAGTAGTAGTCGATGATCCACTGCGGAACGTATCCCGATTCCTTGCTGTTCGGCCCGCTGCTGAACTTCGACTCGAACTTGCCGTCGCCGTCCGTGTCCATGATGCTGAACTCGAACGGCGGCTTGCCGTCCGTGTCCACCAGCACGCCGAACACCCGCCCCTCGATCTCGAACGTCATGAAGTGGGTGCCGTCCATCTTCCGGTACCCCTTCAGGAGCGTCTCCTTCCCCTCGATCAACGGCGTCCGGTCCGACACGCGGATCACCTCTTTCGCGGACGTGAGGAGGTTCGGAAACTTCCACCCATGCGGATTGATCTCGATCTCCGCATGAGCCACCCCCGGCAGCATCAGCAGAAGCCAGATCCCGGCACCGCCAGCCTTGTTTTTCAGCACCGCGCCAACCCCAGCATCCCCACTCTCCCGCTCACCCCATCTCCCCTCCGGCTCAGCCGCGCGCGCAGCGCGCCGGCTGCAGCCGGAGTGGTCTCAAATTATAGATGAGAGTCCGGGGCTTCCCCAACCGGCCCCCTGGAGGGGCCGCCCGCCTCAGTCCTCGGGCTTCCCGTCCGGATGGCTGTTGGCCAGGATCGTCTTGTAGTACGGCATGAGCTTCTCCTGGTACACGGCCAGGAGGCGATCCAGAAGGTCGACCGGTTCGCGGCTGTAGACGATCTGGGCCCCGGTCTGCTTCTCGATCAGGCCGACGATGATCTCCATCTTGTCGGCGATCCCGCCGGTCCCCTGCAGGATGCCGATCACCTTCCCCTCGTCGTAGGCGATGGCGAACTCTCCGAGGGTGCCGGACCGGCCCCCCATGAACACGACCAGGTCGCACGACCGGATGTTCTCGATCTCGCGGCCCATGAGGCCGCTGCCGGTGTATATCAGCACGTCGTATCCCCCGTAGGGGGAGCGATACTTCATGCTGTGCTCCTCGAAGTTCAGCGCCGGCGAAATGCCGACCACGATCCCGCCGGCCGATTTGGCCCCCTTGACGGCGTAGTGCGGCAGGCCGGGACAGGCCCCCGTGACCAGCACGCAGCCCCGCGTCGCGATCGCCTTCCCCATCTCGGTGGCCATGGCGATCGCCTTCTCGTTCATCGCCCCGCCCGCCGAGCCCATCACGCCCACGGCGATCCGAAGATGCCGGACCCTTTCCTCGACGACGTTCCCCAAGTCTCCCTCCTCGCGGGGCGGGGCCGGCACCCTGATTCCGCCGCCCCGGCGGAGTCTAGCACCGAATTGACCGGCCCCGGCGCAGGCCATATACTGGCGCGCCTTTGCGGCAGAGGGTCCCGTTCGGAGCCGGCCCATTCCCAGGACGACGTGAGACGCATCGGATCGGCCGCGAGCGCACCCCTTTTGGGGCGCGCCGCGCGGGCGGTTGCCTGCGCGCTCCTGCTCGCGGGCTGCGGCGGCGGCGCGGGCCCGGAGTCCATCGGGCCGAACGAAGGGGTCCATCACCCGATGGTGGGGCGCCGCGCCCCGGATTTCGTGGCGCAGGATCCCTCCGGCCCGTGGCTGCCGATGACCAGCCTGAAGGACCGGCCGATCGCCCTCCTGTTCTTCCGCCCCGGCGCCCCGTTCGCCCCCGAGCTGGCGAGAGCGATGGGCCGGATGCGCGCCGACCCCGCCTATCACTCCACCGTGTTCCTGGGGCTCGCCCAGGATTCCCTGGACCGCATCAAGGAGTACATCCGGATCCACAACCTCTCCCTGCCGCTCCTGCGCGATCCGGGCACGATCGCCCGGGAATACGGGATCGGAGAGTTCCCGACCATCGTCCTCCTGGACGGCGACGGCGTGGTCCGATTCCGCATGGAGGGGTACCTCGGCCGGCAGTTCCAGACCCGCCTGGAGGCGACCGAGGCGGCCCTGCGCGAGCTCCCCCGCCTCGGCGCGCCGAAAGGGGTGACCCTCGACCTGGTCTACACCGAGCACCCCCGGGCCCCCGTGTTCAGCGCCCGTGACATGGACGGCCGAACGGTGAGCCTGGCCTCGCTCAAGGGGCAGGTTATAGTGCTGAACTTCTTCGACCAGGAGTGCCCGCACTGCCAGCGCGATCTGCCCCTCATGGCCCCGGTTCTCAGGGAGTTCCGGTCCCGCGGCGTGACGGCGATCGGCGTCTCCAGCCGCGACTCCGGCGGGCAGATGCGCGCCTTCCTCAAGGACCACGGGGTGGACTACCCGGTGGTGATCGATCCGGGGCGGGAGATTTTCCGGCAGTACGACTCGACGCGGACCCCGGACACGTTCTTCATCGATCGGGACGGGTTCGTGCGGTTCCGCGAGCACGGCGACCGGGCGGACCGCGCCGATCTGACCCGGCTGCAGCTGCGCCTCCTGCTGGGCGAGGACCCGAAGGCCGTGGCCGCCTCCCTGCCGAAGGATCGATTCTCGGGCGACGGCGCCTGCCGCACCTGCCACGAGCGCGAGTACGGCGACTGGCTGCTCACGCCGCACAGCATCGCCTGGGACAGCCTGGACAAAGGGGAGAAATGGCGGGACACCGAGTGCGTCGGCTGCCACGTCACCGGCAGGGGGCAGGCCGGCGGGTACGTCGACCCCGAGAAGACCCCCCAGATGGTCAACGTCCAGTGCGAGGTCTGCCATGGTCTCGGGGGCGGGCACCCGGGCGGCAACCCGGGCGCGTCGCTCGACGCGGCCGCGATGAAGGCCGTCTGCGCCTCGTGCCACACCGGCAAGTTCGTCCTGAATTTCGATCCCGACGAGGCGCTTCTGATGGTGGCGCACCAGGACCACCCCGATCTCGACAAGCTGTTCCGGTACAGCGATGCGCAGCGCCAGAGGCTCGACGCGATCAACGCGAGGCGCCTGGAGAAGTTCAAGTCGGGCGTCCCCTACGTCGGGGCGGACGCCTGCCGCTCCTGCCACGCGGCCGAGTACGAACAATGGGCCAAGACACCGCACGCCGCCGCCTTCGCCGTCATCCTGCAGGCGGGCCGGGGGCACGACGGGAAGTGCACCCCCTGCCATACGACCGGCATGGGGCAGAAGGGAGGGTTCGGCGACAAGGATGCGCCCGGCGGGGCGATGACCCACGTGCAGTGCGAGGTGTGCCACGGGCCGGGCGGAGACCACGTCAAGGCCCCCGCCGCCCTGAAGAAATCCACCATCTACGGCATCACGGACCAGTGCTCGTTCTGCATCATCCAGGGCGTGTGCGCCACCTGCCACGACCAGGCCAACGACCCCAGGTTCGACATCGAGCGGGCCCTGCCCCTGGTCCAGCATCGCCCAAAGCCCGGCTCCTCGCGGCCGGCGAGCGGCCGCTCCGGGGAGCCGTGAGCCCGACCGCGCGCCCGGCGTCCGCCCTCCCCGGCTTCCTGGCGGCGGGGGGCTGCGTGCTGATCTGGGGCGCCAACTATTCGATCGCCAAGCGGCTCCTTCTCGAGGTGGATCCGCTCGCGGTCGCCTTCGCGAGGGCCGCGGCCGGCGTGCTGTTCTTCGGCGTTCTCCTGCTCGCACGGGGCGGCTGGCGCTCCCACCTGGACGGCCTGAAGCGGGCGGCGCCCCTGGGGTTCCTGGGCATCTTCGCGAACCAGCTGTTGTTCATGTCCGGTCTCAAGCGCACCACCGCGGCCCATTCCGCCATTCTCATCGCCCTCCTGCCGGTGTTCGTCCTGCTCATCTCCGCGGTCCGGCACTTCGAGCCGGTCGGCCTGCCCAAGGTGGCCGGGATCCTCATCGCCTTCGCGGGCGTGTGCGTCATCGCGCTCGAACGGGGGATCGATTTCCAGGGGTCGTATCTCGCCGGGGACCTGCTGACGCTCGCGGGGGTCCTGGCCTTCTCCGCCTACACCGTGCTCGGCAAGCCGGCGCTCCGGGACCTCGGACCGCTGCGCCTGACGGGGCTCGCCTTCGTGACCGGCGGAGCGGGGATCGTCGCCTTGACCTTCCCCGCGGCGCTCCGCCAGGACTGGGCGTCGCTGTCGTCGGTCGCGCTCCTCTGCCTGGCGGCCGTCGTGCTGCTCTCGACCCTTCTCGCCTACATCCTCTATTACTTCGCCCTGTCGCGCATCGAGCCGTCCAAGGTCGGGGCGATGATGTACCTGCAGCCGGTCGTCGCCGCGCTGGTCGCCTACGCCTTCGCCGGCGAGACGTTCGGCACGCCGTTCCTGCTGGGAGGGGGGCTCGTCCTGTCGGGCGTCGTCCTCACGGAGCGCGGCTGACGCCCCCGGGCCCGCCCTCTCCGGGGCCGGCGCGACGCGTGCTATCATCCCGCCTCTCATGATCGGGAGAAACGCGCGCGATGAGCGGCAGGCGATCGTCGACGTTTTCCAGGGCCTTCGGCGCCGCCGTGGCGCTTCCGCTCCTGGCGGCGGGGCTGTCCGCCGCCTGCTCCGCAAGGAGGCCTGACATGACCGCCGACCTGGTCCTCTTCGGCGGCGCGGTCGCAACGCTCGACCCCGCCCGTCCGGACGCCCAGGCCGTGGCGGTGCGCGGCGACGCCATCGTCGCCGCCGGCAGCAACGACGAGATCCTCCGCCTCGCCGGACCGAAGACCCGGCGCATCGACCTGCGCGGCGCCCTGGTGGTCCCGGGCCTGACCGACGCGCACGGCCACGTCCGTTCCCTCGGCGAGGAGCTGGGCACCCTCGACCTGCACGGGGCCGCGAGCGTCGCGGACGTCGCTCTCAAGGTGCGCGAGCGCGATCGATCGCTGCCGCCTGGCGCCTGGATCACCGGCCACGGCTGGGATCAGAACCTCTGGCCCGGGAAGCAGTTCCCGGATCACCGGGCGCTGACCGAGGCGGCCCCCGGCCGGCCGGTCTGGCTGTCGCGCGTGGACGGTCACGCAGGCTGGGCGAACCTGAAGGCGATGGAGGCGGCCGGCATCGGTCCGCAGTCCCCCGACCCTCCGGGCGGCCGGATCGTGCGCGACGCAAAAGGCCGGCCGACCGGCGTGTTCGTGGACAACGCCCAGGACGCCATCGACGAAGCCCAGCCGGATCCGACGCGCGCCCAGATCAAGGAGTCGATCACCCGCGCCCTCCGCCGCTGCGCCGAGGGCGGCCTGACGGAGATTCATGACGCCGGCGTCGGGCCGGAGGAGGTCGCCGCCTATCGCGAGCTGGCCGACGCCTCGGAGCTGCCGCTGCGCGTCTACCTGATGTGGCGGGGGATCGGCGACGTGGCGCTCGAGTCGCTCGTCCAGCAGCCGCCGTTCGTCAACTACCGGAACCGCCTGACGCTCAGGGCGGTCAAGCTGATGATCGACGGCGCGATGGGATCGCGCGGAGCGGTCTTCGAGCAGGACTACGCGGACGACCCGGGAAACCGGGGGCTCCTGGTGACCTCCGCGGAGGAGATCGAGAGGCGCGCCGCCCTGGCGATGCGCCATGGATACCAGGTGTGCACGCACGCCATCGGCGACCGCGGGATAAGGCTCACGATCGACGCCTACGAGAAGGCCCTGGCGGCGGTTCGCCCGCACGATCCCCGGCCGCGCATCGAGCACCTGCAATGCGTAAGGCGCGAGGACGTGCCGCGCCTGAAGGCCCTCGGGATCATCGCCTCGATGCAGCCGAGCCACGCCACCAGCGACATGCCGTGGGCCGACGATCGCGTCGGCAAGGCGCGCGGCCAGGGGCTCTATGCCTGGCGCTGGGTCCTCGACTCCGGCGCCGTCCTCGCCGCGGGATCCGACTTCCCGGTCGATCCGGAGCCGCCGCTCATCGGCCTCCACAGCGCGGTCACGCGACAGGACCTGAAGGACCTCCCCGAGGGGGGCTGGCACCCCGAGCAGCTCATGACCCTGGACGAGGCGCTGCGCGCCTACACCCGGGGGGCCGCGTTCGCCGCCTACGAAGAGGACCGCCGGGGGACGATCGCCCCCGGGTACCAGGCCGACCTGACGGTTTTCCAGAAGGACCTCAGGGCCATCCCGCCGTCCGAGATCCCGCGCGCCGGGATCAAGCTCACGATCGTCGGCGGCAAGGTCGTCTACGAGCGCCCCTGACGCGTCGCGCCGGCGTGGCGCGTACAATCCTTGACTCCGCCCCTCCCCAGCCCCTGGCATGCCCCAACCTATTTCTCCGGCTCGCGTGGCCCGGTGGTCAGGGGTCGAGCGGAGTTCGGGGGTGACGTGAGAGCGTTGCTCGTCGATGACAACCGCGCCGACGTCATCTTCGAGATCAAGTCCGATCCCGATCTGCGCAGGATCCCGGTGGTCGTCCTGTCGAGCTCCCGGGCCGCCATCGACATCGCCCGGGCCTACGATGCCCAGGCCGCCGCGTACTTCGTGAAGCCGTTGAGCGGATTCGAGGGGGTGCTCGAGACGATCATGGCGTTCCTCGACGCGGCGCAGCTCCCCGCCAACGGCGGCCTGGCGCACCTCCGCCA
>Ga0070692_10000291_pt1 | contig 14188 bp, 7 predicted proteins | sample KBSK1102metaG_FD_64675 | JGI IMG/M metagenome (GOLD analysis project Ga0070692, IMG submission 64675) | Corn, switchgrass and miscanthus rhizosphere microbial communities from Kellogg Biological Station, Michigan, USA - KBS K1-10-2 metaG | ecosystem: Host-associated > Plants > Roots >...
GGTCGTGTCCCTGCTCATCGGCATCCTGTGCGTTATCACGGGCTCAATACTGACACTTTGGATCGCTTCCCGGACCGGATTGCACACATGATAAGCAAAGCGAGGACCGTCGTGACGCATGCAACTTCAATCGCTAGGTTTGTCGGCACCGCGATCCTCGTGGGCGCCACATTCAGCGCCTCGGCCCAGATCGACGAGCATTGCACCGTCTCGATCATGAATCGCACGGCACAAGTGCAACATGACGGGTCCTGGATAATCAACAACGTTCCCGCAACCTTGGGGCTTGTCCGGGCGCGGGCGGTATGCGTAGAAGCCGGTACTACGCGCATCGGTTCGTCCACTTTCGTCTCAGTTCCGCGCGGCGGCTCCGTCGAAGGTATCGACATCATCTTCGAGACAGTCGCGCCAATTCCCGCCTCCCTATCTCTTTCTACGGCGAATGCCGCTTTGGAAGCGCCAGGCGCGACGACTCAATTAACCACGACGGCCGCGTTCTCCAATGGATCGCGCCTTGACGTCACCCCCGGCATCGCAGGCACCACATATCGGTCCAGCAATCCCGCGGTCGCGACCGTCTCCGCGGACGGTCTCGTTACCGCTCGCGCCAGCGGCAACGTGATTGTCAGCGCCACGCATGAGGGGACCCTTGCCCTCACACGTATCACCGTTGCCAGCGTCCTCGACTCTGATGGCGACGGTATGCCCGATGACTATGAGGTTGCCAACGGCTTCAACCCCTATGATCCGAGCGACGCCCTGTCCGACTTCGACGGGGACGGACTTACGAATGTCGAGGAGTACCGTCGCGCTACAAACCCGAAATTCTGGGATACGGATGGTGACGGCATCAACGACGGCTTGGAGGTGCTCGTTGGCAGCGATCCCCTGAATCCAGCGAGCTTTGATCTAAGCAAGTCGCTGCACCACATCGACCTGTTCCCGCAACCCACGGTCGACGTGGTATTTGAGTCGCTTCTGGGCACGGGAGCGCGGAGACTCCGCGTCACCGGGCAGCTCATCGATGCCGGTGAGGTCGATATCACGCAGAACTACGGTACGACGTACAGCACGGGTAATGGGGCAATTGCTGCCGTGGACACCTCCGGGCATGTTGCTGCGGCCGGTCCTGGTACGACGTCGGTCACCGCTGCAAATTTCGGCTTCAGCGCGACAGCTCCCTTGAATGTCACCGCCTTCACGCCGAGCGTCAGGGGCGTGCTTCAGCTGCCCAATACGCCGAAGGCGATCGCTTTCTTGGGTCGTTACGTCTTTGTCGCGACGATGCCGGATCAGCGTGTTTCGGTCATCGATGCGCAGAACCCGGACCAGCCAGCGCTGCTCAGCACGGTCGCGGTTGCGGGGTACGCCGGTGGCCGGCTGTTGGTCGACAGCGGGAATCTCTACGTCGCCGACGCCAACGGCGTCACCGTTGTCGATGTCTCTGTGCCGACGGCGCCGCGCGTTGCGGATCACTTCAACGTCGCGGGCGTGCGCGACATCGCGATCTCAAACGGGTTTCTCGTTCTCGCGACGCCGACAGCGGTTGTGGTCCAGAACCAGAATGTCATCAACCGCAACGCTGTGTGGTCGACGTTTGCCCTCACCGATGCGCGGGCGGTCGTGAACGCCGGTACCCGGGTGGTCGTGTTGGATGGCAGCTCCGTCCTGCGCGTGATCGACTACTCCGCTAACTTTCTTGTACCGACGATGAGGGGGTCGGTGCAACTCGCAGGCGGTACGGTACTTCGCGGTTGGGGCGATTATGCCTACGTGAATTCGCAGAACGGCCTCGCCACGATCGACATCCGACAGCCGCAGCCCACGATCCTCAGTACGCTGACAACGCTGCCGGGCAGCGTGAAAGGACTCGACGTTCTCAACGGATTCGCCTTCGCGGCCCTAGATCAGAACGGTGCCGCAATTGTCGATATTGGTGAGCCGACTGCTCCACTCCAGCGCTTCGTCCTGCAGATTGGCGACGGGCTCGTCGGCGTCGTCGCGGCAAGGAGATTCGTCTACGCCATTCAGGATCTCGGTGGCAGCACACGTTTTAGCATTTCGCAATACATCGGAACGGTCGATGACGAAGGACGTCATCCCGATGTTCGGATCACATCGCCGTTGAACGGCACCTCGGTTGTCGAAGGAGCGCTCGTTCCCATTTCAATCCTCGCCGATGATGACTTCATCGTCGATTCGGTCTCGCTCTTCGCCGACAACCGCCTCGTCACTTCAACGAAGGCGCGTCCGGCGACGGTCCGCTTTCGAGTGCCTCTAGGCGCCACATCAGTAGTATTGTCCGCAACGGCGGTAGATTTTGGAATCAATACCGGACAAAGCCAGCCAATCACAGTCAACGTCGTCCACGACCTGACGCCGCCGACGGTTCAACTCACCGCGCCGACGACAGGGAACGTTTCGCCGCATCAACTGCTTCAAGTCATAGCCGACGCCAGCGACGACGGCTCGATCGCATCCGTTGAGTTCTTCGTCAATGGAGCTTCGATTGCCAGAACGACCACCGTGCCATATCAGACGACCTATTCGGTTCCCGATACGCTCGGCTCCATCACATTCACGGCGACCGCGACGGACGCTGCGGGCAAGTCAACCACCTCTTCGTCCGTGACAGTCACGGTAACTGGCGATCAGCCGCCGACAGTGCACATGCGTACGCCGAACACCTCCGGCCTGTTTGCTGGCGGCGACCTGCTTGTCTCGGCTGATGCGACCGACGACGTGGCGGTCTATTACGTCCAGTACTACATGAACGGCCAGGTGGTTCTTGGCGCGTACAGCTTTAATCCGCCATACAAAGTCTGGCTTCATCTGCCACCGGGCCAGACGTCGGTGCGGCTGAGCGCTGTCGCGTTTGATCGCACCGGCCATTCGGCATTCTCGGACGAGATCACGATCGCTGTGGCGCCCACATCCGCAGTCTCCGCTATTTCTCTCAGCGCCTTCCCGCAGGAGATGGTGATGCAGGGAACCTACGCGTATGTCGCCGCGAACGAGGGAGGACTGCTCATCGTCGACGCGTCGAATCCAGCAGCTATGTCGGTTGTGGGTTCTCTGCCGTTGCCGGGGAGAGCGGTCGGTGTCCGTGTGAGCGGTCACTTCGCGTTCATTGCGAGCGATACGGGAGGACTGTGCGTCATTGACGTCAGCGATTCGCATGCGCCGGTTCTCGTGGCTTCGTTACCATTGCCTGCTTCTCCGACCGGATTGGCCCTGGCGACCGGAGTACACCTCGACGGCGATCGGGCCTTTGTGACGGCCGCGGACGGCGTACACATCGTTGACGTTCGCAATCCGCTGGCACCGCAACCGGTGTCCGTTCTGGAGACTGCGCTTCCAGCGGCGCAGATGGTTATCTCAGGCAACACTCTCTACATCGCGAGTGCCCATCCACAGTTGAATCAGGCTGATTGCCATAGCTGCTCGGACATCACGGCATACGACATAACGACTCCGTCATCGCCGCAGCAGCTAGGGACAGTCGTCACACAGACAGCTGGGGGACTCAGCACCCCCGTTCCGACAAGGCTCGATCTCGCAGGCAACAGGCTGTATGTCGCTGGCAGGAACTACATATCCATCATCGACGTGGCTGATCCGCGGACGATGCGGGAACTCGGTCTTTTTGATGCAGTGCAGTTTGCGCACTGCTGCTGGCAGGAAGCGAAGCTGCGCGATGGTCTTCTCTTCACCACCGGCTTCGACAGCCCGAGCGTGCAGATGCTTAACGTCGATGAGCCAGGGAGTATGTTGCTCGTCGGCCGGGTGGACTTCGGGCAATTCGACCCCTTCTTCGCCGGAACCTCGGTTGTCGCGACGCCACAACTCGTCTTTGCCGTCGGAAGTAATGCCCCCGACTTCCTTCACTTCTATAATTCGCCGACGCGACATCTATTTGCGGTCGGCCAGTACAGAACGGTGAACGACGCCGCTCACCGTGCGCCGACGGTTGCGATCTCGCGTCCGCTCGCGGGCGTGACCGTGTTCGAACGGCAGGCTGTTCCGATCCGCGTCGATGCAAGTGATGACGTTGCCGTTGCTTCCGTACAGATCGCGGTGGATGGCCAGCCCATTGCCACGCTCGTCGGCGCACCGTACACATACCTTTGGACTGCGCCGGTGGGCTCGACCCAACACACGATCACGGCAACCGCGACCGACTTCGGCGGCAACAGCGCCGCGGCCACGCCTGTTATCGTCCACGTGGTCGCGGACGTAACACCTCCGACGATTCACATCACTGCACCGGTTTCGAGTGTCAGTGTCCTCGCGTCCTCGATCACGCTGCGCGCCGCCGCCACGGATAATTTCTCCGTGACGGCCGTCGCATTCAGCGTGAATGGTCAACCCGTCGCCACTTCGACCACGCCTCCCTATGAGGTCGCCTACGTTGTCCCCGCGGGAACATCACAAATGACCGTCAGTGCGACGGCAACCGATCAGGCGGGCAACACGGGGAGTGCCCCCGATGTGACGGTCTCGCTCGTACCGCAGGCGGGCTCGTTGGCCCTTCCGGGCCATGCAAACGAGGTTGTAATTAACGGCGGACATGCGTTGGTCGCCGCAGGCCACCAATGGCCTCTACATTGTCGATATCAAGGACGGCGCGTGGCGGCGGTCACGTTCACGGTCAACGGCAGGGACGTCCTCACCGATACGGTCGCGCCGTACGACATGAACTATCTGGTGCCCCGCGCCAGAACTTCGATAACCATCGGCCCCACTGCAACCGACTTTGCAGGGAGCGTCGGTCATGTGTCTCCGGTGATCCTCCCCGTGACCTCTGCTGCCCTTGACCATCAGATGGAGTTACAGGTCGGTTCTGCGCTTTTCCAGCGTGCTGGCGCGGAGCGATGTGTCGCCGTTGATTGGGAATCGATGAAATTAGCGAACAGTGATGCGATCGCCTCCAAACGTCGTGAGTTCGAAACCATCGAAGAGCTCATGCGACGTCATCCGCATCTCGCGGAGGACTCCGAGGGCTACTGACTCGCCAAGCGCAAGCCCGGCGCTCCCGTCGGAGCGCCAATGCAGACCCGCAAAGTCGCGGGCGTAGGAGATGTTCTCGGCGAGTTTGTCGAGTTCATTGCCTACGGTGAGCCCTGAGTCCGTGTAGCGACGCAACGACTGGCCGTCCGCGCTGGGTGCACTCGTTTGCGGGATGACAAACGACTCCGCGAAACACGCTTTCAGGACCGTCGCACACGCGCCGGCGATCACCGCATGGCCAGCCGGATACGATGGATGCAGCGGCGCGCCCTCTGGATATGCTTGCGGAGCCAAGGCTGTTCCAAAGCGGCTGCGCGTCAAGTCGAGCGCGGTTGAGTTGAGAAGGTCGATATGTAGCGGATAGGTCGCCGCGCCGGAGAGCTGTTTCTGCACCCGTCCGCCGTACTCTTCGGGTCGGACGCGCATGTGCAGCCGCCACTTCTGAAACCACGCAGCCTTCAGCGCAATGTTGGCCACAAGGCCGACCAAATGCAGGATGTCGCTTGGTCCAAAGGTCACGAATCCCGATTGACTGATCGAGTAGTCGTAGGGGATACCGCCGTCAACCGGCGCACTCATCTTGAACAGCATCAGGGCTGCGCCGAGAAACGCCTGATACGTAAAATCGCGATGCACGTACTCGCAAAGATCGCGTCCCGTACGGATATAGGTCGGCACGTCACCGAACGCGATGTCATCGGCGAGGGCGCCATTCTGGAGCGCGAGCCAATGCTGCTCATCCACGACGTAGTCGCGATTCGGCACCGCGGTGCGGATTTTTTGCGGCACCCGGATGGGCGTCCATGGAAGATCGCGGAGCAGGAACTGCGAGGTATACGGTCCGATGCGACCGCCGCGCGTCGTCCCCCGAAACAAGAGCTCCGGCGTGACGTGCCCGCTGTCACGAGCACCTTGATAGCCCTTTAACGCTGTCAATTCAGCTGCGGCTTTTGCGACGAGAGGATTCATCGCGTATTGGTCGAACGGCACGTCGCGCAACAGCGCGTGCCAATAGATCTCGACCATTTCTGCTGCCTGCTCGGCGCTGCTGAATGCCGGCGGAGCGGGGATCGCGATCTGCTGGCTATCCGGACCGATCAGGTCATAGGCAAATGCGGCCTGCGGATCGGCCAGCTTGAGATACCCGCCAAGCGGAATGGCTTCGAACTGATCGTGACGGCCGCTCTCAATGGCGCCGAGAAGGATTTTTAGCGCGGCGGGATCCGGCTCTCCACGCTTTGCATCGTGCGGCAACCCTTTCGAATAGATCGCAAATCCACCCAAGTGACGATCACCATTCGTTTTGTGTTCGACTCTTGGGGCATCGCGCATGAGCTGCGCTGCGTGCACTCGTCTGAGATAGGCTTCCGCAGCGCGCGCTGTTGGTTTCAAACGGGGAGCGGAGCGCTCCCGCCGCGGTTCAACGCCGAGTGCACGAGTGGCGGCCAAGAATGCCGCCGCGTTCGCCGCACCACGAAAGAGACGACGTCTACTGAACTGCAATTCGGGTGTGTCTCCATGCTTGATTGGTCGAACGGGCATCATGCATTCTAATCTGGACAGCTACATACCGCACACTCTTGGCGAACGGGATGCCCCGAGACAATTGAGGCTTCCCCCCGGCTGAGATTTTTCATCGACCAGTAAGAACACTAGATCAGTGACCAGTCGCGCGTTCCACATGTTCTGCCGCAGAACCTGACTCCGCCGTCAGAGTCGGCGATTGACGAGTCGTTGCGGACGATCGATCACGTTTTCCTCTTGCGGATGACCGCGAAATTGCACTTGCGACAGCGGCGTGGTCCGATTTTCTGGAGTTTCTCAAGAGGCCCACGGAGCAAAAGCCGCGTTTCGCCGCAGTCGGGACACAGGATCGCGACGACGCCCCGCTTGCGCGTACAGGGTGCGCAGAGACTCGACTTTCGTTGGAGGCTCAAGCCGACAGGCATCGTGCGGGCTGCGCCGCAGTCATCACAGACGATCGTGACGCGTCGGCCGTTCTGGCGGAGGAGCGGCGGCAGCCGCACTCCTTCTGCCTTGAGCTTGCGGTACAACGAGTATCCCTTCGGTTCGGGCCAGCCGAGCGCTCGCGCCACGGCTTGGCAGTTTACGAGATCGAGGCCGGCGACGGCGGCGAGAAACGCGCTCCGTGCGTCGGAGCTGTAGCGGACCGCGTCGCGGCGGAGACTTGCAATGATCGTGTCGAGCGTGCGCGCGGTACTTTTCGTCCCGTTCGAATACATGTGCCGCATGATCGACTGTGTCTTTTTGTGGAAGAGGAAGTTCACGAACCGGAAGTAGAACGCCGGGTCGCCAGTCGGTCCCATCGCGATCCCGATCGTGACGTCCTGCCGGTCGCCCGCATCGAAATCGAAGCGCCAGTGAATGCGGCCGAGATGATGGCTGCGTGGAAACGCCACCTTGTATCCGACGCGGAGTGCTCCATCGACGACGACCATGTTCCCCTCGCGTGCGACGGAGGCGCCGCGGGATTCCAGGGCCGTGCAGATCGTTTCCCAGAGCGCGCCGATCTCATCGCGATAGGCGTGGAGAATCGCTTCGTTATCTCCATGCGTGAAGTATTTGCGATAGGTATCAACCGTGGGCTTGCCCGATTCGCCGAGAGCGCGCGCGGTCGTTACGACACCCCACTTCTCGAAAAGATCTCGGAGTTGACTCGCGAGACCATCAGGAGAGCGGAGCCATCGCTTCCGCGCGACGCTTCGCTGAACGGCATCCCAAGACGCCCGATCAATGATAGCGGGCCATGCGTTCTCGACGAGCACCCGGTGATCGCTCGGGAAGTTCTGCGACGCGCCGAAGAAGCACTCGGAGAAGCCCGCGTAGGCGCCATTCGTCAGCATCATGACAACCGCTAAGGCGCGCCACCGCGTTGCGCCGCGAGGGGTCGGTGTACCAGCTTTGGTAAGCGCCTGCGCGATCGCCGCCGGCGAGAGACCGTCCTTGAGGTAGAGCCGAAAGACGCGCCGCACCGTTGCAACCTCCGCGCGCTTTCCGAGCGCGAGCTTCGTGTGATAGCTGTTGACTGCTTTTCTTTGTCCGTGTTCGAGTTGGTGCAGCGGACGACCATCGGCATCCACGACGACGCGGACTAAGGCGTACGGCGGATCGCCGCCCGGCCAGAATCCGGCTTTCACCGCGCGATACTTTCCAAACTGCACCATCCGTGATTTGTCGCGGCTGAACTCCGCCGCAAGCACGCGTTTCAGCGACTTCATGAGACTCGCGTACGGCGTATCGTCGTCGCGGAAGGTCTCTTGGACATAGAGAACACGGACGCCGTGGGCAAGGAAGAAGAACTCCCAATAGGCGCTCTCGTCAATGTTCGCGAATCGTCCCCACCGGGAAACATCGCGGACAAGTATCGCCTCGAACTTCGTTCCTCGTTGTACGTCGGCGACAAGCCGCGTGAAACCCGTTCGCCCACGCGTGCTGCGGCCGGAGGCACTGTCGGGGTAGGTGTCGACGATCTCCATCCGCCGTTCGACGGCGTACGCGGTGAGGATTTCTTCCTGTGCGTTCAGCGAGTCGGCCTGCAAATGTTCATTCGTCGAACGACGGACGTACAACGCAACACGCATATGTCATTCTGCCATACATAAAGCATCGAACAGTGCGCGTTGACGCTGGCGACGACTTGCGTACTGGTCGCGGCAGTTCCTCCGCATCACGCGCCACGGCGAAACGCCGGCGAGCCGGTGGGTGCGCGACTGGGCGCCGCGGCTCCTCGGCGGCATTGCCTTCCTCGTCGTCGCGCTCGACCTCGTGAAGGCACTGCGGCAGTACGAGAGCGGCGCTGCGCCGCTGGCGCTCTACGTCTACGCCGGCGTGTTCTTCGTCGCGGCGCCCGTGTTCGTCTACCTCGCATACAAGCGACGCGACTGGCTCGGGACCGGCCCGCCGACGTCCGTTACAAGCTTGCGTGCGCTGCTCGGACAGGCACCGGTGCTCCTCGGACTCCTCCTGGGCTTCGCGGGCGTGCTCTTCCTCGCGGCCACCCTCGCACCGCAGCGGCTTGGCCTCCTCGGCGCGCCGACGATCGTCGCGCTCTCGGCGTCGCTCTGGGTGCCGTTCGGCGGGATGCTTGTGCATCTCGGCTACCGCCTGCGGCTCCCGATTCTCTCGACGCTCTTCGTGCTCGCGTTCGCGTTCAGCACGTGCAACGACAACCACGTCGTGCCACCGATCACGGCGCTGCCGCGGGCACTGCGGCCGAACGTGACGGAGCAATACCGCGCATGGTCGACGGCGCTCACGCAGAGGTACGGTGCGACGCCGCAGCCGGTGTTCATCGTCCTAACCGAGGGTGGCGGCATCCGCGCCGCGTACTGGACCGCGGCGGTGCTCACAGCGCTCCACGATCAGCTGCCGGGCTTCTCGGACCACGTGTTCGCGATCAGCGGCGTCTCGGGTGGAGCGGTGGGTGCGACGACGTACGCGGCGCTCCTCGCGACGCCGACGCTTGCAGGGCGGCCGCTCCGGCCGGATGCCCTGCACGCGCTCCGCGGCGACGCGCTCGGGCCGACGCTCGCGGCGATGTTGCAGCCGGACCTCGCGCAGCGCTTCCTCCCGTGGCCCATCCTCCCCGACCGCGCGGCCGCGCTCGAGGGCGCGTGGGAGTACGGCTGGCGGAGCCGCACCGTGAGCGGCGCTACGATGGCGGAGCGCTTCAAGCTCTGGATGCGCCGCGCGACGCCGGTCGCGCCGCACCCGCACCTCGACGAGGGATTCTTGAAGGTGTTCGGGCCGAAAAACGGGACGCTCTTCCCGTCCCTCTTCCTCAACTCGACGGTCGTCGAGAAGGGCGCCCGCGCGATCGTGAGCAACCTGCGGATCGAGTCGTGGCGGCTCCGCAACCGCGCCGACGATCCACAGCCCTCCGAGTTCTCCTCCACGTACGATGTCCTCGCGGAGCTCGACGGCGACGTGAAGATCAGCACCGCGGCGCACTTCAGCGCGCGGTTCCCGTACGTCTCGCCGGCGGGCACGATCCACGCGCCGCACTTCGGGAGCAAGACCCTGCCGCGGCCGAAGAACGAGACGACGTGTCTCGACTGCGCCGACACGGAGCAGCCGGCGCCGTGCCGATCGTGCAACCAGACCTGCTGCCATCTCGTGGACGGCGGCTACTTCGAGAACTCCGGCGCTGTCACGGCCGCGGAGATCATCACGACGATCCGGCAGGCAGGGGGACCGGCGAACCTGTTCCCGGTCGTGCTCATCATCTCGGCGACGAAAGAGCCCTTGCCTCCCTACGTGCCGCAGGCGCGCGTGGGTGAGATCACGACGCCCCCCACAGCACTCTACAATACGCGCGACGGGCGCGGCGACCTCGCCGTCGCCCAGCTCAAGCGCGCGATGGCGAATACGCCGCCACCGCGCGTCGTGCCGCACTCGTACATCGACTTCGTCGTAACGCAGCGCGCGACGGTGCTGCCGCTTGGGTGGGCACTCGCCGAGCAGTCGCGCAACATGATCGACGCGAGCGTCGGTCTGCGGAACGGGCCCAACTGGGACGCGTTCCGCCAAGTGCAGCAACTCCTCGGAGACGCGGAGCCGCCGCGAAGTGAGCCGATCGCGTGCGCCGCGTACGCGGCGTTGCCCGGCGCGGACGGCAAGAAGCCAGACATCCCCACCGTCGGACCGATCTCCTGCGTCACCCAAGGAGGAGCGCCATGACGACCGATGCGGTTGCACCGAAGGCGAAGGTGCCGTTCTGGACGAAGAACCCGATCGCGGGGTGGTCGAAGGCGCGGTTCTGGACAACGTTTGCTGTGCTCATCGCACTCCCGGCCGGATGCGTGGTCGGGATCATGGTGAGCGATCGGAGACTCGCGACGACATGTACGCCGGCGAGCGCCGCGCTCGAGTGGGTGGCGTCGCCGCGCGCGGCGGAGAACATCGTGGCGGACTGGCGCGTCCGCGGCGTCATCATGATTGTGCGGACCGGAGTCTGGATCGACTATGGGTTCCTCGCGTGCTACTCGACGCTCCTCGCGATTGTCATCTTCCGTTGCGCGCGCGCGCTGCCCGCCATCGACTGGTGGGCACCCGTGGGGGATCGGCTCGGCTGGTGGATGTGGGTCGCGGGCGGCCTCGACGCGCTCGAGAACGCGGGCATGCTTCTCGAACTCTCCGGACGTGGCTACGCACTCGCGCCCGTTATTGCCTTCGTTGCGCGCGCGAAGTGGACCATCGTCATGATCGGTCTGACGTACGTCACGTTCACGGTCATCCTGTGGCTACGCTACCGCGCCAGCGACACGGATCCGGACCTGCGCGGCGAAATGGCAAGGCTGCGCACGCCGTCGGGCGGGTTCAGGATCTCGATCAAAGAGGACGAACCGCCCGCGCCGGCAGATTGGCTCGACCAGACCTTGCGTTGATCGGGAACACACATTTCCGCGGAGTACTTCGGCGAGAACCTCTCCGAGTAGCTCCGATGGGCGCTACTGCAGGGCGCGGCGGCCTGACCGATCCGTTCGTGAGGCAGTGCTTCATCCTTGGGGGTAGGAAAAGCCGGTCCACCGCCACTCCTACGACAAGGGTCCGAATCAGTCGTCATCGGGGAAAGATCCGGCGGTGTCCGTCTTCGTCTATGTCCGCGACGTTGCACCGGCGGTTCGATCTGCTGAACTGCTTGGTCGTGATCCCGACCGTGAAGCCTAAGCAAAACCCGGAAGAAACGTCAACGTCATACGCACCGAGAAGGAGGACTACATGCGGCGTTTCCTGTATGCACTCGCGCTCTTCCTTGCGATCCCCTCCGTTTTCGCCCAAGGTCCCACGCTGCCGACCCCTGATCACATCGTGATCGTGATCGAGGAGAACAAGGGGTTCACCGATGTCATCGGCTCCTCGTCAGCGCCCTACATCAACTCGCTCGCTGCGCAGGGAGCGCTTCTTCGCAAGTTCTTCGCGCTTCACCATCCGAGCCAGCCGAACTACATCGACTTCTTCGCCGGAGACACGCTTGGTGTGTGCGACGACACCTGCCCGACGTCGCCGTTCACCGCCCAGAACCTCGGCGCGGCACTCCTCGCGGGCGGGAAGACCTTCACCGGCTTCGCGGAGGACCTACCGCATGCGCATCCTTCCATGGTCTGCAAGCGAGGCACGTTCGCGCGCAAGCATTGCCCGTGGCTCGACTTCTCCAACGTGCCGGCGTCGTCGACCATGGATTTCACGAAGTTCCCACAGGACGCCGCGGGATTCGCGACGCTGCCGGCGGTGAGCTTCGTTATCCCGAATCTGGAAAACGACATGCACAACGGCGTGAGCATCGCCGCCGAGGTGAAGCGCGGCGACGACTGGCTGAAGGCGAACCTCCAAGCCTACGCGACATGGGCGATGAGTCATAACAGCTTGCTCGTCGTGACGTGGGACGAAGACAGCTCCCGCCATTATACGATCCACTGCCCGGCGGTCATTGCGACGACGCCGCCCGCGAACCGCATCCCGACGATCGTCGTGGGCCAGCCCGTGCGTGCCGGCGCGACATCGCAGAAAACGTATACGCATCAGGATCTCCTTCGAACGATTCTCGACATGGAGGCCATCGCGCCCTTCGGCGGAGCGACATCCGCAACAGACATCACCGACATCTGGCAGACTAGCCCGCCGCCGTCCGCTGCCGAAGCAATGTTCGCGCTCCCCGTCGGGCCCGGCGTGCCGGGGTCGAACACGACCACCGGATGCGGCGACGATCTCTGGAAGCACGTGTATCACCCGTTCCGACTCCTCGTGAAACAGGACTGCATCACGGTCACAGGCGTCATCGTCGACGCGACGGCGCACCACCGCGCGGACGGCGTGCGCCACGAACCCGATGGCGACACGCACGGCTGGCTCAAGGTGGACCCGGAATTCGAGGACCTGTTGAATCACGGCAACATCGCGCACGAGCAAGGCAATCTCGTCTTCGAGCTCGTGTGCCACTTCCCGGTGCTGCAGCCGGACGCGAGGCGTCCCTGTCGCGGCTTCCATGACACGACGGCGATTCCACCCGTGGGCACCCGTGTCGCGATCCGCGGCACCTTCGTCCAGGACACGAACCACGGCGAATGGAACGAGATTCACCCCGTCACGAGCATCGAGACCCGATGAACGCACGGAAGAAACGAGGCAAGGGAGATGAAACTGCTCTTTGACGCGGGACATGGACTTGGCAATCGGCATCGCGATGTGATGGACCCTGGCGCGGAGGCGAACGGCACCTCCGAGCATGCGGAAGTCCAGCTGCTGCGGAGTGATGTCGTGGCGCGATTGGATGGCAGGATCGAGGTGCTGCTGGTACCGAACAACAATAAGACGCTCCACGACAAGGGAGCGTTCATCCGCGACAACTTTGCGGCTGACGACGTGCTGCTCTCGCTTCATCTCAACGCGGCGACCCCGGCGGCAACGGGCGCGGAGATTCTCTTCGATGATCAGAAGCCGCAGAACAAGGCCGAAGCCAAGCGGCTGGTCACCGCCTATTGCAAAAAGACGGGCCTCAAGAATCGGGGCGCGAAACCAGACACGGAGAGCCATGAAGGCAACGTCTTCATCCTCGGACAGTGCCCAGGCCGCGGGTACCTCCTCGAGTGCGGCTTCATCTCGAACGCCGGAGATCTGGCCACCGTGCGCAGCGACGCCGCCAGCGCGATCACCGACGTGCTTCTCGACCTGTTCGACGTGGCGCAGTGAGGTGTCTTCTTTGCCCGGCCCGCGGTGCCGTTCTTCGTCAGCCGAACGCGGCGGCGCATAGGCGAGTGCGCAGAACTGTTTCATCGCGTGCGTCCTCCTTGCGCTGCCGCCGTCTCGTTCCGTTGAGATGCGCGGTGCCGGAGTCTTGCTCATCAGGTCTCCGCGCGTGCTACGTCCGTTCCTTGAACGTGCGTTCGAATTCGGCGAGGTGTTTCTCGACGCCGTGCAGAACCGACAGCCGGCACCGCACCGACAGCCGTTTCCTTCGTCGTCACCACGCGCGGCGGAACTACGAAATCTCAACGCATCGGAGCACGAGCCGATCACCATGTGACAGAGCAGATTAGTGGAAGGACCACTGTTGGGTGGCGCCGCCGTTGGCGGGTTCCAGGAGGAGTTGTGTGCCGAGGCCGCTATAGATATCGGCCACGAAGGCGCCGGCTTTGCTGGTGAGCGTGAACCAACCCGG
>Ga0070692_10000292_pt1 | contig 14186 bp, 20 predicted proteins | sample KBSK1102metaG_FD_64675 | JGI IMG/M metagenome (GOLD analysis project Ga0070692, IMG submission 64675) | Corn, switchgrass and miscanthus rhizosphere microbial communities from Kellogg Biological Station, Michigan, USA - KBS K1-10-2 metaG | ecosystem: Host-associated > Plants > Roots >...
CTCTACCCCCAGCGGTTTTGTTCGTCATTGTTCTCGTCATCGGTTTTTTGTCTGGCTCGACGGTCTATTTCTATAACAAAAGTCAAAACGGCGCCGCGCACCAAAAGGTCGGCTCAGCCACCTTTCAGGCCGATTTACCAGCCATCACTCCGACAGAAGAGGCCAAGAAAGTTGACGAACTAACCAAACCAGCCGAACCGAAGGGACGTCTCAGCTACCCGGCTAACGTTTATACTGTTGGTGCCAAAGAGACGCTGTTTGGCATCGGCACAAAATTTGGTCTTAACTGGCAGCTGATCAAACTAGCTAACGGCGTCACCAACGAAAACCTGATCCAGGCTGGCTATCCGCTAGCCATTCCCAAGGTTGATCCTAATAGCGATCTCTACCGACTGGCTTTTGTACTCAACGAAGACGTCGCTAGCCAAATGAACCGTGACCTCCGCGATAAAACCGATGACTCTACCTTCAACCCGATCGAAGTGGCTAAGAGCTCGGCTGTCCCGTATTTTGGTGTTAGCGCTCAGGACGAGTTCTCCCTGCTCGAGCAAAACGAAAGTCAAGGAACCGCTTTGGTTCAAGTCAAAAATAGCGACTCAACCAACGTCGTCGGCCTTTTTCAACCTAAAACCAAAGGTAAAAACGGCTTTTGGGCGGTCCTGTATATCGAGCACAGAAGTTGAATGAACAGCATCTCTCTTCGTGATCGTTCGCGAGCGCCAATGTCAATTATTCATTCGCGTCCATGTGGACGCTCGCGAATCGAACACCAGAGCTAATGACTAACAACAGCCCCCTGGTTTTTGTCGTCTTTGGCCCTCAGGGTTCGGGTAAAAGCACGCAAGTCGAACGATTAGCGGCTAAGTTTGGCTTGAACATACTTGAGGCCGGAGAAGTGCTGCGACATCGGGCAAAAACCGACGCTCATCTCTTAGAGCTAGTCAATTCTGGCACTCTCGTGTCAGACGAGGTGATGACTGAGATCGTCGAGGAAGAGATAGAAAAATTTGATCACCAGCGGGGAGTTGTTTTTGATGGTTACCCACGCGATATTACCCAGTTTAACGGCTTCAAAATGCTGGCTGATCGCTATCAGTGGCAGGTGATAGCGATCTTTATTAATTTGTCAGATGAGACGGCCCAAGCTCGACTCAAGGGGCGTTTCCAGCTGGTCGACGGCCAAAAAGTGACTCGGGAAGACGACCAACCGGCGATCGTTCAAAAACGCCTCGATACCTTCCGCAGAGAAACTTTACCGCTCAAACGACTCTTTAACGATGCTTATCAACTAATTGAGATCGACGGCGAGCCGCCAATTGACGCTGTCACAGCCGAAATTAACCTGGCCTTAACTGATGCTTGAGCCCAATCCCGACCAAGTCGCGGCCGGTCAAGTTGCCGCGGCCATCCACGCCGCCGTCGGCAGAATGATCCAGCCCGGCCTTAATTTGCTAACGATTGAGCGAGCGATCGCTGATCAGATTAGGCAGTCGGGGACGAAACCAGCCTTTTTAGGCTACAAAGGCTACCCAGCCGTCAGCTGCCTGTCGGTCAATTCCGTTGTTGTCCATGGCATCCCGGTTGATTACGAACTCCAGGAAGGCGACGTCATCTCTGTTGATCTGGGCGTCTCCAAAAACGGCTGGATTGTCGATACGGCCGTCACTCACGCGGTTGGAAAGATCAGCGCTGAGGTCGCCCAACTACTCCAAGTGACTAAAAAAGCTCTCGACGAAGCCGTTCCTCTGGCTCGTCTCGGCGGCCACGTCGGTGATATCGGCGCCGAAGTTCAGTCAATTGTCGAAAAGTCAGGCTTCTTTGTTGTTAGAGAGCTAACTGGCCACGGCGTGGGTAAGGAGCTCCAGATGCCACCGAGTATCCCGAATTTCGGTCAAAGTGGTCGCGGAGCGATGATCAAAGAAGGGATGGTCTTAGCGATCGAACCGATTACGGCCTTGCGACCGGTGGCAGTTGATGTCGGCGCCGATAACTGGACGATCACGGCCAGACCGGACGTTATTTGCGCCCACTTTGAGCACACCGTTTTTGTCGGTAAGAACGGTCCAGTTATCTTGACTGCTCAACCATAAAACAGTAGAATGGATCAAGATGTCGGATAAAGAAGGTGTAGTGGCGCTCGACGGCCTCGTTGAGGAAGCGCTGCCTAACACTCAATTCCGGATCACCCTTGACAATAATCAGCCAGTTTTGGGTTATGTCTCCGGTAAAATTCGTAAGCACCGGATCCGCATCCTGCCTGGCGACCGAGTTACCGTCGAGATGAGCCCGTACGATTTAAGCAAGGGTCGGATTACTAAGCGTTTAACCTAATAAATACCAATCATGAAAGTTCACGTAGGAGTCAAAGCCAGATGCCAGAAGTGCAAAATTATCCGCCGCAAGGGGGTAGTTCGAGTGATCTGTTCAAATCCTCGCCACAAACAGAGACAAGGCTAATGCCACGAATTGCCGGAATTAATATCCCTGATAACAAACGGGCTGAGATCGGTCTCAGCTACATTTTCGGTATCGGCGTTTCCAAGGCACAGGAAGTCCTTAAAGAGCTCAAGATTGCCGGTAATCCCCACTTTAGCGAGATGACTACCGAACAGATCGACAAACTCCGTGAGTATATCGAGAAAAACACCACCGTCGAAGGCGATTTGCGCCAAGTTATTCATCAGAATATCCGCCGTTTGAAGGAGATCGGCAGCTTCCGAGGCTCCCGTCACACTAAGAATCTACCCGCCCGCGGTCAAAGAACTAAGACCAACGCTCGAACCAAGCGAGGCAAAAAGGTTACTGTTGGCTCTGGCCGCAAGAAATCGGCTGAAAAAACTTAATCAAATATGGCTAAAATAACCAAAAGCAAGAAAAAGGTAACGTTAGCGGTCGAGGATGTCTTAATGACCATCCACTCCACCTTCAACAACACCATTATCACCGCCAGCGCCTTTAACAGCGGCAACGTTCTGAACTGGACCTCCTCCGGGCAAGCCGGATTTAAGGGCACCAAAAAGGGGACGCCGTACGCCGCCACCACCGCGATGAAGATCTTACTCGACAAAATCGCCGACTACCAGCCTAAAACCCTCCACATCCAGGTTCTGGGCGCCGGTAACGGTCGCGACGCTGCTTTGCGGGCCATCGCTGGCTCTGGCTACAAAGTCGCTTCCATCAAAGATATTACCCCGTTGCCTCACAATGGCACTCGGCCCAAAAAAGCGAGGAGAGTTTAATGTTACAAAAACGACCAACCCGACAAAAAAAGGTTTCTGAATACGGCACCCAACTTCAAGAGAAGCAGAAGGCTAAACAGGCTTACGGACTGCGCGAGAAGCAATTTCGTCGTTACTTTACGACTGCTGCCAAGGTCCGTTCCCAAACCGGCCAAACTCTGCTCCAGCTACTCGAGAGCCGGCTCGACAATGTTATTTTCCGGGCTGGCCTGGCGATGACTCGACCACAAGCCCGTCAGCTGGTCACCCATCGTCATTTCAAGCTCAATGGCTCACGAGTTAATATCCCGTCTTTGATGGTCAAACCGGGCGACGTCATCGAGCCCTACACCCTGAATACCGTCAGCCATCAGACCGAGATTCCTTGTGCCACCTGGCTTGATCTTGATAAAAAGAGTCTCAAAGTTAAAGTTGAGCGCCTGCCTAACCCCGAAGAGCTACCTTTAGAGTTCGACACCCAGAAGATCGTCCAGTTCTATTCTCGATGATGCATTCATCGAGATCTGAGTTTTACGAAGGTTCACGCTAGGGCGTAGGCTATTGAGATTTTTGCGGATAATTGGTAAAATAATCTAACAATATCGGAGGAAATTAACTAACAAATGTCACACAAACTATCTGAAGTATCATTAATGCAGCTCAAAGAGGACCACGCCGATGGCGATATGGCCCGCTTTATCATCGAGCCGCTTAGCCCAGGCTTTGGTTTGACTGTCGGTAACGCCATCCGACGCGTTTTGCTCTCTTCGCTCCAAGGCGCCGCTATCACCTCGATTCGCATCGACGGTGTTGCTCACGAGTTTTCGACTATCAAAGGTGTCACCGAAGACGTTGTCGACTTAATCTTGAATCTTAAGCAAATTCGCTTCAAACTCGACGGCGACGAGCCTCAAGTGGTCGTCCTCGACGTCAAAGGCCCTAAGAATGTTACCGCCGCTGACTTTAAATGCCCAACTGGCGTCAAAGTCAACAACAAAACCGCCCACGTCGCCGAATTAGTGGCCGGTGGTAAGCTTTTGCTAGAAGCGACGGTTGAAAAAGGTCGAGGCTACCTACCGACTGAGCTACGCAAAGAAGAGAAGCTGCCGATCGGCGTGATCGCCATCGACGCCGCTTTCGCGCCGATCAAACGGGTTAACTTCCAGATCGAAAATACTCGCGTCGGTAAGATGACTAACTTTGACAAACTTGTTCTTGAGGTCGAAACCGATGGCTCGATTACCCCCCAAGACGCTTTAGCCCAGTCAGCTGACATCTTAGTTGATCACTTCTCTGTTTTAGCTGGTCCAGCCAGTATCGCTGCCGAAATGAGCGCTCCCGTTGCCGAGGCAACAGCCGAGGACGAATTGATGGCTGAGGAGACTGTCGCGCCCGCCAAACCGGCCAAGAAATCCGCCAAAACCGAAGCCAAGCCCAAATCGACCAAAAAAGGCTAACCGATGCGGCGAGTATTGCGTAGCCAATCTGATTATCGCTCGACAACGCTGCGCAACCAGTTAACGTCGCTCGTCCTCTATGAGGCCGTCGTTACCAACAGCGGCAAAGCTAAAGCGCTCGAGTCTTACGCCAATCACTTTTTCAATAAAGCCAAAGTTGGTGATTTGGCAGCTAAAAAGTTAGCTCATCAGACCTTCTTGGATAAAAACGCCACTAAGAAAACCTTTGAAGACATCCTGCCTCGCTACAAAAGCGGTGTTACTACTTTTGTCCGCAGCCTGGCCACCACGCCCAGAGTGGGGGATAACGCTGCCCGACGGGTGGTGATGCTAATTGAAGCGGCTAAGATCGAACCGAAAAAAGAAGCGGCTCCCAAAGAGACGAAAACGACTAAAAAGGCTCAAGGATGATAGTTACTCGCGCCACCCATCGTCTCGAAGCCAACGGTCAAGTCTTAGGTCGCCTGGCGACCCAGATCGCCAACTTGCTACGCGGTAAACTTAAGGTTGGTTTTAACACCTACCAGGACCTCGGCGACATCGTCGTCGTCGTTGACCCAGCCAAGATCGTTGTTACCGGTAAGAAGTTAACTGACAAGATGTACTACCGTCACTCAACTTACCCCGGTGCCCTCAAAGAGCGAACACTGGCTGAGATGCTCGATAAACAACCCGAAAAGGTTATTACTCAAGCCGTTAAAAATATGATGCCAAAAAATCGCCTCAGCCAGCACTGGCTCAAACGGCTCAAATTTGAATATACCGATGCCAAAAACTAAAGAAACTAGCTTTTTCAAGGGCGTTGGTCGACGCAAGCGAGCCGTGGCCCAAACCCGACTTGTCACCGGTACTGGCAAGCTGACTATTAACGATCGTGAGACTCCGCTACCACTCAAGCTTCAACACATCCTCGAGCTGGTTGATAGCATGGGTCGTTTCGACATCTCAGTTATCGCCCGTGGTGGTGGCCGACAAGGCCAAGTCGACGCCGTTGCGTTGGGAGTTGCCCGCGCTCTAGTCGAACTTAACCCTGATTACCGTTCGACTCTCCGCAAAGGCGGTTACCTAACCCGAGATTCTCGAGTGACTGAGCGCAAAAAGCCTGGTCTGAAAAAAGCTCGTCGGGCTCCCCAGTGGGCGAAACGTTAATCTAAAACAAGCTTCAACAAGAAAAGGATCGCTCCGGCGGTCTTTTTTCTTAGAACTTTTTCCCTTATGATGCCCTCATGAGCGCGCTTATCTTAGACATACATCGACGAGCTCGTATATCTCTGATTGAAGCTTATTCTTATATCTAAGATAAATGTCAGCTTTAATCCTCGATATAGAAACTGTGGGCGAAGATTGGTCAGCCATCGATGAACAAACGAAGAAGGTCTTGGCTGAGCGGATTACTCGCCTCGACCCGAAACTAAGCGACGAGGACTGCGCCGAGCAGGCGGAAGAAAACCTGGGCTTCTCGCCCTACACGGGCCAGATCGTCACCGTCGGTGTCCTTGACTGTGACACTCAAAAAGGCGCTGTCTATTACCAAGCGCCCGGCGCCAAATCCGTCGTCAAAGATGTCGACGGGATCAAATTTGCCGTCACCTCCGAGCGGGAAATGTTGGAGAAGTTTTGGGAGTTATCCAGCCGCTACACCGAGTTTGTTACCTTTAGCGGCCGGGTCTTTGATATTCCTTACTTTATGATTCGTTCGGCCATATTGGGCGTTAAACCGGCCAAAGACTTAATGCGCGGTCGTTACCTATATCAACAGTCACCCGGCGCCATCCATATCGATCTCCATGATCAGATGTCATTTTACGGTGCCATTACTAAACTCGGCGGTTTACACCTAGCCTGCCGGGCTTTTGGCATCGAGACACCCAAAGATGGGGAGATCGACGGCGCCAAAGTTGGGGAGTATTTCAAAGCTGGCAAGTACGACCAAATTGCCCAATATAACGCTCGCGATCTCGACTCCACCCGTCAGCTATATTTGAAGTGGAAACAGTACCTAGCTTTCTAGTTTCGGCTTGTCAGAGAGCTCTAAAACAGGGAAAATGTGAAGGTGAACAACCGACTAGAGCAGCTTAACGTTGCCTACAAAAAAGCCCTAGGGGCGATTTTGCTAAAGGATTACCCCCAATTTACCAACCTGACAGTGACGGATTTTTTAATTGACCCGTCCACTCAAGCTGGCCGCGTTTTTCTGTCGACAACGCCCGAGACCCTAGCCTTAGTCCAGGCCGAGAGAGGCAGGATCCAGAATTTACTTAAAAAACACGTCGTCACTCGCTATACTCCTAAGCTGACCTTTGTGATGGACGATCATTATCTAGACAAGATCGATCAGCTCTTCGAAGAGATTGAACCGCGATGAAAACCCGAGCGCTCCTTTTTGTCGTTTTTACGATCGCCCTCTTTGCCCTAGGCGTCTTAATTACAACGCTATTCAACACTTCCCCTGGAACCAAAGACGCCTTAGCGATGTTCTATGTCTCAACCTTTTTGTTTCTATTCGGCCTGGTTTTTTTCGGTGGCTACGCCTTTATCTGGCTTCGAGCGGGCGGCGCGCCGGTTGGACAACCAGTTTTCTCGCTGATTCGATCAACCCTGATATTTGACCTTTTCCTCTTAGCTATTTTGCTGATGCGCTCGAGTGGTGTTTTAGACTGGGCGACTTCAGCGGTGCTGTTGGCGGCAGCCGTTATTCTGACCTTAGTGATTAGAAAGCGAATCGCCTAATGGCTGGTCACCGCCATCCTTTAACGTTAGTGACGGATAAAATCTATGATTATTTTCAGCCGTACGGATTTGAAGTGGTGACCGGCCCAGAAATCGTTACTACCGAAGAAAACTTCGACAGCCTAAATATCGGCCCCAATCATCCGGCCAGACAAGAATTCGATACTTTTTATCTCCAAGACGGCCGAACACTGCGAGCTCATCTGACGGCCCTCTACCTGCGAGCCATGAAAACAAAGCAGCCGCCGGTGCGACTTCTTTTTCCTGGTCGGGCTTTCCGAAATGAAGCCACCGACGCTACTCACAATATGATCTTTCACCAACTGGACGCTTTGGTCATCGACGAATCAACTAACCTCGGCAACCTCATCGCCATGCTCGAAGGCTTGATGAAGCACCTGGTCGGCCCCGAGCTCGAGTTTCGCATTCGGAGCAGCTATTTCCCCTTTACTGAACCGTCGATCGAGCTAGACATCAAACGGCCTGGGGGCGACTGGCTGGAGATGCTCGGTGCCGGCATGGTCAACCCTAACGTCATTAAATATTACGGTCTTGATCCTGACCGCTACCAAGGCTTTGCCTTCGGTATGGGTCTGGAACGGATCCTTGATGTGGCTAGCGGCGTCACTGACGTCCGTTACAATCTCTCCGGCGATTACCGTTATCTAGGGCAATTCGGATGAAGTTATCATAATGAAAGTTCAGCTGAATCAGTTTAAAGAGCTCCTACCCGATCTAGCTTGGTCAGCCCAAGAACTAGCCGACAAGTTATCCGTCATTGGCTTTGAAGCCGAAGCGGTCGGGGACGGGGAGTTAAACATTGCCTTAACCGCTAATCGCCACGACTGCCAGGACTTGAAACACCTTGCCTTCGACTTGGCTGGCGTATACGACCTCAAGACCTCCTCTCAGCTGGTTAGCTTCCAGCCCGGACCACTAATCGAAGTTACTCCGGATAGAATTAATCACCTCCTCGGCAGCCAAATTGACCCAGGCGACCTCAAAAAACTGGGACGGCTTGGTTTCGTCGTGACCGAAAAAGGCGTTCAACCGCCAGACTTTCGTGACGTCGCCACCGTTGCCGACGTAGCTGAAGAAGTGGTTCGAATGATCGGCTACAATCGGCTCAAAATTGAGCCGCTCGAGACCAAAGAAGCGCCATTATCGCCCGAATATAATCACTTGGCGGCAATCAAGCGCCAACTGGCTGAGGCCGGACTGACGGAAACCGCCACATCATCTTTCAGCGACAAGGGAGCGGTGGCCCTTAAAAACCCTTTTAGCCAGGATGAGCCGTATCTACGCTCGACTCTACAACCAGGCCTACTCCAAACATTAGCCAAAAATCCTTACTTGAAGCGAGCCGTTTTCTTTGAAATCGGAGCCGTATTTGAGCCGATCGAAACTGTCAAGCTCGGCTTGATTATCGCCGGCTACAAAAACTGGTCGGACTGGCAAGCAAAAATCGCTGCCGCCATTGACAGCAAAGTTAGCTTCCAGCCGGTCAACGTACTCGAGGCCGAGAAAGCCGGCGTCAAACAAAACCAGCTCTATTGGGCCGAAATACCCCTCGAGCAAATACCGACGACCGAAGAGAGACCCAGCCATTCGTCTGAGCCGCTAGCACAATTCAAGCCGATTAGTAAATATCCGCCGTTGGTACGTGAAGTGACAATCGAGGCTAACCCCGAAGGTACAAGCGGCTCGGGATATTATCACGGGCTGGTCTCATCAGCGAAGACCGAGTTTCAAGATCTTTTATTCGTGGAATTAGCGGATAGTTACACCAACGTCTCAACTAGCAGACAAACGGAAACCTATCGCTTAATATTCCAAAAAATGGACAGCAGCTTTGATCAAAAAGATATACATCTAATTGACGATAAAATTCAGAAGCATTTCTTTGGCTAGCAATCAGAGGTAGAATCATTAGATGGAACGAGTTCTCAGCAGCGAAGTCAGCGCCTTGGTCGGCCAAAATGCCAAGATGCAAGGCTGGGCCCAAACAATTCGAACTCATGCTAAAGTTGCTTTCGTCGATCTGCGCGACCGGACTGGTCTGACTCAGCTTGTCTTTACCGGTGATATCCTCGAAGCTGCGGCCAAAATAACGCCGGAATCGGTCATTACCGTCGAGGGCAAGGTCGTTGATCGGCCCCAGTCACTCCAAAATGCCAACATCGTCAGCGGCAAAGTCGAGCTAACGATTGAAAAATTAGTCATCGAATCCGTTGCTTCGCCTCTACCGATGCCACTCAACGACCGGTCTGTCGGTGAGGAAGTCCGGCTCAGGTACCGCTATCTTGATTTGAGGTCGCAAAAAATGGCCGAAAATATCCGAACTCGCCATCGCCTTAACCAATTCATTCGTGACTATTTGACAGAGCAAGATTTCGTCGAGATCGAAACGCCCTACATCTCTAAATCCACCCCCGAAGGGGCTCGGGATTACCTGGTCCCATCTCGAATTGCGCCAGGCAAGTTCTACGCCTTGCCCCAATCGCCCCAACAATATAAACAGCTCTTAATGGTCGCTGGGATGGAGAAATATTTCCAAATCGTCCGTTGTTTCCGCGATGAAGACGCCCGCACCGACCGCCAGCCGGAATTCACCCAACTTGATCTGGAGATGAGCTTCACTTCTCAGGAAGAGATTTTGAATTTGATTGAGGGATTGTTCCTGACGATGATCAAGAAATATTTTCCGGAGAAGAAACTAACCTCAACCAAAATTCCTCGCCTGACATATCAAGAGGCGATGGCCAAATATCAATCCGATAAGCCCGACTTGCGGCAGGACAAAAACGACCCCAATGAGTTGGCTTTCGCCTTTGTTGTTGATTTCCCGCTCTTTGAGTGGAAGGAGTCAGAAAAACGCTGGGACGCCACTCACCACCCCTTTACCGCCCCCAAGCCAGAGTGGGAGGGCAACTTCGAGAAACATCCGAAGGAGGCGTTATCGCTCCAGCACGATTTCGTTCTCAATGGCACCGAAATCGCTGGCGGGAGTATTCGAATTCACCAGCCCGAGCTCCAAAGTCGAATCTTCGAATTCATGGGTCACAACAAGGCCAATATCGAAGATAAGTTTGGCCATTTGCTCGAAGCGTTCAAGTATGGCGTCCCACCACATGGTGGTATTGCTCCTGGCCTAGACCGTTTTTATTCAATTTTGCTGGGCGAAGAGTCGATCCGTGACGTCATTACGTTTGCTAAGGCCGGTGATGGCCGAGACTTGATGATGGACGCTCCCAGCAGCGTTGATGAGGCCCAGCTCAAAGAGCTCGGCCTCCAGCTACGACAAACCAAGAAATAATGGACCAATTGTCCCCAGTTCGGGCCGTAAAGAAGCCAGCGATCAAATATGGCTTGATCTTCGTCATCATCTTAGCGGTACTAACGGCTCAAAATGGCCGTAAGGTCGTTGTCGGCGCCGAAATCAGCTCAAAATCGACCGATCTGAGCCAGCCGCTCGGCCAATTAGATAGCTACGTCGCCGTGAGAAAAGGAGTTAAAAGCCCTCTAGTCTATTCTAAGGCTTACGTTTTACTCGACAGCGACAGCGCCGAGACGATTATCGCCCAAAATGCCGATGAGAGCTTGCCGATCGCTTCGACAACGAAGATGACAACCGCTCTGGTCGCGCTGGAGAAACTGCCACTCGATAAAGTTGTCACTATCTCCTCAGAACCGCCAAAAATCAACGGCTCGGTCATCGGCTTGAAGACGGGTGAGCAGATGACGATCCTTAGCCTACTTAAGGGCTTGCTTATTCACTCCGGTAACGATGCCGCCATGACGCTGGCTGAGGCTTACAGCGGCACGGAAGGTGACTCGGCCCAATTCGTTGCTGCCATGAACGAGTACGTTAAGTCTCACCACATCCTCTCAACGACTTTCAGCGATCCGGCTGGCCTCGACGACGACACCGGCCGCTCAACTCCCCAAGATTTAGCTCAAATTACTCGGCTGCTGCTCCAGCAACCAACCCTAGCGGCTATCGTTAGCACCCCGGCTGAGACGATTACCTCAGTCGACGGACAAATCTCTCATCAGCTGAAAAACACTAATCGCTTGATTGAATCGGATAGCGCTTACTATTTACCATCAGCTCTGGGCGTCAAAACCGGCTACACACCGGCCGCTGGCCACTGCTTAATTGCTGCCTATCGTTGGCAAGGCCGAACCCTAATCGGCGTGGTGATGAACACGAATGAGTCATCTAATAGCGCCTCGGCCGCCGAAATGTTTAAACTTTTTCGTTGGGCCGACAATTCGTTGGAGTTGCGCTCCTATTGACAGGGCTTGACAACAGACGCTATAGGTATATTAATAGGGTGTTGTTTTGGCAATGGAATAAGTTACAAAATATAAGCGAAAGGAGTTTGAATGAATACCAGCTCGACGATTAATACTTGGGGGACGACCACCCGCGATGTGATCCAGACCGTTTGGGACCGGCTTGTTACTTTTACGCCTAACTTGATTGGGGCGTTGATTATTATTTTGGTTGGCGTTATCGTCGCCATGATCCTTAGTTACGTTGTGACTCAGATCCTGAAGGCCGCTCAAGTCCAGACATGGTTGGGCGAACAGAGCCGATTGACCGAGGTCTTGAAAAAAGCCAAAATGCGCACCGATTTGGCTGAGATCGCCGGCAGCTTTGTCAAATGGGTTGTTATCTTGGCCTTCTTAGTTCCAGCCGCTCAGATTCTCCAGATTGACGGTGTTCGTGATTTCTTCGAAGGTGTCCTTGGCTACATTCCTCGCGTCCTTGGCGTTGGCTTGCTGATTGTCTTCGGCTCGCAAGTGGTTGAGATGCTAGCTCGCTTGGTTCGAGCATCAGCTGACAGCCTTGGCTTAACGATCGCTAAGCTCTTGGAAATGATCGTTCGCTGGGCTTTCTACGTCTCTATCGGCATCACCGCTTTGTTTGCCTTGGGCGTATCGCAACAACTAACCTTCATTATGTTCATCGGCATTGTCTCGGCCTTAGCCATTGCCTTGGGTCTTTCCCTCGGACTGGGCGGCCAGAGCCACATGAACGACCTGATGAAGCGAATTCGCGACGACCTGCGCAAGTAAACAGACTTCAACGAAACAAAAAAGAACCCATCGGGGTTCTTTTTTGTTAGGTAGAACAGCCAAACCCTAGTTTTTTGCCGGCAGCTCAATCTCCTTAATGGCCGCAACCGCGGCCGAGGTTTCGGCCTTCTGCTTTGACGGTCCGGTTCCTTCAGCTAAGAGCTTTTTATTGACGTAAGCGCCAACGGTAAACTGCTTGGTGTGATCCGGACCGCTCTCGCCGATGACCCGGTACTCAGGAGTGAAGCCCCATTTCTCCTGCGACAGTTCCTGAAGACGAGATTTGGGATCGATATAAAGTTTCTTTTCGATAATTTCCGGCAGTAAAGTGATCAAATACTTAGTAATAAATTTGGCCGCTTGATCGTAATCGCTGTCAAGATAGATCGCCCCAATCAGGGCTTCGAAGGTATTAGCCAAAATTAGGCTCCGTTGGCGGCCACCAGATTTATCTTCGCCGTGACTCAGAAGGAGATACTTGCCCAGCTCCAACTCACCAGCTACTTTGGCCAAGATCTCGCCCCGAACAATCGAACTACGCCAGTTAGTCAGCTCTCCTTCGGGATTGGTAAAGTTTTTATACAAAAAGTCGGTTACCACCAGCTCTAAAACGGCGTCTCCGAGAAACTCAAGCCGTTCATTGTGTTCAAGCTCTTTGTTGCCGGCCTCGTTGAGGTAGGAACGATGAGTGAAAACCGTTTGAAGCAGCTGCTCGTTTTTGAACCGAACACCGATATGACGCTCGAACTCGGCGATATCAAGCATCTTTTGGCTCATCGGCCGCTGGTTGCGCCGTTTCCTCGACGTAGCGATCGCTATTACGATACAGAGTCCCCAGAACGCCATTGATAAACTTAGAGGAGTTTTCGCCGCCAAAAGTCTTGGCGATCTCGACCGCCTCGTTAATCGCCACCTTAGGCGGAATATCTTTGTCTTTAAGCAGCTCATAACCCGACAGTCGCAAAATGCTTTTGTCGATGACCGAAATCTGATCAATCGGCCATTCCGGGGCGGCCTTAGTGATCAGTTCGTCGATCTCCTTCATCGACTTGGCGGTGCCCTTAACGACTCGGTCCAGATACTCGACGTCGACGTCTTTCTCAACCGGCTTCATCACTCGATGGGTGATTTCCATAATGTCGGCGTTAGGGTGAAAATCCCACTCGTAAAGCGATTGCATGGCAATCGTTCGGGACAAATGACGGTTGACCGACATTCTTACTCTTTCGGCGCTTCTTCGGCAGTAATCCGCTTGGCTTTGGAAAGAAGCGTCGGTTTGCCGCCGTAGTAACCGCAATGCGGGCAGACGGTGTGAGGCAAGATCGGCTCCTTGCAGTGACTGCAAGTCGTTTGGCTCGCGCCCGGAACAGCGTATTTGCTGCGTCGGATGTGAGTTCGGGTTTTAGACAATTTCTTTTTTGGCTCGGCCATTTGGAACCATTTTACCAGACAGCCGCCAATTTGGCTATCACTTGGTGATGAGATTGATCAGCTCGTTGGGTTTGTAGATCGATCGAATAATCGGTCGATTAGCCAACTTTTGAGCCAGCTCCGGAGTTTGCCTGACCGTCTCCGTCACCTGCTGCTCGCTTTGGTCGTCTTCGATAACAATCTCACCGGCATACTTCTGGTCGATTAAGACGATAACTTTCCGAGCTTGTTGCGACTGGCCAAAAGTTTTCGGCCACTTCGCCTC
>Ga0070692_10000294_pt1 | contig 14169 bp, 15 predicted proteins | sample KBSK1102metaG_FD_64675 | JGI IMG/M metagenome (GOLD analysis project Ga0070692, IMG submission 64675) | Corn, switchgrass and miscanthus rhizosphere microbial communities from Kellogg Biological Station, Michigan, USA - KBS K1-10-2 metaG | ecosystem: Host-associated > Plants > Roots >...
GCTCGAGCCCGCCGCGGGTTTCAGATCCGCGAGCGCCTCTTCCGCGCGGCCGTCGGTCAGTTTCTTCCGGGCGTTTCTCTTCAGGTCGCGGAGCTCGGCCGGGCCCAGGAGCGGAGCCGTCCCTCCGATCTCGGCGCGGACGGATTGCGCGAGGCGCGCGAAGTCGGGGCTGTAGAGGTCGCCGACCACGACGAGGTCGGGCCGCGCGGAGTAGGCCGCCTTGAGGTTGTCGCGGGCGCTCTTCGAGCTCCCCGCGATGTAGAAGGCCCAGGCGCTGTTCAGGTAGAGGTCGCCCTTCCGGTCGGCGGGGACCTCGGCGGAGTCCGCCGCGCGCGCGTACTTCTCGGCGGCTTCCTTGAATCGTCCGGAGTCGAACGCGCGCTTGGCCTCGGCCTCCAGCTTCTCCGCGGTCTGCGCGAAGGAGAGAGCGGAAGCGAGCAGGAGGCCGGAGAGGACCGCCCCGGCGCGGAGCGCGGCGCGGGTCACTGGTTCATCCCCTGTTCGACCGCAACCGGCGCCGGGGGAGTCCATGGCGTCTCGCCCCGTTCGGCGACCGTGAGCTCCTTCGTAACGGGCTGGAATCCTTCGCGGTGAAGCGTCACGCTGTAGGTTCCTTTCGGAAGTCGCATTCTCGCAGCCTGGGGCAGGCTGCCCTTGTACTTGCCGCCGATGATGACCGCGGCCCCGGCCCACTGCGCGTCCGCATTGATCACGAGATATCCCACCGGGAACTGATAGGCGACGCGGTTCGTTTCCTTCGGTCCCACCCTGAACTCGTGCTGGTAGGCCTCGAGGCCGTCCGCCTCGAAGCGCACCTTGTGCGTCCCCTCCGCCAGCTCGACCGTCTTCGCCGGGATCGACGGGCCGATCGACTTCCCGTCCACGGAGAGCGTAGCGACGGGGATGGAGCTGAACTGGACGCGGAACTTCGCGGCCCCGGCCGCGGGAGGCGGCGCGGCCACTGCGGGAGCGCTCTCCACCGCGGCCTTCGGAGGCGCGGGCGGCGGTTTTGGAACGCCGGGCTTCGCCTCGCCGCCCGGCTCCTTGCCGAGCTGCGGCTCGGGGAACTCGATCGGCGTGGCGGTCTCGCTCGACGGATTCTGGGCCGTCGTCGTCGGCGCGGCCGGTCTCGCCTCCCGGCCGCGGCTCAGGTACATGTACGCGGCGACTCCGGCCACCAGGACCGCGGCGACCGCGATGAAGATCGGGGTGCGGCTCGGTGTCGCGGCCGGCGGCGGAAGGAGAGTGACCTCACCGCTGGCGCTCGCGACCGTCGCCTCGCCCGGCTCGTCGTCGGGGTTGCGGAAGTTGACGAGCTCGAGGCCCGCCTTCCGCTTGGCCGAGGCGGAGGAAGACGACGCGCCCGATGCCGAGGACGGCGTGGCGTCCGCCGCGGGCACGCGCGCGAGCGAACCGGACGGCGGCGTGATCGAGGAGGGAACGATTCCGCCGGAGGGCGTCATCATCGTCGCGTCCATCTCGTCGACCGGCAGAACCGCCGTGGGGAACTGGCTCGAGCTCCCGGCCAGTTCCCGCTGGACGTTCAGGAGGTCCTGCTTCAAGGCCTCCATCGACGCGTAGCGGTTCTCGCGCTGCTTCTCCATCGCGCGGTTGACGATGCCGACGAGCGAGGGCGGCGCGTCCGGAGCGAGCGACTCGATCGGCTCCGGGGTCTCGTTCAGGATCTTGTACAGGACGGTCGAGAGGTGCTCGCCGCGGAACGGCTTTCGGTACGTCAGCAGCTCGTACGCCAGGATCCCCAGGGAGAAGATGTCGGTCCGCCGGTCGACCGGCTCCCCGCGGATCTGTTCCGGCGCCAGGTACGCGGAGGTTCCGAGCGTGATGCCGGTCTGGGTCAGGTTGGACTCGGTCTGGAGGGACTTGGCGATCCCGAAGTCCATGATCTTGACCGAGCCGTCCGCCAGGATCCGCACGTTGGCGGGTTTGATGTCGCGGTGAATGATCCCCGCGCCGTGCGCGTAGGCGAGGCCGTCGGCGATCGCCACGAGGATCTCGACCTTCCGGAGGATCGGCAACGCCTCCGAGCGCTTGACCTTCTTGTCGAGGTCTTCGCCGGAGAGAAACTCCTGGACGATGTACGGAATCCCTTCCTCGACGCCGAAGTCGTAGATGGTCGTGATGTGCCGGTGGTGGAGGTTCCCCGCGAGCTCCGCCTCCCGGAAGAAGCGGCTCTTGATCTCCTCGTCGTTCAGCTGGCACGTCTTGATCGCGACAGTGCGCTTGATATACGGGTCCCGGCCGCTGTAAACGGCGCCGAATCCTCCGGAACCGATCTTTCCGGTGACCTCGTACTTGCCGATCTTTTCCGGCAGCTGTTTTTCTTCGACCATCGTGCTTCGGGTAGCCTGCAAGTTTAATCGAATCAGAGAGTGGCCGATACGCGCGACCCGGAGCTCCCGATAGACTGAATCGGTGACACCGTTCCGCCGTGCGGTCCTCCTGGTCCTGCTGCCCGTGGCCGCGACCTTCGGTGTCTTCGCCTGCCGGCAGGAGAAGCCCCGGCCCCCGGCCGCGGCGGGGCGCACCCGAGGGCTCCTCGCCGCGCACTATCAGCCTCCACCCGACGGTCTTCTGACGGACCGTCACCTCGACCTCTACGGAAAAGTTCGCCGGGCGGCGCGGGACCGGTCCGAGGCCGACGCGGCCCGGGCGCTCGGGGTGGATCCGGACGAATTCGCCTGGGTGCGGGCCCGGATCGTGGAGGCCTTAGTCGCGCTCGACGGGTCACGGGTCCGGGAGGAGTCGGGAGAGACGTACGCCCGCGCGATCGCCTCGCTTCGCGAAACGCTCAAGAGCGTGCGGGACCCCCGGACGTCACGCACCGTGGAATCCCAGATCGCGGCGCTCGAGCGGGAGCGGGCCGGGATGCGCCGGTCCGAGGCGCTCCCCCCCGCGCTGGCCGCGAACGTTCGCAAGGTCGCGGCGCGCCGCGCCGAGCTCGACGCGACCGCGCGGTGACGGAGCTCGCGGACTTTCTCGCCCGGGAGATCGACGCCGGCTCCTTTCCCGGAGCGGTCGCCCTGGTCGGAACGCGCGACTCCGTGGACGAGGTCGTCGCCGGGGGGCGCGCGGTCGTCGATCCGCGCGACGTCCCCGCTTCGCCGGAGACGGTCTACGACCTCGCCAGCCTGACCAAACCGCTCGTCTGCGGGGCGATCCTCGCGGCCTCCTCCGGTGAGGTCGACCGGTCCACTTCCCCCGGCCGCTACCTGCCGGAGTGGAAGGCGACGCGTTACGACGGCATCACGATCGAGTCTCTCCTCCTCCACGTCTCGGGTCTCCCGGCCTGGTACCCGGTCTACTCGCGCGGCGAGGGCGCGGCGGCCTACCGGCGGACGCTCGGGACGATCGAGCCGGAGGCGCGACCGGGCGAGCGCGTCATCTACAGCGACCTGAACTTCCTCGTCCTGGGGGAAGTCCTGGAGGTCCACTTCTCGGCGCCGCTCGACCAGACGTTCGCCGCGATCGTCGCGCGGCCCGCGGGCTCGGGCGCGAGATTCCTCCCGGGCCGATCGGACTCCGTCGCCGCGACGGAGCGGGGAGACGCCACCGAGCGGCGAATGGCCGCGGAGATGGGGATTTCCTATCCGCGCTTCCGCGACGGAGTCGTCTGGGGGGAAGTTCACGACGGGAACGCCTCGCGGCGCGGCGGCGTGGCGGGAAACGCGGGCCTCTTCGGCACCGCGTCGGACGTCTGGGCGCTCGCGCGGACGTGGCTCGATCCGGCGCGCCGCGACTTCGTCCGCGACCGCACTCCCGATCTGCCGGAGGCGCGCGGGTTCGCCTGGCAGGGGAGCCGCGGCGCGGGGTCCGCCGTCGCCGCGATGCCCGCGTCGGCGTTCGGCCATACCGGCTTCACCGGCACTTCCCTCTGGATCGACCCGGAAGCCGGACGGATCGCGATCCTCCTCACCAACCGCGTTCACCCGGAGGTCCACGCGATCGACTTCAACGCCGTGCGAAGGCGCTTCCACGAGGCCGTCTGGGGCTGACGAATCCATCCGGTCCGTGGTGGTATAGATAAGTCTGTGAGCTCTGAAAAAGAGGTCGTCATCGTCGACGGCGCCCGGACGCCGATGGCCGAGTACAACGGCCTCTTTTCGGACGTCTCGGCGATCGACCTGGGCGTCGTGGCCGCGAAAGAGGCCCTCGCCCGGTCGGCGACGGACCCCGCCGACGTCGACCACGTCATCTTCGGCAACGCTCTCCAGACCTCCGGGGACGCGATCTACGGCGCCCGGCACGTGGGGCTGAAGGCCGGGGTTCCGAAGGAGGTCCCGGCCCTGACCGTGAACCGGCTCTGCGGTTCGGGCTTCGAGTCCATCGTCCAGGGCGCCCAGCGGATCCTCCTCGGAGAGGCCACGACCGTGCTCGCCGGCGGCATGGAAAACATGTCCCAGGCCCCTCACGTGATCCGCGGCGCGCGGAAGGGCCTGCGCCTCGGCCAGGGCCAGCTCGAGGACTCCCTCATGGTCGCCCTGCTCGACAGCTGGTGCGGCCTGTACATGGCGCAGACGTCGGACCGTGTCGCCGCGAAGTACGGCATCTCGAGGGAGGAACAGGACGAGTACGCGTTGTCCTCCCAGCGGCGCGCCGCGGCGGCCTGGGAAGCGTGCCGGCTCTCGGAGGAAATCGTCGCTGTCGACGTGAAGTCGGGACGGAAGGCGATCCGCGTGGAGCGGGACGACCACCTCCGCCCGGACACCACGCTCGAAGCACTCGCGAAGCTGCCCCCGTCGTTCGGCAAGGACGGCCAGGTCACCGCCGGAAACGCCTCCGGGATCGTGGACGGCGCGGCCGCGGTGGTCGTGACGACCGCCGAGAACGCCCGGCGCCTCGGAAAGAAGCCGCTCGGCCGGCTCGTCTCGTGGGGAGTCGTCGGCTGCGAGCCGGAGCTCATGGGAATCGGTCCCGCTCCGGCCGCCCGGATGGCGCTCCAGCGCGCGAATCTCTCGCTCGGGGACGTCGACCTGTGGGAGATCAACGAGGCGTTCGCCGGACAGATCCTGGGCGTCGTGCGCGAGCTCGGCCTCGACCTCGCGAAGCTGAACGTCAACGGCGGAGCGATCGCTCTCGGCCACCCGCTCGCCGCGACCGGCACGCGGCTCACGCTCACGTTGCTCAAGGAGCTCCGGCGCCGCGGGCTGCGCTACGGCGTCGCCGGCGCGTGCATCGGCGGCGGACAGGGGATCGCGGTCGTCCTCGAGTCGGCGGCGTGATCGAGCGGTAGGCGATAGTTGCTGACCTGGACGGAAAGAATCCTCTCTCTTCCCGTCCGGACGGCCGCGGTCGCGGAGTTCCTCCGCGAGCTCTCCGCGAAAGGATGGGGAGACCTGAACGGAGTGCTCGCGACCTTCAACGACACCGATCTCTGCCGGGATGCGCTCGACTACTGGCTCGAGCGCGAGTGGGTCGTTCGCGCGCCGACCTCTCCGCTCACCGCGCTCGTCGGGCCGGCATTTTCGCGGGAGCTGACGCTGCACGAGTTCTGCGGAGAAGAGCCCGAGGCGTGGAAGGAGGCCGGGGAAGAACCCGCGCCTCTCCCGAAGGAGCCTCCGGCGGAGCATTCGGAGGAAGCATGAAGATCCGGAAGGTCGGGGTCCTCGGCGCCGGGCTCATGGGCTCCGGCATCGCGGAGGTCTGCGCGAAGAGCGGGTACGAGACCGTGGTCCGGGAGGTCTCCGACGAGCTCGCGAAGAAGGGCGTCGGCCGCGTGGAGTCGTCGCTCGCGAAGGCCGTCGAGCGCGGCAAGCTCGGTGCGGCCGACAGCCAGGCCGCGCGGGACCGCCTCTCGGCGACGACGCGCGTGGCGGATCTCGCCGGGTGCGACCTCGTCATCGAGGCAGTCGTCGAGAACCTGGACGCGAAGAAAGAGCTCTTCCGCGAGTTGGACGGCCTCTGCGGGGACGCCACGATCTTCTGCTCGAATACCTCCTCGCTGACGATCACCGAGCTCTCCGCGGCCACGCGCCGCCCCGACCGGTTCGCGGGACTGCACTTCTTCAACCCGGTGCCGGTCATGAAGCTCGTCGAGGTCGTGCGGACGATCGCGACCTCGGACGACACCGCCGAGACTCTCCTCGATTTCGCGAGGTCGCTCGGCAAGGAGCCGATCCTCGCGAAGGACAATTCCGGCTTCATCGTCAACCGGCTGCTCGTGCCGTACCTGCTGGACGCGGTCCGCGCGGTGGAGGAGGGGGTCGGAACCGCCGAGGACATCGACCGGGGGATGGAGCTCGGATGCGGGCACCCGATGGGTCCGCTGAAGCTCCTCGACTTCGTGGGTCTCGACACGACCTACGCGATCGCGGAGATCATGTTCGCCGAGTACCGGGAGAAGCGGTTCGCGCCGCCCCCGCTCCTGAAACGCATGGTTCTCGCCGGGCGTTACGGGAAGAAGTCGGGCCGCGGCTTCTACGAGTACGGGTCGTGAGCGGCTTCGTCCGGACCGAAAACCCGGAAGAGGGCATTCGCGTCGTCACCGTCGACCGCCCCGAAAAGCTGAACGCGCTGAACTCCGCGGTTCTCGAGGAACTGACGCACGCGCTCGCCGCGGCGGAGTCGGAGGAGTCCCTGAGGTGCCTGATCCTGACGGGGGCCGGGGAGAAGGCATTCATCGCGGGCGCCGACATCGGCGAGCTCGCGAAGCTGACTCCGATCGAAGGCCGCGAGCACTCCCGGCGCGGGCAGGCCCTCCTCGACCGGATCGAGAGGCTTCCGATCCCCACGATCGCCGCGATCAACGGCTTCGCGTACGGCGGCGGCCTCGAGATGGCGATGGCGTGTTCGCTCCGCGTCGCCTCGGAGAACGCGAAGATGGGACTTCCCGAGACGTCGCTCGGAATTCTCCCGGGCTACGGCGGCACACAACGCCTCGCCCGCCACGTGGGCCGGGCGCGCGCGCTGGAGCTCGTCCTCACATCGGAGAAGGGCCTGACCGCGGCGGAAGCGGAGCGGATCGGCCTCGTCAACCGCGTCGTGCCGGCCGGGCAGGCGCTCGCGGCGGCGCTCGAGCTGGCGCGGAAGATCCGGGCGAACGGTCCGACCGCGTGCCGCTACGCGCTCGAAGCGATCCGCCGCGGGCTCGACATGCCGCTCGCCGAGGGACAGGTGCTCGAGGCGACTCTCTTCGGCCTCTGCGCCGCGACCGAAGACATGAAAGAGGGGATGACCGCGTTCCTGGAGAAGCGGCCGGCGAGGTTCACGGGGAAGTGACCGCTTCACCGTCACCTGTTAGACTTTGAGTTCCGTGCATCCGCCAGAGTCGGATCTCATTTACGACTGGAACCGGGCGGGGGGAGCGGTCTTCCCGGCGCGCGGCAAGGTCGAGCTCGACGACGAGACGCTGCGCGACGGCCTCCAGTCCCCTTCGGTCAAGAGCCCGGCGATCGAGCAGAAGCTGCGGCTCCTGCACCTGATGGAGGCCCTGGGAATCGACTCCGTCGACATCGGACTGCCGGGCGCGGGGCCGCACGTCGTCGCTACGGTGACACGGCTCGCGCGCGAGATCGTCGACAACGGCATGAAGATCCGGCCGAACTGCGCGGCGCGCACGGTCGACGCCGACATCCTCCCGATCATCGAGATCTCCCAGAAGGTCGGGCTTCCGATCGAGATCGCCTGCTTCATCGGTTCCTCGCCGATCCGCCAGTACGCGGAGGACTGGGATCTCGACCGCATGCTGCGGTTGTCGGAGAACGCGGTCTCCCTAGGGGTCCGCGCGGGACTTCCGGTCATGTACGTCACCGAGGACACGATCCGTGCGCATCCGGACCACGTCCGCGCGCTCTATACGACGGCGCTGCGCGCCGGAGCAAAGCGCATCTGCGTCTGCGACACTGTCGGCCACGCAACCCCGAATGGCGTCCAGAACCTCATCCGTTTCGTTTCCAACCTGGTCGACGAGGTGAATCCCGAGGCGAAGATCGACTGGCACGGCCATCAGGACCGCGGGTTCGGCCTGCAGAACGCGCTATGGGCGCTGGAGGCCGGCGCCCACCGGGTCCACGCCTGCGCGATCGGGATCGGCGAGCGGGTCGGAAACACGCCGATGGACCAGCTCCTGGTGAACCTGCAACTTCTCGGATGGATCGACCGCGACCTCACGAAGCTCCACGAGTACTGCGAGCTGGCGTCGCAGGCGACCGGCGTACCAATTCCCGACAACTACCCGATCGTGGGACGCGACGCGTTCCGCACGGGGACGGGAGTCCACGCGGCCGCCATCATCAAGGCTCGCAAGAAGGGGGACGAGTGGCTCGCGGACCGGGTCTACTCGGGAGTTCCGGCGAGCATGGTGGGCCGGAAGCAGACGATCGAGATCGGCCCGATGAGCGGGATCTCGAACGTCCAGTGCTGGCTGGACGATCACGGCATCTCCGCCCGGCCCGAACTCGTCGACGCGATCTTCCAGCGCGGCAAGGAGAGCGACCGGATCCTGACCGATGAAGAGATCCTGGCGCTCGTGCACGGGCTCACTCCCGCGGCGGCCGCGCACTGACCGGCTCCGGCGACTTCCTCGAGCGCACCCTCCCCACGTACCTCGACCACCTCGCGGTCGAGCGCGGGCTCTCCCGCGCCAGCGTCGCGGCGTACCGGACGGATCTCGAGGCCTTCGGCCGTTGGATGGCCGCCGGCCGCACGACGGCGACCCGCACCGGGCGGAGGGACCTGGTCGCCTACCTGCGCCACCTGCGGGGCCGGGGTCTCTCGGCCCGGTCCGCGTCGCGCGCCCTCTCGGCGGTGCGGGGCTTCTACCGCTTCGCGACCGCGCACCTGGGGTTCGCGGCGGACCCGACAGACGACCTCTCGAATCCGAAGACCGGGTTCGCCCTTCCGAAGACCCTGAGTGAGAAGGAGGTCGAGGCGCTCCTCGCGGCCCCGGACGTCTCCCGGCCGCTGGGCCTCCGGGACCGGGCGATGCTCGAGCTCCTCTATGCGTCGGGGCTCCGGGTCTCCGAGCTCGTCTCGCTGCCCCGGGACCGGGTGGATCTCGAGACCGGGATTCTCCGGGTCTCCGGCAAGGGGGGGCGGGAGCGGCTCGTGCCGTTCGGGGCGTCCGCCGACTCCTGGGTGCGCCGCTACCTGGCGGAGGTGCGGCCGTCGTTCGACCGGAAGGGGCGGTCGGAGCTCTTCCTCTCGGCCCGGGGGGCCGCCATGACCCGGCAGAGGTTCTGGCAGCTGATCGAGGGGTACGGGCGGCAGGCCCGGATCCGGCGAAAGATCGCTCCCCACGCCCTCCGCCATGCCTTCGCCACCCACCTGCTGGAACGGGGAGCGGACCTCCGGGCGCTGCAAATGATGCTGGGTCATGCAGATATCTCGACCACCCAGATCTATACCCGAGTCTCGGCCGGCCGCCTGCGTCAGGTCTACGACCGGTTCCATCCCCGCGCCCGGGCGTCGGGCCGTGCGAAAATGGGCCGGTGAACGGCAAGGAATTCGGGCCGGCTCCGGGGGGTTACTCGCTTCCGATGCCCCGATTTTTGATCTTCGCGGCGGCTGCTCTGGCCGCTTCCCTTTCGAGCGTCCCGGCGCGCGCCGAACTCATCGTTTTCACCGACGGCCGGGTCGTCAAGGCCGCCGGCTACGAGGTGCAGGGGGACGACCTCGAGATCCGGGTCCGCGGCGGCGGCAGCTACACCGTGGACATGGGGAGGGTCGAGCGGATCGTCGAGGACGAGGTCCTGGTGTCCGACGTCGAGGTGAAGGAGATCGGCACCAGTGAGAACGTCGCGTACGACCTCTCCTACAAGGACGAGCGAAAGCCCCTCTTCAACACCGCCTACGACGCCATCATCCAGGCGGAGGCGCGCAAGCACGACCTCGACGCCTCGTTCGTCTCGGCGGTCATCCGGGCCGAGTCCAACTATCAGCCCCGCGCGGTCTCCCGGAAGGGCGCCCGCGGCCTGATGCAGCTCATGCCCGCGACGGCCCGCCGGCTCTCGGTCCGTCGACCGTTTGACCCCGCGTCGAACGTCAACGGGGGCGTCCGCTACCTGAAGGAGCTCCTGGAACGGTTCGATCACCGGCCGGAGCTCGCCCTCGCCGCGTACAACGCGGGCGAGAACGCGGTCTCGTCCTACGGCGGCGTTCCTCCCTATCGCGAGACGATCGGCTACGTGAAGAAGATCCTCTCGTGGTGGACGCCGGCGATCGCCGCGACCGTAGCGCCGGCCGGCGTCGCGTCCGAGCCCGCGGCCGGAAAGACGGCCCCGTCCAGCCGCTGAGCCGCGGCGTCGACGCGGCTCACTCCATCGCGAGCCGCCCCAGGTAACCCTTCTCGCGCACGCGGTTCATCATCCAGCCGAAGAACGCTCCGGCGATCGCCAGGAAGACGGCGTTCAGCGCGAGCGCCGGGACGAGCGCGCCCATCGCGGGCCGGCCGGTCTCGAGAGTCGCGCGCATCCCTTCGAACACGTACGTCGAGGGAAGCAGCCTCGAGACCGTGCGCAGCCACGGCGGCAGGATCGCGAGCGGGTAGAACACGGCCGAGATCGGCTGCAGCAGGAAGGGCGTTCCCCAGATGAGCGCTTCCGCCGCGTGCCCGAAGCGCAGGATGACGGCCATCGTCGACATCCCGACGGCCCAGCCGAAGAGGAGGAGGCTCGCGAAATAGGGGAGAAGCGCCGGCCCCAGCAGCAGCAGGTCGAAGCGGTAGAGGAAGAACGCCAGGACACCGAGGACCGCGGTCGAGAGGATCGCGCGGATCAAGCCGAGGAGGCACGTCGCGAGGACGACTTCACCGATCCGCACCGGTGCGATGAAGACGTTCAGAAGGTTGCGGACCCAGATCTCCTCGGTCAGCGAGAGCGTGATCGCCTGCTGCGACCGGTAGAAGACGTCCCAGAAGATGAGGCCGCCGAGGAGAAAGAGTACGGCGCGCGGGGCGCCGACCTTCTGGAAGTAGATGCTGACGAACCCCCAGACGAGCAGGTCCATCACGGGCCAGAAGAAGATCTCCATCGAGCGGGGGAGGCTCCGCCGATAGAGGTACAGGTACCGGAGGAGCAGCGCTCCGACACGTCCCCACATCGGCGCGCTCAGGCCTCGATCCGCCCGCCGCGGGCGATCGTGATGAACACCTTCTCGAGCGACTCCGAGTCGGCGCGTTCCAGGATCTCGCGCGGCGTTCCGTCTGCGACGACGCGTCCGTGCATGAGGAAGATCACGCGGTCGCAGAGGAGCTCGATCTCCCGCATGTTGTGCGACGTGTAGATCATGGTCACGCCGCGCTCCCGCTGCACCCGCTTGAGCGCATTGCGCACCTTTTCGGCGATGTCCGGGTCCAGGCTCGCGGTCGGCTCGTCCAGGAAGAGGACCTCCGGGTCGTTCAGGAACGCCTTGCAGAGGTTCACGCGCGTCACCTGGCCGGAGGAGAGTTTCCCGGTGACCGTATGCAGGACGTCCGGGATCTCGAAGAGCTCCAGCAGCTCGCCGATCCTGCGACGCCGGTCCCGGACTCCGTAGAGGCGTCCGAAGACGTCGAGGTTCTCGCGCACCGACAGGTTGAAGGGAAGCGAGATGTACGCGGACGAGAAGTTCGCCCGCTGCAGGATGTCGCGGCGGCGTCGGGCGAGGTCCAGCCCGAGGATCCGGATCCGGCCGGACGTCGGCCGCGTCAGCCCGAGGAGGAGCTGAATCGTGGTCGTCTTGCCGGCGCCATTCGGACCGAGCAGGCCCAGGATCTCGCCCCGCCGGGCCGAGAACGAGACGCCGTCGACCGCCGCCACCTCCCCGAATCGCTTCGTGAGTCCCTGGACCTCGATGACCGGTTCGGGAGAGGGGGCCACGAAACCGGTCCGCTACGGGACGAGCGCGATCGCGCGAAGCGGGCCGCCCGAGCCGCCCGCGATCTTCATGGGAAGCGCGACGATCCACGCGCCGGACTCTGGAAGGCTCTCGAGCTCCGCCAGGTTCTCGAGACCCGGGACGTTCGCGGCCGCGGCCAGCCGGTGGACCGGAAACGTCGTCGCCTGGCCGGCGTCGATCGACGGCGCGTCCACGCCGAGCGCTCCGATCTTCCGCCCGTTCACGAGAAGCTCGACCGCCTCCGCGCCGAAAGATGGGAAGTGGAGCTGGGAGGCGTCGCCCGGCGTGTCGTCGCCGAAGTAGCGCTTGCGGTCGGGCCAGCGCTTACTCCACCCGGTGCGCAGGACTGCAATCGCGCCGCCGGGGATGGTGCCATTTCGCTTCTCCCACGCGCGGACATCCGCCGCAGTCAACCTGTAGTCCGGGTCCGCCGCCGCGGCGCGCGTCACGTCGAGGACGACGGCCGGGGCGACGAGTTGCCGCACCGGGACCTGGTCCGCGGTTCGCTGGCCCTGTCCGAAGTGAACCGGAGCGTCGAGGTGGGTGCCGCCGTGCTCCGGGGCGCAGAACGAGTTCGCCGAGTAGTACCAGCCGCCCGCGGTCACTCCGTTCGAGAGGCTCTTCAGTTCGAACGTGGTCGGCGACGTCGGCCAGTACAGCGTTTCCGCGTCGAACGAGTGGGTGAGATCGACGACGCGCGCGGTCCGCAGGTCGGGGCTCGCGGCCCGCGGCGCTTTCGCGGCGCCGAGAACCGCAACGGCCGTCGCGATCGCGGCCGCCAGGGTCAGGGCTCGGGCGGAAATCCGCATGGTCACTCCTCCGGCGCTCCGCCGGCCCGCGCGAGGTGCTCGACCTTGATCGAGCCGGCTTTGAAATTCTTCGCCCCCGAGAGCATCTTCGCGATCGTCGCGTCGAACTCGGCCGAGCCGCTCTTCGAGAAGCGAAGCGGATTCACGCGGGCGACGACGAACGCCCGCAGGTAGGGGCTCTGGAGACCGCGCTCCTTCAGCGCCGCGACCGCCTCGGTTACGGCGCGGTCGAGCTCGAGGATCCTCGCGGCCCGCTCCTGTCGCTGCTTGACCGCCTTCGGAAGCGGAACGTCCAGGAATTCGTCCACTTTCTTCAGGACGGGGTGGTAGGCGCCTCCGGAGAAACGGCCGTTCTCTTCGTAACAGAGCCCGAGCGTCAGAAACGCGGCCTCCTCGAACTCGAGCGCGTAGTCCTTCTCGGCGGCGGACGGGTCCTTCTCCGCGAGGTCGCGCGCCATCCGCACCGTTTCGAGGGCCTTCTCCCGGAGGTTGTGCGCCTTCTCCGTGTTCAACGCCAGGATCTTGTAAGCGAGCGCGGGGTCCGGAAGAACGAGCGCGGTCACGGCCTTCGCCCCGAGGGCGTTCAGCGCCGTCAGGCGGTGGTGCCCGTTCGGCGTCCAGTACGTGCCCTCGGGGGTCCGCACCGCGATGATGGGGTCGAGGAAGCGGTCGAGCCGGTCGATGACCGCCGCCAGGCGTTTCGCGTGGGCGGGGGAGACGTCGCGCTGGAACGGGGTCGGCGCGACCTTCTCGATCGGAAGTCCCGCGAGGATCTGCCATTTCTCGCCGAGCGGGTCCCGGAAGGCGGCGAGCACGGAGCCGCCGTCCGCCCGGATCTGCTCCTCCAGCTTCGCGACATCCGGCGGCGGCTCGCGGGAAGCGAGGTCTCGCGCGGCGAGTCCCCGCGAGGCGGGTTCCGCGCCTTTTTTCTTCTTCCGCGGTGGCATCGCAGACGCTCCAGCCGAAACCTATATTGTCATGCGCACGGAGCCCTTCCGCCTGCCGTTAGCGTTCGCCTCCGTCAACCTCCGCCGCCGCCGAATCGTCTGAACAGATGGAGGAAGAGGAGGGACCGATGAAGAGAATCCGTATCGTCTTTCCCGCCGCCGTGTTCTTCGCGCTCGCGCTCGCGGCCGCTCCCGCCGAGGCCCGCCGGATCTACGTGCGGGTCGCGCCGCCGCGGGTCACCGTGGTCGAGACGCGCGGGGTGGCGCCGTCGCGCCGCCACCGGTGGATCGCCGGTTTCAATCGGTGGGACGGGCGCGCCTACGTGTGGGTCCCCGGGCGCTGGGCGCTCGCGCCGCGGCCGCGCGCGGTCTGGATTCCGGGTCACTGGCGCCACAGCCGCCACGGCTGGTACTGGGTCGGCGGCCGCTGGAGGTAAAGACCCCGCGGGGTCAGGTCTTCACAGGCCACCACGTATACCGAGATTCGCCGGACTGGTCTTGCCACTTCGCGGGCGCGAAGTGGCAAGTGGAGACCTGACCCCCGCTCGATATACTCCGCCGCCGTCGACAGCCGATCGATC
>Ga0070692_10000295_pt1 | contig 14156 bp, 13 predicted proteins | sample KBSK1102metaG_FD_64675 | JGI IMG/M metagenome (GOLD analysis project Ga0070692, IMG submission 64675) | Corn, switchgrass and miscanthus rhizosphere microbial communities from Kellogg Biological Station, Michigan, USA - KBS K1-10-2 metaG | ecosystem: Host-associated > Plants > Roots >...
TTCGGATCGTGCGTGACCATGACGATGGTCTTCTGGAAGTCGGCATTCAGACGCTGCAGCAGATCGAGCGTCTCCTCGGCGTTCTTCGCGTCGAGATCGCCGGTCGGTTCGTCGGCGACGAGGAGCGTGGGGTCGGTGACGATGGCCCGCGCGATCGCGACCCGCTGTTCCTGCCCGCCGGAAAGCTGCCGGGGATAGTGGAACGAACGATCGCCCAGTCCGACGATGCCGAGGGCGGCCTGAACGTGCTCGCGGCGCTCTTTTTTCGAGAGCTTGGTGAGCAGCAGCGGCAACTCGACGTTCTCGAACGCGTTGAGCACCGGGATGAGGTTGTACATCTGGAAGATGAAGCCGACGTGGCGCGACCGCCAGCTGGCGAGCTGCGTTTCGGAGAAGCGCGAGATCTCCTTGCCGTCGACGCTGATGCGGCCGCCGGTGGGGCGGTCGATGCCGGCCATCAGGTTGAGCAGCGTGGTCTTGCCGGAACCGGAGGGTCCCATCAGCGCGAGAAAGTCGCCGCGCGGCACGGCCAGCGTGACGCCGTTGAGCACCGGCACTTCGAACGCATCGCGTCTGTAGACTTTTCTGACGTTGTCGATCTCGACCAAAGTGTCCATCGCTCTCTCCTGATTATTCGAACCGCACCAGTTGTCCGTTCTCGAGTGCCTCGGCGCCGGTGGTGACGACGCGGTCGCCGGCATTGACGCCGCTGGTGATCTCAATCCGTTTTTCGCGAACCGCTCCGGTGGTGACGTTGCGCAATGCGACGTGCTTGTCCGCGCCGACGACGGCAACGTGGCCGTTGACCACCGCCGATGCCGGCAGCCAGATTTTCGCCGGCTCGTGCATCTCGGCGTCGGTGCGCTCGCTCTGCAGGAAGGAGACGCTGGAGCTCATCTCCGGCAGGAGCCGGTCGCCGGGATCGACGATCCTGACCTTGACCTGCACCGTCGCTTTGGCGCGGTCGGCTGTGGGGATGATCTGCCGCAGAACGCCCTTCCACTTGTGATTCGGAAACGCGTCGACGCTGACTTCCGCGGCCTGCCCTTCGCGCAACTGGCCGATGCTCGATTCGTTCACGTCGGCCACGACTTCGAGGGTGTTGAGATCGACGAGGGTGCAGATAGCGCCGGCCGGCAGCGTGCCGCCGACCTGTCCCATCATCACCGACGAGATCACCTCGCCCACCTCGGTATTCTTGGTGGCGATGGTCCCCGCGAACGGCGCGCGGACGACCATGTCCTGCATATTGATGCGGATCTGATCGACGCGGGCGCGCGCCTGCTTGTATTGCGCCTCGGCGCCGTCGAGCTGGGCGCGCGTGGTCACGCCGTCTCTCCACATCGCGGACTGCCGTTTCCACTCGCGGTCAGCCTGCTGCAGGGCGGCATTCGTCTCATCGAGCTGCGCCTGCAGGTTCGTGCTCTCCAGCACCGCGAGCACCTGGCCGGCGGTCACTTTGTCGCCGACGGCGAAGTTGAGGCGCACCACTTTGCCGGAGATCTTCGGCGTGATTTTCGACTGGCGGTCGGCGACGAGATAGCCGGTCGCGGTCAGCAGCGGCGGGTTGGTGACGTTGACCGTCGGCTTGACGACGAGCGTGTCGACCACCGGCGCGCGGCGCGGCACAATCCACACCTTGTAGATCGCGATTGCAGCGCCGATGACGACGGCGAGGGCGATGATCCACCCGACAATCGTGCCCCAGGAAAGACGGCGTGCGTCGTCATCCTCTCTGTGAATGCGGAGCGCCGACAGGTCGGGCCGCGGACGGTCTTCAGTGACTGACATGTGGAGGTCCGGTTGAACGGGACCCACATGATACCGAAAGCGTTAAAAGGTCCTGAACTGCAGGCTCTTCGGCTCCTGGGCGGCGACGTACATGCGGCTGGTCGTTCCATCGCAGTACGCCCAGTCGTGGCTGATGCCGGTCACGAACAACGCATCGTCGGGGCACAGCTCGCCCAGCGCCATGCCGAGGGTGTGGACGTCGGTCCGGTCGTCGGATTGGATGACGAAGGTGGACTCGAAGGGGAGGTCGACCACGACGCCGAGCCGGGCGATGGCATCGTGCAGTTCGCTGTAGTCGGCGCCGGGAGTGAGGCTGTGGCGGATGAGCAGGAAGTCGCGCGTGCTGGTGAACTGGGAGCAGCCGACCAGAACGCGGGCGTCGTCGCCGACTTCGATGCGGAGGTAGCGCACGAGGAGCTCGGCGTGACCGCCGTCGGGCAGCCATACGTTCCAGCTCTGGTCGAAATTGGGTTCGGCGCCCAGCCTCCGCATCGCGTCAGAAACCGCAAGGGTCAGCTCGCCTTCAAAACAGACCTGAAACAGCCTCACTTCACCCATCACACCCTCCCGCAAAACTGTCAGTCGAATGGAGATGATAGCACGCGTTTTTCGCGCCGCTCTGGCAGGGTTCTTGAGTTATTTGGATGGCGAAGGAGACCCATCACATGCGTATCAACGATGACGAAGTCAAAGGCAACGTCGACAAGGCGAGCGGTACGGTGAAGGAGAAGTTCGGCCGCGCCCTCGGCGACCCGGTTCTCGAGAACGAAGGCGCCGATCAGCGCGTCAGCGGCAACATCCAGGCTGACTTTGGCAAGGCCCGCCGCAAAGTGGGCGAGGCCGTCAAAGACCTCGGCGACAAGCTGGGGAAATAGCGAATGAATGACGAAGGGAGCCGGTTCGGCTCCCTTCTGTTTTCGTTACGGGATTACATCGACGTCCGGATCGAGCGTTTCGGCGCCCGGTGCAGAGACGTCGTACTTGATCTTGCCAACGGTCGGAAATGATCCCGAGACGCCGACGTACTTGTTGCCTTCCTGCTTGTAATTGATCGTGTAGCCGGGCAGGTCGATCGTGAACTGGCTGTCGCCGGTCCATTTGACGTTGTCCTGCTCTTTGTGGACTTGAACGCTCGACGGATCGACGGAGATCCGACCGGACGAAATCGTGACGCTTACCTTCTTTTCAGGCATGACTACCTCCTAGTTTTCGATGGTGCTGCGGACCCGCCGGCTATTGTAGCGGTTCTCTGCAAGACCTGCTGCAAGCGGCCGTCTCTTCGGAGGTTTTCGAACTCGCGCTCGTGTTCCGCGTCAGCCCGGCTGTAGCCCTGCGCGAGAGCGCTCTCCAGAAGGCGGACAGCGTCATCGGAACGTCCTTCGACGTTGGCGATCATGGCCGCCTTGTATATGTAGGTAGGATTGTTAGGGTCCGCAGCCAATGCGCGGCGGATCTCATCATCCGCGCGTCTGGTGTTGCCGCGCTTCGCCAGCCAGACAGCCATACGCACGCGAATGGTCGTCGCGGTTGGGTTCACCTTCAATTCGCCGTCCGCTAGTTGAATGGCGCGGTCATAAGAGACATTTGCACGAGTAGTTGCGTTGGGAATCGAGCGATATGCGTCCCCGAGGTTGCCCCAGTAAAGGTAAATCGTCGGCGCGAGCTCAGTCGCTTTTTCAAACGCATTTGCGGCGTCTTCGTAGTGGCCGAGAAAATAGTTCGCGGTCCCGACATTCGAATATGCCTGTGCTCTCGAGAGCGGCTGCGCGGGCTCTTTCGCGGTGGAGGTGAGAAAGACTCGTAGTGCATCGTCGTATCGGCCCATCAGCAGGTACATGCTGCCAAGATTGTTGTATCCACGCTGTTGATCAGGTATCAACTGAACGACAGTTGCAAACATCGAAGCCGCGTCAGCGTAGCGCGAGCGAGAGGCGTAGAAGGCGCCCAGGCGGCTATATCCACCCCAGTAATTTGGCTGTAATTCGATCGACCTCTTGTACGTTGCTTCCGCCTCTGGCAGCTTTCGCGCGGCTTCGAACGTTTTGGCCAGACCGAGAATGGCGTTCGCGTCATTCGGCTGCCGGGCCAGCACAGTGTTGTACTCCTTTGATGCCTCATCGAGTCGGCCGGTGACCAGTCGCAGCTCACCGAGAGTCACGCGCGTATCCGGGTTCTGCGGATCAAGTGCAATCGCCTTCTCGCAGGCCTTAGTCGCCGGCGCTGTCCACTTAGCATCATGCGTTAAGGCCAGCTTCGCCAGATAGGCCCGTCCCAGCGCCGCCTGCACTGATGCCGACGAGCTTTGCGCCGCCAGTTCCTCGAGGATGTGAATCGCGCTGTCGACGGACGCTTCGCTGTCGTAACGGCGGAGGTAGCCGAGCGCCTCCAGGTAGCGGGTTTGAGAGACGCTGCTGTCCGGGGCGGCGGGCCGGAACATCGGCGCGCCAAGTTGGAGCGACGACGCGATACTGTCGGCAAGTTTGTCCTGGATTGTAAAGAGGTCGGAGACAGAGCCTTCGACGAGATCGCCGCCACGTGTCGTTCCCTGCGCCAGGTCGACGACCTCGTACGCTACGCGGACGCGGTCGCCGTCGCGTTGCATCGAGCCGGTCAGCACGATGTTCGCGCCGAGGTCGTGGCCAACTTTCTGCGGAGTCGCGTTGGCGGTGACGTCGGACGCAGCAGGACGCATCACTTGCACCGAGGTGAAGTGAGCGAGACGAGCGGACAACGTTTCCGCAAGTCCATCGACGACGAGTTGGCCATTCGGTTGGCCGGTCAGGTCCCTGAACGGCATCACAGCAAGGTATTTCTTCGACGGAATCACGTAAGGTGCTGCCGGCGTCGCCGTTGCGCCGTGCCGCGCAACGAGGGCCACGCCGCCGGCGAGAAGCAGCGCCGCGAGCACGCTGCCGGCGATGGCCATTGTCTGCCGCGAGACTTTCGGCGGACGCGGGATCTCCTCGGCTGTCGTCATCGTGGCGAAGCGGTCGCGGATGTTGCGCAGGTCGCGCGACAGGTCGCGCGTCGACGGATAACGATCCTCGACCTTCTTCGACAGCAGCCGGTCGACGATCGAGCAGAAAGGTTGCGGCGCCTGCACGTTGTACCGGGTGATGGCCGGCGGCTCCTCGTGGAGGATTGCCGACAGCGTATCGATGGCGTTGTCCGCCTCGAACGCCGGTTTGCCAGTCGCCAGCTCGTAGAGGATCGCGCCGAGCGCGAACTGATCGGAGCGGAAGTCGAGCGGCTTGCCCGTGGCCTGCTCCGGCGACATGTAGCCGACCGTGCCGAGGATCGTACCGGGATTCGTGCCGGGAAAGTCGAGTTGTGCTGTGTCTTCGTTTTCGTCCGCCGGCCGGATGATCTTGGCCAGGCCGAAATCGAGCACCTTCACGTAGCCGTCTTTCGTCACCATCACGTTCTCGGGTTTGAGATCGCGATGGACGATGCCCTGCTCGTGCGCGGCGGCCAGGCCGTCGGCGATCTGCGCGGCGATATCGAGCGTCTTCCGGTTCGGCAGCGGTCCGTTGCTGAGCAGGCTGCGCAGGTCGCGGCCGTCGATGTACTCCATGACGATGTAGGGCGAGCCGGAGCCCTGGTCCATGCCGACCTCGTGAATCGTCACGATGTTCGGATGGTTGAGGGCCGAGGCCGAGCGCGCCTCGCGCGTGAAACGGGCCAGCGTCTCCTTGTCGCCGGAGAGGCGGACCGGCAGGAGTTTGATGGCGACCTTGCGGCCGAGGGACGGGTCGCGCGCCACGTACACCTCGCCCATCCCGCCCGCGCCAAGCGGCGCGAGGATCTTGTACTGCCCGAGCTGCTCGCGCATCACCGTCATTGAGAGGGGACCTGCGCGCGATTCTACCGAGCCGCCGCGCGTTGAGGGGACATTTTTGCGGTGGAACGCCCGCGGCGATAAACTGCCGCACCGGACTCCCCAAAATGCGAATGTCGCGCGCGCTCCCGCTCGCCGTGTTGCCGCTGCTTTTTCTGGCAGCCGCGTCCGTGTGTGATGCCCGCGCCTGCGACTACGGAAACGGAGCCGCGGAACAGAGCGCATTCGTCCCGTGGAAGATCCATCGTCCCGGCGATGAACTGCCATCCGCGCCGCTCGTTCTCTACTGGATTCCGTCGTCGGCCGAGGACTTCCGCCGTTCCGATCTGCTCACCTCGCGCACGCTGGCGTCGTACGTCGCGCAGTGCGTGGCGCTGGAGGTCGTGACGGCCGACGATTCGAAGCTCCTGGACAAGCTCGGTGTCGAAGGCGCGCTGCCGGCCGCCGTTCTCGTCGACGGATGGGGCATCGTGATCGGCAGGATCGCCGGCGAAAAAGGGGTGCTTCGCGCGATCGGCGTCGAAACGATGGTGCGCGACGGCATGCGCGCGCGCGAAGCCGCGCTGAACGACGCGCTCGACGATGCCCCGAAAAAAATCAGCGCCGGCGACCGCGAACTCGGAGTCGCGATCTACCGGCGTGTCTGGCTGCAGCGCTGCGTCTTTCCCCGCCACGGCCGCGAAGCCGAGCGTGCCTTGAAGAAGCTCGGCGTGGCGGTCGTCGCGGGAAAGTAACGCTACGCCGCCTGCGGCACCCGCCGCAGCGTCCGCACCACCCACTTCCACTGGCGGCGCGACTGCTGCACGTGGAGCCGGGAGCGGCGGCGGGTGTCCCGCCACGACTTCGAAACGCCCTCGGCCTTCTCCTCGACGTGCTGGCGCCAGAGCTTCAGCGCCGTCTCGAGATGCTCCATCGCCACGTGCGCGCGGCGGCGGATCTCATCGCCGATCGTACCCGGCGTCGCGTCGATCTGCGACTTGACCAGCTTCATCGCCGCCTGCATGCGTGCCTGCTCGATCTGCGGCAGCGGCGCGGTGCGGAGGTCGGAAGCCAGCCCGAGGTACTTGAACGTGCGGATCATCCACTTCGACGGATCCCACTGATACCAGTGGATGCCGTTGCGGAAGTCGGTGGGGAAGCGGTGGTGGAAGCTGTGGTAGCCCTCGCCCAGCGTCAGCATCGCCACGAACCAGTTGTCGCGCGCCGAAACCTCGGCGTTGAACAGCGGCTTGCCCAGCGAGTGCGCCAGCGAGTTGACGAAGAACGTCGTGTGATGGATGACCGCGATGCGCAGGAAGCCGCCCCACAAGAGGCCCGCGATCGGATCGCCGAACGCGGCGCCGATCAGCGTCGGGATGCCGAAGCCGGCCACGATCAGGATCACCTTGTGCCACTTGTTCTGCCACATCACGATCTTGTTCTTCAGCAGATCGGGCGAGTTCGCGAACGTATCGTCGAACTGCTCGTTCTTCACGAAGATCCAGAAGATGTGCGCCCACCAGAACCCGCGCTTGATGTTGTACGGGTCCCAGTCTCTGTCGATGTACTTGTGATGCACGCGGTGGCTCGATGACCACCACAGGATGGAGTTTTCCGCCGCCATCGCCCCGAAGAAGGCGAACAGCACCTGCAGTACGGGCGACGCTTCGTAGGTCTTGTGGGAGAAGAAGCGATGGTAGCCGGCGCAGATCGAAAACCCGACCAGCGCATACATCACCATCATCAGGATCGGCATCCACAGGTGGAAGCCATGCGTCCACGTCCATGCGGCCGTTCCGGCGATGCCGATGACGGGTGTGAGAGAGAGGAACGCGATGTTCACCCAGTCTTTTTTCTGCTGCTTAACCAATTCGCTGATGACGTCACCTCCGATGTGCGGACACACGATAACTCCCTTCGATCGAACCATATTGCTCAATTTTGCACACGCTCATCCGTGCCGGAACGCTCGCTGAAACTATCTACGAAGTTCTTCGTTGACAACTACGACTAGTTTCGTACATGATGCTTCAACGAAGGAGAACTCCCATGAAAACTGCACTTCTCATCCTCCTCGCCATCGCCATCTGCTTCACCGTCTACGCCGCCAGCGACTCGCGCAACGGCGTCTGGACGGCCGAGCTGAACACCGATGGCACCACGCTGCAGATGACCATCTTCCGAGGCAACGACGAAAGCCATCGGGGGCGAGGGCACAACTGGAACAACACCATGGGCTTCGAGCTCTCGCTGGCCTCGCTGACCGGCCTCACCACCGCCGATATCAGGTCAACCGCGGCGAACGTGCAGTTCGCCATGTCGCGTCCAGCCGGCACGATCAGCTTCGAAGGCCGCTTTTCGAACGGCAACGGCGCCGGCAATTTCAAGTTCGCGCCCAGCGAGCCGTTCGTGCGCGAGATGGCCTCCCTCGGCTACACGGCGTTCAAGGATGACGATCTGCTCGTCTTCGCCACGACCGATTTCTCGCCGCAGACCGTCCGCGATCTTCGCGCCCTCGGCTACCAGCCGACGCAGAAGGAGATCGAGGAGGTGGCGATTTTCAGGATCAATGCTCCGGCGATCAAAGAGTTCAACCGCCTCGGCTTCACGAACCTGACGCTGCGCGAGCTGGTGAATCTCCGCGTCGGCAACGTCGACGCCGCCTACGTGAACGGCATGCGCGAGCTCGGCTACACCGACATCTCCGCGCACAAGATGGCGAACCTGGCCATCCTCGGCGTGACGCCCGCGTACGTGCGTGAGCTGCGCGCCGCCGGCCTGACGGACCTCACGCCGCAACAGACCGAGAACCTCCGCATCGGCAACATCACCCGCGAAAAAATCGACGCCTACAAGCGCCTCGGCCTGACGCTGACGCCGCACGAACTGGGCGACTTCGGCATCCACGGCGTAACTCCGAAGGTGATCGAAGAGCTGCGCGCCATGGGCTACACCAACCTCACCCCGCACCAGCTCATCGAGATGCGCATCTTCGGCGTCACCCCCGACTTCATCCGCAAGATGGAGTCGAACGGCTACAAGGCCGTCCCGGTGGACAAGCTGATCAAGATCAGGATGAGCGGGGCGGATGAGCTGGTGACCGGCCGGCGATAACGTGTTTCACGCGGAGGCGCGGAGGCTCCGCGTCTCCGCGTGATCAAATCATCGGCAAGTCAACGCCACGTTCCCTGGCCGCCGAGATCGCAATCTCATACCCCGCATCCGCATGACGCATGACCCCGGTCCCCGGATCGGTGGTCAGCACGCGTTTGAGACGCTCGTCAGCCGCGGAAGTACCGTCGGCCACCACCACCATCCCCGCATGCAGTGAATAGCCGATGCCCACTCCGCCGCCGTGGTGGAACGAGACCCACGTCGCTCCGGCCGCGGTGTTGAGCAGCGCGTTGAGGATCGGCCAGTCGGCGATCGCATCCGATCCATCCTTCATCGCCTCGGTCTCGCGATTCGGCGAAGCGACGGAGCCCGCATCGAGGTGGTCGCGGCCGATGACGATCGGCGCCGACACCTTGCCCGTGCGAACGAGCTCGTTGAACAGCAGCCCCGCCTTATCGCGCTCGCCGTAGCCGAGCCAGCAGATGCGCGCCGGCAGTCCCTGAAACTCCACGCGCTTCTGCGCCATCCGGATCCAGCGATGCAGCGCCGCATCGTGCGGGAACAGATCGAGGATCGCTTCGTCGGTGACGAACAGATCGTTCGGATCGCCCGACAGCGCTGCCCAGCGGAACGGCCCCCGTCCTTCGCAGAACAACGGCCGGATGAAGAGCGGAACGAAGCCGCCGACGTCGAACGCGTCCGCCACGCCCGCCTTCAGCGCCTGACCGCGCAGGTTGTTGCCATAGTCGAACGTGATCGCGCCGCGGCGCTGCAGCTCCAGCATCGCGCGCATGTGCCGCGCCATCGTGTCGTACGACAACTCGATGTACGCATCGGGGCTGCTCTCGCGCATCGCCAGAGCGGCTTCGTACGACATGCCCGCCGGCACGTAGCCGTTCAACTCGTCGTGCGCCGAGGTCTGGTCGGTGAGGATGTCAGGAACGAGATTGCGTTCGATGAGCGCCTCAAGCAGCTCCACCGCATTCGCCACGACGCCGATCGACACCGCCTCTCCCCGGCCGCGCGCTTCGAGCGCACGTTTGATCGCCGCATCGAGCGACGGCGCCTGTTCATCGAGATACCGTTTGTCGAGCCGGCGCTGAATGCGCGACGGATCGACTTCCGCGACCAGCGCCGTCGCCTCGTTCATCGTCGCCGCCAGCGGCTGCGCGCCCCCCATCCCGCCCAGCCCCGCAGTCACCACCAGCTTTCCTCGGAGCGAATTGTCGAAACGCGTCTTGGCGACGGAGGCGAAACACTCGAACGTCCCCTGCAGAATGCCCTGCGTGCCGATGTAGATCCACGAGCCCGCCGTCATCTGCCCGTACATCGTCAACCCGAGCGAATCGAGCCGGCGGAACTCGTCCCACGTCGCCCAGTGCGGGACGATGTTCGAATTCGCGATCAGCACCCGCGGCGCGTTTTCATGCGTACGAAAAACGCCGACCGGCTTGCCCGATTGCACCAGCAGCGTCTCATCGTTCCGCAGCCGCTTCAAAGTCGCTACGATCGCGTCGTAGCACTCCCAATTCCGCGCCGCCTTGCCGATGCCGCCATAGACGATGAGCTGTTCCGGCCGCTCCGCCACCTCGGGATCGAGATTGTTCATCAGCATCCGCAGCGCCGCCTCCTGCTGCCATCCGAGACAGGAGATCTCGGTCCCGCGCGGGGCTCGAATGACGCGGGTTTCTTCGATGGTGGTCGTCATGGTCTGATTCTAGTCCGATGGCTACGAACCGTCCGACCGTCTACGTTGAAACCAGTGTCATCAGTTATCTGGTCGCTCGTCCGAGTCTTAGCAGCGTGCGCGTCGCTGCGAATCAGGAAATGACGCGGGAATGGTGGCAAACGAGTCGCGAACGGTTTGACCTGTATGTATCCGCGGTCGTTCTCGGCGAGGCGCAACGTGGCGATTCGAGTATCGCTTCGGCCAGAATGGAGGTCGCGCGCGGTCTTCGTCTTGCGCAGGTGACGCCCGATGCGATCGACCTCGCTGCTGCGCTGATCGCCGGCGCCGGTGTCCCGAAGAAGGCGAATGAGGACGCGCTTCACATCGCGATCGCTGCGGCGAACGGGCTTGATTACCTTCTCACTTGGAACTGTACTCATATCGCGAATGCAGTCACTATCCCTCGGGTTAACTCGATCTGCAGGGCTCGCGGTTACGAGCCGCCCCTCATCTATACTCCGCAGGAACTGATGGAAGGTTAATTACCGTGGAAGATCCAATCGTTGAAGAGACCCGCGAAGCGCGGCGCCAGCTCGACGCGGAGTTCGGCGGAGATCTAGACCTTCTCTACGCATACCTCCGCGAGATCGAGCATGAGAACTCCGACAGAGTTGTCCGGCTCGAGCCCAAACCGCCGGTGACCGGCCAGCGAAAGATCTCGTAAGAGGAGCAACGGTTTCTTTGGTAGCGGGCCTCGTGATCTGATTCCGGTCCAATGCCCACCAAGAAGCAAGAGCGAGCGAACGACATCGTCGTGCGCCTCAAACAGATGTACCCGAAGGCGAAGTGCTCGCTCGATTTCACCAACGCCTTCGAGCTGCTGATCGCCACGATGCTCTCCGCGCAGTCGACCGACGTCCGCGTCAACATCGTCACCAAGTCGCTCTTCCGCAAGTACCCGACGCCGCAGTCGTTCGCGGACGCCGGCCAGGTCGAGATGGAGCGCGACGTCAAACAGACCGGCTTCTTCCGCAACAAAGCGAAAGCCGTCATCGCCGCTTCAAAAGCGATCGTCGAGCGTCACCACGGCGAAGTCCCCCGCACGATGGACGAGCTCACCGCCCTCCCCGGCGTCGGCCGCAAGACCGCGAACGTCGTCCTCTCCAACGCCATGAACATCTCCGTCGGCATCGTCGTCGACACGCACGTCACCCGCGTCTCCGCCCGCCTCGGCCTCACCGCGAACGACGACGCGGTGAAGATCGAAGAAGACCTGATGAAGTTGATCCCTCAAAAAGAGTGGACCAACTTCTCCCACCGCCTCATCGCCCACGGCCGCACGATCTGCATCGCCCGCAAACCAAAGTGCGCGCAGTGCGCGCTGAATGATCTGTGCCCCAGCGCGGAGGAGCCGCCGGAGTAGTTTCACCGCAGCAACGCTGCTTTGTCGGTCATTGCGTCTGGCCTTTCTGCTCGACCGGCGTCGTTTTCTCGCTGCATCCGGCGTTGTCGCAGGCGGACGCGGGCGCCTGCGGCACCATGCCGAGGCGGTTCTTGATGATCTCGATTCCGGAACGGTTGCCTGCTTCCGCCGTCATGGCGCGATCGATCGCATCCATCGCGGGTCCGGAGAGCACCCACCCAAGCGGCAGCGGAACAGTGCGGGGGATGAGGCGGAACTCCACGATATCGGAACGAACGGCGGGCGGCACACCGCCGACGGAGCGCATCGCCTGCGCCAGATCGCCGACGGCCTGTTGCCCTCGCGCGCCGCGTGCGTTCAGCAGACCCCACAGCGGTGCCAGCACATCGCCCGCGAAGCTGTTCGATCTCTTCGGCGATGCCGGACCGCAAGTGCCGGGCGCCGGACAGAAAGGCCGCGGATCGTCGAGGCATTGGCCGCCCGGATTCCAGAAGTCAATGTCGACCACGATGGGATGAATGCGCGGATAGTCCTTCTTCTTCTCCCACAGGAACGCCACGATCTCCGCCGCGGTGACGCCGCCGGAACTCTCGAAGTAGCCGCCATCGATCACGTGCCCGAGGACTTTGCGGCCGTAGTTCGGATTGGGCTGATCGCCGCCGCAGAGTTTCGGGATCGTCTTCGAGTTGCGATCGGCGCGCGTGTACGGGATTTGTCCGGCGGGCGACACGTAGGTGAAGCGGGCGCTCATGCCGGCGGCAGTACTGAGCGGAATGTCCGTCTGCAGTTCGTGGAAGGCGTCGAACGCGTTGCGGAAGCCGAGAAACGATCGGACGTCGACGTTGCTGGTGATGATCCGTTCGCCCGTCTCCTCGACTGTGCCGTTGAGAAAGAGCGAGGGCAACTCGGGATGCTTCTGCATCGTGGCGACGAATCCCTGGCTGAAGAGATCCGACTTGAATGCTTTCCGCCAGCCGGTCTCCCATCCGGTCTCCAGCGCCTTTTCCCGGTCGGGGAGGAATGCCGCGGGAAGGAAACGCTGGAGTAGATCCGGCTGTGCCAATGCCGCCAGCGTTCCGCTGAGCGCGTCGAAGTTCAGCATGTGCCGAACCTCGTCTTTCAGCGGCGCCGGCGAATGCGACTCGGCGCGGCGAATGAGCAGCGCATTGAACACCTCCGCGCCAAGCGCGCCGCCGGAGACGGCGCTGATCGCGAACGTGTGATCGGCGAATGCCGGCGCGTTGTCCTGCAACTCGGTGAGTACCGTGGCCGTCCAGTACGCCGCCCGAATCCCGCCTCCCTCGGTGGCGACGACGATCACCGGAATCTCTCTGTCATTGGCGTGCTCCGGCATCGCCGCTACCCGTTTGTACCAGGCGTCGAACACTTCGTTCGCGGAAGCGCGCCGGGGCGGCAGAGGTCCGCTCGCGCTGACGTAGTGATTGTCGTTCCAGCAACTGATGGCGAAGGCCCACACGAGCGCCGCGCCGAGAACGGGGAAGCGCCAATACTCGCCGAGCCCGACGAGAAATCCGCCCAGCGGGATCCAGACGCCGATGGTCAGGACGAGCGTCGCCGCCACGCCGAGAATCCACCACCCCACCGGATCGATGAGCGCCCAGATGAAGAGCGCCGCTTCGAGGAGGAACGTCATCAGCAGCGCGCGCCGCGTGGTCTTGTCGAAGCCGTCGTTGCCCTTCCACGAGGTGACCGTCGTGTACTTGTCTTCTCCGCCGCCGACGTTGAAGAGGCTGTGACGCTTGATCACGATCCAGAGGTAGACGATGGCAGAGACGATGAGAAGCCCGAGGATGTACCAGACGTGCGTGTAGGAGCCGTGGTGGCGCGCCACGATGGCGAAGCCGATGATCTCGATGATGAACACGAACAGCCCGAGGATGCGCGGCGACCAGTCGGTGGCACGCTTCATTTCCATCGGCAGCGGCTCGTGGATGCGATCGCGGCAAGGATCGTCGATGGTGCGGTCGTGCGGCCGGAATCGGAGCAGGTGGCGCGACCAGTACCAGATCCCGAAGGCGAGCAGGTCCGTTGCGATGATGAACGTCGCCAGGCGTCCCACCCACGTCCGCGGCGATGGATCTTCCGCCAGCGCTCGGAGGATGTCGCCGCCCTGATCGGAAAAGCAAAACGCGAACAGGAGGACCGCCAGTGCGAGGAAGCTGAAGCGAATCGGAAGGTAGAACGAGTACAGCTTCTTCAGAAACTGCCAGAAGTTAACGATCCAGTTGCGCATACTCGGGAGAGCCGCGAACGGATGAGTTCCCTACCTCTGCGCCTATGGAGTGCGGTGGCAAGGCCACCGCTTTTTGAGGTTGGGTCGG
>Ga0070692_10000297_pt1 | contig 14089 bp, 16 predicted proteins | sample KBSK1102metaG_FD_64675 | JGI IMG/M metagenome (GOLD analysis project Ga0070692, IMG submission 64675) | Corn, switchgrass and miscanthus rhizosphere microbial communities from Kellogg Biological Station, Michigan, USA - KBS K1-10-2 metaG | ecosystem: Host-associated > Plants > Roots >...
TCGCCGACCTGTGCGAGGCGGTGGGCGCCGAGGTGCAGGACGTCGCCCGTGGCATCGGCCTCGACAATCGCATCGGCCCCAAGTTCCTGCACGCCGGCCCGGGCTATGGCGGCTCCTGCTTCCCCAAGGACACGCTGGCACTGCTGAAGACCGCCGAAGACCATCAGGCGCCGCTCAGGATCGTCGAGGCGACGGTGGCGGTGAACGACGCCCGCAAGCGCGCGATGGGCCGCAAGATCATCCAGGCGCTCGGCGGCGACGCGCGCGGCCGGACCGTCGCCCTGCTCGGCCTTACCTTCAAGCCCAACACCGACGACATGCGCGACGCGCCGTCGCTCAGCATCGTGCAGGCGCTCGAGGATGCCGGCGCGCAGGTGCGCGGCTACGATCCGGAAGGGGTCGAGCAGGCCCGGCCGCTGATGCGCAACGTCGCCTTCGCCGACAGCCCCTATGCGGCGGCAGAGGGTGCCGACGCGGTCGTGCTGGTGACCGAGTGGGACGTGCTGCGCGCGCTCGATCTGCCCCGGCTGGCCCGGACGATGGCGGAGCCGGTGTTCGTCGACCTGCGCAACGTCTATCCTCCCGAGGAGGTGGAAGAGGCGGGCCTGCGCTGGTACGGGATCGGACGCGCGCCGCGCGGATAGGGCCGGCGGAAGCGCCGGCGAGAGGAGGCGGATGATGCGGATGCTCGCAGCGGCCATCGTGGTGCTCGGCCTCGGCGCCTGCGTCACGGCGGCCGATCGAGCTCCCGCAGCGCATGCCGGGATCGCCGATCCGGCCGGCCGCGTCCTCGCCCGGGCGACGCTTCGCCAGACCGCCGCCGCGATCGCGATCCACGTCGAAGCCGTGGGCCTCGCGCCCGGCACCTACGGCGTTCATCTTCACGCGGTCGGGCGCTGCGATCCTCCGGCCTTCGCCGGCGCAGGCGGGCACTGGAACCCGGCCGGCCGCCAGCATGGACGCGACAATCCGGCGGGGGCGCATCTGGGCGACCTTCCCAACCTCAGCGTCGGCAGCGACGGCCGGGGGGTCAGCGACTTCGAGATTGCCGCGGCCGCGCTTTCGGGGGAAGGCGCCAACGCCCTGCTCGACGCGGACGGCGCCGCCATCGTGGTGCACGCGCAGGCGGACGATTACCGCACCGACCCGTCGGGCAATTCCGGTGCTCGCATCGCCTGCGGCGTGATCGCGCCCTCCTAGGCCGGCTCGCCTTCGGCACGGGCGCGATCGACGCGGCTTGCCTCCAGCCCGGCGAGGCGCTTCGCCCCGAACCACAAGGCGACGAGGGTGAAGGGCGGCACCAGATAGAGCCAGGCGATGCCGCCGGCGAGGCTGCCGGTCACGACGGACATCTTGCCCGCGAAATAGGGGCCGAGCGCGAGGCCGACCATCGTCGTGCCGAGCACGTAGGTCGCTCCCGCGGTCGCGCGCATGCGCGGCAGGACGAGATCCTGCAGCGTCGCCACCGCCGCGCCGACCCACATCGACCCGAGCAACTGCGCGACCGGGGAAAGGGCATAGAAGAGCGGGAGGCTGTCGGTGGTGAACATCACTGCGACCGCCGGCACCGGGAGCAGTACCGCCAGCATGTTGACAAACACCCGGCCGCGCGGATTGCGCTTGCGCCACCAGTCGGCGAGGATGCCTCCGCCGATAACGCCGATCGCGGCGCCCACGGCGGCGCCTGAGCCAAGGATCAGCGATGCTTCGTCGCGCGCTGTCGCTCCGGCGAGATAGCGGGCGGCATCGGCGGGTCCGGCGTAGAAGGTCCTCAGCACGTAAGGCGCCGCCCAGAAGGAGACGGCGTAGGTGATGAACGAGATGCTGCCGAAGGCGACGGCAAGCAGGATCGTCGCGGGCGTCCCCCAGATGAGGCGCCAGGTCGGCGGATCGCGGCGGCGCAGTACGAGGACCCAGGAGCAGATCGCATAGGCGCCGATGCCGTAGGCGATCCATTGCGCATGATCGCCGGTGAGCGCGGCGAGGCCGGCGGCCGAAGCTGCGATGACGGCCAGTCCGGTGAGGTTCTGGACCAGCGTGCCGTTGGCCGCGGCGGCGACGAGGGTGAGCGGAGGCAGGATGGCGAGCAGCTCGGCGCCGAAACTGCGCCAGGCGCCGTCCCGCACCACCGGCTGCGGCAGCCCGTCGGCCGCGCCGCGCTGCGGTTCGCGCAGGGTGAGCACCCAGAGCGCGAGCAGCAGTCCGGGTACGCCGACGGCGAGGAAGGCGGCCTGCCAGCCGGCGAGGTGGAGCGGGGCCGTCGCCGGGTCGGGATGGGCGCGGTTCCACCCGCTGCTGACCAGCGCGCCGATCGGCAGGCTGAGGCCGCCGCCGATGTAGAGCCCGCTCGAGTAGATGGAGAGGGCGGTGGCGCGGCGCTCCTTCGGGAAATAGTCCGAGATCATCGAGTAAGCGGCGGGCGACGCGCTCGCCTCGCCGATGCCGACGCCGATGCGCGCCGTGCTCAGCATGGCATAGGAGCTCGCGAAGCCGGACAGCGCGGTCATCCCCGACCACAAGGTGAGCCCCATGGCGATGAGGCGGCCGCGATACCAGTTGTCGGCGAGGCGCCCGAGGGGGATGCCGAACAGCGCGTAGAAGACGGCGAATGCGGTGCCGTAGAGGAAGCCGATCTGGGCATCGTCCAGCTTGAGGTCGCGCTTGATGTCCTGCGCGAGGATCGAGATGATCTGGCGGTCGACGAAGTTGATCGCGTAGACCAGCACCAGCACGATGAGCGCGTACCAGCCGTAGGCGCCGATGCGCCCGGTGGCCGGCCGTTCCGTCGACGCGCCGCCCATGCCGCCTCCCCCGATTGTGCCTCTCGCCACGCATGGCTAGCAGAGGCCCACCTTTTGGCAATGGCGGGTGATGGCGGTGGCGGTCTCGGTGCTCTTCGTCTGTCTCGGCAACATCTGCCGCTCGCCGCTGGCGGAAGCCGCCTTCCGGGCGGAGGCGGAGCGGCTCGGGCTGGAGGTCGAGGTCGATTCCGCCGGCACCGGGAATTGGCATGTCGGTCGGCCGCCCGACCCGCGCGCGCAGGCGGTGGCGGCGCGCAACGGAGCCGATATCGCCGATTTGCGGGCACGGCAGGTGACGGCGGCGGACTTCGCGCGCTTCGACCGCATCGTCGCGCTCGATCCGCAGAACCTGCGGGACCTGCGGCGGCTGGAGCCCGCCGGCGCGCGCGCCGAGCTCTCGCTGCTCCTCGACCATGTGCGTGGGCGGGAAGGGACGGCTGTCGCGGATCCCTATTACGGCGACGCGCAGGACTTCGATGCCGCCTGGCGGGACGTGGCGGCAGGCGCGCGTGCCCTCGCCGAACGGATTGCGGGCGGGCCCCCGGCGTGAGCGCCTTCCGCGGCCGCGTCTCGGCCCTGACGGGCGTGCCGGAAGAGCGGATCGAGCGACTCTCGGGCGGCGACCTGTCCGAGGTGCTGCTGGTGCGCCGCCCGGATGGGCGGGTGTCCGTCGCCAAGGGCGGCACGGCCGTGGTCGTGGAGGCGGCCATGCTGCGCGCGCTGGCCGCCGCGGGCGTGCCTGCCCCGGCGGTGGAGGCGGAGCATGAGGGCGTGCTGCTCGTCGAATATGTGCCCAACGACCGGGTGTTCACCGAGCGGGCCTGGTCGGAGCTGGGCGGCGCGCTGCGCCGGCTGCACGGCAAGCCCGGCGAGGATTATGGCTGGCCCGTCGATTATCGGATCGGAACGGTGGAGCTGGACAACCGCCCTGCCGAGGACTGGCCGGCTTTCTTCGGCCGCCAGCGCCTTCTTTCGACCGCCTCCGTGCTCGACAGGCCCTGGCGGGAGCGGATCGAGCGGCTCCTCCCCCGCTTGCCGGACTTGCTCCCGCGGCGGCCGCCACCGGCGCATCTCCACGGCGACCTGTGGAGCGGCAACGTCCTCGTCCGCGACGGCGGCCTTGCGGCGCTCATCGATCCCGCCTGCTATCATGGCGACGCCGAGGTCGACCTGGCGATGGTGACCTTGTTCGACGCGCCGCCGCCCGCCTTCTGGAATGCCTACGGCCCGCTCGCGCCGGGTTGGCGCGCGAGACGACCCGTCTACCAGCTGTTCCCGGCGCTCCTCCACCTGCGCCTGTTCGGCGCCAGCTATGCCGCGATGGTTGAGCGCCTGCTCAACGCCATCGGCGGTTGACGCGGCCACCTGAGTTAGGTATTTAGGCAAATACCTAACAGGAGCGGGCCATGCCTATCTTTCCTCTCGTTCTTGCCGCGGCTTTGGCGGTCGCGCCTGCGCTCCCGGCCGACCAGCCGGTCGAGGCCGCGGGTCCCGAGGGGCCCCTGGCCGGCAGCCTCCTCGCACCGGTCGGCAAAGCGCGGGCGGTGGTGGTGATCGTGCCCGGTTCCGGCCCCACCGACCGGGACGGCAACAATCCCCTCGGGGTGGCGGGGGCGCCCTATCGGATGCTCGCCCAGGATGTCGCCCAGGCGCAGGTGGCGACGATCCGCATCGACAAACGCGGCATGTTCGGCAGCCGCAAGGCGATCGCGGATCCGAGCGCCGTCACCATCGCCGATTATGCCGCCGACGTCCGCGCCTGGGTGAAGGTGGCGCGGGCGCGCACCGGCCTGCCCTGCGCGTGGATCCTCGGGCACAGCGAAGGCGGCATGGTCGCGCTCGTCGCCGCGCAGCAGCCGGAAGGAGTGTGCGGCGTCGTCCTGGTCTCCGCGCTCGGCCGTCCGCTCGGCGTCGTGCTGCGCGAGCAGCTCAAGGCCAATCCCGCCAACGCGCTGCTGCTGCCGCAGGCGCTGGCGGCGATCGAGTCGCTGGAGAGGGGCAAGGCGGTCGACGCGTCCACCCTCGACCCGGCATTGCTGCCGCTCTTCTCCCCGAAGGTGCAGCCTTATCTGATCGACTTCCTGCGCCTCGATCCCGCGGCCCTCGCGGCGAAGGTCCGCGTACCGATGCTGATCGTCCAGGGCGACCGCGACATCCAGGTGAGCGTCGCCGACGCGCGGGCCCTGGCGGCGGCCGATCCTCGCGCGACGCTGGCGATCGTCCCGGGCGCCAACCATGTGCTGAAGGCGGTCGCCTCGGAGGACCGCACCGCCAACTTCGCCACCTATTCGGACCCGTCGCTGCCGCTCGCGCCGGGCATCGCGTCGGCCATCACGGGATTCGTGACGCGGCCGTCGCGCTGACATGAACAGCGTGTTCGAAGCCCTGGCGCATCCGACGCGAAGGGCGATCCTGGAGATGCTCAAGAGCGGCTCGAAGACCGCGGGCGAGCTGGCGGACGCCTTCGAGGTCTCGAAGCCCACCATGTCCGGCCATTTCGCCAAGCTCAAGGAAGCCGGGCTGATCCAGGCGGACCAGAAGGGCGCGACCATAATCTACAGCCTCAACCTGTCGGTGCTGGAGGAAGTGCTGCTCGGCTTCATGGGGCGGATCGGGACGGCGAAGGAGGAGCAGGAATGACACGCAGCAGGATGGGCATCGCGTCGCTGGTCACGGTGCTGGCACTCGTGGCGGCGGCATGGTTCGTCGGACGCGGCCTCCCCGCCGACATGCAGCTGCCGACTCATTTCGGGATCGACGGCGCGCCCGACCGCTTCTCCGGCAAGTGGGAGGCGCTGTTCCTGCCGTCGGCCATGGCCGCCGGACTCTCGCTCCTGATGTGGTTCCTCCCGGCGCTCGAACCGCGGCTCGCCAACCTGGAGCGGAGCGCCGGCCTCTATTACTGGTCGTGGGCGGCCTTGCTCATGGTGAGCGCGGCGATCGAGCTGGTCGTGATCTCGGTCGCGCTCCACTGGGGGCTGCGGATCGAGCATATCGTCGCCGGCGCGATCGGCGCGATGCTCGCCGTCATCGGCAACCAGCTCGGCAAGTCGCGCAGCATGTTCCTGGTCGGAATCCGCACGCCGTGGACGCTGGCCAGCGAGGAGGTGTGGATCCGCACGCATCGCCTCGGCGGCAAGCTGATGGTCGCGGCGGGCCTGCTCATGCTGCTGGGCGCGCTGCTGCCCATCCCCTCGGGGCTGCTTGCGGGGGTCTGCGGCGCGGCGCTCGGCGTGGCGGTCGTCGTTCCCGTCGTCTACTCCTACCTGCTGTGGCGCCGCGAGCGCGGTCAGGCGAGGGGATAGCGCTCGAGCACCGCGTACCGCGCGCCGTCGGCCGTCAGGTGACTTTCATAGAGGCGAAATTCGTCGATCCGGAAGGGCGCGCCCGCGTCGCCGCCGGCGCCCGCGAGAAAGCCGCCGACCGGCCCGCCGCCGCGCGGCAGGCGGGCAAGCGTGATGTGGGGCACATAGGCCCGCCGCTCCGGCTCCAGGCCCGAGCGCACCAGCGCCTGGTCGACCTTCTTGTGGAGGGTGCGCAACGGCTCCTGCGGCGTGACGCCGGCCCACAGAGCCGTCGCCTCGCGGCGCCGCTCGAAATTGCCGATGCCGGCGATCGCCACGTCGAACGGGGGGGTGCGGATTGCCGCCAGGGCGGCGTCGATATCGGCGGCCTGGCGGCCGTCCACCTCGCCGATGAAGCGCAGGGTGAGGTGGAGCTGGTCCTCGCTTTGCCAGCGCGCTCCGGCGACGCCTCCCATCGCGGCGAGCAGGCGCTCCCGCACCGGCCGCGGCGGGCGGATGGCGACGAACAAGCGGTGCATCGCCAGCTCCTTAGCGAGGGCGGCCGGTCGTGCGAACCGGTTTCGCTTGAATGTGCCGCGCCGCCCCACGATATTACGAGGAGCGGGGGCGGGCGCTCCCGCGCAACGGAGTTCGAAGAATGGCCAACGGATTTGACCCGCGCATAGGCGCCGCGCCGCGGACGGCGACGACGTTGGACGGCCGCACCGCCGTCGACGCGGGACTGCGGTCCTACATGCTGTCCGTGTACAATTACATGGCCTCGGGCGTGCTGCTCACCGGCGTCGTCGCTCTCGGCCTGGCTGCATCGGGCATTGCGGCGCAGATCTTCTACGGCGGCGGCGCGCTCCGCTACGTCGTGATCTTCGCGCCGCTGCTGATGATCCTGCTCCTCGGCGGCACGTGGGGGCGGATGAGCACGGCGGGGATGCAGGCTTTCTACTGGTCGTTCGCCGCGGTGATGGGCGTCTCCATGTCGGTCATCCCACTCTTGTATACCGGGACCTCGATCGCCACGACGTTCTTCGCGACCTCGGCGGCCTTCGCATCGCTGAGCCTCTACGGCTACACGACCCGCAAGGATCTGTCCGGCTTCGGCACCTTCCTCCTGATGGGCCTGGTCGGCCTGGTCGTCGCGATGCTGCTCAACCTGTTCCTGCGCTCGAGCGGCCTCAGCCTCGCGATCAACTTCATCGGGGTGCTGCTGTTCGCCGGCCTCACGGCCTACGACACCCAGAAGATCAAGAGCCTCTACTTCACCGTCGCCGGCAGCGAGATGGTCGGCAAGTCGGCGATCATGGGCGCGCTCACGCTCTATCTGGACTTCATCAACATGTTCCAGTTCCTGCTGAGCTTCATGGGCGACCGCCGCTGAGCCGCGGCACCAGTCCGGAACAAGGGGGCCCGGCGGCGACGCCGGGCCCTTTGTTTTTGGGGCGCGGGCGTAACGATGCTATCGTGGCGGCCGGGGAGGATGCGCGATGACCCTCAACCTTATCTGGGCGACGCTCGCGGGCGCGGTGCTCGGCGGCCTCGTCGACTGGCTGTTCGCGGGCGTGCTGTTCCACGATCGCTATCACACCTATCCCGAAGTGTGGCGCCAGGGCGGCGAGCGGGGACGCATCCTGGTCGCGCAGGCGTTGGCGGTGGTCACCGCCGGGGCGTTCGTGGCGCTTGCCTGGAAGATGCACCAGACCGACGCCCGCGGCGCGATCAAGCTGGCGCTGATGGTGTGGCTGATCGGGCCGCTGCCGTTGCTGCTCGGCAACCACCTCTTCATCAAGCTCGACCCTCGGGTGACCGCCAGCCACGCCGCCGGCTGGCTGGTCAAGCTCGTCCTGATCGCCGCCGCGACGGCCTGGCTGCTTTAGCGCGCCTGCGACTGCCCAGCCTGCTGCTCGGCAATCAGCCGCTCGTCGATATCCATCGCGCGCTTGTACGCCGGGCGGGCTTTCAGCATGCCGACATAATCGACGAAGGCGGCGCGCTGCTCGATGATGCCGAACTCCATGCCCCAGCCGATCGAGGCCCCCACATAGACGTCGGCGGCGGTGAACTGCTCGCCGCACAGGAACGGCGCGGCGGCGCGGACGCCGGTCTCGAGCGCGTCGATCGTTGCCTCGATCGTGCCGTAGCCCGCCATGCGCGACTTGTCGGGCGGGGCCAGCAGGCCGAGCGCCTTGCCGGTGATCACCGCCTCGACCGGACCGGCGGCGAAGAACATCCAGCGATAATAGGGCCCGCGCCGATGGTTGCCCGGGGGCGGCGCGAGGCCCGCATCCTGGAAAGCATCGGCAAGATAGGCGCAGATTGCGGCCGCCTCGGTCACCACCGTGTCGCCGTGCTTGATCGCGGGCACCTTCCCCATCGGGTTGATCGCCAGATAATCGGCGGCCTTCATCGAATCCTCGTAGCCGAGGAGCACCGTCTCGTAGGGCTGGCCGAGCTCCTCGAGCATCCAGCGCACGATCCGCCCTCGCGACATCGGATTGGTGTAGAAGGTCAGCGATTCGGCCATGGCTCTCTCCTTGCCGGCCCATCTAGCGGCACCGTCGTGGGAAAGGCAGGCCCCGCCTACCGCCCGGCGGGCGCGAGGCTCAATTGTAGGTCAGGAAATGCATCGACTCGCAGTGAAAGACGTCCTCGTCGTCGACGAGCTCGTTCGTCGTCTGCACAACGGGCACCACGGTCACGGTGACGTCGGTCCCCTTCCTGCAGGCCTCGACCAGCGCGTCGGTGACCGTCACCCGCTTGTGGGCGGGCGTTAGCGGGTGCGGCGTGCGATAGTCGTAGGGCTGGTTGGTCGGCTTGACCTCGCAATGGCCTTCGTCGCCCAGGCAGCCGCCATGGCCGAAGATGTAGAAGGAGCCGGCATAGCCGTTCTCGAGATCGGTCGGCGTTTCCCGGGTGGCGCCGGGATTGTTGAAGAAGATGCGGCCCTCATAGGAGGCTCCGCCATGGTCGATCCCCTCGATTTCGAGGTCGGCCCGCTTGAAACGATGCTCGGGCCCGACGAACTCGATCGGGATCGGCGGCGAGGTGTAGACCTTCGCATCCTTGTCGCTGCGATAGGGAGCGGAAAGCACCCGATCCTCGTTGCTGCTGGCCATGGCCTTCTCGCTCTCTAGACGCCGGTTATGGTGATGCGCCGGCGGACCGCCGCATAATCATAGCCGAGATTGTGGACATTGAGCACGTCGCGCACCTTGAAGTTGAACGGGGCGAGGACGACGTCGAGCAGGTCCGGCGGGATGTCGCCATTGCCGTACTTGACCTGCCACAGCCACCAGATGCGGTCGATCATCGTGTGGTGGGCCCAGAAGACCGGGTCGAAGGCCGCGGTCGAAACCTGCCCCATGTCGCCCGACACCCAGCCGTGGACATTGTCGTGCACGTCCTCGAGAGCGAGGCAGAAATCGAGCCAATCCGGCCTGTTCAGACAGTCGTCGACGTCGGCCTGGGTGGGAAGGCCGCTTGCGGGACCGGGGTTGCGCGTCGTGTCGCGATCGATGATCCCTTGCGGGGTGTTGAGCCGCATGTGGAACTTGAGCAGCGGATTGGGCGCCGGATCGCTATAGACCTTCGGAATCCCGTTCTGCCGCGGCGGCCGCAACGTCCAGTCCCACCAGGGAAGCATCGTCTCGGGCACGACGTCGCGAAGCGACCGCTCGAGCGTGTAGAGATAGGCCCGGTGCCACGGAAGAAAGAGCTGCATGTGCCGCGAGGAATGGCGGTTCTGCTGATGGTGCCAGCAATACCAGGCGGGGAGGCCGTGCAGCCCGGCGAGGAACTGGAATCCGCGATTGTCCTTGAATCCCTCGATCGCCGCGAACGCCTTTCGTAACCCGTCGATCTGCGGCTGCGAAAGGTTGTGCGCTCCTACACGGGTCCGAATAGCGTTCGCCATGGCCGAGTCCTGCCCCCCATCTCAAGGGGAGTATGACCTTGATCTTCGGCAATCTCAAGTTTGCGCTAAGTCGTTGCGCCGACACGCATAGACGGGCTTTCAACCGTATTTTCCATCACTCCTGCCCGATAAAGGCCGGCGCTGGCAGCTGACTTACGGAGCCGAGTCGGAAAGCGGCTCGCCGGGAAAGCACCTGTCCCGCCCCCCGTGAGGAGGCGGGACTTTGCGTTCAGGCCTGCGGCTCCGGCTGGCCCTGCTCGCCCTCGGGTTCGGGCGCGGCCTTCTTGCCTTTCCGCTTCGATGCCTTCGGGGCCGCCGGGACGATCTCGAACGACGGAGCGTTGTCCTTGATCGTGACCTTGACCTCGCCGCCGTGGACGAGCTTGCCGAACAGCAGCTCCTCGGCCAGCGGCTGCTTGATCTTCTCCTGGACGAGACGGCCCATCGGACGCGCGCCGTAGAGCTTGTCGTAGCCGCGCGCGGTCAGCCACTTCCTCGCTTCCTCGTCGAGATCGATGTGGACGTTGCGGTCCGCCAACTGCAGCTCGAGCTGGAGGATGAACTTGTCCACCACCCGGGCGACCACCTCGGTCGGCAGGTAGGAGAAGGGCACGATCGCATCGAGGCGGTTGCGGAATTCCGGCGTGAACATCCGCTTGATCGCCTCCTCGTCCTCGCCCTCGCGGGTCTGGGCGCCGAATCCGACCCCTTCGCGCGCCATGTCGGAGGCGCCCGCATTGGTGGTCATGATCAGGATGACGTTGCGGAAATCGACCGTCTTGCCGTGGTGGTCGGTGAGCTTCCCGTTGTCCATCACCTGGAGGAGGATGTTGAACAGGTCCGGGTGCGCCTTCTCGATCTCGTCGAGCAGCAGCACGGAGTGCGGGTGCTGGTCGACCGCGTCGGTGAGCAGCCCGCCCTGGTCATAGCCGACATAGCCCGGAGGGGCGCCGATCAGCCGGCTGACCGAATGGCGCTCCATATATTCCGACATGTCGAAACGCTGCAGCGGGATGCCCATGATCGAGGCGAGCTGGCGTGCCACCTCGGTCTTGCCGACGCCGGTCGGGCCGGAGAAGAGGTAGTTGCCGATCGGCTTGTCCGGATCGCGAAGCCCGGCGCGCGACAGCTTGATCGCCGAGGCGAGCACGCCGATCGCCGCATCCTGCCCAAAGACGACGCGCTTCAGGTCGCGGTCGAGATGCTCGAGCGTCTTCTTGTCGTCGGAGGAGACGCTCTTCGCCGGGATCCGCGCCATGGTCGAGATGACGCTCTCGATCTCCTTGGTGGTGATCGTCTTCTTCCGCTTGTTGGGCGGCACCAGCATCTGCATCGCGCCGACCTCGTCGATCACGTCGATCGCCTTGTCGGGCAGCTTGCGGTCGTTGATGTAGCGCGCGCTCAATTCCACCGCCGCCTTGATCGCGTCCGGGGTGTACTTGACGCTGTGATGCTCCTCGAAGGCGGAGCGGAGGCCGGCGAGGATCTTCACCGTATCCTCGATCGTCGGCTCGTTGACGTCGATCTTCTGGAAGCGGCGGAGAAGGGCGCGGTCCTTCTCGAAGTGGTTGCGGAACTCCTTGTAGGTGGTCGAGCCGATGCAACGGATCGTGCCGCCGCTCAGCGCCGGCTTCAGCAGGTTCGATGCATCCATCGCGCCGCCCGACGTGGCGCCGGCGCCGATCACCGTGTGGATCTCGTCGATGAACAGGATCGCGTCCGGCATCTTCTCGAGCTCGGTGACGACCGCCTTGAGGCGTTCCTCGAAGTCGCCACGATAGCGGGTGCCGGCCAGCAGAGCCCCCATGTCGAGCGCGTAGATGACGGCGGGCTTGAGCACTTCGGGCACGTCGCCCTCGATGATCTTGCGGGCCAGGCCTTCGGCGATCGCGGTCTTCCCGACGCCGGGATCGCCGACGTAGAGCGGGTTGTTCTTCGAGCGGCGGCAGAGGATCTGGACGGTACGGTCGACCTCCGGTCCGCGGCCGATGAGAGGGTCGACACGCCCGCTTTTCGCCTTCTCGTTCAGGTTGACGGTGAATTGCTTGAGGGCGCTCTCGTTCTTCTTCTTGCCCTCCTCGGGCTTGCCCTCGTCGGCGCCCTTGACCTCGGCCGGCTCGGCGGCGGTCTCGCCCTTGCCGACGCCGTGGCTGATATAGCTCACCGCGTCGAGCCGGCTCATGTCCTGCTGCTGCAGGAAATAGACGGCGTAGCTCTCGCGCTCGGAGAAGAGCGCGACGAGCACGTTGGCGCCGGTCACCTCGTCGCGGCCGGAGGACTGGACATGGAGGATGGCGCGCTGGACGACACGCTGGAAGCCGCTGGTCGGCGACGGGTCGGTGTTGCCGTCGATCTTCAGGGCCTCGAGCTCATTGTCGAGATAGGCCTTCACGGCCTCGCGCAGCTCCTTGAGGTCGACGCCGCACGCGGTCATCACCTTCGAGGCATGCGCATCCTCGGTGAGCGCGAGCAGCAAATGCTCGAGGGTGGCATATTCATGGCGGCGCCCGCTCGCTTCGGCGAGCGCCGTATGCAGAGTCTGTTCCAGTTCGCGGGCAAAGGACGGCACTTCTACTACTCCCGTGGAGCCCGCGAGTGAGTCACGGACTGCTTGGTCTCAATGTCGGGTGTCGGCGACCCGGCATCAAGCAGGTCTCTTCGAAAGCTGGGGAAAAACCCTTCGGTTCCCCCGAGCGCATCATTTCTTGAACAAAGCCTCGGCGGCGGACATGTGGCTGACCGAGGCCTCGATCTTGGCGCGGACGCGGGCGATCTCGCCCTCCAGCGTCGCGATGCGCTCGTGAAGCTCGGCGACGGACAGCGGATCGAGGTCCTGCCTGGCGACCTGGGTCAGCGGATCGAGCGGTTTCGCCGGGAAGAGCTCGTCGAGGTCCATGCCGGGAGAATCCCCTGTCGCGCCCCCTCCTGTCAAGCTAGTGCGATCTCCGATGGGCGCTCTTCCGCCAGAGATGGTCGCGATCGATCCGGCCGCGCCCGGCGGGCCGGAGGTGCTGGTGCCGGTCGCGCGGCCGGTGCCGGAACCGGGACCGAAGGAAGTCCTGATCCGGGTCGCCGCGGCGGGCGTGAATCGCCCCGACGTCATGCAGCGCCGCGGCCTCTATCCGCCGCCGCCGGGCGCGCCGTCGATCCCGGGCCTGGAAGTCGCCGGCACGATCGTCGCCACCGGCGAGGGGGTCGCGCGCGAAATGGTTGGGCAGGCGGCGTGCGCGCTGGTCCCCGGCGGAGGCTATGCCGAATATGCGATCGCGCATGCCGATGTCTGCCTGCCGGTGCCGGAGGGTTTCTCGATGGTCGAGGCGGCGGCGCTGCCGGAGACCTTCTTCACCGTCTGGACCAACCTGTTCCAGCTCGGCCGCGCCCGCGCCGGCGACGCCGTGCTGGTCCATGGCGGCACCAGCGGGATCGGGACCACCGCCATCCTCCTCGGCAAGGGCTTCGGGCTGACCGTCATCGTCACCGCCGGTTCGCCGGAAAAGTGCGCGCGGGCGATCGAGGTCGGCGCCGCCCACGCCATCGATTATCGTGCCGAGGATTTCGTGGCGCGGGTCGGAGAGATCACCGACGGGCGCGGGGTCGATGTCGTCCTCGACATGGTCGGCGGCGATTACGTGCCGCGCAACGTCGCCTGCCTTGCGGAGGAAGGCCGCCACGTGTCGATCGCCATCCAGCGCGGCGGCACCGCCGAGATCCCGCTCTGGCCGATCATGGCCAGGCGGCTCGTCCTCACCGGCTCCACCCTCCGCGCCCGCCCGGTCGCCGTCAAGGCGGCGCTGGCCGACGAATTGCGCCGCCGCGTCTGGCCCAAGCTGGGCAAGTCGCTCCGTCCGGTGATCGACGCCGTGTTTCCGCTCGCCGAGGCCGCCGCGGCGCATGCGCGCATGGAATCGGGCGCGCACGTCGGCAAGATCGTGCTCACAACCGGCTAGAGGCTGTAGAAGGTCCCCAGGATCGCACCCAGCGCCGCCGCGTGCGACGCGAGGACGAGAAGGATGGCGATCCTCGTCATCACCGGCGGCCCGACCTCGCCGCGCCGCATCAGGGCGATCGCCGCCAGCGGG
>Ga0070692_10000298_pt1 | contig 14077 bp, 13 predicted proteins | sample KBSK1102metaG_FD_64675 | JGI IMG/M metagenome (GOLD analysis project Ga0070692, IMG submission 64675) | Corn, switchgrass and miscanthus rhizosphere microbial communities from Kellogg Biological Station, Michigan, USA - KBS K1-10-2 metaG | ecosystem: Host-associated > Plants > Roots >...
GCCCGCGGGCGTCGTCGGTCCGGTGATGGCCGAGGACGTTCCCGGCACGGCGCGCGACGAGTCAACGCTTGCCGGTGCGCTCTACGACGAAACGCTGCCCGACGGTAGGGTTCGCGCGGAGGGGCGTGCACTGGCAGCACGTCTCGTCGCGTCGGCGCTTCGCTCCGCTTCGATTGACTTTCGAAGCTACGACACGAATCGCGACGGCGTGCTGACCACTGATGAGATGGCCATCGTCATGATCTACGCCAGCGGGCGGAGTTGGACGGCAGCCGAGCGATCGCTGCTTCCATGGCGCGTCGATGTTCCGGGCGCCGTCTCCATCGCGTCGGACGTCGCGATTCTCGCCGACGGCGCCACCTTTGCCACTCGCGCGCACGAGATCATGCACACCCTCGGGGCGCTCGATGTCTACGGCTCCGGCGCGCACAGCGAAAATCTCACGCTCATGAGCGGCACAGGGGGAGGCCCGGATGATCGGCGCACGTGGTATCTCGATCCCTGGCATCGGATGCAACTCGGCTGGACGATGCCGCGCATCGTCGAGTTGAGCGAGGCCGGCAGCATCGCGCGCATCGCGGCACCGCAGACCCACGATACGAATGCCTACGACCGGCGCCCGATCCTTCTGCACGATCCGCGTCATCCCCGGCAGTTCTTTCTCATCGAATACCGCTCAGCGCTCGGCTCGGGATATGACCTCAACCTATGGGACTGGCGCGGCAACGCATTCGGAACCGCCGTCTGGCAGGTTATGGTCGACGAGCGGTCGATGGCGCGAATCATCGACGGCGTCGGCATCACGGCCGGGCCGGGCGGCGTCCTTGAATCGCAGCTCGGCGGCGATGACTTCGCGCAGGACACCGACGGCAACGGCGTCAACGATGAGATCCGGCCCGGCGCCAATCGCGTGCTGCAAAGTATCCGCCGAGACAACGACGTGATGGAAATCGATCGCGCGATGTTCATCCTCGGCGCTCCCGATGCGACACGCGGAACCGGAAATCTGCTGCAGGCTTCCGACGGTCCCATGCGTGTGCCGTGGCTGAACGACGAGGGCTCGCCGGCCAGTCCTGCCACGATGATCGCGGTTGCGCCCACGACCTTCACCGATGAGACCGCGACGGTGACATGGGCCGCGCGGCCCGTCGCGCGCATCGATCTCGCTCCGGCATTAGTCCGTGCCGGCAGCACGATCTCGATCGCCGGCGTCTTCCCCGCGTATCAGCCGGCGACCGCGATCGTGCGCCTTTACAACACGGACCTTCGCTGGGTCGCGCCGATCGTGAGGTGGTCGCCGACCGAAGTCGTTGCGCGCGTTAGCGACTTCACCCGGCCGGGCACGTACAAGCTCGAGGTCTTGCTGAACGACGGCGCGAGCAACTTCAGGACGGTGGAGGTGTTGCCGCGGTGAGCGCTCGCGTAGCCGGTAGGGCGAAACCACATCTGCTACACTCCGCCGTCCAAATCGGCGCGCGTTTCGACGCGATTGTGAATGCGCCAACCCCACGAGTCAGCATTTGAGCCCAGCACCTCAGTACGTCCTCAGCGGCCTCCGCCCCACCGGCCGCATTCATCTCGGCAACTATTTCGGAGCGATCCGGAACTGGGTGCGTCTGCAGGATCTTTACGACTGCTACTACTTCGTCGCCGACTGGCACGCGCTGACGTCCGACTACGCCGATACGTCGAGGATCGCGAACGCGACGTTCGAAGCGGTTGCCGATCTGCTCGCCGCCGGACTCGATCCGGCGAAGTCGACGATCTTTGTTCAGTCCGAGGTGAAAGAGCATGCCGAGCTCCATCTGATTCTGTCGATGGTCACGCCGCTGCCGTGGCTGGAGCGCGTACCGACGTTCAAGGACCAGCAGGCGCAGCTCGAAGAGAAGGACCTGAACACCTACGGCTTCCTCGGCTATCCGCTGCTGCAGACCGCCGACATCATTATCTATAGGGCGAACTTCGTTCCGGTCGGCGAAGACCAGGAATCGCACCTCGAGCTGTCGCGCGAAATCGTGCGCCGCTTCAATCGCTTCTACGGCGACGTTTTCCCCGAGCCGCTGCCGCTGGCAACCGACACGCCGAAGGTGCCGGGGCTGGATGGCCGGAAGATGTCGAAGTCGTACGGCAACACGATTCCGCTGACGGCGAGCGCCGACGAGATCCGCGCGCTGGTGATGACCATGTTCACCGACCCGGAGCGCATCCGCCGCAAGGATCCGGGCCGGCCGGAGGTGTGCAACCTCTTCCAGTTTCACAAACTCTTCTCGAGCACGGAAACGATCGCGCGGGTCGACCGCGAGTGCCGCTCCGCGGAAATCGGCTGCGTCGACGACAAGAAATTGCTCGCCGAGATCATGATCGAATCGCTGCGGCCGATGCGCGAGAAGCGCGAAGAGATCGACCGCGATCCCTCCATCGTCTGGGACGTTCTGCGCGACGGCAACCGCAAGGCGCGCGAACGCGCACAAGAGACGATGCAGCTCGTCCGCGACGCCATCAAAATCAAGTACAGCGGGCTTTGAAATAATGACCACGACGATGGCGGACGAAGAAAAGGAGCAAGTGGTCACGGCGCAACCGGCCGACGACCGTCCCGCCGACGAGCAGGACGAGAGCCAGGGCGCGCTCAAGGTCACGTTGCCGTCGTTTCATGGTCCGCTCGATCTGCTCCTGCATCTCATCAAGCAGCACAAGATCGACATCTACGACATCCCCATCGCCCTGATCACCGAGCAGTACAACGGCTATCTCGACGCGATGGAGGAGCTGAGCCTCGACGTCGCCGCCGACTACATCTACATGGCCGCGCTGCTGATCCACATCAAGTCGAAGATGCTGCTGCCGCACGACGAAGATGAGGTGATCGAGGATCCGCGCAAGGAGCTGGTCGATCGCCTGCTCGAATACCAGCGCTTCAAAGCGGTCGCCGAGTCGTTCGCGGAGCTGGACGTTCTGCGCATGGGTGTCTGGCCGCGGCCGGCCACACCGATCCCGGGCACCGACGCCTCGGAGATCGACATGAGCGAAGTGGGGCTCTTCGATCTGATCGATGCGTTCCGCGGCGCGCTCAATCGCTACAAACAGAATCATCCGCAATCGATCGAGCTGCGGCGCACGGTCCACAAGATTTCGGACAAGATGCGCGAGCTGTACACGAAGTTGCAGGAGAAGTCGCCGATCCGCCTGCAATGGTTTCTCGAAGGCCGCGACCGCAACGAGCTGATCGCGATCTTCCTCGGCACGCTGGAGCTGGTCCGCCTCGGCGGCATCTCACTCAAGCAGAGCGACAACTTCGGCGAGATCCTCATCGGCAGAACGGAAACGATCATCGACGAAGCGCAGTTCGCGGTATTCGACAATAGTTAGATGTCATCCTGAGCCGCCGAAGGACGGCGAAGGACCCCCAAACCAAAGAGCTGCGGTTGACAGGAACGGGGTCCTTCGGCGTGCTTCGCCAGCCTCAGGATGACAGAGAGATACGAAATGCCAATGGAACCGAACGAATTACGGGCCGCACTCGAGGCCATCCTTTTCGTCAGCAATGAGCCGGTGAAGCTCGACGAGCTTGCCGAGGCGTTTGCGGATGAGGGGAGGGAAGCGGTCATCGCGCAGCTCGAAGAGATCAAGCGCGCGCTCGACGATCACCTCGGCGGATTCATGCTCGAGCAGACCGCCGGCGGCTGGCGTCTCGCCACGCGCGCCGAGCACGATCCCATCCTCAAAAAGTATTTTGCGAAGAAGGGCGAGAACCGTCTCTCCATCGCCGCGCTGGAGACGCTGGCCATCGTCGCGTATCGCCAGCCGATCACCGCGCCGGAAGTTTCGGAGATCCGCGGCGTCAACTCGAACCAGACCATCCGCACGCTGCTCGAACGCCGCATGATCCGCGTGGCGGGGCGCAAGAACGTCGTCGGCAGTCCGTTTCTGTATCGCACCACGCGCGAGTTTCTCGTCCACTTCGGGCTCAACGACATCCGCGACATGCCGCGGCTCGAAGAGTTCGGAGACTTGATCGGGGAGCAGATCAACGAAGAACTGGTGATGGCCATCGAGTCGACGCCGATCGCCGAGGGAGTCGAGGTTCCGCTGGAGCAGGGCGAGCAGATCGACGATGCGGTCAACGCCGAATTGAGCGATGAAACCATCGCGAATGAAAATTCTGCGAGCGATGATGACGTGCAGTCCGCAGCGAACGAGGTACAATCCGGCGTCGTCAACGAACAATCAGAGTGATGCAAGAGCGATTGCAGAAGATCATCGCCCACGCCGGCGTCTCGTCGCGCCGTGAAGCCGAAGCGATGATCCGTGAGGGACGGGTAACGCTGAACGGGCGCGTCGTCGACGAGCTCGGAACGCGCGCGGACCCCAAACGCGATCACATCAAAGTCGACGGCAAGCTGATCACGCACGCCGAGCCGCATCGCTACATCCTCCTCTACAAACCGAAAGAAGTGATGACGACGGTCGAAGACCCGCAGGGCCGGCGCACCGTCATCGATCTCGTGCGCGGAATCCGCGAGCGCATCTATCCGGTCGGCCGCCTCGACTTTCATTCCGAGGGGCTCGTGCTGCTGACGAACGACGGCGAGCTCGCCTTCAAGGTCTCGCACCCGACGCACGGCTCCGTGAAAACGTACAGCGTCAAAGTGCGCGGCGTCCCCGAGGAGCGGCTGGTCGACAAGCTGCGCCGCGGGATCACCATCGATGGCAAGCGCACGCTTCCGTGCGACATCGAGCGGATGCACACCACCGGCAAGCGCGACGACGAAGGCAACAGCTGGTTCGAAGTGAAGCTGCGCGAAGGCCGCACGCAGCAGATCCGCAAGATGTTCCAGGCGGTCGGTCATCCCGTTTCGAAACTGCGCCGCGTCGCCATCGGCCCGATCTCCGATCCGAAGCTCACGCCCGGCGTCTGGCGCGAGCTGACGAAGCAGGAAGTGAAGATGCTGGAGACGATGAAGGAGCCGAAGAAGACGGTCAAACCGCGGCGGACGGCTGCTCGTCCCGTCTCGCGGAAGAAGCCGGCGGCCGCCGCGAAACGATCGGCGGCATCGCGTCCGAAGTCGCGCCCTGCCGCGTCGCGGGCAGCGACGTCCCGCACCGAAACGCGCAGCTCCACGCGCCGCACGCCATCGCCGCGTCCGGCAACTCCGCGTCCGAAAGCTGCTGCCGGCAAATCCAGCAGCGCAAAGAAACCGGCGGTTCGCCGTTCGGGCGCGCGTCCTTCGTCGCGAAGCAGCGCCCGCCGTTAACGCATGGCGAAGATCATCGCCATCGACGGACCCTCGGGCGTCGGCAAGACAACCACCAGCCGTCTCGTCGCGCACGAGCTCGGCCTTCCGCACATCGACACCGGCGCGATGTACCGCGCGCTCGCCCTCGCCGCAATGCGCGAAGGCATCGACACGCATGATGAAACGAAGCTCGAAGAGCTCGCCTCGCGCGTGCGCATCGACTTCATCCCCGGCGAACGCGCGCGCGTTCTGCTCAACGGCGAGGACGTGACGTCGATGATCCGGACGCCGGAGATGAGCATGGCCGCCAGCAACGTATCCGCCGTTCCCGCCGTCCGCCGCGTCCTCGTCCGTCTCCAGCAGCACCTCGGACGCCGCAGCGGTGGGGTGCTGGAAGGGCGCGACATCGGAACGAAGGTGTTTCCCGATACGCCCTACAAATTTTTCCTCACCGCCCGTCCCGAAATCCGCGCCCGCCGCCGCCACGCCGAGTTGCTGGCGAAAGGGGAGGGCGTGTCCTACGAAACCATCCTCGCCGGCACCACCGCGCGCGACGAACAGGACTCCAACCGCACCGACTCCCCCCTCCGCTACGACGATTCCTACACCGTCATCGATACCTCGGATCTGACCATCGGCGAGGTGGTGCAGCGGATCGTCACGCTGTCATCCTGAGCCGCCGAAGGACGGTCGAAGGACCCCCCAAGTGCTCGCCTCTTGATCCGCCGCCGCACACCGTGGGTTAGCAGGCGCGGGGTCCTTCGACCGTCCTGCGGCGGCTCAGGATGACAGATAACCCCATGACGCCCGTAATTCCTTGACTCCCCCTTACGCTCGCCGCTAAACTCCGCATTTCGACTAGTATCAACAATTTACGCCACGTGCGCCTGCGTGCGTATGCGCCCGAAATTTCCAGGAGGTAGCCCGTTTCATGCCGTCGAGTGACGATCCGAAGAACCCGAAACAACCGCTCCGAAAAGGGGGGGAGACGAACGATCTGGAAGGCCTCGGCATGGACGAGTTGCTCGACATGTACGACCGGAAAATGTCGAACTTTGCCGAGGGCGACATCATCCGCGGGCGCGTCCTCAAAGTGATCGGATCCGAGGTCGTCATCGACATCGGCTACAAATCCGAAGGCGTTTTGCCGGTCCACGAAGTCACCGGTTATGACGGCAAGATCACCGTCAAGCCCGGCGATGAGCTGGACGTTTTCATCGAGCGCCTCGAGAACAACAGCGGCTACATCGTCCTCTCGCGTGAAAAAGCGGAACGGATGCTGGTCTGGGACCGCATCGAAGCCGCGTTCAAGGCTGACGAGCCGATCTCCGGCCGCGTCGTCGAGCGCGTCAAGGGCGGCCTCGCCGTCGATGTCGGCGGCGTCAAAGCCTTCCTTCCCGGATCGCTGATCGACACCAAGCCGGTGAAGAACCTCGACGCGCTGCGCGGTCATGAATACAAATTCAAGATCGTCTCGTTCGACAAGAAACGGAACAACATCGTCCTCTCCCGCCGCGCGATCGTCGAAGTCGAACAGGCCGCCGCGAAGAAAGACACCTTCAGCCGCCTGCAGGAGGGGCAGCACACGCACGGCGTGGTCAAGAACATCACCGACTACGGCGTCTTCGTCGACCTCGGCGGCGTCGACGGGCTCCTTCACATCACCGATGTCTCGTGGGGCCGCGTCAACCATCCGTCCGAATACTTCAACGTCGGCGATGAGATCGAAGTGGTCGTCCTCAAATTCGATCCCGCCGCGGAGCGCGTTTCGCTCGGTTACAAGCAGAAGAGCCAGGACCCGTGGCACGACGTCGTGCAGCGCTATCCCCTCGGCTCGAAAGTTCATGGCCGTGTTGTCTCGCTGACCGACTACGGCGCCTTCATCGAGCTGGAAGAGGGCGTGGAAGGGCTGATCCACGTCTCCGAAATGTCGTGGACGAAGAAAGTCCGCAATCCCTCCAAGCTCCTGGCCATGGGCGCCGAGGTCGATGCCGTCGTCACTGACGTCAACGTGCAGAACCGGCGCATCTCGCTGTCGCTCAAAGCACTCGAACAGAATCCGTGGGACACCATCGCCGAGCGTTATCCGATCGGCGCCGTCGTCACGGGCAAGGTGCGCAACCTCACCGACTTCGGTGCGTTCGTCGAGGTCGAAGACGGCATCGACGGACTGATTCACATCTCCGACATGTCGTGGAACCGCCGCCTCAAGCACCCGAACGAAGTGCTGAAGAAGGGCGACGCCGTGCAGGCGCGCGTCATCAGCGTCGACGGCGAGAACCAGCGCCTGTCGCTGTCGATCAAAGAGTTTCTTCCGAACGAATGGGACAACTTCGCCAAGTCGCACAACGTCGGCGATGAACTGATCGGCTCGGTCGCCAAGATCACCGACTTCGGCCTCTTCATCCGCGTCGCTGACGGCGTGGAGGGACTTGCGCACGTCTCCGAAGTCTCGCGCGATCCGAAGGCGAAGCTCGACAAGACGTTTCATGTCGGCGAGCCGGTGCGCGCGCGCGTGATCAAGATCGACTGGACCGACAAGAAGATCGGACTGTCGACGCGCGACGTGGAGCCGCTGACCGAGGACGAGATCGCGCACCACGCCGCGGCACCGGCGGCGGAAGAGCATCCCGCGGAATCCGAAACCGAAGCAGCTCCAACTCCGGAGACCACGCCGCAAGGCTGATCCCATGTCGGAACTCGATCCCGTACTGCCCTCCGGTGAGGCCATCGCCGAACCGGCCGCTGTGACGACGCCGCGGAAATCGCGCGCCGGGATCTTTTTCATCGGCGCGTTCAGCGGCTGCCTCGTCGTCTTTGGCGGCATGCTGCTCCTCGGCATCGTGATCGCGTCGATGGCGAACGACGATTCGTCGACGCGCGGGGACGTCTTCGGCGCCAAGGTGGCCATCATCCCGATCGAAGGGGAGATCCTCGGGTCGCGCGACACCATCGAGGCGCTGCATCGCTACGCGAAGAATTCCAGCGTCAAAGCGATCATCATGCGCATCAACAGCCCCGGCGGGGCGATCGCGCCGTCGCAGGAGATCTACGAAGAGATCCGCAACGTGCGCGCCCGCAGCGGCAAGCCGATCATCGCCTCGCTCGACAGCGTCGCGGCCTCCGGCGGTTACTACATCGCCTCCGCTTGTGACCGCATCGTGGCCAATCCGGGATCGATCACCGGCTCGATCGGTGTGATCCTGCAATGGATGGAGACGAAAGACCTGCTGGCGTGGGCGAAGCTGAAGCCGCAGACGATCACCAGCGGCGCGATGAAGGCGGCGGGCTCGCCGTACCAGGATCTGACCGACGCCGAGCGCGCCTATTTTCAATCGATCGTCATGCAGCTGCACTCGCAGTTCGTTCGCGCCGTGGCGGCTGGCCGCAAGGGAAAGCTGACCGAAGCGGACATCGCGAAAATCGCCGACGGCCGCGTCTTCACCGGCGAACAGGCGCTCGGCATGAAGCTTGTCGATCAGCTCGGCAATCTCGACGATGCTGTTCGCGAAGCCGGCAAGCTGGGCGGAATCGCCGGAAAGCCCGGCACGATCTATCCAAGGAAACGGACGCGCGGTTTCTTCGATGCGCTGACCAGTGACGACTCCGATACGGAGAGAGCGATCAGCCGCATTCTCACCCGCCGTCCCCGGTTTCTCTTTCAGTGGTGAGCGTCATGAGTGAGGAGGCACCTTTGGATCACCTGGAACCCGAAGAAGAAAGCGCGGACAAAACGGGCGTGATGACCAAAGCGGAGCTCGTCGACGAGGTCGCGCGCGTCGTTTCGTTGACCAAGAAACAGGCCGAGACGATCGTCAACATCGTCTTCGATTCGATCGTCGACTCTCTCCGCTCCGGCCAGAAAATCGAGCTTCGCGGATTCGGCAGCTTCCGCCTGCGCAGCCGCAAGTCGCGCACGGGACGTAACCCCAAGACGGGCGAGAAAGTCGAAGTCCCGTCGAAGAAGATCCCGTACTTCAAACCGGGGAAAGAGCTGAAGGAACTGATCAACAAGGTGATGGAGAGCGCGGCCGCCACGGAGGCTACTGCGTCACAGGATGGCGGGAACACATAGAAGCAAATGTTGAATGTTCAATGTTGAATGTTGAGTGTTGAATGGAAGCGACGATCGTGCGAAGCCTCATTCAACATTGAACATTCACCATTCGACATTGAACATTCGTTTTTGACTTTTCCACCTATGCGATGGACATCCTCTTCACGCCCTGGAGATATCCCTACTTGACCGCGCCGAAGAGCGAAGCGACGCCCTGCATCTTCTGCAATGCGGTCAAATCGAAGGCGCTTCGCGACACGCTGACTGTTTTCCGCAACGATGACGCGCTGGTGATGCTGAACCGATATCCGTACACGAATGGCCATCTGATGGTCGCGCCGGTCGCACACGAGGCGCGTCTTTTCGACAGCCGCGACGATTCTCTTCGCGCTCTGATCCGCCTGACCGCGGAGTCGCAGCGGATCCTTTCCGATGTCTACCGTCCGGACGGCTTCAACGTCGGGATGAACTTCGGGCAGGTGGCCGGCGCCGGCGTCGCGGACCACTACCACATGCACATCGTTCCGCGCTGGAGCGGCGACTCGAATTTCATGACGGTGACGGCGCGAACGCGTATCGTCCCCGAGGAGCTGGACGTGACGTACGACAAGCTCCTGCCGCACTTCAGGAAAATCCGAAAGGGCTCGATCTCCAACCAATGAAAGGCCGCACCGTTTTCGCCATCGTGCTGGCGTACCTCGTACCCGGCGCCGGTCATCTCTACCTCGGCCGCCGCGCGCGCGCCATCACCTTCTTCTGCATCGTCGTGCTGATGTTCCTGATCGGCATCGCCATCGATGGCGATCTCTACACGATCGGCCAGGCCAACGGATCGCTGCTGCGCATGCTGGCGGCGCTCGGCTCGCTCGGCTCGGGCATCATCTACTGGATCGCGACGTCGATGGGCGTGCACGGCGACGTTACCTCCATCACGTTCGAGCACGGAACGGCCTTCACCATCACGGCCGGACTCATGAACCTGCTGCTCGTACTCGACGTCTTCGACATCGCGCAGGGACGAAAAGAATGAGCCTGCTCCGCAATCACATCGTGCTGATGTTCCTCTACGCCGTCGCCACGGGCCTCTTCTTCGCGCTGCTCTGGAAAGAGACGCGCGCGGAACGGATCCGCTTTTTCTTTCTCGTCTTCTGCTCGCTGTTCCTCGGCGGGATCGCGCTGGCGTGGCTGATGTACCCGTTTCCGCTGCGGTAAGAAAGGGAGCGACTTGTCATCCAGAGCCGCCGCAGCACGGCGAAGGAACTCAAAATGCGCGGTTCCAGCCGGAGCCGCTGTACGTCAGCAACGGTTGCAGCCGGAGTTGCCCATCTTGAGCTCCTTCGCCGTCCTGCGGCGGCTCTGGATGACAGCAGTCATCGCTTCTGCGATTTCCTCAGGATGACCGAATAGCAATGAAACTCGCCATCGTCGCCGGTGAAGCCTCCGGCGATCTGCACGCCGCCGAAGTTCTTCGCGAGCTGAAGCGTCTCGATCCGGAGATCGAGACGTTCGGCATCGGCGGCGATCTGCTCGCGCGCGAGGGGATGCGCCTCGTGCACCACGCGCGGGAGATGGGGATCGTCGGCTTCTTCAACGTGATCCGGCATCTGCGCATGTTCCGGCGGATTTTCGACGAGACGGCTGCCGAGATCGCGCGGCAAAAGCCGGATGCCGTGCTGCTCGTCGACTACCCCGGATTCAATCTGCGCATGGCCCGGCGCTGCAAGGAGCTGGGATTGCGGGTCGTCTACTACATTTCGCCGCAGCTCTGGGCCTGGAAGAAAGGCCGCGTGAAGCAGGTCGCGAAGTACGTCGACCGGATGATCGTCATCTTCCCGTTCGAAGAGACTTTCTACCGCGAGCACGGAATCGAGGCGGCGTACGTCGGCCATCCGCTCATCGAAGAGATCGGGCACATTCAGCGGCCGGGAGTAGGGAGTCGGGGGTCGGGGGTCGGAGCAGCCAGCAGCGCTGGAACGGACGCCGCCTCTTCTCCGACACCCGACACCCGACACCCGACACCCGCGGTCCGCATCGCGCTGCTGCCGGGGTCGCGAAAGGCCGAGGTGAAATCGCTGCTGCCGGCGATGCTCGATGCGGTGGAGATTCTCGGACGCGAGCGGACGATCGACGCCTACGTCATCCAGGCGCCGACCATTTCACGCGATCTGCTCGATGAATTCGTCACCGGCAGAAACGTCCGCGTCGTCGCGCACGACAACGGCGAAGCGGTGGCCGCGGCGGACGTGGCGCTGTCCTCCTCAGGTACCGCCACACTCGAATGCGCCGTCCTCGGCACGCCGGTCATCGTCATGTACCGGCTCTCGCAGGCCAACTACTGGCTCGGCAAAATGGTGGTGACCATCCCGCACTTTGCTCTCATCAACATCGTGGCCGGGAAGCAAATCGTCCCCGAGCTGATTCAGGGCGACGTGAACGGACAACGTATCGCCGCCGAAACGCGCCGGCTTCTCGAGCCGGCCAACTACGCGCGCGTCACCGCAGAGCTGGCGGCGGTGCGGAGTAAACTCGGCGACGCCGGCGCGTCCCGACGCGCGGCCGAAGCGATCATGAAAGCCGTCGAACGATGAAGCTCCTCCGCCGCCTCTACGGCTACCTCCGGCGCTACAAAGCGTGGGCGGCGCTTGCGTTCGGCTCGATGATCATTTTCGCCGTGACGCAGACGGCGATGATCGGCCTGCTGCAGCCGGTGGTCGACGTCGGCCTCACCCCTCCCGGCGCCAGGCCGCCCGTGACGCACGTGTCGCGTGAAGAAGTGGCCAAGAACCGCGTGGCCGACGCCGTCCTCAAGCGCAATCTGCCCGAGGGGCAGCGCGGCTGGGTGATCAATCACCTCGACCAGATCAACCACCGCTTTCACGGCTGGTGGGATCACGAAAGCCGCAAGGACCAGTTCCGCCACATCCTGATGGCGCTGTTCACGGTCATCGTCGCGCGCGCGCTGGCGTCGTTCTTTTCCGAGTACGCGTTCCAGAAGGTCGGACTGTCGACGGTGCGCGATCTGCGCAATCAGTTGTACGAGCGGATCATTTTTCAGAGTCACCGCTTTTTCTCCGAGCGATCGACAGGGGAGATGGTCAGCCGCGTCGTCTCCGACGCCGACGCCATTCAGGCTGCCGTCTCGACGCGCATGGGCGATCTCTTTCAGGAATCGCTCACGCTCTTTTTCCTGCTCTGCTACGTCTTCTGGACCAATCCCGAGCTGGCCCTGATCACCTTCATCGTCGCGCCGGTCATGGTCTATCCGGTCGTCCACTTCGGCCGGCGGCTGCGCGGGACGACGCACCGCTCGCAGGAGCGGATGGCGGACATGGCCACGCTGCTCGAGGAGACCATTCGCGGCGTGCGCATCGTCAAGGCGTTCACGATGGAGCGCTTCGAGATCGGGCGCTTTCACCACGCCACCAAACGCCATCTCTCATCGAATCTGAAGGCGCAGAAGATTCAGGCCCTCTCCTCGCCGGTGATGGATTTCGTCACCGGCTTCGGTGCGATCGCCATCTTCATCTACGCCCAGCGCCGCATCGCCAACGGCACGCTGACCTTCGGTGCGCTCATGGCCTACATCGCCGCGCTCGCAGCGATGTACCAGCCGATCAAGAAGCTGAACAAAGTCAACCTGTCGGTGAATACCGCGCTCTCCGCGGCCGAGCGCGTCTTCCGCATGATCGACATTCCGAACGAGGTCGAGGACAAGCCGGGCGCGCCCGCCATCGCATCGGTCGGCAGTGGGATCCGCTACGAGAACGTCTCGTTCCGTTATCAGGACGAGCCGGTGCTGCGCGACGTCGATCTGACCGTCGCGCCGGGCGAGATCGTCGCGCTGGTCGGCGGCAGCGGCGCGGGGAAATCGACCTTCGTCAATCTCCTGCCGCGTTTCTACGACGTCAACGGCGGACGGATCACCATCGATGGACACGACGTGCGCGAGGTGAACCTCGCCTCGCTGCGCGCGCTGATGGGCCTGGTTACGCAGGAAGTCGTCCTCTTCAACGACACCGTGCGCAACAACATCGCCTACGGCCGCGGCGACGTCGATCCGCAGCAGGTGATCGACGCGGCGAAGGCGGCGAACGCGCACGATTTCATCACCGCGCTTCCGAATGGGTACGACACGGAGATCGGCGAGTCGGGCGTTCTCCTCTCCGGCGGCCAGCGCCAGCGCCTGGCCATCGCCCGCGCGCTGTTCAAGGATCCGCCGATTCTCATCCTCGACGAAGCGACGTCCGCGCTCGACACCGAGTCCGAGCGGCTCGTGCAGGGCGCGCTCGAGCACCTGATGAAGGGACGGACGACGCTGGTCATCGCGCATCGCCTTTCCACCATCCGCAGCGCGGACAAGATCGTCGTGTTGGACAAGGGCGCGATCGTCGAATCGGGTCCGCACGAAGAGCTGCTGGCGCGCCGCGGCGTCTACCGCAAGCTGTACGACCTGCAGTTCGCCGAGGAAGCGATCGCGTGAAGCTGCTGTCCTTTCTCGGCTATCTGTTTCTTCGCGCCTTGCACGCCACGCTGCGCGTGCGCCACGTCGACGCGGAGAATCTCACCGGCACGCCGCGCCACATCCTGGCGTTCTGGCATCGCCACATCCTGCTGTCGCTGCACGCGAAGTGGCGCCGGCCGACGATGGCGATCATCTCGCGGTCGAAGGACGGGGAGATCGTTTCGGGCGTTTTGCGGTTCTACGGTGCGGAGACGGCGCGCGGTTCGTCGACGCGCGGCGGCGACATCGCACTTCGTGAGATCCTGCGCGCCATTCGCGACG
>Ga0070692_10000299_pt1 | contig 14073 bp, 9 predicted proteins | sample KBSK1102metaG_FD_64675 | JGI IMG/M metagenome (GOLD analysis project Ga0070692, IMG submission 64675) | Corn, switchgrass and miscanthus rhizosphere microbial communities from Kellogg Biological Station, Michigan, USA - KBS K1-10-2 metaG | ecosystem: Host-associated > Plants > Roots >...
GCCCGTTCCGCTGCACCTTCTGCCTCTGGGTGCCGGTGATGTTCAACAACAAGGTGCGGTTCCGGAACGTCGAGAAGGTCGTGGACGAGATCGTCCACCTCCAGAAGCGGTACGGCGCGCGCGAGGTGTTCTTCCACGACGACACCGTCAACATCACGGTCCGCCGGGTGGAGGAGCTGTGTCACGAGATCCTCCGCCGCGGCGTGAAGATCGGCTGGATCGCGAACTTCCGCGGCGACCAGACCACCCCCGAGATGTTCCGCCTCATGAAGCGGGCGGGCTGCACCAAGATCCTGCTCGGCGTCGAGAGCGGCTCCCAGAAGCTCCTGGACGAGACCATCGACAAGGAGATCACGCTCAAGGAAGTGAAGGACACCATCCGCTGGGCGAAGGACGCCGGCATCCGGGTCCACTGCACCTACTCGCTGGGCGCTCCGGGGGAGACGCGGGAGACGATGCGCGAGACCCTGGAGCTCATCAAGGAGACCGATCCCGACGACATCCAGGTCAGCCTCATGACTCCGATTCCCGGGACGCCGTTCTACGAGAAGGTGAAGCACCAGGTCGCCGACTGGCACGACTTCGACGGCGTGTCCGGGCGCTCCTGGTGCGATCTCTCGACCGAAGAGCTCAGAAACGCGATGAACCGGATCTACATCGAGCACTACCTCACGCCGCGGCGCATCCTGAAGAGGATCTCGAGAATCCGCACCATCTACGACATCAAGGAAAACTGGCGGCAGTTCAAGGCGTTCCTGAGCCGGTACGCCGCGACCGGGTTCCCCCGGCCGATCGGCACCCGGTTCGAGGGGCAGGAGCAGGCGTGAAGATCGCGGTTCTGTGCGGACGGTACCCCTACTCCGGCGCCGGCGTCATCGCGCGGGAATCGGCCGAGGGGCTGGCGCTCCGCCACGAGGTGACCTTCATCCACGGCGGCACGGAAGACTCCGATCGCCGGGAGGGACCGCTCCGCGTGATCTCCCTGGCGCTCCCCCCGGCGGAGGAGAACGGGGTGTCCCACCTCTACTGGAGTCCCGCCGTCGTGCGGAGGCTGAGGCTCGCGCTGAACGAGGTGAATCCGGACCTGGTGCACTTTCACATCATCCAGCGCCGGAGCTTCTCCCTGGCCTCGCTCCTCCTGTCCAGGCACAGGCGCTCCTTCTGGACGATTCACGACCAGTGGCCGCTCTGCGTGCGCTCGGTCCCGGAGCCCCCGTCCTGCGAAGGGATGAAGCGCTTCTGCCTGTTCTGCACGGCGTGGCCGGGCCTCTCGATCGCCAACAAGATCCTCAAGGAGGCCGTCTTCGCGGCGGCGCCGCTCGAGGTGGTGGTCCCGTCGAGGTGGCTCGGCGATCTCCTGCGCTTCTCCTTCCTCGGAAGGAAGCCGGTCCACCTCATCTACAACGGGATCGACCTGGACGTCTTTCATCCCGGCGAGGCGGGGGATCGCAGAAGCGCCCCGGAGAGCGCGACGACCATCCTGTTCGTGGCAGGCCCCAACAACCCGACGAAGGGGCTCGCCGATCTTCTGCCGGCCTTCCTGGGGCTGCGGCAGGCGCATCCGGGGCTCCGGCTGAGGGTCGTGGGCGATCCGCCGGAAGGCCTGACCGGCGTCGAGGGCGTCGAGATCGCCGGCAGGGTCCCGAGGGAGGAGATGCCGGCGGAATACCGGCGCGCCGACCTGTTCGTCCTTCCGACCCTCGCCGACAACACGCCGGTCACCCTGATGGAGGCGATGGCCACGGGACTTCCTGTGGTCGCCACGGCGGTCGGCGGCATTCCGGAGATGGTGGTTCCCGGCGTCACGGGACGGCTGGTGCCGGCCGGCGACGTGCCGGGCCTGACCGGTTCGATCGCGGGCCTTCTGGCCGATCCGGCGCTGCGGCGGCGGATGGGCGCGGCGGGACGGCAGGTCGCAGAGACGAATTTCGCGAAGCAAAGAATGATTTCCCAGCTCGAGGACGCATACGGAGCGGCGCCGGGGCGTGCGCGGAGGACCGCAAGTCTCCCCACCCTGCCGGTCGCCATCTCGGAGGGACGGCGATGAAGGCGGTCATCCTCGCCGGCGGCCAGAACACGCGCCTGGCGCCCATGGTTCACATGCTGCCCAGGCCGCTGCTGCCGGTGGCCAATCGGCCCATGGTGGAGTACCTGCTCGATCTGCTCAAGAAGAACGGGATCCGCGAGGTGGTCCTGGCCGTCAACGCGGACGACGACGCCTATCAGGATGTTCTCGGCGACGGCCGGCGGTACGGGTTGAGCCTGCAGTACTCGAGCGAGGCATTGCCCAGAGGGACCGCGGGGTGCCTGCTGCCCCTGGCCGATTTCATCGGCCGCGAGCCCTTCCTGGTGATCCAGGGGAGCCTCTTCCTCGATGCCGACCTGAAGGCGCTGGCGGAGTTCCACCGGTCGCGCGGCGCCCTGGCCACGCTGGGCGTGAAGCGTCATTTCCCCGAATCGCGGGACTGGCACCACATGGAGCTGCGGCTCGGCGAGGGGGCCCGGGTGGAAGGGATCCAGATCCGCAACCTGTCGGATCGCGCGCCTCAGTCCTCGCGGCCTATGGGAGTCTACGTGTTCGACCCGGCGGTCCTCTCCGCCATCGAGCCCGAGGTCTACTACGACATCAAGGAACAGCTGCTCCCCCGGCTGCGCCAGGACGGGAAGCCGGTATTCGCCTGCGAGCTCAAGGGCTACTCCCGGGATATCCTGGAGATGAAGGATTACCTGAGCCTCAATCGATCCATCCTCCGCGGGGAGGTGAACGGGTACCGCTTCGACGGGCAGATCGCCGATCGGGTCTGGGTGGGGAGGGGGAGCGACGTCTCCCCTCAGGCGATCCTGCACGGGCCGGTGATGATCGGGCGCGATTGCATCATCGCTCCCGACGCCCAGATCATCGGACCGGCCTGCGTCGGAGACGGCTGCGTCGTGGAGGAGGGGACCATCGTGCGGGAGAGTCTCATGCTGCCGGGCTCGCGGGTGGAGCGGAATTCCAGCGTCGAAGGGTGCGTCCTGGCCGCCGACACCGTGATCGCGCCGGGGCAGATGCTCCGCGAGGTCGTCGCCATTCCCGAGAACGTGGACGCCGGCGCGATCGATCTGGCCGACACCGAGCTCCTCATTCAGGGTGTGGCGGGATCGGCCGGCCAGTACGCCCAGAGCCAGTCCCGGTACCTGCTCTACCAGACCATCAAGCGCGTCCTCGACCTGGGAGTCGCGACGGTCGGTCTCGTCGTGCAGCTGCCCCTGATACTGGCCGTGGCCCTGGCGATCAAGCTGACCAGCCCGGGACCGATCTTCTTCCGGCAGAGGCGGTGCGGCCGCAACGGCAGGGAGTTCTGGATGGTCAAGTTCCGGACGATGGTCAAGGACGCCGAGAAGATGCAGGCGGACCTGCGCCCCCTGAACGAGGTGGACGGCCCCGTCTTCAAGATCGAGAACGACCCGCGATCGACCGCTCTCGGACGCTTCCTGCGCAAGTACAGCATCGACGAGGTGCCGCAGCTGTGGAACGTCCTGAAGGGGGAAATGAGCCTGGTGGGCCCGCGGCCGCTCGCCGCCAGGGAAATGAGATTCTGTCCCGCGTGGCGCGACGTCCGGCTGAAGGTCGAGCCGGGGATCACCGGCCTGTGGCAGGTGAGCGGCCGAAGCAAGTCCTCGTTCCACGACTGGATCCGGCTGGATGTCGAATACGTCCGGGAGCGCTCCGTGCTCCTGGATTTTCAGATATTGTTCAAGACGCTCAGCGTCGTCCTCAGGGCGCTGGGGTCCTCTTAACGGCAGCGAAGCCATGGCGAAAGGCGAACGAATGTCGGACGATTCTCGACGGGAACAGGAATTCGATCTCCGGGGCTATCTTGAGGTTCTCCGGAACCGGAAGTGGCTCATCCTGGGATTCACCGCGGCCCTGACCGCGGCTGTGGCGGGCGGGACCGCCCTCCAGCCGAAGGTGTACGAGGCCAAGGTCACGCTGCTCGCGAACCGGGAGGCCCCGCGCCTGTTGGTCTCGGATCCCATCCCCGGAGATCGAGTCGGCCAGAGGGACTATCTGAAGACGCAGGCCGCCATCCTGACCAGCCGGACCCTGCTCCAGGGGGCCGTCCAGCGCCTGATCCCGGAAGGGTTCTACGGCCAGGTCGCTCCGGACCGGGTCGAGGAAACCTCCTCGGACCTGGCCAAGGCGCTGCAGGCCCGGACCCGGGTCGTGACCGCCGAGGACACCCAGCTCATCACGGTCTTCGTGGAAGGGGGAGTTCCCGAGCGGGTGGCCAGGATCGCCAATGCCATCGCCGATGAGTACGTGGAGAGCAACCAGGAATCCAAGACGACGATCGCCGGCCAGGCGGTGACCTGGCTCACGGCCAAGCTGGCCGAGCAGAGGACCAAGCTGGCCGATGCGGAGGAGGAGCTGCGGAAGTACAAAGAGCGGGAGAACATCGTCGCGCCGGACGATACGGATCCGTTCTCCACGATCAATCTCAGTCGAATCAACGACGAGTACCTGACCACGCGGTTCCAGCGGATGGAGAAGCAGGCCCGGCTGGCGGCGATGAAGCGGAGCCGGGCGGCCCGGCCGGCGCAGGGACGCGGCCCCGCGGTCGAGTCGCTGGACGCCCAGACCGATCGGAAGGTGCGGGAGAGCCTCGAGGCCGAGTACATCCAGGCGCGCGTGGATCTGCGGAAGCTGTCGGAGCGATACGGCCCCGAGCATCCGGACATGATCACCCAGACCGGGAAGGTGGCCCGAATCCAGAAGGAGCTCGAGTCGCTCGATCAGCCGACCGCGCAAACCGAGACGGAGCCCCCCGTGACCTCTGCGCAGATCGCCGACCTGCAGGCCGAGGTGACCAGCCTGATCCAGAAGGAATCGACGCTGGACCAGACCTTGAAAGCGCACAAGAGTCAGGCGCGCAACCTGTCGAGGACGGGCGTAGCCTACTCGCTCCGCAAGCAGGCGGTGGACCTGAACCGGCAGACCTACAACGACCTGCTCGCCCGTCTCAACGACGTGCAGCTCTCCGGGCAGATCAAGATCTCCGCCGTGCGGGTCCTGGACCGGGCCGAGGCTCCCCGCGAACCGGTCGAGCCGCAGCCGGTCCGCAACGTCCTGGTGGCGCTCCTGCTCGGCCTGGTACTGGGAGTCGGGCTCGCCACGCTCGCCGAGAACCTGGATCGTCGCATCCGGAATCCGGAGGAGGCGGCCCGTTACCTCCGGCTGCCGCTCCTGACCGTCATCCCCGCAGTGGACTTGAAGACTGAAGTCGGCAAACCGGAGGGGAAGGCCGAGCTCGTCACGTTCCATCAGCCGAGGTCGCACGCCGCCGAGTGCTACCGGAACCTCCGGACCTCGATCCTGTTCTCGACCGGGCGGCCGGTCCCGAAGACGATCCTGGTCACGAGCGCGATCGGCGGAGAGGGGAAGTCGACCACCGCCGCCAACCTGGCCGTGGCCATGACCCAGAGCGGCCGGAAAGTCCTCCTGATCGACGCCGATCTCCGTCGCCCGGCCCTGCACCGCTATTTCGCGCGCGAGAAGGGCCGTGGAATCGTCCGCCTCCTGAAGGAAAACCGCCGCCTCGAGGAGGCGACCCAGGCCTCCTACGTCCAGAACCTGGACGTTCTTCTCTGCGATGCCGTTCCGAGCAACCCCTCCGAGCTGCTCGGGTCGGATCGGATGATCGAGGTGATCGAGCAGATCAAGAGCCGGTACGACGTCGTGGTGATCGATTCCCCCGTGATTATTTCCGTCCCCGACGCGCTCATCCTGGCGTCCCGCGCCGAAGCGGTCATCATGATCCACCGGCCGGGGGCCGCCGGCCGCGAGATGGTCCGGCACGCGCGGGAGAAGCTGGACGAGGTGAAGACCAACGTCCTGGGGCTGGTCATGAACAACGTCGACCTGAAGAAAGAGGGATACCACTACCCGAATCATCTTTATTACGGCTACGGGACCCCGGAAGCCGAGACGGCCAGGAAGGGCCCGGTGGGAAAGAAGGGATGAAGCTGGTCATCCAGATCCCCTGCCTCAACGAGGAGAAGACCCTCCCCGTCACCCTGGCCGGCCTGCCCCGGACGGTTCCCGGCGTGGACGTGGTCGAGGTCCTGGTGATCGACGACGGCAGCATGGACGGGACGGTGGAGGTGGCCCGGCAGATGGGGGTCGACTACCTGGTTCGATTCCCCCGGCACCAGGGGCTGGCCAGCGCGTTCCGGGCGGGGCTCGAAGCCAGCCTGCGGCTGGGAGCCGACATCATCGTGAACACCGACGCGGACAATCAGTATGACGCCCGCGATCTGGAGCGGCTGATTCGGCCGATCCTGGACCGCAAGGCCGACCTGGTGGTGGGGGATCGCCAGGTCCAGGGGCTTCGTCACATTTCGCTCATCAAGAAGCTGCTGCACCGGCTGGGGGATCGGGTGATGGAGCAGTTGTCCGGGATCGAGCTCCTCGATTCCACCAGCGGGTTCCGGGCCTACAGCCGCGAGGCCGCGCTGCGGCTGAACGTCTTCTCGAAATTCACCTACACCCTGGAGACGCTGATCCAGGCCGGCAAGAAGAACCTGGTCGTGGCGCACGTCCCGGTGCGGGTCAACGAAACGCTCCGGGCGTCCCGGCTGTTCCCCAACCTCTGGACCTATTTGAAGAGGTCGGCCAGCACGATGGTCCGGATCTACGCGATGTACGAGCCGTTGAAGGCGTTCTCGTACCTCGGAACGGTGGTGGGCGGGGTCGGGGCCGTCCTGCTCCTGCGGTTCCTGTATTACTTCGTGATCGCCGGCGCGGAGCCGGTCGGCAGGGTGCAGTCCCTGCTGGCCGGTGCGACGCTGGCGGCGATGGGGCTCGGGCTGGTCCTTATCGGCGTCGTCAGCGATCTGATCGCCGCCAACCGGCTCCTGACGGAGGACATCCAGTACCGGATCCGCCGGCTGGAGCTGGAGAGCGGGCGCCGGGGCGGGGAGAGGATCGAGAGCCTGTCTCCCAAGGCGGCCGGGCCGACGGCGGTCGCCGGAGGGAAATCATGACGAGCAAGAGAATTCTCCTGACCGGCGGGGCCGGATTCATCGGGTCCCACCTCGCGGCGGCCCTGATCGGGCGGGGCCACCAGGTGCGGATCCTGGACATCCTGGATCCCCAGGTTCACGGCGCCGATGCAAGAAGGCCGGCGCCCGAGGGGGCCGAGCTCATCCAGGGCGATCTGCTGGACTCCGCCGTGCTGGCCCGGGCCCTGAAGGGCGTCGAGGTGATCTTCCACCAGGCCGCCTCCGTGGGCGTGGGCCAGTCGATGTACGAGGCCGCCGCCTACACCCGGGTGAACAGCCTCGGAACGGCCATGCTGATGGAGGCGATCGCCACGCCGGAGTCGCGGGTCGAGAAGGTGGTCGTCGCCTCGTCGATGTCGATCTACGGAGAGGGGCGGTATCGCTGCCCGCATTGCGGCCCGGTGGCGCCCCTGCCCCGCAGCAAGGATCGGCTGCGCTCCGGACTCTGGGAACCCCCCTGCCCCGCGTGCGGGGTGGACCTGGCTCCGCTCCCCACCGACGAGAGCAAGCCGCTCAACCCGACCTCGGTCTACGCGGTGACCAAGCGCAGCCAGGAGGAGACGGTCCTCGTGATGGGGAAGTCGTACGGCATTCCCTCCGTGGCCCTGCGCTACTTCAATGTCTACGGGCCCGGTCAGGCGCTCTCCAACCCCTACACGGGAGTGGCGGCGATCTTCTCGAGCCGCCTGCTCAACGGGAACCCGCCCTGCATGTTCGAGGACGGGGCGCAGAGCCGCGATTTCGTGCACGTCCAGGACATCGTCCGGGCGAACCTGCTCGCCATGGAGAAGAGCGAGGCCGACTTCGAGGTCTTCAACGTGGGGACGGGAATCCGAACCTCCCTGCACGAGCTGGTGCGCGGCCTGACGCTGCGGCTCGCTCCGGACAGGGGGCTGGCCCCGAAGGTCCTGGGGACCTTCCGCGAGGGGGACATCAGGCATTGCTACGCGGACATCGCCCGCATCCGCACGCGGCTCGGGTACGAGCCGTCGATTTCGCTCGAGCAGGGCTTCGACGACCTGGTGCAGTGGGCCAGGACCCAGAAACCCCTGGATCGATACGAAGTCGCCGCGGCCGAGCTGGCCTCACGGGGCCTGGTGAGCGGAATCTGAATGGAACTCACAAAACACGAGGACGAAGGGAGAACGACGACGATGTTCAGAGCCTTAGTGACCAATCCACCCTGGCCCGGTGACGGCTACGGCGCGCGGGCTTCGGTCCGGTGGCCGCACAAGCGCAAGGACAAGAAGCTGGAGTACCCGATCTTCCTCTCCTACGCGGTGGCGCTGAGCCGCCAGGCCGGCGTCGAGACGGGCTTCCTCGACGGAGTCGTCGACGAGCTCGGAATCGAGGCGTACGCCGGCGAGGTGAACCGGCGCGCGCCCGACTTCATCGCCATGGAATGTTCCACGCCGTCGATCGACCACGACCTGGCGTCCGTTCGCGCCATCAAGAAGCTCCGGCCGGGGACCTTCGTGGCCCTGATGGGCTCGCACGCCACCTATTTCCACCAGCAGCTCCTGCAGGAGAATCCGGAAGTCGACGCCATCATCCGCGGCGAGTTCGAGATCACCATCCGGGAGACCGCTCTCGCCCTGAAGAACGGGACGCCGCTCTCCGGCGTTGCGGGGCTGACCTTCCGGGACGGCGCATCGATCCGGGTCACCCCCGACCGGCCGATGGACTTCGACCTGGACAGCTGGCCCTATCCCGCGCGGGACATCGTTCCGATCGAGAAGTACCAGACGGCCCAGTACCAGGGGACCAACGGGACCTTCATGCTGTCGAGCCGCGGCTGTCCGTACCGCTGCACCTTCTGTCTCTGGCCGGGCACGATGGTGGGGCGGGACTTCCGGGCCAGGAAGGCGGAGTCCGTGGTGAACGAGATGGAGCATCTCGTGAAGCAGCACGGCGTCGACGACATCTACTTCGACGACGACACGATGACCATCGACCGCGGGCGGCTCCTCGAGATCTGCCGGCTGATCCAGGAACGGGAGCTGAAGGTCCACTGGATCGCCATGGGCCGGGTCGACACGGTGGACGAGGAACTGCTCCGGGAAATGCGCAAGGCCGGCTGCGACAACGTCTACCTGGGGGTCGAGTCGGGCTCGCCGGAGATCCTGAAGCGGCTGAAGAAGGGGATCCAGCTCTCCCAGGTGACGCAGGCGTTCCGCGCCGCACGCAGGGCCGGCATCAAGACCCAGGCCTTCTTCATGCTGGGAGGTCCCGGAGAGACGAAGGAAACCCTGAAGGAGACGATCGAGTTCGCGATCAAGCTGGACCCCGACAACGCCCAGTTCGCCGCGGCGGTCCCCTATCCCGGCACCGAGATGTACGAGGAGTCGGTCCGCAAGGGATACCTGAAGGCCAAGACCTGGGAGGATTACGCGGCCCGGGACATCGTCCTGGAAACGGAGACGCTGTCGCGGCTCGACCTGGAGAAGGCCCGCCTCGAGGCGTATCGCCGGTTCTACCTGCGACCCACGTTCATCCTGAGGACCCTCGGGCGGCTGACCAGCATCCGTGAGATCCGCCGCGTCTTCCGGGGGAGCCTCTCCATCTTCAGCCGCCTGATCTACTTCTCCCAGAACGTGCGGCGCAAGACGCGAGGAGTCCCCGTGGCGGAGCCGGAGCAGGCCTGACGTGACGGTCTGCTACTGGGGAACCTACGATCGCGACTACCCGAGGAACCGGATCCTGATGGCCGGCCTGCGGGCCAACGGGGTGGAGGTCCGGGAGCTTCACTTCGCGCTCTGGCGAAGTCCGGCCGACAAGGTGCGCCGGGCCGGATCGAGCTGGGTCCGCCCCGCGCTCCTGGCACGGTGGGCCTGGGGCTACGCGGTCCTGACCGTGCGCTTCTTCAGGTCGCCGCGCCCGGATTTTCTCTTCGTCGGGTACTCGGGGCATTTCGACGTCTTTCCGGCCTGGTGCCTCAGCCGCATCCGTGGAGTCCCCCTGGTGTTCGACGCGTTTCTCTCCCTGTACGACTCGCTGGCCCTGGACCGGGGCACAGTCGCGAGAGACGGCTGGCGAGCCCGGTTCCTGGCGGCGGTGGATGGCGCCGCCTGCCGTCTCGCCGATCGCGTCCTCCTGGACACGCGGTCGCACGTGACCTTTTTCTGCGAGACCTTCCGCCTGTCGCCACAGAAGTTCTGGGCGCTGCCGATCGGCGCCGACGACAAGGTGTTTCGGCCCGGCCCCGAAGCCGCCCGGAACGGGCACCCCTACACGGTTCTCCATTTCGGGCGCTACATCCCGCTGCACGGACTGGAGACCGTCGTCCGGGCCGCCCGACAGCTGGAGGAGGGGGATGGCCAGCCGGTCCGCTTTCTGCTGGTCGGGGACGGGGAGGGGAGGCGGCGGATCGAGGACCTGGCCCGGTCGCTCGGGACCACCTCGATCGAATTCGCGGACACCCGCACGCCGGAAGATCTGGCCGAGAGCATCCGTCGGGCCGATCTCTGCCTGGGGATCTTCGGGGTCACGGACAAGGCGGCCCGCGTGGTGCCCAACAAGGTGTACGAAGCGCTCGCCTCGGGCAAGCCGGTGGTGACCGGTGACTCGCCGGCGGCCCGCGACTTCCTGACCGACGAGGTGGACTGCCTCCTGTGCGAGCGCGGGAATCCGGCTGCTCTGGCCGGTGCCATCCGGCGGCTGCAGGGGGACCCGGAGCTCGCCCGCAGGCTGGGAGACAACGGTCGCCGCCGGTTCGAGTCCAGGGCGTCCCCCGCGGTGATCGGCCGGGACCTGGTCGCCAGGCTGAATACCTGGCGGGAGGAGGAGAGACGTGCGGCCTGATTCACGCTGGCGGAACGAATGGATCTGGGTGACGGCCCTCCTGGGGCTGGCGCTGCTCCTGCGCGTCGGCGTCGTCCTGCGCCAGCCGGCGGGGTTCTACTTCGAGGACTCCCTGGATTTCGACAAGGCCGCGCGGGCCTACCTGGAGACCGGACATTTTGATGCCCGGTATTACCGGTCCCCCGTCTACCCCCTTCTGCTGGCGGCCTGCTACCACGTGTTTGGATTCTCACTCACCCCTTTCCGGATCCTGCAGGCGCTGTTCACCGTCGCGCTGTGCGTGTGCGTCTGGCTCCTGGGCCGGCGCTATTTCGGCGAGCGGGCGGGTGTGATCGCCCTGGCCGGAGCCGCGCTGTTCCCCGTGCACGTCATCCTGCCGGGGATCGAATATCCCAGCGTCCCGGGGATGTGCCTGATCTGGATCGCCTTCGCGCTGTTCGCGCGCGGACCGGGCGAAGAGGAACGGAAGCCGGCGCGAACCGTCGCCGCCGGCGCGGCGGTCGGCCTGGCCATCTTGTTCTTCGAGGGAGGGCTGGTGGCGGCCTTCTTCCTGATTCTCTGGACGCTGTCGGAGCGGCGCCCGATGCGACTCAGGACGCGGACCGCCGCGACGGTGATCCTGGCCTGCCTGGTGACCCTCAGTCCATGGCTCATCAAGATGGCTCGCGCCAACGACTACAGGCCCCTCGTCCTTCGTGCCGGCATGCATCTTCCCGCCGCTCCGGGATCGACTCCGCCCCTGTGGCAAGGGAGCGGGGAGAATCTCCTGAAGGCCAAGCTCGCGGGGTTGGCGGACCATCCCGGCTGGACGGTCGGCTACGTGATTCATGAGTTCTGGCACTTCTGGGATCCCTATCCCGACAGGATGGTGGCCGCGGACGCCGCATTCCGAGAGGGACTCCACAAGAAAGATGATCGAATGGTGGTCGAAAACCCTCTGGTCGGGGACGCGCCCCGGATGGGCTACGCCATCGGGTTCACGCTGCTCCTCGCAGCCGCCCTCCTGGGATCGCTCCTGGGCGGCCGGGTGAGCCCGCACGCCGGCTTCCTGATCGGGTGGCCCATCGTACTGGGAGCCTGCTACGCGCCATTCTTCACCCAGATGCGCTACCGGATCCCTGCGGATCCGGCCCTGGTGATCCTGGGAGCCGTGGCCGTGGAGTACGCCTTGCGAGGCGCCCTGTTCCGCGAGGTCTGGGCATCGCTGCGGGCCCTGTGGGAAGGGTGGAAGCGGATCGCCCTGAAGATCGCGGTGGTGCAGACCGCCATCCTTCTCTTCCTCCTTTTCGCACTGGTCCTGGGTCCCATCGGGCTCCTCATGAGGCTGTTCCGGAGCGATCCGATGAAAGGCCGGAAAGCGCCGGGGTCCTTCTGGAACCTCCGGGAGCGCACCCGGGAAAGGATGGAGGAATGCAGCCGCCAGTTCTGAGGGGTCGGCGGGGGACTCTCTTTTTCGCATTCGGCCGAACAATTCGGCCCGAATCGGTGTAGGGCGGCATGGCAGAGACGGAAACGGTGCGAAGATCCCGGCGGCGGAACGGCTCCGAAGGAGAGCGCCCGTCCGCTCCGGAGCCGGATGTCATCCTGACGAGCCGGGAGGCCAGGCTGCTGCTGAAGATTGGCAAGACGAAGCTGCACGAGCTGACGCGACGCCGGCTGATCCCGGCCTATCGGATCGGGGGCGGCAAGACCTCCGGTCTGAGGTACTGCCGCAGCGATCTGCTGGAGTGGCTCTACCGCCAGAGAGTCGGTGGGTGAAAGACACGAGACCATGACTTACAGCCTGGCTGATCTGACCTGGGACCTGAAGAAGGCCTTCTCTTTGCCCGCGGGGGAAGTGGTGCGCCGACTCTCCGGCCGGGCGGTGCGATACACGCGAAGCGTCCGGTACCGACGGCGCGCTTCCGGCCTCTCCGATGCGGCGCTGCTTTCCGCACTGGCCGCGCCGTCGGCTTCCGTGGCGGACCTCGTCGCTCAGCGCCTCCGCGGCGAGCCCTTGGTGCCGGCGTCGTCCCGGTGCGCCCGGACGGCGGAGTTTCTCCGGGACGAGGCCCCCGGCGCCTGCGAGCCGATCCTCGCGGCGGCGCACCTGGCGGCGGAGGGCACGTTCGATCTCCTTGGGTCCGGACCGGTGCGGCTCGGACCGAACCCGGACTGGCACATGGATTTCAAGGCGGGGAAGCGCTGGGACCGGACGGCCTATTCCCTGGACATCGTCCAGACCCCCGACCGCGGACACGACATGAAGGTCCCCTGGGAGCTGGCGCGCCTGCAGCACCTGCCGACGCTCGGGATCGGCGCGGCGCTGGGCCGGGTCCCCGCCCTCCGGGAGCGGGCCATGTCCCACATCGCCTCGTTCCTCGCGGAGAACCCGGCCTACCGCGGCGTCAACTGGAACAGCGCCATGGACGTGGCGATCCGGGCTTCACAGATCCTGGTCGCGGAAGGGTACCTGAGGGGAGGGGGAGACGACCGGTTCTGGGCCGACCTGCTCAAGTCCCTGCTCCTCCACGCCCGGTTCGTCAGAGACAACCTCGAGGACGGGCCGGTCCGCGGAAATCATTACCTGTCGAACCTGGCCGGGCTGTACCTCTGCGGTCTGGGCCTGCCGGAGTTCCGGGAGGCCCCGGGGTGGAGGGAGTTCGCCCGGGAGAGGCTCTGCTCCGAAATGCAGCGGCAGGTCACGGCGGACGGGCTGGATTACGAGGCGTCACTCTCCTACCACGCGCTCGTCGCGGAGATCTTCCTCTTCCCGGCGCTCCTGGCGTCCGAGAAGGGGAGAGCCTTCCCCCGACCCTACCTGGAGAGATTGGAGAAGATGCTCGAGGCTGTGGCGATCCTGATCCGTCCCGACGGATCGCTGCCGCAGATCGGCGACAACGACGACGGTCGCTTCCTGATCGTCTCCCAGTACCATCGCCCGCGGCGGGACTGGAGACCGCTGCTCGCTCTCGGCGCCTACCTTTACCGCCGGGCCGAGTGGCTGGCACTGGCCGGCGACGCCTGGGTGGAGGGAGCCTGGGTGCTGGGAGAGCCGTTCCTGACGTGGCGGAAATCGCTCGAGGCCCCGCGCGCCGTCCCCGGCTTCCGCTGTCACGCCTTTCCCGATGCCGGGATCTACCAGCTGGGGACCGGGAGTATTCAGATGGTGGTCGATGCAGGGAGCGTCGGGCAGAGGGACAACGGGAGCCACGCCCACAACGACACGCTGGCGTTTGATCTCTTCGC
>Ga0070692_10000304_pt1 | contig 13992 bp, 11 predicted proteins | sample KBSK1102metaG_FD_64675 | JGI IMG/M metagenome (GOLD analysis project Ga0070692, IMG submission 64675) | Corn, switchgrass and miscanthus rhizosphere microbial communities from Kellogg Biological Station, Michigan, USA - KBS K1-10-2 metaG | ecosystem: Host-associated > Plants > Roots >...
CACAAGATCTGGACGGCGTACCTGCAGGACCGCTGGAGCGTCCTGTCGAACCTGACGTTGAACCTCGGCGTGCGTTGGGACCGCCAGGAGATCATCGACGCCTCCGGCGCCACCCGTGTCACGCTCGACAAGGACTGGGCGCCGCGGCTGGGTGCAATCTGGACTCCCGGCGCTGACAAGCGAACGAAGGTCTTCGCATCCTACGGTCTCTACTACGAGGAAATCCCGATGGACCTGGTCATCCGCTCGTTCTCCTTCGAGCGGCAGCCGAACGTCGTCAACTTCGACCCGACGAGCATCGTGCCGGACCCCGCGGCCGAAGCGGCGTTCGGTACGCCGACCACGATCCTGGGCGGATTCACCGAGCCCACGGACCCGAACCTCGAGAACCAGTACGTCCGGGAGTTCCTGCTGGGGGCCGAGCGCGAGGTGATCCCGGACGTCGCGGTCGGTGCGAAGTTCATCTACCGCGACTACGGCCAGGTCATCGAGGACTTCCTCTGCATGGACGATGGCACGTACTGCATCGGCAACCCGGGCGAAGGGATCATGAAGCGCATCTTCACGCTCGACTACGCGGAGACGTTCCCGGCCCCCGCCCCGCAGCGGATCTACCGCGGCGTGCAGCTCGACGTCACCAAGCGGTTCTCGCACAACTGGCAGGCGACGGCGTCGTACCTCTGGTCGAAGCTGACCGGAAACTACGACGGGGAGGTCGCGCCGTTCACGAACGCGGGGCCGGACCCGAACATCTCGGCCGCGTACGACTACTACGACTTCTTCACGGACGGCCAGCACCGGGACGAGATCACCAACCGCGGGCCGCTCTCCAACGACCGGCGGTCGCAGTTCAAGGTGTCCGGCGTTTATGTCACGCCCTTCCAGCTCACCTTGGGTCTTTCGGCCTACTACCGGACCGGGACCCCCGTCACGCGCTATGGCTTCTCGGATGCATACGGCCGCTACGAGTTCTTCCTGACGCGGCGCGGAGGGGACGGCCGGACGCCCAACACCTACGAGGCAGACCTGCACTTCGGCTATCCGCTGCGCCTGGGTCCGGTTACGGTGAACCTGATCGCGGACGTCTTCAACGTCCTGAACGCGCAGCGCCCCATCCTGCTCGACCAGCGGTACAACTTCCAGGAGTTCGCGAACGCGGACTACGTCTGCGGCTCGAGCCCCGGGAGCGAGGACGAGGGCAAGTGCAACGAGCGTTACGGAAAGGCGTTCCTGCGGCAGGCGCCGCGGTCACTCCGGCTGGGAGCGAGAATTTCGTTCTGACGGCGGCTCCGACGACGGCGCACCGGCACGGCTTTCGGGCAAGCTGACAAATTCCGACGTCCCCGATCCGTTTCGCCGATCCATTCACGGCGCAGCGGAGGAGGGCGTCTGCTTCCGATAGCCACCGGTCGCGCCTAAGTCCCGCTCTGCCAGTGATTCCCCTGCGGTGGCGAAATCCGCGGCCGGCCGGCACGGACGTTGCCTTGATCCGTGCAACAAGCGGTCGATTTCCAGAAGGTGGCGGTTGCCGCCGCCTGCCGGAACTCGATCTCAGAAGGGCGGAACGCCATGAGGAGACGGGTTCAACACGGGAACGGCGTCCTTTCACTTCTCCCGACGATGCCGAGAAATTGGTCGCACCCCGGCTCGTGCGGCTCGTTTCTGACGGTTCTCGCGCTCGTCGCGGCGCTCGGCCCGACGCGCCCCTGCCGGGCGGACGCCTTCGACGTCCGGCCGGATCAGCTCGTCCTGTCGAGCTCGCATCCGACGGCGACGCTCGTGATCCGGAACGACTCGGATGCCGTGATGAAGCTGCAGCTCAATCTCTTCGAGTGGAACCAGGACCCGCGCGGCGAGACGGTGCTCTCGCCGTCGCGCGACGTCGTCTTCGTGCCGGCGAACCTGGAGCTGGTTCCCGGGGAGGAGCGAAAAGTCCGGGCCGGCGCCGCGGTCCCGGTCGCCCCGAAGGAGAAGAGCTACCGCCTCTCCGTCGACTACGTTCCCCCGGTTTCATTGCCGGGCCTCCGCCGTCGGCCGTTGCGCGACGTGACACCGGTCAAGCTTTCGATCTTTCTGGAGCCGGATGCTCCTGTTCGCGAGGAGCATCTCGAGACCGTTTCGCTCGAGGCCGGACTTCTCTCTTTCGCGTTCCGGAATTCCGGTAACGTCCACTCGACCGTTCGGTCGGTCCAGGTTCGCGGAGTCGGACGCCTGGGGGACGCGATCTACGAGAAGACGATCCCCAGCTGGTATGTGCTGGCGGGCAGCCTGCAGAATTATCGCGTTGGCATTCCGGCGGAAGATTGTCGGCAGACGGCGCAGGTCGTCGTGGAGGTTGGAACGAACCGGGAGAAGTTCGTCGAGCAGATCGAACTCTCCGCCGGGGCCTGCCCGGCTGTGCAGCCGGAACGCCGCGCGACCGAACGGTCGAGGAAGAACCGCACGGGTGCGAACCGGCTCGGGTCTCCGGCGCCGCGCGACGCCGTGACCCGACTCGCGACGCTCCGCTAACCGGCCAGAGCGGCGGAGAAGAACTCCGCCAGCGCGCCGGCGACGGCTTTCGGCCGCTCCATCGGGGCGAGGTGGCCGGCGCCCGGGATCGTCACGAGCTTCGCTCCCGGGATTGCCGCGGCCATCGCCTCGGAGTCCGCCGGCGGCGTCAGGACGTCCCGATCTCCGACCACGACGAGCGCCGGGATCCCGATCTCCGGGAGGAACCCGGTCGAGTCGGGCCGGTCGCGCATGGCGGCGAGGTCTGCCTCGACCGTTTCGGGCTTCTGCCGGGAAATGATCCGCTGAACTCTTTCCAGGAGGTCGGCGCGCCCCAGCCCTTCGGGCGACAGGAGCTTCGCGGGCATGGCCTCGAGAACCGGAGCGAGGCCGTTGGCGCGCACCCCCGCGATGGTTTCGTCGCGCTTCGCTCTTCCGGCGTCGTCGTCGGCGCTCGCCCGCGAGTCGACGAGCGCGATCGCCCGGACCTTCTCCGGCCGCCTCTTCAGGAGCGCGAGCGAGATGTAACCGCCGAACGAGAAGCCGGCGATTCCGACGGGTTCTTCGAGGGAATCCACGATGGTCCCGAGGAAGTCGGCGTAGCCGTCGATCCCGGCGGGAGCATCGGCTTCCGTGTTGCCACGGCCGGGCAGGTCCGGTTTGAGCACCCGGAACTGGGACGAGAGAGCGCGCGCCACGCCGGACCACATGGCGCCGTCCAGCGGGTAACCGTGTACGAGGATGACCGCCGGTCCCTTCCCGATCTCCCGCACGTCGGCCGGACGGCCGGCCCACTCCATCCGCATCGCTCGCTCCGCCCGGCGATCTTACTCTGGCAGCGCGGCGGCCGCGATCTTCCGGGTCAGCGTCGGGATGGCCGCGCCCTCGAGCTCGTCCGGCCGGAACCAGCGCCCGATTTCGGAGGCGGCGGCCGAAATCGGAGGCGGGTGCAGGGCCGTAGGCCCTGTCCCCGCAACTTGCTCAGACGGGCGGGCCCGGAAGACCGCGATTTCGATCCTCCGGTTGACGACGGCGTGTCGGGCCCGGCCGATGGCGGCCGACCGGGAGAGCACGAGGCCGAGGCCGGCGGCGCGGCGGGCGAGCGCCCGGCGGGCCGCTTCCGGGGATGCGGCCTCGCCGGAGGGGAACTCCCACATTCCGTCGAGCCAGCTCGAGCGGCGCCGGACGAGGAGCACGCGGCCGTCGCACTCGGCGACCGCCGCGGCGAGAGACAGCGTCACGGTCGCCGGCCGCGGACGCCGCGCCGGGAAACGCTCGGGATCGCCCATCGCGCGGCCGCGGCACTCCTCGCCGAGGGGGCAGGCTCCGCACGCCGGCCGCCGGGGCGTGCAGACGAGCTGCCCCAGGTCCATGAGCGCGGCCGTGACGTCGCCGGCCCGCTTCCGCGGCAGGAGCTTTTCCAGCCGCTCCCCGATGGATCGCCGGAGCCCGGGCGTGCCGGCGTGGCCCGGGATGGCGAAGAGTCGCGCGACCACCCGCTCGACGTTCGCCTCGATCGCGGGCAGCCGGGCGCCGTGCGCGAGCGAGGCGACGGCGGCTGCCATGTACTCGCCGAATCCCGGCAGGGCGCCGAGAACGCTGGGATCGCGCGGGATCCGGCCGCCGTGCTCCTCCACGATCTCGATCGCCGCGCGCCGGAGGTTGCGGGCGCGAGCGTAGTAGCCGAGGCCCGACCAGGCGGCGAGCACCTCGTCCTCGGTCGCCGCGGCGAGCGCGCGGACGTCGGGGTAGCGTTCGAGGAAGGGACGGAAGCGCGGGCCGACCGCGGAGAAGGTGGTCTGCTGGAGCATGACCTCCGAGACCCAGATCCGATACGGGTCGCGGCTTCCTCTCCACGGGAGGCGCCGCTTCTCCCGGTCGAACCAGTCGAGGAGGCGGCGAGAAGCTAGGTCGCCGACGTCACGGCCTCTCGCGGCGCGATCCAGTCCGGCTCTTTCATCAGGTCCGCCACGAACTTCTGCTCCTCCGGGCTCGGGAGCGTTTCCGCCAGGTGCTTCGCGTACTCCTCGGCCGTCAGGAGCTCGCCCCGGACGGAGTAGGTCTTGCCGGCGTACTCGCCGATCCCCCGGTGATACTTCATGTCGGGGGCCTCGATCGGCTGCGCGCCGGCCGGCAGGTACTTGTTGATCTGCTCGATCAGCCTGTCGACCTCCTGTTTGTACATGTCGCGCGAGAGCTCGTTCAGGCGCTCTCGATCCGCTTCGGCGGCGTGCCGGTGTTCGTCGTAACGGCCCTTGAGACCCCACACGTAGAACCACTCCGCCGAAGAGGAGTGATCCTTGCCGAAGAGGTCGTACGCCGTCGAGAGCCACTTGTTGATGTACTTCTGGAGGAGCGGCGCCGGCACGCGGCCCGCCTTCGCGATCCGCTGCAGCCCCATGTGGCCGGTCCCCATGTGGAAGCCCTCCTCCTTGAGCATGGGGCCCATCGAGCGGGCGAGCGGCGCGAACGCCGACGTCGAGAGCATGTTCAACTGGAACTTTCCGTCGCGGTCGACGAACTCGGTGTAGGTGAAGAAGTCGACCCAGTTGTCGACGTCCACGTTGAACGATCCGAGCAACCGGTTGTTGTCGAAGGACCGCCGCTCGAGGAGCTTCCGCGCCTCGATCTTCCCGGTCTCACCGAAGTCGTTCACGAGCAGGTGGCACATCTGCCATCCATGCCGCATCTCCTCGACCATGATCCGGCAGACGCTGTCGGTGTCGTACTCGGACGGGGACGACTTCAACAGGTTCCTCTGCTGCTCGACCGAGGCGAACTCGGTGTCCCCCTGGTAAACGATCAGGTTCAGGAGCGCGTCGCGGATGGGCTGATGCGGGATCTGGGTGACGCGGTCCCACTTGTTCTGGCCCTTGAAGTCGCCGAACTCGATTTCGTTCGTCTTCAGGTCGCCGTACTTGGCCTCGAACTGGTAGTCGGCGTACTTCGGCAGGGTCAGTCCGATAGACTTCTGCCACTCCCGGAACGCGTCGATCCAGTCGTCGAAAGTCGCGATTTTCTTCACGTGGACCTCAACCTCTTATCATAGCGATTTATGCCCCTTCGGAGCCGCCGTGCCGCTCGCCGTTGACTGGGAGGGGCTCGTGGTGGGCTTCGAAAGCCGCTCGCGGCAGATCACGCACTTTTTCGATCGGCAGACGGGCGACGTCGTCCAGGTCCTCGAGAAGGATGCCGCGAAACACGCGGCTCTGACGGCGGACGCGCGCTATCTCGCCCTGCCGCGCGACCGCGGCGAGCGCTCGCGCGGCGACCTGGAGGAGTTCGCCCGCCTCTGCGAGGACGCTTCCGCGCGGCGCGATCTCGAAGCCGCGCTCGCGTCGGAAGACGTCGTCGCGGCGTATCGCTCGGCGTTGCTGCGCCACCCGAAGGAGGAAGCGCGCTTCTTTCAGTTCAAGCAGCGGCGCGCGCGCGAGCGGGCCGAGGAGTGGCTGGCTTCGAGCGGAGTCGCGTTCGAGCGCGAGCCCATCCGGCCGGAGCGCGCCTAGGACCCGCCGGAAAGGCCCAGGCTCCCGAACCGCACCGGCGCGTGGAAGTCGGCGGGATCTTTCCCCGTCGGAGACCACGCCGAGAACTCGTCGCGACCACCGCCGCCGCCGCGGTCCACCCGGAAGAAGTTGGCTCGCCAGACCGTGGCCGGCGGAGAGCCCTCGAGGAGCGGCGCGAGCGGGATCTCCAGCACCGCGGACCAGCGGCCGGGCCGCAAACGACTCCGGCCCGAGAGACCGCGAAGGTTCCAGGCCGGATCCGCGCGCATCGTCTCCCGCTCGAGATCCGGCGACTCGACCCGCGCGTCGAAGAGGGCGCCGAGCGGGTTGATCTCGAACTCGAAGTAGACCATCGGCGGATCGTGAGGCGTCAGGAAGACCTCGAAGACGTCCTCGGTCCACAGCGGGTCGTCGCGGCGCGTGAGCGTGGCAACCATGCCGTCGTCCCTTCCGTCGAAGCGCACCACCAGGCGGCCGTCGCGGAACCCCGCGCGGACGGACGTCCGCAGCCGCGGCGTTGCGCCGGTGATGGCATCGCGGAGGGAGATCGGCGGCAGCGACACCAATCGGTCCGTCGGGCCGAGGCTGGGAACGTCGAGATGCGGGAGGTCGGTCTGGCTCGTAGCCGTCAGGCTACTTCAGCTTCCACTGCCGGACGATGTTGAAACCCATGTAGACGTTGCCGCGGTGAAGCCTCCCGCCCAGTTCATCAGATCCGGCGTACTGGTTCACGGTTGTCGCATGCATGTTGCCGAACGTCCACGAGAAACGGTGACGGAGGACGGTCTTCTCGACCGCGACCATCCAACCGTAGCTCGTCTGACCGTAGTCGCGGTTCTTCGGTATGAACTCACCCTGGAGGTTGACCGATCGCGTGATTGCGAGCGCAAGCGCCACGGGCACGGTGAATACATCTCGGAACCGGGGAGTGTTGGAGATGTACGTCGGCACGGCGGTCAGGTGCACGCGGGAACCGATCGCCAGCGTGGCGATTCCCTGTGCGAAGAAGCTGTACGGGTCCTCGATGTTCGGGTCCGACGTTCGCGCATTGCCTCCGACGCGCAGCGCCACTGCGAACGGCCGCGCCGGGGCAAATCGAAGGAAGCGATACTTGGCGGCGAGCTCGAAGTCCCCCTCCAGGGAGCCGCGGTCGAGCGAAAGCTCCAGATCGTTGAGCGGCGAGTACGAAACCCCGAAGCTGGTCCGCGCACCTCCATCGAGAGTGAAGAGGTCTCGCCAGTTGCCGTCTCCGAGGCGTTCCTTGAAGCGATGTTCGAAGAGAACTCCCAGCGTTCCCGGGCCTGGAACTTCCGTTGAGGGAAGATTGATGATGCGCGAGCCCTCCGGAGGCCGAGAGGGTGCGGCGTCGTCCGTGGCCTGAGCGATCGCGGAAAGCGCCGCAAGAAATCCCGCGGCGGCAAGCGCAAGCACCGCAGAGTGAGGGCGAATCTTCTCGAACCAGGCCATCAGTCGTTCGGTGCTCCCCGAAGAACCCAGTCGGTCACCAGCTTACGCTGGGCGTCCGTGATGAAGCCGCTCTGCGGCATCCGGGCTCCGTTGATGTCGGTGAAGGGAGTGATCTTGAGAACGAGGTAGGAGTTGTCCGGATCGTTCGGCTTCACGCGGAGCATTGGCGCCTTCTGGTTCGAAGGAATCCCGACGATGTTCGCATACGCAGCCCCCGCTTCGAGAACCATTCCTTCGTTAGCGGCCTGCTTTGGTCCGAGGTGACATCCGGCGAGCGCGCACGTCGGCGTAAAGACCTCGTTCTGGACTCGGGTGAAGGTGGCGGTCTCGGGAGGTGGTCCGCCGCCGTCCGGCTGCGTCGGGAGCCGCTTCTCGTCGCCGCAAGCCGAGGCGAGCAGCGAGGCGACGACGACCGCGATGAGAGCGACGAAACTCCGCACAACGCGGCGCAGTATCAGTCACGCGTTTCCCGACCGGTCGGTATTCAGAAAGCTCTTATCTGATGGCTGACAGCTAGATCCGCACGAGCCCTGCCCCCCAGTGGAGCCCCGCCCCGAGCGCGGTGAAGCACACGAGCGACCCCGGTTTCACCCGGCCGTCCCGCCTGGCCTCGTGGAAGACCAGCGGCAGCGTCGCGGCGGTGGTGTTGCCGTATCTCTGGATGTTGTTGAAGACTTTCTCGTCCGGCAACCCCAGGTGCTTCTGCACGGCCTCGTTGATCCGCAGGTTTGCCTGGTGCATGAGGAGGAGATCGAGGTCGTCGATCGAGAGCCCGTGTTTCGCGAGCACCTCCCGCACGATCTCGGGCATCGCCGTCGTCGCGAGGCGGAAGACCTGGCGTCCCTCCACGACCGGCACGGTGCGGTTGTCCTCGATCATGTCCGCCGAGAAGTAGGGGAAGCTCGCCGAGCCGCCTCCCGGAACGTAGAGCTTGTCCCAGTGCCCGCCGTCCGTGCGCATTTCGAAGCCGAGGAAGCCGCGCCCGTCGCCGCTCTCGTCGGCCTCGAGGACGAACGCGCCGGCTCCGTCTCCGAAGATCACGGCGCGGTCCCTCTGCGCGGTGCCCCACGCGTAGGCCTCGGGGGAGACGGGGCCGTCCGAGTCGCCGAACATCACGGCCCACTCCGCTTCGGTCCACGGATAGAGCGACGCGTGGCACTCCGCCCCGACGACGAGGACGCGCCGGTACGTGCCCGACCGGATGAAGGCGTCGGCGACGTGGAGGGCCGAGAGAAAGCCGGCGCACTGCATGCGGACGTCGAGGGCGTGCGTGCGGTCGAGCCCCAGTTTCTTCGCGAGTAGTCCGCCGTTGCCCGGGAAGTAGTGGTCGGGCGTCATGGTCGCGAAGACGATGAAATCGAGGTCCTTCGCCTCGAGGCCCGCGTCTGCGATCGCGGCCTTCGCCGCTTCGACTGCGAGGTCCGACGACGAAGTGCCGCGCCGTGCGTAGCGGCGCTGCTCGATCCCGGTGCGCTGCCGGATCCACTCGTCGCTCGTGTCCATGAGGCGCGACATGCGCTCGTTGGTGACGATTCCGGGCGGCACGTGCATGCCGGAACCGCGGATGACGGTCGACCGGGAGGTCACTTCATCGGAACGGAACGATCTCCACGTCGCCGGTCGGCCCGTCGACCTCCGCCGCCCACGCGTAGACCGCCATCCCCTCGGTCACCTGCAGGACGATCCGGCCGTTGTGCTCCTCCTCCGAGCCGAGCCGGGGCAGGACCGAGTTCACGCGGGTGACCTCGTCCGTGCCCATCGGGACCTGGAGCCGGCCGATCTCGTCGTCGTTGCCGTTGTACGCGATCACCGTGACGGTGCCGGCGTCCCCGCGGTTGAAGAGCAGGAGGTTCGTCCGGCGGGTCGCGGTCTGGAGCTCTCCGATGACCAGCGCGTCCGTCGGCGGCACGACCTCCCCGCTGTCGATGGGAAGGGCGAGAGTGGCGAAGTCTCCGCCTTCCTTCACCGCGGCCACGCGCAGCGACGATGCGATGAGCCCGTCGGACTGCACCACGAGCGCTCCCTGGCCGACCGCGACGCCGAAGAGCGACTCCAGGACGTTGGGAACGACCTGGCTGCCTCCGGGCGGAAGGGTCAACGTCCGAGTCGCGGCGGCCCCGCGCGAGCCCAGCGGGAAGTAGGTGATTCGGACGCTCGCCTCGGCCGTCGGGTCCCCGTTGGCCAGGAAGAGGTCCGACACGAAGCTCGTGTCGAAGAGGCCCACCGCGCTGCCGGCGTTGGGGAAGGTCGAGTCGGACGCGGCCCGAGCCGGAAGCGAGAGCGCGACGTCGCCGCTCCCGCCGTCCACGATCCGCACGTAGGGGTACAGCGTGCCGTTTCGGACCTCGACCCGGATCACGTCGCCCGGCTCGGGGCTCACGCCGAACGCGGACGCGGCGGGGGAGAACTCCTCGTTGACGTTCTGCGTGACCGAGATCGGAAGCGTTCCGCGGACCGTGCCGTCCGGCGCCACGAGCGTGAAGACGGCCTCCGCGCCGCCCGGGGTGTAGTAGCCGAAGACCGAGACGTCCGAATCGCGCGAGCCCGTGAAGAGCGTCCGGACGTCGTCGGCGTGCAGCGCCCGGGGCGCGGGGGACGCCGGTACGGAGTATCCGAACGCGCCGCCGTCATCGCGCGCCTGCGCGCTGCGAACGGTCGCCACGAGGCGGTCCGCGGGCCCGGAGTTCACCACGATCCGCACTGGCCCGAACACCGGTGTCCCCGTGATGCCGAGGTCCCCGAAGACGTCGGAGAGAAGCGACGTCTGTCCCGGCGCCAGCGTGAACGTGGCCCGCGCCGCGAAGAAGCCGGGGGAGAAGAGGTAGAGGATGTCGCCCGAGATCGTCGTGTCGCTCGGGTTGTAGAGCGTCACGTCGACGCGGCCCTCCACGGTGGCGGCACCGGGCAGCTGCGTCGCGACCGGCGCGACGAGGTCCGAAGCGGACCCGATCGTCTGGAGCTCAATGCGCGCGAGCTTCGCGGCCGAACCGACCCAGACCGTTCCGCCGACGACCTCGATCCCGTAGGCGTTCGTCCACGGCAGCTGGGTGCGGAGGATCGCTCCGGAGCCGACGTTGACCGGCAGGTCCGCCGCCGGAATGTCGACCGGCGGCGACGTGAACGTCGTCCGGGTCGCGGTCCGGTCGTGGATTTTGGCCGGCGTCGCGTTCACGAGCTCCCGCACCTCGAGCGTTTCGGGGTCGATGGTCCGCGCCGTCGCCCCCGTGAGCCGCGGATCGAGAACGGCGATCTGGCCGTTCGTACCGGCGGCCTCGGTGACGTACACGCGTCCGCCGAAGATGTCGAAGTGGATCGGGTCCAGGAAGCCGCTGAAGCTCGTGATCTCGTTGGTCGCGGGGTTGAAGCGGTCGACGCGCCCGCCCGAGAACTGCGAGATCCAGAGCTGGCCCTGGGAGTCGAACAGCATCTGGGAGGGATTGAGTATCGCGACCGCAGGATCGAAGAAGGTCCAGGAGGTCTCCTGCGCCGCTCCCGGCTCGTACCGGACGATCCGGTTGTTGCCGAAGTCCGTCAGCCAGAGCGCTCCGTCCGGCCCGAGCAGGATGTCGGAGTAGGCGATCGTCTGCGTGCCGGTGCCGTCGGGATTCCCGGAGCGGTGGTCCACGACTTCCAGGGTCTCGAGATCGACCGACTGCAGGCGCCGGTCTGTCTGCGGAAACCAGACCTTCCCGTCCGGCGCCCGGTAGAAGCCGCCCGGACGGCCGCCCGGGATCTCCCACTCGCGGATCTGGCCGCTCACCGTGTCGAGCCGGCCGAAGATCGAGTGTCCCGCGTCGATCCCGCTCTCGCCGTTGCAGAGGTACCAGACGATGTCGCCGTCGACCTCGAAGTCCACGGGGTTCGCCCCCAGGTGGGTGTCGTCGCGGATCGCCCACTGCGTCGTCACCCCGTCGCGCAGCACCGCGATCCGGTCGAGCGCCGGGATGACGAACCAGATCGCGCCGTCGGGCCGGACGTCGAGCCGGACCCCGCTGACGACCCCGTCCTTCTCGACGGCGAAGGAATCTCCGGTGGAGATCGTCGTCTGCGCCGACAGGGTCGGGGCGAGGAGGAGGGCCGCGATGGACGCGAAGAGAGCCGGAAATCGGGGAGTTTTGGGCATCGGCCGATCATAACCCGCGGTCCGCGCAGGACATTTCGCGGTCGTTCGCGAAGGCTGGGGTCTGACCTGAATCGCTGAATTCAGCCATTCAGCGTTGACCCCAATTCAGCAATTCAGCGTTGACCCCTAGCGTTATCGTTGTGTCATGGCGGCACGATCTCCGCGACCGCGCTCTCCGGTCGCCGACGTCCTCGCGCGGCGCACGGTCGCCGCCGCGGCGGAGCTCGTCGAGCGACTTCCCGATGGCCGGCTCCAGTGCTACTCCTGCGGGCACCGCTGCCCGATCCCGGAGGGGCGCGAGGGCGTCTGCCGCGTCCGGTACAACGAAGGGGGAGTCCTCCGGGTCCCCTGGGGCTACGTCGGAGCGATCCAGTGCGACCCGATCGAGAAGAAGCCGTTCTTCCACGCTCTGCCGGGCTCGGACGCTCTGTCTTTCGGAATGCTCGGCTGTGACCTGCACTGCGGCTACTGCCAGAACTGGTTCACGTCGCAGTCGGTCCGGGACCCGAAAGCCGTCGCGCCGCCGCGGGACGTCTCGGCCGGGGATCTCGCGGGACTCGCGATCGAGTGCGGGGCGCCGACCGTGGTCTCCACGTACAACGAGCCGCTCATCACCTCGGAGTGGGCGGTCGCGGTGTTTCAGGAGGCGCGGCAGAAGGGGCTGCGGACCGCGTACGTCTCCAACGGAAACGGGACGCCGCAAGTCCTCGACTACATCCAGCCGTGGATCGACTTCTACAAGGTCGACCTGAAGTCGATGGACGACAAGCACTACCGGGAGCTGGGCGGCGTGCTGCAGAACGTGCTCGACACGATCGAGGGCATTCACGCGCGCGGCATCTGGCTCGAGGTGCTGACGCTGGTGATCCCCGGCTTCAACGACTCCGAGGACGAGCTGCGGAAAGCCGCCGGCTTCGTGGCGTCGGTGTCGAAGGACATCCCGTGGCACGTCACGGCGTTCCACCCCGACTACAAGATGACGGACCGCGGCGCGACCCCGGCTTCGACCCTCCTGCGCGCCGCGGAGATCGGCGTGGAGGAGGGTCTGCGCTACGTCTACGCGGGCAACCTGCCCGGCCGGACGGGGCAGTGGGAGAACACCCGTTGCCCCGAGTGCCGCGAGACCGTGATCGAGCGGTACGGCTTCCGCGTCCGGAAGAACCGGCTCGTCGCCGGCGCGTGTCCGCGCTGCGAGACCCCGATCCCGGGCCGCTGGGACCCGAAGGTCGAGGGCACGACGAAGACGAACGGGATTCCGCTGCCGGTGTTCTGAGGTGCCGTAAACCCCCTCGCTGCTGCCTCGTCTATCCTGCGTAGACCGCCCAGAGGGGGGCATCCATGGTTACAGTCAACTGGTCCCGGGACGCGGCCGCGCACCTCCTGCGGCGGGCGGGCTTCGGCGGCACGCCTTCCGAGATCGACGACCTCTTCGGGCGGGGTCTCGAGGGCGCGGTCTCCCGGCTCGTGGACTACGACTCGATCGACGTGGCCGCCTACGAGCAGAGCCTGGCCGCGAAGAACTACAACCTCGCCAACGTTCGCGGCCTCCAGCAGTGGTTCCTCGACCGGATGGCGTTTTCGCCCCGCCCGCTCGAGGAAAAGATGACGTACTTCTGGAACCTCCACTGGACCTCGGGCATCGCGAAGGTCCGCGGCACGACGCTCATCCTGAACCAGAACAAGACCGAGCGGCAGTACGCCCTCGCGAGGTTCGACGACCTCGTGCTCAAGATCTCGCAGGACCCGGCGGAGCTCGTCTGGCTCGACAACTGGCTGAACCGCGCGAACCGGCCCAACGAGAACTACGCGCGGGAGCTCATGGAGCTGTACACGCTCGGCATCGGCCACTACTCCGAGACGGACGTTCGCGAAGTCGCCCGCGCGCTGACGGGCTGGACCGTCCAGAACTACCGGCAGGCCGACAACTACAACGGTGCGACGTTCGTGGACAACCCCGCGATCCACGACACGGGCTCCAAGACGATCCTCGGCCAGACCGGGAACTGGGACGGGACCGACGCGATCCGGATCATCCTCGACCACTCCGACGCGGACGGCTCGGTCTCCGGTCGCTTCCTCGGAGCGAAGCTCTGGTCCTTCTTCGCGTACGAGAACCCGCCGGCGCACGTGGTTGCGCATCTCCGCGACGTCTACACGATGACCAACCACTCGGTCCGCGAGGTCGTGCGCGCGATCCTCCTGCACCCCGAGTTCTACGAGCCGCACACCCGAAAGACCTGGGTTCGGAGTCCCGTCGAGTACGCGGTCGCATCGGTACGCATGGTCGAGGCGCAGACGGATTTCGCCACCGCTGCGAACTCGCTGCCCGGCATGGGCCAGGTCCTGTTCAACCCGGAGGACGCAAAGGGCTGGGACTGGGGGACGTCCTGGATGAACACCGGCACC
>Ga0070692_10000305_pt1 | contig 13972 bp, 5 predicted proteins | sample KBSK1102metaG_FD_64675 | JGI IMG/M metagenome (GOLD analysis project Ga0070692, IMG submission 64675) | Corn, switchgrass and miscanthus rhizosphere microbial communities from Kellogg Biological Station, Michigan, USA - KBS K1-10-2 metaG | ecosystem: Host-associated > Plants > Roots >...
CATCCGGCCCGCGGAGATAGTATGTCGTCAAGTCCCTCGACGCATCTCGCTTCACGACGCGGTTCCCGTCGCTGTCGTAATCGTAGCGCGCCAGTTCTGTCGCTGGAGTAGTCGCGTCCAGGAAATCTGCTACGCGGTAGATCGAAGTGAGCCGATTGCGGGAGTCGTAGAGGTAGCGTCTGTCCCAGTCCTTGGTGAGGTTGCCTTTGGCATCGTAGACGAATTTTGTAGGCGAATGCCCGGGGATTTGTTCACTCGGAATCTGGTTCTGCAGGAGGGGTTCTTCTTCTGTGTAGATGTAATCCCATGACTGCTGACTCTGGCAGGTCTCGGTGCTGTTGACACCCACTCTATCAACCTTGCCGATCATGTTGCCGTAGGCGTCGTAGGCGAAGCACTGCATGTAATTGACGCCGTCCTGCGTTTCGTACGCCTCCTTCAGCCGATTCGAAGGATCGTAATAGTACTTGTTCCTGGCGCTGCCATCAGGGTAGTTCATCCGGTGGATATTGCCGGCACCGTCGTACACGTAGCGGTTGCTCTGGTAATAAGGAGTCCCCTGAAAACTAATGCCATTCCACCTGCCAATTGTGATCTCTTTCGGGCGATTCCTGCTGTCAGGCTCCATCCAGGTCCGGGCCCCCCCCAGGGTGGTCGACGTTTCAACACCACCGGCAGCGTTGTAGGTTACCGAGGCTAGCACCGTCCCGAGCCCGTCCTTGACGGCCACTGGAATGCCATTGGCGAAATCATAGACAGTCGCCAAACTCCCATTGCTCCCCGAGCCGCCCTGCGGATAGCCCACGGAGCTGAGATTCCCGAAGGCATCGTAGGAGAGTGATACCGTCTGGCCCGTGAAACCGGGCCACTCGGCAAAGGTGCTTGTCTGCGCCGACAGTCGCCCTGCGATCCCGGAATAGGTGAATGCCTGCTCGAGCACGAGTGAGGATGACCCACCACCGCCGTCCTCCCTGTAGGCCTTCGAGAGGGTCAGCTTGCCTTTGGGAGAAACGCCCGCGGATTCCGAATCGTAGGTGTTGTCAAGAAGAAGCACGTTCGGGGAACCGATTCTTTCAAGGCTACTGAGGCGGCCGGCGCGATCGTACGTATACTTGAGCGTCGTTCCAGACGCGTCGCTCGATGATAGGACGTTTCCCAGGGAGTCATACGCCGTGAAGACTGTAGTGCCACTCTCCGGGTTGTAGGACGAATACAACCGGTTGAGAGCATCGTATTCGAAGAACCTCGGCTGCTTCTGCTGCGTGCTCTGGTCAACAAGCTGAACTTCGATCAAGTTGTCTAACAGATCGTAATAGTACATCGCGTCCACACCGTCGGAGGCCCTGCAACTGTCCGTGGACCCTCCGCAGTCGACATCCGTGTTGCATACTGCGCCCCAGTTGAAACAGCGCCTTTCCGAAGACGCGTCGACCATGAAGAGCCGGCCCCATCCATCGCGTCGGTATGCTGTGGTGACGCTTCCGGATCCCCCTGCGACTCCCACGCCCATGACGTTGTTCACCGTGATCGTCGTGTTCTGGCCTTGGTAGGACGTCGTTGTCACCTGATTGTCGGCCGTCGTGACCTGCTGGACGCGGCCGAATGGATCGGGCGGAGTCCCGTAGTCAAACGTGGTTCCAGGGAACACCGTTCGATCGCACGGATTGGAGCCAGAATAGGCCCCCGGCTTCATCCACTCCGACTTGAACGTGACGCGACTCTCGATGTCATAGCACGTCGTCTGGTACGGGTTGCCGCCCGCCGGATCCGCCGGTCGCTTCTCTTCACGAATCAACCTTCCAAAACCATCGTATTGGTAGCGCGAGAACTGGTAATTGGTGGCATCCCCTCGCTTCACGGTCGTTTCTGTCAGGCTGACATAGTCCACCTCCGTCGGGAACTCTTCGAAACCCGGCGTGATATCTGTGAGCCTGCCCAGACTGTCATACATGTATTTCATCTCAACCCCGGCCGTGTCCTTCGTCGAGTAGATGGCACCTGTGTTTCCGTCCCGGCTGCGATCGATGACATTCCCGCCAATCGAATTACCCGAAGTGCAGTCCTTGAAGGTCTTGGTCTTCAGATAGGCGCCCTGGTTCCAGGTGTAGCCGATGCAGTATTCGTCCACGAGGTTCTGGGTCTGCTCATCCTTGCGGCTCAGAGTCTTCGAGAGAATGGCACCCGTTGAGGCATCGTAGTCGTAAACCGTCTTGACATCGCCCGGCCCCAGGGTTGCCATGTCCCTCGGCTGTCCAATAGTCGCCGGGAGTGATTTTCTGTCGATCGTCGTGTGAGGCCTGCCAGTCGTGTACTCGGTATCGGAGCGCTTCACAACGCGCACGCCATTGTGCACTTCCTGATAATTTGAAAGGCCCGTCATGTAGAGGTCGGCGGCACCCGCGAGCACGACAGGAGTGTAATCCGTGAATGTGATTCGCGTTCCTTGGATGCCAAAGCCGCTCTCGCTCACGTTTCGATAATTACCGAAGCCGTCCCAGCCCGTGCGGGACACGACCGTTTCCCCAGCCTGATCGTCATTGAATATCGTCACCACCCTCCGTCCCCGGGTGTTAGCCTTCTTGTAATCCGTCGCGCCCGGCGCCAGTGTTGTGGTATCGGCTTCATACTCCATTGTCTTCGACCGCACGAGTTGGCGGCTGCTCATCCCGCTGCCTCGGTAATACTCGATGCGGTAATTCAACCCGTCGTCCCAGTCAGGCGCCAGTCCGTCGTCGGGCCGGCTTCCGTTCTCGGCTGCCGGCGCCGTATCTACGGCGGGCAGCGTGGCGTGGTAATGGTAAACAGTATCGTTTCCCAGTGTCGTTTGCGGTCCATCAGTAACCGAGTCAGTTACCGTGACCATGCGAGGATTGGTGAAGGCAAGATCCAGGGCTCTCGTGTACGTCCACTTGTATATCCGGCTGTCAAGGCCGACGATCTGCTTTTCAACTACTTGTCTCGTCGAGTTACCGATGCTCGGCCCATAAACGGATGAGCTATTGCTCTTAGTTATCCCGCCGCCTTGCCCAGTTAAGAATAGACCCGTGTAGTCATAATAGCTGTAGTCGTACCTGAAGGCCGGGACGCCCCCGTAGGTATAACAGTTCTTGGTCACATCCCGCCCCACGGGAAGGGTGCGGCAGCTGAGCTCGCCTCGGTTCGGTGAAGTCCCATTCACACCCGAATAACCGAAATAGAGGCTGTAGTTTTCTGTTGTTTGATCTCGCTTCGTGTAGCCTGGATAGTCGAGGCGAATCAGCTCGAGTACCGGCCCAACGGTTGCGCTCGAATTCGGCGTAGCACGGAACGTGTGCGTCAGTGGGGTGTAGGCATAGTTGAAGCTGTATGAGGCCTTGACCCCCTGAATCACGCTCTCTGATGGACTTGACTGACTTCCAGGCGTCCACGAAAACGCCGGCAGGTCGATCTGACAGGTGGCGATGTTGTCACGGTTGTATATCTGCGTCCCAGGGAACAGATCGGCCGCCACGGCCATGGAGTCGCAGCTGCCGCTCGTGTTGCATTTGCAGTTTGTGAACGTGATTGTGCGATCATGCGCATCCACGATCTTCTTGATCAAATGCTCGAATCCCGGGCGAGGGTCGTACTCAACGCGCACATGGACTGAATAGAGCCCACCGGCCTCCGTACCGACAGAACGATCCTCGATGCGCGTCACATACCAGCCGCCAAAGCTCAGGTTGTCATCTCGATAGAGGTTGTTGCTGTCGGGGTATGCGGGCACCTGGTGCCCCAACGTGTACGTCAGACCATCCGGCGATTTCACCGTAAAGCAATTGGCGTCCTCCCGCTCATCCGCCGGCAGAGCGATGGAAGAGCGGCAATCACTTCCGGGGCTCAAAACCCGAACGTAGGAGGTGTCAAGTGTCGAGACCTTGTTTCCGAACCAATCCTCTGATATCGGCGCTGGCACTGTCTCCGCGTTCTCCCTCGTCCAGACATCATGCTGGTTGCCGTCGGGAGTCACCCACTTCCACGTGCGCGTGACTGAATTGGAGTTCGGCAGCCAGTGAGAGTCCTGCAGTAGTCGCCCCAGGTTCAGCGTGAAGCCGATTCCGAATGGCCCCTCGTTGTACTGCTTCACCGAGGTCGCATCGTTCGCCATGTAATGGCTGTAGTCCCACACCTTGGAGGTGTAATGCAACACAAGCCCATAGCCCAACCGGTCGTTCACTTGGTACCGAGGACCAATTGGGATCGACAGATGCAATCCACCATTGAGGATGTCTATGTTCTCCCCGAACTGCCCACTTTCGAAGGCATGGTTGCTCTGGAAGCCGGTGGTCTCGTTCTCGTTCTGGGCCAGGAGGAGCCCGCTGGGCAGGATTAGGCAGCAGAGGATACAGGCGATTCGCGCAGCGGCGCGGGCACACCGAGGATTCATGGGATCTCCCTTCGTGTCACGAGGATGGCGAGGCTTTCGGCTGCCGGGCACAAGTCCACCTGCTGCCCTTTAGGGGGGCATAACGTAGGCTTCTCTTGGCACGATAGAACCGCAGCCAGCACTGCGGGACCCCAACTCCAGAATCCCTCCCAGAACCCTGGTCTCGGGGTTTCGTGCCTCCCCTATGCACTGCTGCTGACTATCTGTCAACTAGATCTTTCCGGCCCCGCGCTGAGAATTCTCTGCGGACCTTGCGGTATCGGCATCAGCGCCGATAGCCTAGAGAGATCGGTGCTTGCCGCACGGATCAGCAATCCTCATGCCGCGCAGTAACAGAACGATGAACCGGGCCAGCCGCTCGTCTGAAAGCCGCACTGGATGTGAAGTCGAGGCGCATTACCCTCGACCTCGGCTCATCCCTGACCGCTGGTGCGGGTGCGAAATGTTCGGATCCGAGGTCTGCGGCGAAGGAACTTCTTGCGCTGCCGGCCGGGGCTCCACCTCGCCGAGGGTGTCGCGTTCGTTGAGACAGTGAGATGTCCCACGCGCGCTCGATCCTGCTCTCGATGATCGCCGTGAGTCGATCGACCCGGCCCCGGCGTTGGATTGCCGGCCTCAGCACAGACCTCACCTCCTGCCAACGCCCCGCTTCTCAGAAGACGAGCGCATCGAGGAGCCGGCCACGATAAACTCGCACGGCAGATCTGATGATTGTCTCAGCGCCCACCCCGTGCGCTTGGTGTGCTTTTAGTTTGCCCGAGCGTGACGACAAAAGCATCCGTGGATTCTGCTATCTCACGTACGTGGACACACACCGGCAGTGGTGAGCCCCTGCAACCCTTCCGGACGCTTCTGTTCCCGCCACGGGTCGTGGATAATCGGCGCCATGCCACGTAAGGGTGCGCTCAGATCGGTTCGACTCGTCTTGGCGGTTCTGCTGGGGCTACTGACGGACCGCGCAGTCGCTGAGCCGGATGGCGAGACGCGACTCCTGAGCGCCCTCGAGGCCGTGGAAAGCCGTCAGGTAAGCCTGTGCGTGGCCACGATGACCCAAAGCACCCTCGCCGGGACCATTGGCGGACTCGCCGACCAGTTACGCGCAGAGATCCCGGCCCTCCCAGACGGCCATCGGGCGGTCGAAGCCCTGAACCGCCTCATCTTTGGCCAGATCGGGATTCGGGGGTCGTCCGACCTGAAGGATCCGTGCAACCTGCTTCCCTCTCGCGTGCTGGAACGCAAGCAGGGGTACTGCGTGGGTATCGCGGCCATCTACCTTGCACTCGCCGAGCATCTCGACCTGCCCATCCACGCTGTCGCCACCCCCTCCCACGTCTTCCTGCGCTTCGATGACGGAACCACCCGCATCAACATCGAGACTCTCCAGCAAGGCGCCAGCATCCCCGACGAGCAGTACATCCGAGAGCAGAAGATCCCCGAGGAGTCCATCCGCCGTCGTGTGTTCATGCGCAATCTGACGACGGACGAGTTTCTAGCGCAGGTTCACAACAATCTCGGCGTGGTCTACTCGGAGAGGAAGGAGTTCGAGGAGGCGGCAAGGGAGTACGAACAAGCGCTCGACCTGGACTCACGGCTGGCGGCGAGCTTCTACAACTGGGGCAACGATCTGCTGCGCCAGGGAATGCACCGAAAGGCCATTCGAAGGTTCTCGAAATCACTCCGGCTCTACTCCACCGACGTCTGGGCGCTCAACAACCGGGGCCTGGCGTACGTGAAGGCTGGCAAGAAGGACAAGGCGAGGAAGGACTTCCTTGAGGCTCTGCAGCTCGACCCGAGCTTCCAGCAGGCGAAGCAGAATCTCGCCGTACTCCCCTCGCCGCACTAGGTTCGAAGAGACTTGCGGCTGGCTCCCCAAGGGACAATCTCTTCGAACCTCCAGCAGACTCGTCATCGATGGTTCGAAGGCCCACGTCAAACTATTTGGAGACGCTCAGACTCAAAAGTGGAACTGAAGTGCTTCCCCTACTCGGCTCCGTTGCCAGCCGAATGAGGCTGCACTGTGGAGAGGCGAGCGTTGCACGGCGGAGTCGCTCAGCAACAGACTCGCGCGTCGGTCCGATCACCAGCAGGGCGGCGGCTGACCCTCGGGAGAGCAACCAACGCTCAGCTGCGTTTATCCGATCGACCGACCGAGGCGAAACGATTACATTTCCCATGCCGACACCCCAATCTACCCACTTCTAGCTGCCGCCCGCTCCAAGCTCCGTGAAGGGCGCCACGAGTTGGTGGGGCTCGACCGGGAGGATCACAACAACTTCCTTCTTGGCCCGGGATAAGGCAACAAGGAGAACGCGCGAGGATTCCTCGAAGGGCTCCGAGTCATTCCTGTCAGCGAGATAGTCGCCGTCACGATAGACCAGAATGACGGCGTCGGCTTCGCGGCCCTTCGTTTGGTGGAAGTTCATCACCTGGACTGGTCCGGGCACGGTTGGGTCCGATTCAAGTAATGGATTCGCGTGTCGCCGTTCAACCACCGAAAGAATCGGCTGAATCGCGCCCACCGATGCACGGCTCGTTGACGCTCGCCGCACGAGCGCCACGAAGTCAAGTGAGGCCCGGCGCCAAGCCCGCGCACCTCCGATAATTCGCAATGCACGCCAGCCGTTGCACCCAGCGCTGACGAGTTCTCCCACGGCCCCGCCAGCCGCCTCCTGCAAGCCCCGCATGAGCTCTTCGAGCGAGCTTGCGACCAATGCCGGGAGACCGACGCCCGTGCGAAGACTAACGGCCATTGTCGGCGCCGTGCGGCCCCTCGAACAGGCGGTCAGGAAGGTTGCGAAAGCTAGTCGGACATCGTCCTGCGTCTTGAGTCCAACCCCAAAGCCGCAGAGCGTTGCGATTGTGTTGAGGGCCTCAGCGTGCGCCTCCGAAATCCCGATTAGAACGTGATCAATCCTCGCGTCGGCCAGGGTCGCTGCTATGTCCGCCACCCCCACGTTGGAATGTCCAAATACACCCACCGACTTAGCCCCGCTCGATCGGACCCGGCCGATTTGCTCGACCAACCTCTCCCCCAGAGATTCCTCAGAGACATCAGCTACGATCGAAAGCCTTCCAGTCGCGATCGCGCTCGCGACTGCCGGATCGTCGAATCGCCTGGTCCGAATCGCTTCAGCCATGGCCGGGATCGCACCTGAAGGATCCCGATGCGATCGCGCCTCCAGCTCGACCCTGCGACCCGCCAGCGCCTGCGCGAGCTCAAGTCGATTGGGCCCCACGCCACGGTGCTTCAGAAAGGTGTAGATCATTTGATTCGGATCGCACAGAACCACAGTGCGGCCAGCGCCTCCGATCTCGCGTACGAGCGCCCACTGCTCGTCGTCCGTGTCTTGAAACTCATCACAGATCACCAGAGGCCAGCGCCGCAATACGAGCTCCCGAATCCTGCGACTGCGAAGGAGAGCGCGGGCGGCCGGAATGAGGTCGTCATAGACCATCCGGCCAGGTTGGCGACCCATGAGCTTGACGCGAGCCTCCGACTGAAGTTCTGGTAGCGTCGTCCCGTGCCCTCCATACCGTCCGAACGCGCGGACGAGTCGCCACGCGAGCGAGTGAAATGTGAAGATCTCAATGCGGCCGTGGGTGCTCCCTAGGATATCTGGTGCGGAGCGAGCAATCTGCGTAACCGCGGTCCGCGAGAAGGTCAGAAAGAGCACGCGTTGGTCAGGTAGGGCCACATAATCGACGGCGGCCTTGGCTGTCCAGAGCGCTGTAGTGGTCTTGCCGCTACCAGGGCTCCCGAAGACTAGAACGAAAGGCTCGGTCGCACTTACGACCTCCTTTTGCCGCGGGGTTAACTCGTCAAACTTCACAGCTGAACAAGCCCAGACTTGCTCCGGTCGGCCGCCGCCAGGACGCATGCCCGAAGAAGCGCGAGCCCAACCGTCGGGATGCGCCCTGGAGCAAGCGTCTCCAAGAACTGCGCGTGCAGTCCGCCGTAACTCTTAAGAACCCTCTTAGCACAATCGGCGAGCTTCTTCCCTACAAGCGTGTCGAGGTCGCCCGGGAGTTCAACCCCAAGTCCGGAGTTGAGTTCCTTGAGCGCAGCGCGAATCTCGCCCTCATCCAACCCTGAGAGCAGGGCAAGTTCGATCGCGTGCCCGGGTGGAAGCCTCACTACGACGTCTGCCGCTTCTAGGGTTGCCTGAAGGACCTTCTCCTCCTCTGCTCCAGCCCCATCGTGATCCAGCACTGCTACAGTCCGTAGTCCCAGCTGTCGCGTGGCAGCGGCCAGGCGCCCGAGCGCACTCGATCCCCCCGAGGCGTCCGCGGCAGCGGCGTCAATGATGCTTACGCCCGTTGCGGCGGGTAGCGATTCACCGAGTTCGGAGAAGGCTCTAACCGAAAGGGCCTTCAGGGCAGCACAATCGTGCGGGCCCTCAAGCACAACCACCGCCCGCGACGCGACAGCGGGCAAGATCTGCAGGTTGAGGTGCCGCGCGGCCAAGCGTTCCGGCCTCGACTTAGGTGTCTTCCCGTAGTAGACCTCGCGCGCCCCGCCCTTCCCACGCGCGAGTCGCACGAGTTCCTCGGGTTCAAACGCCTCTGCCACGTGGGCGCGTCGAGTTGAGATCCACACTTGGGCCGCGCTGCTTCGAACCACTGCAGCCATATTCAACCCGGAGGCCGCATCGAGCCCTTCTCCAAAGTCATCGACCGCAATTACTCCCCCCTTTCCCGCCGTTGCCAGAGCTTGCGCGACACCAAGGAGGGTTGTCACGGTTGAACCCTGTCGATAAACTGGAAGGGATCCGCCACCAGAGGGTAACTCCAGGGACGCACTCAACGAGCGCAGTAGCCCACCTATTGAACCGCCCTCAGGAAGGAACCGGATCACTTCCGACGCTGGCTTGGTGCCGAGCCCCAGTGGTACTCGCAATGGAGCAATTACCCCTTCCAGCGCCGCGGATACCTGTGAGGTGCCGGAAAACGCGCCCGCCCGCGTCCCCAGTTCCACCTCAAGGGTCCGAATGGCCTCCGAGAAGTCGTCGCCACTTGCGGATTCGACTAGGTTGCGGAAGCCAGACCTTTGGGTAAGCTCAAGCACATGGCCTCGAGAGATGAGAGCCGAGAAGCCAAGTGCTTCTCGATCGGCTCGCGGCACGCGCTCGAAATGGCCAGACCCGGGGTCTGATGTCTTGGGATAGTCAACCCAGTGCTCCCCCTGCTCCTGCTGGGAATTCCAGTTAGCCCGATAGCAGAGACGAATGACGAAGTCGAGCTCCGTTCGATCGATCGACTCCGGGTCCTCCTCGGATTCCACGAGCTCGTGTCTCGGGCGATTCCAGACCTCCAGTACATCGAAGAATGCCTGTTCCAAGTCACGCCCAAGATCACCTATCACGACCTCGACTTCGGCCCGGCGAGTGGTATCGCGCCCAAAGAAATCCATTTCGGAGGGGAATCGCGACCGAGTTGCCTCCGGCGACAGCACGCGATCCAGCCCCTCGATCACATCCGAGCGGCCTGCACCGGGCTCGGCGACAAGGACTACGTGCCCGGATGTCACGATCGCGGCGTGTTCGAACCCACGGAAGTGGTGGAACACCGCCCGCAGGATTCTCAATGATTCCCCTTCCGCTTGCTCTACATGCGCAGAGTGTTGGGCGGAGACTCACGATCACGCTCGCATGGCTCACACCGGTGAACCCGCGTCACCGGAACTACTCTGCCGCAGACCTCTGGTTCGATCGACCCGCCACGCAGCTTCAAGTCCGTCGAGCCGATGTTGGCCACAACATGGTGAGGCAAGCACCGTGCAGCACGAAATTCTCGAAGGGACTGCCGCCATTCCTATTGCCGACGGCGATGTTCTTCCGATTCAGGTGACCTGTCGCGCTGATGCTGCTAGCAAGCTGTTGGCGCCCGTACCCTATGCGTTGCTGGTCTCCCTGGAGAACGCTCAGCCCTTGGCCGTCAGCGTATATGATCAAGTCAAAGTCGATCTCGACCGCCTGCGCGCCCCGGCGCCAGTACGTCCTGTTGCGCCTGCACCAAGGCGTCCACGTTGATGGGTTCGCCCTTTCCGATGGTACACCTCTCAGGTCTTTCCAATCTGCCCGTCCTGAGTGAAATCAGGAAGGAGTTCTTCCCAACGTGCCTTGACGACCTCTGGGTGGTGTATCAGCTCGCTCGATTCTCGTCGTGGCCCCCGTATCTCCGCTTGCCGCTGAACCCCCGCTACCGCCGGGCCACCGCCCCGTCCCGGCGGGCCTGCCGGAACGCCTGCCACCCGGGGATGCCGTTGACGCCTCCGCCGGCGTGCGTGGCGCACGAGCCGTGGTACAGCCCCCGGATCGGCGTGCGGTAGTCGGCGTAGCCGGGGGCCGGTCGCATGTGGAAGAGCTGGTCGGCCGAGAGCTCGCCGTGGAAGATGTTCCCTCCGATCAGGCCGAGATCCTGCTCCATGTCGTAGGGGCCGATCACCTGCCGATCGATCACCGCGCTCCGGAAGTTCGGGGCCAGCTCGGTGTACTGGTCGATGATGCGATCGGCATAGGCCTCGAGCTCCTGCCTGTGGGGCGCCAGGTTCCAGTCGTCCGGCACCCACTGCGTGAACATCGAGAAGACGTGGATCCCCTTCGGCGCCAGGGTCGGATCGAGCGTCGTCGGGATCGTGCCGTCCACGAACGGCGCCGTCGCGGCCTTGCGCTCCATGTGCGCGTCCTGGAAGGCGCGCTCGGCGTAGCGCGACGAGAAGCACAGCTCGATCGCCCCGGTGTGGTGCTCCTGCTGGTTCGTCCCCGGATCGGCCTTGAAGGAGGGGAGCTCCGAGAGGGCCACGTTGATCTTGACCACGCCCGACCGGGTCTTCCAGCACTCGATGTCGCGGACGAAATCGGCGGGGAGGTCGCGCCGGTCGAGCATCTTCAGGAAGGCGATCTTGGGATGGATGGCGCTGACCACGACCGGGGCGTGCAGCTCGTCGCCGTTCGCGAGCGCCACGCCGGACACCCGGCCCCCCTTCACGAGGATCCGCGCCACGGGCGCCTTCGTCCGGATCTCGCAGCCGAAGCTCTCGGCGGACTTCCGGATCGAGTCCGACACCGCCCCCATGCCCCCCTCCTGGAAGCCCCAGGAGCCGAGGTGGCCGTCCCCCACGTCGCCGATGGAGTGGTGCAGCATGACGTAGGCGGTGCCCGGCTCGTCCGGCCCGGCCCAGGTGCCGATGATCCCGTTCACCGTCAGCATCCCCTTGACCGCGTCCGACTCGAACCAGTCGCCGACCAGGTCGGTGACGCTCATGGTGAAGAGGCGCGTGACGTCCGCCACGCCGCGGACCCCCAGCTTCCTGACCTTCCAGCCGGTCTGCGCCTGCTCCAGGAGGTCCCCCGGCGACATCGACCCGAGCCGCGGAGGGACCTGCAGGAGCAGCGGCCCGAGGACGTCCGCCACCCCCTTCAGCCAGGCCTCCCACTTCGGCAGCGTTTCGGCGTCCTTCTTGGAGAACTGCGCGATCGACGCGTGGCTCTTCGCCGCGTCGCTGGCGTAGACCTTGACGGCGCGCCCGTCGGGATAGGCCTGGTAGTAGGGGCCGAACGGCGTGACCTTGTACCCGAAGTCCTTCAATTTCAGCTCGCGGATGATGGTCGGCGGCATCAGGGACATGACGTACGAGTAGGTCGTGACCTTGATCTCGGGGTGGTTGGGGAAGGGGGCGCTGGTGTCGGCGGCCCCGCCGGTCTTGTGGCGGGCCTCGAGGACGACGGTCCGGGCGCCCGAGCGGGCGAAGTAGGCGCCGCTCACCAGGCCGTTGTGCCCGCCGCCGATGACGATCGCGTCGTACCGGTTCTCCGCCATGAGGCCGTCTCCCATTATGAAATGTCGTCCGGGGACGGCGATTATAGATCCCCTCCGCCAATTGGCGGTAGAATGCGGCGCCCTGCCAAACCGTGAGGAGAGACCCATGCTGGCCCTGTGCCGCCGATCCGTCCGTTCGACCCTCGTCCTGCTGTTCACAGTGGTCCTCGCCGTCCCCGCCATCGGCCTCGCGGCCGACGACTCCGACAAGCCCTCCAAGGGGCCGGAGGAGTTCAAGGGGATGAAGTTCAGGCTGGTCGGCCCCGCCGGTGGAGGCCGCGTGTCGCGCGTGGCCGGCGTGCCGGGGGACCCGCTCGTCTACTACGCCGCGACCGCCTCGGGGGGCGTCTGGAAATCGGAGGACGGCGGCATGACCTGGAAGCCAATCTTCGACGACCAGCCGATCTCCTCCATCGGGTCGATCGCCGTGGCGGCGAGCAACCCCGGCGTGGTCTACGTGGGCTCGGGGGAGGCGAACATCCGCGGCAACGTCGCGGCGGGCAACGGCATCTACAAGTCGACCGACGCCGGCAAGACCTGGACGCAGGTCTGGAAGCAGGAAGGGCAGATCGGCACGATGATCGTCCACCCGTCCAATCCCGACATCGCCTTCGCCGCGGTGCTCGGGCACGCGTTCGGACCGAACCCCGAGCGCGGCGTCTACCGCACGAAGGACGGCGGCAAGACCTGGCAGCAGGTGCTCAAGAAGGACGCCGACACGGGGGCCTCGGACGTCTGCTTCGACGTGTCGAACCCGAACATCCTGTTCGCCGGCCTCTGGCAGGCACGCCGCCGGCCGTGGGAGATGACCAGCGGCGGCCCCGGGAGCGGCCTCTACATGTCGCGCGACGGCGGCGACACCTGGAAGCAGCTGAAGGAGCACGGGCTGCCGGAAGGAATCTGGGGGAAGGTGGGGGTGGCGGTGGCCCCCTCCGACGGGCGGCGGGTCTACGCGCTCATCGAGGCGGAGAAGGGGGGCCTGTACCGATCGGACGACGGCGGCGACTCGTGGTCCCTGGCGACCGATCACCATGCCGTCACGCAGCGCCCCTGGTACTACATGACGATGACGGTCGATCCGTCGAACCCCGACGTGGTCTGGTTCCCACAGGTCCCGATGCTGCGCACCATCGACGGCGGCAAGACGATTGTCCGGGTGAGAGGGGCGCACCACGGCGACCATCACGATGTCTGGATCGATCCGAAGAACCCGAAGCGGATCATCAACGCGAACGACGGGGGCGTGGATCTGTCCTGGAACGGCGGCGAAACGTGGTATGCGCCGCCGCTGCCGATCGGGCAGTTCTACCACGTGGCCGCCGACCAATCGGTGCCGTACCGGGTCGCGGGGGCGATGCAGGATCTCGGCACCGCCTCCTGCCCGAGCAACAGCCTGCACGGCGGCGGCATCGCCAACGGCGACTGCCACGACGTCGGGGGGGGCGAGGCCGGGTACACGGCGCACGATCCCTCCGACCCGAACGTCGTCTGGGCGGGGGAGTACTTCGGCATCATCACGCGCTACGACTACCGCACCGGGATGACGCGCAACATCTCCGCCTACCCGGAGAACTGGTCGGGCCACGGCGCCGAGGCCAACCGCTACCGCTTCCAGTGGACCGCGCCGATCCTCCTCTCGCCGCACGACCCCGACCTGCTCTACATCACCGGCAACCACGCGTTCCGCTCGCGCGCCGAGGGGACGACCTGGGAGGAGTTCAGCCCCGACCTGACCCGCAACGACCCGGC